>Ga0268299_1001855_pt1 | contig 30909 bp, 20 predicted proteins | sample NOBtaG_FD_193484 | JGI IMG/M metagenome (GOLD analysis project Ga0268299, IMG submission 193484) | Activated sludge microbial communities from bioreactor in Nijmegen, Gelderland, Netherland - NOB reactor | ecosystem: Engineered > Bioreactor > Aerobic > Activated sludge | place: Netherlands...
TTGAGCCGAGGGGCTTTGCGGAAACACTAGGACGGCGTCGTCCGGAAGCAGTAGCAAGAAGCCCGCACCACGTGAAGGACTGACTGAAGCGTGATGAAATACTGAGCTCAATGCAATGAGCAGTCAGGCAGTAGTAAGAATGTCACCGCAGAGCAATCTGGGTGACATTTTTGTTTGGAGGTAAATATGGAAGTCGGCGTAGTCGGTCTCGGCAGCATGGGCTTTGCGATGGCGTCCCATCTTTTGGCTGCAGGGCATGAGCTGACTGTTTACAACAGAACGGAAGAGAAAGCACATCCTCTCATGGAAGAAGGTGCGACTTTCTCGCATGATCCTTCCGGTGCTGCGCAAGGTGATGTAGTCATCACTATGTTGTCCGATGATCTTGCTGTCGAGAGCGTTGTATTCGGGCACGGGGAGCAGGAGGGTTTTCTTGCGCACCAGTCGCCCAAGTGTGTTCATGTTTCAATGAGCACAATTGGCGTTGGGCTTGTGAAGCGCATGCAAAGCGCCTCTGCAGAAAACCAGAAACTCTTCATCAGTGCTCCGGTGATGGGGCGTCCTGATGTTGCAGAACGCGGCGAGTTGGTTGTGATGGCATCAGGTGATGGTGCTTTGATTGAAAAGTGCCAACCAGTTTTCGATGCGATTGGTCGAGTAACTCACAATGTTGGCGATTGTCCCACCCAGGCTGCCGTCATCAAGTTAGCTGCGAACTTCATGCTGAGTTCGATGATAGAAACTCTTGGCGAAGCTTTTGCACTCGTGCGCAAAAACGGTGCCGACCATCACAAGTTTTTGGAAATAATGGCGAAAGATTTTTTCAAGTCTCCGATATACGAAAAGTATGGAGCGATCATTGCCAATGAGCGATTCGGCGGTGACGCATTCACCGTAAGTTTGCAGGAGAAAGATACCCGCCTTGCCGTTGCAGCGGCAATCGAATCGAAAGTGCCAATGCCGATTTTGTTCGCAGTGGAGAATGCGTTTCTAAGTTCTATCGGACAGGGAAAAGGCGATATGGACCCGTGCGCGATTGCACAACTTGCGGCTGAGAATGCCGGGTTGAAATAGGGTTACTTCTTCGTCGGCAAACTGCTTTTTTCCGGCGTTGCTGGAGTAATTCCTTTTGCTTCGAAGTAGGGGTTCGGAATAATCGGTCCTTTTTCCACGTTTTTGTCAGCTTTTTGAGTGTCGAGTTCTTTAACGAGGACAGACGGAGTGACGATGCTGAGCGCATCTCCCTGCGACACTGTCGGCAGTATCACAGGATACGCCGTTGCATCATCGCCGACGGCTACGATATCGCGCATGGTGCTCAGTCCAACACCATTGAACGGGGTTAAGCGAGCAATTGATTCTTTGCCAGTCTCAACATCAACCTGATATACAAGCGATGCAGGCAAGAGATTGAAGCCCGATGATTTGCGCATTGAGCCCATCATCCCCATAAATATGGATTTCGGGTCTAAAGCGGCGGTGAAGAGATTTTGAATGCGTTTTACAACGATTACATTTTTGAGCCCTTCTTGCTTTCCCAACTCGCGCAGTTTTTTGTAAAGCTCATCTTTGCTGGTTGGCTTTTCCGTTGTAACAAAAAGATTGGTCGTTGATGCGTTGCCGTATCTAGCGTGTCCATTGCTTTGCTTCACGTAGCGGCTTGGAGTTCTAGTCGAGCAGAATGTTTTGAGAATCCCTTTGTCGATAAGAGTGAGCTTTTGCGGCTTCACTCCTTCGTGGTCAATCTTCATCCCACCGAAGAGTTTCGTCCCTTTGTAGTCAGTTGCTGCAGGGTCATCCACTACTGAAAGAAAGGTGGGTAAAACTCGTTGTCCAACCTTTTCTTTCAATGGATTCGAGCTTCCCATCATGGCACTAAAGCCGCCACCAAGTGGTTCGACAGGATTGCCGAAGTTTTGACCTATGGTTTGAGAGAAGAATTCACCCGAGGCTTCTCCTTCGAAAAGCACCGGGCCATTGTAGTCTTCGATCAGCGGTGTGTCGATTGCCAGCGTCAATCGCGAGGCCATCTCGCGGAGCTTTGCTTCCATCTCGGCTTGAGACGGCAATTCTTCTTCCCTTCGTGCGACAAAAACTACGGCATCGCAAACGGTCGTGCCATCGGCTGCTTTAGCCGACGCAGTTGAGATAATGACATATTCCGGTCGAGCCGCAAAAGTTTTTGTTCCTTCGCTGTTGATGAACCAGCGGTTGAGCGTATCGAGACCGAACAACACGAGTGATTGATCTACCTTCGGGTATTCTTTGAAAACACCGGAAAGCTGGCGTGTGACGTTGCTCCATTTCTCGGCATCACACTGAACCTTTACGGGTGCATCCAGTGATACCACTGCCGGTTCCTTGGTGAAATCGGCCGGACGATCTTTTACTGTGTTTTGCTGCAAAAATGCTCTTTTGGCTTCCAGCTTTTCAATGGCACCTTTGTACGCGTCATCAGTTTCGCTCCAAACAGCCTGGCGCAATACCTTGTAGTCATCATCAATTGTGATGTCTTCGCCGCGCGACATTCGTCCGCCGAGCAGCGCCCCAAGAAAACCGCCGTCACTGAATCTGGTGTTGTCCAGGTCGTAATCTCCGACGCGCAGCTCGACATTTAGGTCACGATCTTTATCGACGTTCTTTGAAGACACAGCTCCAAATGATGCGGCAATTCGCACGATGTCCTTTTCTTTTACAGAATAGGCAATGAAGTATGGTGCTTCGTGTCCTTTGATCTTCAATGAACTCATCGAACGATCCATCTCGTCCTTGAGTGCTTTGAAAATTACATCGTCTTGCGCAAAAGCACAGTTGTTGGAAGCGAGAAGCAGGGCGATTGGTGCTGCAAGCAGTTTTAATCTTCTCATTTGCTGTCACCTTTGCCCTTTGGTGTTTCTGAATCGTTCGAAGTATTTTGCGATTTATTCGGCGCTTGATCGGGCAATTTCTCCGGCTCGGATATGGGCGAAGGGAGCAGCGGCGGTTTGTCTTGTGCTTTGTGTTGACGTTCGACTTCGATAGTGCCTACAAGCAAACTAGGAGAAGTAGCCGATACTGGAACCCATCCTGACTCCGCGCCGCACGTTCCGTTGAACGTGTCGTCATCGTCTGCACCGCACATAATGCGCTCGAGCGATGCAAGTGGTGTTCCCACTAGATCTGCGCCGCGCATCAGCTCATCAGGCCTTCCGTCTGCATAAACTTTCCAGACGCGCAACGGCAGAAGCTTGTACACTTGCGGCATCACAGATTGCGTCATCGTGAATCCGCCGGCAATCTCATCAAAGATCAACCCATACGATTTGCCTTGTTTCTTCACTTCCTCAATGAGCATCTCGCGGAGCTTGGGATAAGGCACGCGTTTGGTGCTGTCGATAATGAGGTTCGCTTGTCGCGCGACAGGATCGCGGCCGGGAGAACAGCGACCGTGTCCGTTTGATGTCGAGAAATCTTTGATCGGCGAGCGACCCATCAAGAAAGTTTTCAGCACTCCTTTGTCGACGAGCGTGACTTTTGTTCCAGGCACACCTTCATCATCAAACTTGTAATGCCCGTTCAATGCTTTGGCGCCAAAACGAACGCGAGTCGGATCATCGCTCACCGTCACGAATTCCGGCATGATTTGCTGCCCGACTTTCTTGGCAAATGTTCTGCCTTCGTCTTCGCTCTTTTGCCTGTGTCCTTCGATTCGGTGACCAAATGTTTCGTGGAAAAATACGCCTGAGGCTTTTGCTCTCAAAATTGCCGGTCCGACATAGGGCTCTGCTACCGGCGCCGTGCGCAGCGCAACGAGATCTTTCGCCACGTCCGTGACGAGTTTTTCCAACGCGGCTTCATCCGGAACGTCAGTCATCGTCGGCGCTTCGACGCCATCATAAAGTGCCAGCCTCATGCCATCGGCAGCAACTGTCTTGGCTGTTGTGAAGACGCGATATTGAATGCGTTCATCCTGAATTTCCGTTCCTTCGCTCGTCACGAGATAACGCGTAGTTTTCGTGGCGGTGAAAGCGACATCGGAATCTTCGATGCCCGGATAGTTTCTATAAATCTTCGAAAGTTTTCTGATGCGGTTTTCCCACATCGGTTTGTCTACCGCGAGCGATTCGCTCACTTTGAATTCTTTCTGTGGCGACTCCAACGAGAAGTCGGCGGAAGCATCTTCCTCTTCGACTTTGACGTCCTTGTTGGCGAGCACCATCATGTACTTCTTCTGTGCAGATTTGAATTCCTGATCTGTCTGCGCCCAGAGAGCTACGCGCAGCGCGTCTTCGTTATCTTCCATCGGCGTGAATTTGACACTGCCGCCGCCGAAAATCGAACTCGGTATGTCAAAACCGCCGCCGCGTACCGGATGGCTGCTGTCCCTTTCCGGAGAACCAACACGCAAATCTATGTCGATTACTCGGCTCTTTCGCGGTCTGTTGGCGGACAACAAACCACCGAAGGTTCCCTTGATATCGACCGTCTCGGTGTCATAAATTCGATAGGCCAAATAATACAGAGGCGCAGAACCGGCATTCTTCAACCGGCTGAAGGAACGGTCGAGTTCCTTCTTCATGGCTTTCAAGACCGTATGGGTTTCGGCGATTGCTTTGCCGTTGTGCTTTCCTGCCGCGTGCTTGCCTGTCGTCTTTGCCTTATTCTCGGTCTTTTGCGGCGCTTGGTTTATTGCGGGTTTTTGGGGTGCCCCCAGAACGGTCGGGCTGATGGAAACTGCCAGTGCCAGTGCTAGAGACAGGCAATTTCGCGCACGATTGGTCGCTCTCATGAAATCCTCGGCTTAGTTCTATAAATAGATAGCTACCACTAATAAGGTGTGAAGAAACCTTGTTTGCAACCTATCACATGGTATGAATTAATGCTTGGGCGGGCACGGGATTTCGTTTGTGGCGAGAACTGCAATTGTCATTGGTTCTGGAATAGGCGGGCTTTCGGCAGCGATTGCGCTGGAGAAAGCCGGTGTGAAGGTCGAAGTTTATGAACGGACCCAGGAGCTCAAGGAAGTGGGCGCCGGCATCATGCTCTATCCCAACGCCATCACTGCGTTGCGCAAACTCGATGTCTACGATGCGGTGGCGCGTGCGGGCAGCTTCGGGCATCACGGCAAGTATGTGACCTGGGACGGCAAAGTTCTGGTCGAGCTGAATTTCGAGAACGCGGGACTTCAGGGCGAATCTATTGCGATACACAGGGCTAATTTGCAAGACGCTCTTGCCGACCACTTTGGCCGCGACAAAATACATCTGGGCAAAACGTTGGTGCGTTATGAGCAAAACGGTCAGATGCAAGCGAAGTTTGCCGATGGCTCGGCGGCTGAGGCTGATTTTTTGATTGGTGCCGATGGGCTGCATTCTGCTGTTCGCAAACAACTTGTAAACGATGGTGAGCCGAGATTCTCAAATTGCTTCGCCTGGCGCGGAATCGCACACGGAGAGTTCGTCGATTTGCCTGAAGAAAGCGGATTCATCGCTTTTGGAAAGGGGCTTCAATTCGGCGGAATGGCTGTTGGTCAAAATCGATATTACTGGTTTGGTGCCGTTGCAGATAAGCGTGGTGCTCAGTCCAGAACTTCTAAGAAAGACGTTCTTGATGTTTTCAGAAACTGGGCACCCCCGATGCCTCAGCTTGTTGAAGCCACACCTGAAGATGAGATCCTGACTCACGATTTACGCGACCGCGACCCGATTTCGACTTGGGGCAAAGGTGCGATGACGCTATTGGGAGATGCCGCTCATCCAATGGTGCCATTTATGGGACAAGGGGGATGCCAGGCATTGGAAGATAGTATCGCACTTGGTGCAGCGATGAAAGAGGCACCGAATGTGGAGGCAGGTTTGCGTCAGTACGAAACAATGCGAAAAGCTCGCACCGCAGAATTCGTAAAGCAATCACGCAAGGCGCAAAGCTCATCTATGACCTCATCACCGATCGTTTGCGGGCTGCGCGATTTCATTCTGCCTAAGCTTCCGGTGAATCTATTGTTGAAAACTTTCCATACATTGAACTCTTACGAGCAGCCGGATCTTTAGAAAACAAATTCTCCTATTTCTTGGACTCTTTTGGAACATATCCGAGTTCCAGCGCTTTCTTCTTGTCGGCAGCCGCTTCTATTGATTTGCCCATTTTTTCGTAGACAAGTGAGCGAGCAAAATAGCTGCTTTCGGGAGATTCTGTATCGTTTTCTATTGCTTTTGTGTAGTCTGCAACTGCCTGCGAGTATTCCCTCAGTGCTGCATGACAGTCGCCTCGCAGTTTGTATGCTTCTTCCTGAGTCGCATCCATTCTGAGAATTACGTTATAGTCTGAAATTGCTTTTCGATACTCATTCGCCTTCAAGTAATAGGCGGCTCGCTTGAAGTAAAGGTCATCGGTAGTAATCAGCAGATTTGTGAAGTGCAATTTCTTGTTTATCAATTCAGAAATGTCTGCCGCGGCTTCACGATTTTGTCCAAGCGCAGCCTTTATCTGTGCCCGACTGAGGTACATTTTGACAGTCGGATACGGATGAATTTGAATCAATTCATCATAGTCCGCCAAGGCTTCTGAGTAGTTGGCTAGAGAAGTATACGAATGCGCTCGGTGCGCAAGGTAGTAAATCTTCTGATCCTTTGATAGCGGCGTCTTCAAAACTTTTGAGGCAAGCGCTTCTGCTTCTTTGAATTTCCGTTGATTGACGAAATTTTGAACAGCTATTTCGGGATGTACTTTTGGAAAGTCAGAAAGAATCTCCTGTGCATGTTTGTCTCGTGGAAGTCGTTTAGCTATGGCGATTAAATCCGTTCGTGCGCGCGTAGAACCCGGGAACAGTTCAAGAACCTTTTCGCAGTCCGCAAGTGCCTCTCTAAATTGACCAAGCTTGATGTGGCTGGCATAGCACCAACTGTAAAGGTCCCAGCGAGCTTTCTTACTCAACTTTATGCCGCGGGTCAAATCAGCAACTGCATCCGTATATCTCATAAGTTGATAGTTGCATTCACCGCGCTGTTTGTAGAGACTACTGGATTGTGGATACTGCTTAATTTGATTGTTCAATACCATAAGTGCTTCGTCAAAACGACGTTGATTCATAAGCTCAAAGGAATTTTGCTCCGCCCATGACGGAGGTTGCACGATAACAAAGAGTGCAAGGCTAAGCAGAATATTTTTCATGCCGTTTCACAATTTTGGTTAGCTCGTCAAAGATTTTGTATTCGAACTTATCTGGGCGAATAGCAAGCCACCTTTCCGCATGGTCATACAGTTGTTCATTGTCCGGAGCAATTTGTAGCATCTGTACGAGAAGAGTACCCTTGTCACGATGAACCGAATCTTGCCAACGACGAAGGAGCTTGGGTCCGTTAAGCGCTTCGAGCGCAATATCCGTGAGTTCACCTTCGTCTATCTGGAAGACGCCGTTCATCAGAAGCTGCCTAAACGATAGATTTTGCAGCTCTAAGCAGAAATTTAAACTATGAAAGTCGCTTGGATTTTTGGACTTGCGAAATTGATTGAACTGGAATGTGAGTGTTTCACACTCCTGTGGTGACTTTTCGATCCACTTTCTGAGCTCTTGCTGAATCTCTTCGTCGTCTTTGGCATCACCTGGATCAAAAAAGTCAACCATATTCCGAAACTCTTCAAAATTGATTGACCCATCGTCGGCGGGAAGAACGTCCATTGCGCCTTTTAGCGGATTGTGTTCGTAGGCGAATCTGTTTTCAATTGTGCGATTTAACGCGCTCTTTGCATACTTGCAAAGTTTGTGTTTCGGATTTTGCTGAAGCCATTCTGAAACATAAGTTTCTGCTTCTCCATTGAGTGGACACCAGGCATTGTCGAAAAATCTGACCATGACTTCAAATCGAGCATCGCTATATTCTTTGCGTTTAAACCAATTCCATAATCTCAACGCATTTCCACGCGAAGGCAGGATGAAGATAGGTCTTTTGATGCGATATTTTGCGACTGCAGTATTTAGGTTTTGGCTAATCCATTCACACACAAACTCAAAAAGTTCAGCACTGTTTTCTGAAAGCTCAAGAAGGAGTCTGCTCACTTGCTTTTGAGCCTTTTTATCAGCAAGGAACACTTGAATGTGTTCAAGATTTCGACTGGCATCGCTTTGCGCCATTGCATGTGCCACCATCATTTTCAAATATGGACTTTCATCACTGCTGAGTACCTTTGCTCCAGCTTCGTAGGACTCATCGTCTCCACTATATTCGATTAGCGGAACCAGAAGAAAGAGATCAAATTCTCGCTTCAAAATTTCCTTTGCTTTTTGTACAAGCGTAAGGTCTGGGTTGAGGCGTAGGAGTTCCTTTAACACTGAGTTTATTGCTGGTGTTCCGGTATGAGCGTTTCTCAGCCATTCCAAAGCTCCCGGCTCTATGTCTTTATGCCTAATCTCACTCAGAAGAGCCGCCCAAAGATAACCCGCATCCTGACGTATGAAATTTTCGCGGAGAAACTCAAGCAAAAGATACAAGTGTTCAATGTTTTTCAATTCAAGAAGAGAGTATTTGAATATTTCCAAGTCTGTTTCATCTAGGCTTGTTTTCAGCCAGTCTTTCTCCTTGAGCGAATATGGATGAAAGAAGACTTTTAGAAAGATTTCGTTTGCCTTTCTGTGGTTCGGCTTCTTTGTTTTCAACCATGCGATTGCAGCAGCGACATTTTTGTCGCTGAAGTCTTCGTCGAGGAGCGTGAGAAGTTCTTTTGCATTCATGATGCGAGAACCCTGAAATCGGTCGTGTCGCGAAGGCTGCGCATTGCAATATCCTAACAGGTCTATCGGTTGCGCGGTCACTCCAAATTTTCGGAAACGGCGCTTCGTCCTTGATCTTTGCCGGTTGTGCAAGCAATGCAAGCTCAGTTTTTTCTTCGTTCTGCGAGCATGTGAGAAATAGCAGGAGCTTCTTCGCTGAGGTGAAAGCTGTAAGCATGCTTTTCCGCGTTGTTGTCGTCGATTGTTCCGCGCTGCATATGGCGAAGGTATTCACCCCAATTTTCGACAAAGAACGTCTCAACATATCTGCCCGCTTTGGCGAGATCGCTGAATAGATACCACTGGTAAGCACCATTTCTGCGACGCAAAACTTCCAGTGCGGCCATCGCCTTTCGATAATCCGGCATGCGTTCGGGGTCGATAAAGTACTCGACAGTCACGAGAACAGGTCCGTGGTCCGGGTGAGGGTTCGTAATTATGTTCGGCTCTGGGGTGGAACGCGCGGTGCGCAGATCATTGTTCTCTGAAGAAACTACTTTGAAGGGGGCGGAACAGATAGTGCCGACAACAAGCAACGCCGCTGCTGTCAATAAGGCGATAGGCATACTTGTATACTCGGCAAAAGCCCCCCAGACCAAACTCCCACCTGCTAAACATCCCTGGAAAGTAAGCAGGAATACCGCGATTGCTCGAGCGCGAACCCAGGCAGGAACAGACGTCAGCACACCTGCATTCAACGACGCGTTGACCATGATCCAGACAAGCCCAGCAAAGAATAGTGTGACGCAAGCAAACAAGAAATTATGAATGAAAGGCAGCGCGCACATGGTCCCTGCAAAAATCAGCGCGCTTAACATGAACAATTTGTCCATTGAAAGATGTTTGCGCGCCAAAGGCAAAAGCGTGGCACCAAGCAGGTTTCCAATGCCGAAAAGGCTCAGCACCAGACCGTACTCCATTGCGTTCAGTCCATACTGTTGTTTCGATATTAATGGCAAAAATGACCAGACGGCACTCGCGCAAGCAACGAAGATGGCAGTCTTGATTATCACCGCCCGCAGTGCTGCGGAGTGGCGTACATATCGCATTCCGGCTTTCATCGCGCCGACTACTCGCTCGCTTGGTTGATAGTTTTCGGCGGGAGCTGGTTTCCACCATATGAGTGCGCACAGCATTGCGATCATCGTTCCTGCATTGATCAGAATTGCAGTGCCCGGGCCCGATCCGGCTACAACCGCACCACCGAGCGCTGCTCCGATGCCGCGGCAAAAATTGAAGCTGGCGGCATTGAGAGCGATGGCTAATTCGAGTTCCGGCCTCGGCACCAGTTCCGGTGCTAGAGCGTTCCACGCAGGTGAATACATCGCGGAGCCGAGTCCGATCAAGAACAAGAGAAGCAGCAACATCCACGGAGTCATGACACCAGTTATGGTGAGCAAGCCCAGGATGATAGCCCCGAAAAATACCCAAACTTGCGCGCACAGAAGAACGGTTCGGCGGCTGAAGATGTCAGCAAGTGCGCCTGCCGGCAAGGAGAGCAGTACAAAGGGCAAGTAAATAGCAGTTTGCAAGAGCGCGACCATAAGCGGCTCCGGCGCCAGTGACGTCATGAGCCAGGCTACGGCAATGTCCTGCATCCATCCGCCCAGCAGGATTGCCACATTGCCAAGCATGAGGATGCGAAACGCCGGATGCCTCAACGGCGTCCACACAGACTTCGCCACAGGCGTTTGCGCGGTCATTTTGCGCCCTGTCACCCCTCGATCCGGTGACAATTATACGCATTTCAAGAACCTGTGGCTAACTCATTCAAGCGTCAATCTTGGCGCTTTTTGCGGTGTCGAGAAAATAAGATTGATGACGTCGATGCGTCTTGCAGAATATGCCTGTGCGGTCAGATCAATGATCTGACTCAACTCTGTCGTCGAAGGCGCGTAAATGAATGAGTCGGCTGATTCTATCGACAGCCGAAGCACTCCCAGTTCGGTAAATCTCCGCAATGTGCTCTCGATCGCTGATGGAGTGGAATAGAGTAGCTTCGCAATCTCATCGCAAGTCAGAGCATGATTTCTGTCCCTCATGTGCATGATGAGTTCTAGCTGCCACACTGAAAAAACGTGGTCCTTTATAAAAGTCCTGACTTCATACGAGATCTCAGAGATAAGCGCTGCCTCTTTCTTCATTGGATGCCTCGAGCAGATTAACCTCTGCTTTGCACAAAATAGGGGGTTTACTTTGTGCCTGAATTGCCTTTCTTGTTGACAGTCCCTCTCACGCGGTGCCCCGCGTCCTTTCACGCGGTAGGCTCGGAAACCTTGCTACGGAACTGTTTCCAGTTTATGTCGCGAAAATTTCGCGAAGATTTCAAAATCCTGAAAGGGCTCGTTTGGCGTTACTATGATTAATGTAGGTATGGGATTTGGACATGAAAATTCTTCTTGCCGAGGACGATAGCTTTCTGGCTGAGGGACTCTCAATGGTATTGAGAGACCACGGTTATTCTGTCGATGTCGAGCCTAACGGCTTGAATGCCGATTCTGCCGTGGGCATGAATCAGTACGATTTGCTGATTTTGGACCTGGGACTGCCTAAATTGGACGGTTTGGACGTGCTCAAGCGCATCCGCGGGCGCGGTCAAACAATCCCCATTTTGATTCTGACTGCGCGGGACAGGCTTGAAGACCGGGTGAAAGGTCTTGATCTGGGCGCCAACGACTACATTACAAAACCGTTCGAGCTGCCGGAGTTGGAAGCGCGAATTCGCGCGCTGATTCGCAAGGAGAGCTGGTCTAATCACACTGAGATTGTATTTGGGACTTTGACTTTTAACACCGTATCCAGAATGGCTTTTGTAAATGGTGCGCCGCTCGAGTTGACTGCTCGTGAAGTTGCAGTGCTCGAGATTTTCTTGCAGCGTGTCGGCGCGACGATTCCGAAAGACCGCCTTACGGATTTGCTTTCAAGCTGGGATGAAGAAGTTTCGGAAAACGCGGTTGGAATAATTGTTCACCGGCTGCGCAAGAAGCTGGAGCATTCCGAACTTACAATCCGGGCGCTCAGGGGGCTTGGTTATCGCCTTGAAAAAGTCGACTGAGAAATCCATTAGAAGCCAGCTTTTGGGCTGGTTGTTGATTCCTCTTTGCACAATCTGGTGCATAATCGCGTGTGCGGGTTATTTGATTGCCGACAAGTTCGCAAACGACACGCTCGATCGAGAGCTGCTCAACACCGCCGACTCCGTTATTGCCAGGTTGCGCTCCGACCACTTCAAAGTCTGGGTGGATCTGCCGCCGGCGGCTCAGGCCATTTTGCGGCACAATAATCGCGACAAAGTGTATTTTCAGGTTTTGACGCGCGACTTAAAGAGAATCTGTGGTGATGCGATATTGCCGCGGCCGATAGGTCCCCTGGACACAACCGAACCAAAATTCAGAAACGCCACTTTGAACGGGCAGGACGTTCGCATGGTGCGTATAAAGGTTGATGTTCCCAATGTCAGCGAACAGTCACTGTTGGTGCAGGTAGCACAAACACTCAATGGCAGGCACGATATGACTCATCATATTTTGTTGAGCATTGTCTTGCCGCAGATGATTCTTATTATCTTAGGTGCATTCTGTGTTTCATTCGGTGTCACGCGCGGGCTTAAACCGTTGAAGACTCTGGAAGGAGATTTGTCGAAGCGGTCTCAGCTTGATTTCACGCCAATCGAATCCGATGACACACCACGGGAGGTGCGCCCGCTGGTCAATGCAATTAATGATTTGCTGGAGCGGCTGCGCGATGACATTGAGCATCAGAATAGATTCGTTGCTAACGCCGCGCATCAATTTCGCACTCCGCTTGCAGGGCTGAAGACTTTCATATATGCGGCAAAACGTTTGCCTTCCGAAGAGAAAATGAAGGCTGTTCTGGAGCGAATCGAAGCTGGGACCGATCGCATGACGCATCTGGCCAACAAACTTTTGACACTTGCCAAAGCGGAGCCCGTCAACTCAATTGACAGGCATTACGAGTGTTTAGATTTGAACTTCATTGCATCGGAGGCCACTTCTGAGTTTGTTTCCGAGTCTGTGCCGAGAAACGTCGAGCTGTGTTTTATCGGCTCAGACAAGCCTGCGATGATATACGGTGAAATGGCGGATCTCACCGAACTCACGTCGAATCTCATAGAGAACGCGGTTATATACACGCAGGAAGGAGGCAGTGTCACGGTGCGCGTCAGCAATGGCGATGCGGTGCGCCTGACGGTGCAAGACAATGGTCCGGGAATTCCGGAAGAAGAGAGAAATCGTGTCTTCGAGCGGTTTTACAGAATTTTGGGTACGGAAGCTCCAGGCAGCGGACTTGGTCTGCCCATCGTCAAGGAAATCGCTGCGGCTCACAAAGCCAAGGTTTCGATTGAAACCGGCACACTCGGCATCGGTACGTGTGTGACGGTGACGTTTCCGATGGCGGACGCGAAAGAATTGAATTGAGTGTACCGCCGCATCGACCTGAACTGAATTAAACTGCTGATCAAAGCAGCATTCGCGCCGGCTTCCACATGCTTGTGTCCAGCGAATAGCGGTCGGACAGCTCCTTCACCGAATCTGCATAATAAGAGCTGAGAAATCGCTCGACTTCGCTTGTTTTGCAGTCCGCTTCCTTCGGAACATACGAGTTGATTTTCTCACTCATCGAAGGCGGTGAAAAATTTGTCTCGATTCCCAGAAATTCGAATAAGTCGCTGATTGCTTTTTGATCGTTGAAGAAAGTCTCCGATATCAGCAATTTGATCCGGCTGCGGTCAAAATGTTTGAGGTAATGCTCCAGATAGGCAACGTACTTGCCACGTTCCAAATAGTTGTATGGAGGGCAGCCCGTAATGCTCTTCGTATCATATGGGCGATCCTTCAAACTCTCGTTGGTGAGAGCCTCTTCTATGCTCAACTCTTCGAGTTTGTTTCCCACGCTGTACCAGTAATTTGAAATCGCGCGGTCCACCGGATCTCGCAGCATAAAAATAATCAGTGCATCCGGAAATGTACGAGCAATTCTTTCGATGACCTCGGTGTGTTCCATGTAGCACACTGTTTTTTCACCACGTATGGTGGCGTCGGCTCGGGAGTAGTACTTCTTCAAATACTCCTCTTTGCGCGAGGGAGCATCCGGGTTGAGAAAAAACTTCGGCTCCGGCCACCAGGGTTGGTTGAGCTCGATTTCCGGATGCTGAGTCAGTATCGTATGCAGGTAAGTGGTGCCGGACCGCTGAGCTCCGGCAATGAAAAAATGTCTAGCCACCTTTTATGATGCTTCCGATTTCGTAATTTGTGCAAGCAGACCCCGCGGAGCCCGCGGATATGGACTGCGCCATTTTTGCGCAGTAGCTTCCAAGTATGCCGACGAGCAATGCGAGTATTCCGCAACACCCTGTGAGTACGGCGAGAATGGGGGTGTACTCGGGAATCGCAGAGCTGAGGAAATAGTGTTTGGCGATAAATGCGGTGGTTAGAACAAAGCTGAACCAGGCGGTGCCAAAACCAATGTTTGAGATGACTTTCGGTAACTGCGAATAATTCATAATGATTATGCCGACAAGCTGCGCGATTCTCACAGGTGTATAAGTCGATTTGCTGCCGATTCTTTTGTGGTGCTCTACCATCACGTTGGCGCGTTTTTCAGGAGCGGAGCACTGAAGCGCCAATCCGTTGATGTATGGAAACGGCGTGTGTCGCCGGCACATTCGTGCGACCACATCTCTGGACAGCAGTCTCACGTTCGAGATGCTCAAATCTTTTGGTTTGTCGAAAATCACTTCGTTGAGAAAATAGATAACATTGCTGCCCAATCTGCGATAAAGAGCATGTCGTTTTTTCGTGAACTTTGCGAATACAACATCAAGCTTCTTTTCGACGGCCGGTTCGATCAGTTTGAACAACTCTTCCGGCGGATTCTGAAGGTCCGCATCGATGGTCAGAGCGTAGTCGCCGGTAGAATTTGCCAGTCCGCACAGAACTGCAGGTTGTTGCCCGAAATTCCTGGTTAGATTGACGGCGATGATGTTCGGATTGCCGGTCGCGGCGCGGGTGATTTTTTCCCATGTGCTGTCGGTACTGCCATCATTCACGATGACGATTTCGTATCGGCAACCTTTGCTGTTGAAAGTTTCGGCTATTCGGCAAAACAGCTCATCGATTTTGTCCGCCCCATTGAACACGGGAACAACGATGCTGTATTTGAAATTGCGCACATCAGCGCCGGCGCGGTCAGCAATTTGGTGACCGGCTTCAGTGGCTTTCGCATTGCTCGGTGATGGCAGCAAGTTTGAACCTTAGTGAGCGCTAATATGCTGTGAGTGCCAAGCCTAAATATTACCCTGCAACACGCGAATAAAGAACTGTTTGAAGTGATTCGCAGACGTCATGCGAGATCTAAAAACCGTTTCATTTACCGGCACTTTCGCGCAGTAGCAATTGGACCATGGCTTTGCCTACAAACGGGCGTGATGATGACGGCCGCCCGAATTCGTCATAGAAAGCCCCTGGCGCGATAACGTCATTGTAGTTCGGCAACAAAGATTTCGCATCGTATTTCCACATATCGAACGGACCTTTGCCCTTCGGTGGCTGCATTTGTTCTTCTAAATGTTTCAATGCTTTTGAAGATTTCTCATTTTGCAATCGATACCGGACCAACTCTAGTTCTTTGGCTTGAGGCTCGGCAATGAAGGTCGCGATTGTTCGATTGGCGCAGAACAGGCTCAGGATTGCGGCAAGAAAAACAGTAAGTGTGATTGCGCGGGTGCTCACTGCGAGTTTGGCTGCGATTCCCTGAATCGCGCAGAAGAGGTAGAGAACCATCAAGGTGGAAAGTGCATAGAGCGTGCGATAGCTTGCCCATGATTCTGAAACGATGAGATTTGGTGTGTAACACAAAAACGGCAAGGCTAGCAGGAAAAAGACACGCTGCTTGAGTATGTTTTGCGGTTGGAGCTTTTTGATGTAAAACGTCAAACCAATGATAATCAGCGCCGCAAAACCGATCGCGACGAAATAGCTTGCGTTGAGGTTGTTGAAATTGAGGCAGCTATTGAGCGGCTCGTCAAAGAACCAGACAAGCTTTTGAAGGGGTTGGAGGGACAGATCTTTGCGGTCCGAAATAAGATACTCGGCGTAGTTTCGTTTGCCGAAAAGTGAAACTAGAAGCTCGATGCCGCAGGCGGCGCCGAAGGCGGTGAAAGTCACTGCCAGCAACTTGCGTGAAATTTCACAGCGCTTGGGCGAAAGCAAGTCTTGAGCAAACCCGACCCAAAAAAACATTGCTGCCGTCTGGTGCATCGCAAGAGCAGCGCTCAAACTCAGTACCGTCGCCAGGTACATGCAGGCAAAACCCAGCGATTTTACAGGTTTTTCAGCGGCATATTTGGCTAGGAAATAAGAAACGTATGCAAGCGGGATGCGAATGGCGCCAAGAAATCCGACCAATCCCCACCCGGCCAGTACTTGAAATGGAAGTTGCGAAAAAACAAATAACGACAGCGCGAACGATTGGGCGCGATTCCAGCCAACGTGCATTGCGTGCCTGAAAAATAGTGTGGCGAGAAGCGCAACGCCGAGGGTGGCGATGATTCGCAGATAAACGATGTCGCCTATACCGCTCAATGGTGAGAACGCGGCGGCGATAAAAGGCAGGTTCAGCGGGCGGCCCTGCGCCATCATGTTGCCGATGATCTCAGGACACCAGGCACCTTTGGTAAGAGTAAGGTTGAGAATGTAGTAGTCGTCTAAAAGCCCGTATGTCGCCAGAAATGCCGGCGAAAAGGCGATGAGAAATATGACGGCAAAAACTGCGAAAGTGCCCAGAGGATGCGGCTTTATAATCTTTTCAGAGGCGACTGCCTCGGCGGTGGGATTGTCGCACTGCATGGAGATGAGCACAAGATAAGGATCTGACCCATGATACCGCTCTGCGCTTTGGCTCATCAAAACGGTGAAAATAAGTTCAGCGGCGGGCTCAATGTGAGAATTGCTATGTACTGACTACCCCTGGGTAAGTGCTATGATCGCCCGTTCGTGACACTTACTGCCCATAGAGCACTCAGCAAAATGAGTTGTCAAGCGACCCTGGAGCCGGCTAGCGAAGTTTCAAAACTTCAGGCTCCGCCGCAATCATCACAAACCCATTTGCCATCCCGGCGCCTGCACTTCGACAGCATGCGCGCGCTCATGTTTATTTCTGTGTATGCAGGTCACGTAACTACGTCGCACATCAGCAGTTTTATCGGAAGTGGATTCATCAATGCTGCAAGCAGTTTTGGATTTTATGCCTATTTGGTTTTGAGCGGCTTTTTGATCACTCGTATTTTGATTGGTTCCGACACAGGCAAAACATGGAGTGATGTTCGCGAGTTTTGGTTGAGACGAACGCTCAGAATTTTCCCAATTTACTATTTGACGCTTGCGGTTCTTTTCGTTTGTGGGCAATTGCCCGAACCATTGCCGTTTGTCACTTATGTCTCCAACATCTATTTGTTTTCGATCAATCAAATGGAAGGCTCGGTTTGCCACTTATGGAGCCTGGCTGTTGAAGAGCAATTCTATTTGTTGTTTCCGCTTGCATTTTTGTTCACTCCCAAAAAGCACCGTCTCAATCTTATAGTTGCCTTGCTTGCGATCTGCTTTGTTGTACATACAACTTGTGCCGCTGCCTTTCCCGGTCATAAGTGGAAATTACTTTTGCCGTCTTCCGGACAGTGTTTGCTGGCCGGTGCGATAGCCGGCTACTACGACATGAAGATCAAACAAGGTGATACTACCCGCCTTCTTCTTGTTTCTCTGGCACTCAATGTCGCCCTCATTGCCTGGCAGTCTTTCGACAAGACTTTGCCGCATACCATGATCTTTCTCGATTCCGCCGCGCTCGCGCTGTTCTTCTATTCGCTTTGGCGCACCCGCAATCAATTCATCTGCAAATCACTGTCGAACAAACTTCTCGTGCATCTTGGACAGATCAGCTATGCAATGTATCTCTTCCATCTTCCGATTTTGTACTTGCTCATCGATTTTCCACTTCCAGAAAAAATTGCCATTGGTTTCGTCAGCACGGCACTTCTTGCGTCGGCGTCATGGTATCTCTTCGAATCGCCAATCAACAATCTGCGTAACAAGCTGATTCCCAGCCGTGTTTAAGTACTCTCTGGTGTGAGCTGAAGTTTGAACACCGACATGCCCAGCATTTGATTTTCGTATACGCTCGTAAACTTTGCATACATGCCATAGTGTTCTTTGCAAAACTGGGCAAAATGCTTGTTCGCACTCGGATTGCTTATAAAAAGAACGTTGGGCGATTGACACGCCTCCTTCAGATCTTTGAAGCCATGCTTGCGCAACATTGCATCACCGATCGGCATTCTGCTCCATAAGCTGGTGCGGTAAATGTCGAAGCCGGCAAAATGCGGACGCAGATTTTGGAAAGGAAGCATGAATTGATACGGTGTCGTTGTGCCCAGCACTATATATAGTTTCTCAGGAGCAGGTTTGATTACTGCAATGGCTTCCTTGACGTTTTCGTTCTCTGCTGCTTTCTCCTCTGTAATCGAACTCAACAAACTCGCCGAAATAAAGATCGTCACTCCAGCAATTAAGCAAGCCGCCGGAATCGTGAGCGACCGTTCTGCTTTATTAGCCTTCACCAACCGGCGCGCGAGTTTTTTCAGCTTGGTGCGATCGAGAAACATGAACAGCGTCGTCACCGTGCACGTTAGAAGTGTGAGGTGAACTCTGGTCGGTAATTTCATGAAAAACGCCAGATACAAGACTAATGCGGCAGTGCCCAGGAAAAACAGCAAAAGACGCGGAACGCTCATAAACTTTGGATCGAGAAACCAGACAAAAGCCAGGAATAAGAGCCCGATCGGTGCAATATTTCCCCAGAAAACATAGCTTAGTTTGTCCATGGTAAACGGCAAGCTCGATGCATTTACCGCATTCGTCAGGGACGGCGTTGTGAAAACGCTTTTCTCTGCGACGAAAAATTGTTTTACCAGCGCGTAGTCATTGTCTGAAAGTTCAATCTTTGCTGTCGCTGTCTTTTTTCTGTCTGAGTCAGCCAGGTCGCTGAACGGACGGAAGAATTCGCGCACTCCGGCAAAGGCTGGTTGGGAATCATAGTAATAGTTGCTTGCAGTCTTAAGAGCAAAGCCAATTGCCACCGCTACTGCAAAACAAATCAAAGTTCTGCCGGCGCGCTTTAATAGACTGAATTTTTTGGGAGCGACAACAAGCAAGGTAGTTGCAGATATAAGCAAAACTAAAAGAAAGGGTTCGAACCTGATCAGCGAGGCGAATACAGTTGCAGCGAAAGCGGAAATCAGAACCCAATTGGGTATTTTTCCCTTTTTAAAACGTTTAGCCAGGGGCAGCGCAAATGCCAGAAGGAATCCGCTTTGTGTAAGTAACGCCGTTGTGCTCGTGTACTGCAGTCCATTGACTATGAACACGCCTATGCAAATGTAATAAATAAGGAAGAGGATGGTGCCGATAGCGCGATTGAAGCGCAACATCAGAACAATCGCAACCAAGCTGAAGCCTACAATAAGAACCGCAAACAGATAGAAGGAATACCAGGTGATGTCGGGCAACCATTGATACATCCACATCAATGGATAAGTAATTAGAAAGTTGGTAAACCATGTTTGATATGTCGGCGCGTCGGTAAGACCAACACCGGATAACAGCAGGCAGAAATTCAGATCATCGGCCGTTTCGAAATGCGCGGGGAAGATAATCTGTGTTGCAGCCACGCATGTAACAGCGATCGCTATCGCCTGTATGATTACCGCGCTCAGGGTTTGCCGGGGCTGTATTGATTGGGTATTGCTAGACATTCCTCTGAATTTTAGCACCCGAAATAGCGGTGTTTTCATCGCTGAATTGCCATGGAACAGCCTGAATTTTGAGGCTGGAAACGGAGGCTGAGCAAGGCTTTGCGCCTGATCACAACTTCGTCACTATTCCGGTGTATGTTGACAGTGTCGGAACGCAGCCGACCCTTAGTATATTTAGAGCCAAACTGTTCCACACTCTGCATGCAGTGACACGCATAGTCTGAGTTGGTGCGCTTCGTGCGCCAGTGTCCTTCTCCTGAACGCCCCAGGCTCGCTTCTATCACTCCTCTGGAGGATCCCCCCCATGAACTGGAATGTTTTCGATCGTGCACTTTCGCACGTCGCTGATGCTGTCCACGACGTCCCTGACTTCAACCTGCTTAGCCTTAGTCGAGGCACTTCGAATTTTAGACCAGGCGGTTTGTCGAACTTCGAGCCCCCGAGTCTCGACTTCGAAGACTTCGGAAATATTTTCGAAGACTCACCGCTGAGGCTTTCCGGCATGAATGAAAGAATTCTTGGTTCTCTGGATCGAATCAACTTACCAAACCCACGTGATGTTATAGACCTTGGTTTTAGCGAAAGAGACTCTTCGTCGCTTTTATTCGGCGATACATTGAATTTCTTCTCGAAGCTTCATAGTGGTCCGGATGTCTTGCAGAAGTTCGGACTCCACGGCGGTCCCGAAGAAATTGGTGGCATCCTTGGTCGCCTTAATCCATCCAACTGGTTCGGCGGTGGTGGCGCAGACCGTGGACTGTCCGGATTGTTCGGCGGTGCAGAAGGCGGACTCTCCGGAATACTCGGAGGAGTGGGCCACAGCATGCCGATATTGAAAGGCGCTTTGAGCTTAATGAAAGGTGACTGGTGGGGGGCAGCCGGCAGTGGAATTGCAGCCTTATTTTCCGGACTGCCGGTAGTTGGACCATTCATCGGCATCGCCAGCCTTCTCGGTGTAGACAAATTGCTGGGCACTGCAGCTAAAGGCATCGGCAACGCAGTCAAGTCGATCGGTAAAGGGATCGCAGGCGCTGTCGGCGGATTCTTCAAAAAACTTTTCTGATGTTTGATGCAACAAGCACAAACAGTTTCTCCTTTCCAGGCGAGGTAATCGAATTATGTACGTAGATGTTCCTTCCCAAGTGCAAGCCAAAGTCGAAATGATCAAACCCTTGATTCCCAGGCTGCAAAAGGTTATTGCGCAGTCGGAAGATATGTTGAGCTGCAAAGATTCAAAATTGAACTCGAAAGCTCTGGTCGCTATCGGTCTCACAAAGCAAGCGCAATCCGAAGTGGGTGCGGCCTGTCAGAACATGGGATTTGGGCTGGAACTGATGGCGCATCTCGCGACATCGACTGATGATAGCGCCGTTCGGGAAGTTGAAGCGCAATTGCCTACCGCCTTCAACGGCGTAGTCGCGCTCGTCAGCAAAAAATTGGGGCTGGATGAAGTCTCTGTTGCTGCCAGTTTATTCGCCTTCGTCGACGAAATCTATGTGGTGGCGGAATACGCGATACGCAGAGCTGAAGAGCAAGTAGCTGTAACTGTGTAATTCAAAAAGAGCCTTTTCGAAAAGAAACGCGGCTTTCATGCGACTGAAACGGGTGCCTCTACCAGCAGGCTCCCGTTTGCAGTTTTTGCTTGTAAAGCGATGAAAAATAGCACCTTCAAAGCGTTATCACTTTGAAATATCCTATTGAGGAATATTCAATGCCGCACGCGAAATATGCTTGCGCAACTGTGGCGAACGGGCGAAATGACCTCAGCGTTGTCAATCAAAAACGATAAGAGAGTAGGCTTGGCTGCCGGGCTGCTCGCTGTGCTCGCTTTTGTCTGTTTTATTCCATCGCTGTCTGTCGGATTTTTGAGCGATGACAAACAGCAATTCGCGTACATCTATCATTATCTGCACACGCAGCCGCTCATGCTCTTGCAGAATTTCACCAGCGTTTGGATGCAAGACCCTATCTGGGGGTTGCATTATCGTCCCATGATGCTGATTCCGCTTGTGTTCGATACTGCGGTCTATCAACTTAACGCGGTTGGTTCGCACGTCACGACAATCTGCCTCCATGTCGCATGTACCGTTCTGGTTTTCTTTCTTGCCCGTGCTTTGCTGAAAAGGCTGGCGCAGATTACATCAATAGTAATTCCGCTTCTTGCCGGAGCGCTTTTCGCTGTTCATCCGCTTCATGCTGAGTCCGTTATCTGGATATGCGGGCGTGTTGATACGTTTTGTACGCTGTTCTATATTGCTGGTTTTCTTACTTTTATTCTTTCGCTCGACAGTGAAAGAACAAGCTCTCGGAAGCTTAGAATTTTGAGCCTTTGTTTTTGCTTCGTTTCGCTGTTTACGAAGGAGGTCGGGGCGACTCTGCCTTTCATTTTTACCTGGTATTTGTTTTGCGCCAATGCTGCACGACCGAGCGCTGGTTCTGAAAATTGGCGTCAGACAATCTTTTCGGCTTTCAAAACGACACGGATGTACTGGTTCCTCTTTGCCCTGTATTTGATATGCCGGTCACTTTCGCTTGGTACCTTATATGGTGGCTATGAAGGATTTGCATCCGTTGCGTTAAACAATGTCTGGTTGCCTGGCTTGCTTAGTTGGAAGTATTTGCGCGGCGTGTTTTTCCCGGTGCCGTTGCCTCAGCTTGAAGAGCTTGGCAGTGCGATAACCGCGCTCTATATCTTGTACGGGGCCTTGCTTGCAGTGCTGATTGCACGTATTGCATTCTTCCGAGATCGTTCATTATTGCGAACCCTTTTGTTTTTGTCCGGCTGGATTATTGCCGGTCTTGCACTCGTCGCGCGAGTTTGGTACGCAGCAGGCGGTCTGCCTGGCGGCAGGCATTTTTATCTTGTTAGTGTGCCTTTCTGTATTCTCTTTGTGCTTCTTTTTATTCCTGATACCACAAAGACAAAGGTAGAAAGAAAGCTCAAGCAATTGGCGATTGGTGTAATCTCGGTTTACTGCTTGCTATTTGGTGCATTGACTGTAAAAACGCATGAATTATGGTTAGATGAAAGCAAATACGAGGCTGCAATTGAGAGTGGCATTGTTCGATTGTCTGAGGAAAATCCTCAGGCCACACGCCTCGTTTTTCTTGCTGCTCCCATGACTCATCAGCATCTTGCGCTGTATCCTTCGTTCGCCAATTTGCAAGGATGTTTAAAAGCGCCTTTCTGTAAACCTGAGCTAAGCGAAAAAATTGCCGCAATGCGAGCGCACTTTTTCAATCTCGATCTCGTAAACAGTTCCGAATTGAAGAAAATTTTGGCAACGCCGAATACCGTCGTGTTTGGCTGGGATGGCGATAAACGCGAGATAGTGAAGATTCCCTCGGATTATTTCGGCAATGATTCAGACTCCACTTCCTTTGCCAGAGACGTGAAGTTGAAACTTCAAAGTCACGTGGAAAATATTGCCACCTATTTCTTTGAGATTGGTTCCGATTTTAAGAAGGGCTTGTACGATTGTCTTGAAGTAACTGCGGTGACACCAATTATTGCAAGCAATGAGAGTGCGGCGATGGTGCTATCGTGGAATGAACGAAAAGACAGCATGAACAAGGGCGTTCTGCCATTGTATAAGTTGGTCAACGGCACTCGTTCGTTGTGGCGCTTGGATGACACGGATGGTTTTGCGAGCAAACTTTCGGTATTTCTGGAGCCGGATGGAAAAACGCACAAGTATCGTTTCAATCTTTCTGAGATTGCCAGTTGGGTGTTGCTGGCGAACCCAGCCGAATTGCAGCTATTAGTTACTCCCGGTAAAACAAAAATCGAGTCGGTTCGTTTTCTCAATTTGAATGCCGAGATTCCCAAATTGTACGCACCTCCTGAGCGGTGGACGCGCGAGCAGAGCGGCAGAATGTCACCAAAATCTCGTGGCTCTGTCGTCCTGAAATTCGATGCCACCATGATCAAGGGAGCTAATTATGTGATGGCGGAAATTTCTCGCCCGTTTGAGTATTTCGAGTATTTCGAGCCGACTTTCAGGCAAGTGGTGATGTCGCCGCGCAGCATGAAAAAGTATTCGCTTGAAGGGCTAAAAGGGCAGATGGAATTGTGGCCTGATGATTTCAAGGTACGGGGCGAGTATGACGTGAGAATCGCTGCATTTGATAAAGACGGAAAACTCCTTGGTTACGTTAGCGACCCGGTAACGTTGCATATATAAGGATGGCTTTTCGCGGCTCTGTGAAGCTATTCGATTTTCGTCTGAGGGTCGAGCCCCCAGCCGATCAAAATTTCTCTTTCTTCGCCTGGTGATTTTGCTTTCTTGAATTTTGCGTTGGATTGACCTTTGACGCGGCGTTCGCATTCCGCCCATGTTTTGTGACGCTGCAGAACGCCATTGTGGTAGCTCAAGTATGTTGCCGGACCTGATGATCCGCCGGCGCGGCTGGAGCCTGTGTTGGTATTGCTGCCGGTGCCGGCCGGTTTTTTATTCTCAGGCACTGGCTCTGCATCGGGAAGTTCGCTCAGATCAATGAAGTAGCCATCGCGCGGGCCGACATAGAGTTGCTCTCGTTTTTTCTTTGCAAATGCAACTGCAATTTCGTCGCAACGCTCATTGCCCGGATATCCTGAATGTCCGCGCACATATCTCCAGTCGATCGTCGAAGGTTTGAGGCGCGTCACCTGCCGCAGCAATTCTTCCCATAGCTCGCGATTGGCGACATCTTTCCCATCGGCGCTTTTCCAGCCGCGCGAGCGCCAGCCCCAGATCCACTGAGTAATGCCTTTGATCACGTATGAAGAATCCGTGTATAAAACGATGGGGCATTGCTCCTTAGGTTCGAGCATTGCCAGCGCGCGAATGGCGGCGGCCATCTCCATCCTGTTATTTGTCGTTTCTGGAACTCCGCCGCCCAATTCGTGAATCGAGCCGTCCGGCAACGAAACAATGCACGCCCAGCCGCCTGGACCAGGATTGCCTGTGCAAGCGCCGTCTGTGTAAATCAGGATCGAGGATGGATCGAGTGTCATGATGGTTGGGAATTATCGCAGAACAAGAGCCCTTTGAATGAGCTTTCAAATCTATTCAAGCTCAGGAGTTCGTCCCCTTCTTCAATTTTTTGATCGCTTTTGCTGCAAGCTCTTCATCCGGATAATTTTTATCCAGATCTGCTGCAAGCGTTTCAGCCATCCATTTTTCCGCACCGGCCGTGTCTGCCCACAGGTAGCCGCTGTCCATCACATAAGCGATCGCTTCTCGTTCATCGCCAAAGCCGACGGTGTCAGGAACTGCATCAGGGAGCGGCAGCACTTCTGCAAGATAGATGGGCACGTGGATGTTCGTATTGAACGCTTTGAGCAACTGCTGATTGGTGCGATCAGACACGCCGTATTTGCGGAAAACGTGCAATGCTTTTGTGTAGCTAAGAACAGCACTTACTTCGTCATCGTGCTTTGCCAGCAATCTCTCCAGCTCTTCAGAACATTTTGCCTCGTACAGGCAAGTCGCAAGGCTGTAGCGAATTCCTTGATGATCGGTCGGATTCCATTCCATGAGTTTGCGGTAAATCGAAAGCGCCTCTGTAATTTCGTCTTCCCACTGCAAATCTATAGCAAGCATCGCCATTGCATGCATGAGAGGGCGCGTTTCGCTCGCCAGCCAAAAACTTCCTTTGTATCGGCGCTCCCAGTCGGCGCCGAGCACTTTCTCAGCCGCAGCAATGGCTTTGCGGTAGTGCTTGATTCGTGCCGGACGGTCTTGCGTTTCCTCGGCAATCATCGAATGCGCTTCGGCGCAATCAGGGAAAATCTCCAGCGCTTCTTTTGCAAGAGCGATGCGTTTTTTTCCATCTTCAGCTCTTGCCTCGGATACCTTTTTTTGCGCGAGCCTCAGCTCGTCCGGTATCTTGTTGGCTCCAGCCGGTTCGCGGCGAAGCAGGAAGACGTTTGATTTTTTGGTGCGCTTTGTCACTGTTAAGACCTCGGCGAATGCACTTTGAAGGAAACCTTGATTCTATCAGAGTTTTGCAAGAATCAGATATATATAAACAAGATGTATATTTGCGGCGTATGCCGCGAACATGCTATTACGCGCGATTAATTCAGTGACTTGAGTTTTTCGGCGAGATACGGAGCCGTCTTGCTGCCGCCTGATTTTGCGACCTTTTCGGGGCTGCCGCTGGCCGTAACTCGTCCGCCGGCGCTGCCGGCACCGGGTCCAAGGTCGATCACCCAGTCCGCGGCTGCCACCACATCCATGTCGTGCTCCACGACGATCACGGTGTTGCCGCCGTCGACCAGCGCGTGCATCAGCATCATTAGCTTTTCGACGTCTTCCGGATGCAGACCGGTCGTCGGCTCGTCAAGCAAGTAGAGAGTGTTGCCCGATTGTACGCGCTGCAACTCGGTAGCCAATTTTATTCTCTGTGCTTCTCCGCCGGAAAGTTCCGTGGCCGGCTGTCCGAGTTTCAGATAACCCAAACCGACCTCTTTCAATGTTTTCAGAGCGCGCTCTACGGCTGGGATTTCGGTGAAAAAATCGCCGGCTGCATCTACAGTCATGTCCAGAACATCGGCAATGCTCATGCTGCGATACTTGATCGCGAGCGTATCTTGGTTATATCGTGTCCCTTTGCACGAAGCGCATGGCGTATAAACGCTGGGCAGAAACAATAGTTCGACGGTGACGAAACCTTCGCCTTCGCATGTGGTGCATCGGCCGCCGTCTACGTTGAATGAAAATCTTCCGGCATTGAAACCCTTTGACTTTGCCTCCGGTGTCGCTGCGAACTTTTTGCGAATGAAGTCAAATAATCCCGTGTAAGTTGCGAGGTTGGAGCGAGGGGTTCGCCCGATTGGTTTTTGATCGACGCAAACCAGGCGCTTGATGTTTTCCATTCCTTCGATTTTAGCCGGTCGTTGAATGTCCAAATCTTCTTCCAGCTCGTCGGTTTCTTCCTCGGTTTCATCCTCATTTTTCAGACTGCCGAGCGCGGATTCCACTGTGTCGGCAAGCACCTGGCTGATCAATGTCGATTTGCCTGAGCCGGATATGCCGGTTACTACAGTCAGCACCCCCAAGGGTAGCTCCACGTCGAGGTTGTTTAGATTATGCCGGTTGATACCGCTCAGCTTGAGCCAACCGGAAGGAGCAACCGGTTTTCTCTTCTTGTCTTTGTGTTCGTTGAACACATACTTTCGCGTAATTGAATTTTTTGCTTTGGCCAGTCCGTCGATTGTTCCGCTGTAGAGCAACTCACCACCGTTATTGCCTGCTTTGGGACCAATGTCGACGATCCAGTCCGCCTGGCGCACCAGGTCCATTTCGTGCTCCACGACGAACAAAGAATTCCCTTCTTCTTTCAACTTCGTGATTGTTTTGAAAAGCGCTTCTGTATCAGCAGGATGCAATCCGGCCGACGGTTCATCTAGGACATAAACAACGCCGAATAATCCGGAGCGCAATTGGGTCGTCAGGCGCAGTCGCTGAAGTTCGCCGGCGGACAGGCTGGGTGTCGAGCGGTCCAGCGACAAATAGTCCAAACCCAGCTCGTGAAGCAGTGCGATGCGTTCGGCGAGATCGCCGACGATCGTTTTTGCAACTTCCTCGTTGGCGGAGGTTTCGTCGATCCCTCTTCTTCGTTGATCTTTGGATTTGATTTCTTTGGTCAAGACAATCGCCAACTCGGAAAGCGACATTTGCGATAAGTCAGCAATATCATAGCCGCCAAATTTGACGGCAAGCGCCTCGGCTTTCAATCGCTTTCCACCGCAGGTTTCGCAAAGCGCTTTTTCCATAAATCGTGCAACACGTTTGCGCAGCGTGGCACTTTGGGTGGTGGCAAAAGTATGGCGCACGTATACGGCGGCACTCATGTAAGTCCCTTGATAGGGCCGCTGAATTCTGTGTGCTTCGCGCTGAGCATGAACGGTTACTACCGGCTTTTCTTCGGTAAACAAAATCCAGTCGCGATCTTTTTTCGCCAGTTCTTTCCAGGGCTTGTTGACGTCATACCCGAGCACATCGAGAATGTCGCGATAGTTTTTTCCCTGCCAGGCGCCGGGCCAGGCGGCAACAGCACCGTCGCGTATGCTCAACGTGTCGTCCGGAACCAGGGACTCTTCGCTGACTGAGTGACGGATGCCCATGCCGTGACAGTCGGGGCAGGCGCCGGTGTGAGTGTTTGGTGAAAAAGCGTCAGAATCGAGTCTTTCAGTGGCGCCCTCAGGATAGCTTCCAGATCGCGAAAAAAGCATTCGCAAAGAGTTGGATAAATTGGTGATGGTGCCGACGGACGATCGCGCCGTCGGTTCTGAGCGCCTTTGCTGCAGCGCGACTGCCGGCGGCAAACCCCGTATTTCAGTCACATTCGGTGCGGGCAATTGTGCAATTAAGCGCCTCGCATATGGTGCTATGGAGTCAAAGTATCTGCGCTGTGCTTCAGCGAAAATCGTGCCGAAAGCGATTGAGGATTTTCCCGAACCGGATACACCGGTGAAAACGACGAATGCATTTCGCGGAATGTCTACATCTATTCCGCGCAAATTATTTTGTCGTGCGCCGCGCACCTCAACAAAACCGTCCTCGTGAATTATCTTCTTGGCGCCGTTACTCTTCATTCGGCTCATTAAAACACACAGTTTCGGCTCAAACAATTGTTGTCGAGAGACCGTATATAAGGTACGTACTCCGCGGCCGGGGTATAGTAAACCCGCTCAATCCAGACAAATGAGGATGCCATGAAAAGCTTTCTGCGCGCACGGAAATCCCACAAAGTACTTTTGTCTCTGTCTCTTGTCCTGGCTGTAGGTCTGCCGCTGGCAGGCGCCTTACAGGCGCCGGCGCAGACTGAAGGCAATGCTGCGGATTCTCAGGCTCCGGCGTACAACCTCGTCGCCGGGCAACGACCGGCGCAATGGAAACTGCAAAATGAGCAGGAGTGGATTGTCGACGGTATTGGACGCGACATTGCCGAGATTTTGCTTTATGCCAAGGCTGCAAAGTCAAAAGACAAACTTTCCAGCAGTGATATTAATTTCAGTACGAAAACAGTGAATTTGGGAACGAATTCGTACGCGTTCAAGCTCGAATGCAAAAAGCCGCAGGCTGATGTCGAATACAACTTTGCTTTGCAAGACTATGCCTGGTCACCCAAAAATTTTGAGCCTTTCGCGAAAAACGTGATGAGCCGCTTGCAACTATCCGCCGCAGCTCCATCGGTGATTCCGGAAGACTTTTTGAAAAATCTAGCCAAAGCGGATTTCGCAGCATTCTTTCAAGAAAACGTGCGAATCTCGCGCGCTCTTTCGGACAATCCCATGGATCCCTCCTTGCACGAGCAAGCGGCATTGCTTCAAGGCACGTTCAACATGCTGGAGATCTGCGGCTTGTTCAGCGATACGCGCGCACCGCTGAACAGAATGTCCGCACATTTAGCTATGGCAAAAGCGCTCAACCAGGACAAGTTGAGCACAGTCGGACAAATCGCCAACATCGCACTGGAAAGCATGTCTTGCCGCGACGGTATCGCTGTGCCGTTGATTGAAGAAATGGAAAAGCAAAATTTGACTGCAACTGAAAAGTCTTTTCTGCGTGCTCTCAAAATCCGTGGAACAGCAAATTATCGTCATTTCAAAGAGGCAGAAAGCACACCGCTCGAAGAGTATCAGTACGGACTTCGCTATGCTCAAACGCGCGGCATACATGAGGCAATGCAGACCTTTGCCAGAAAACACCATCCGCTGTCGATTCAGTGGAAGCGAATTCTTGCGTCCGGCCGCATGTCGGTGCAAACGGGACACCTGATACAGGCACATCAAACGTCCGCTGAAATTGCCGATTTCATCAAGAACCGCAAGGCTTACAAGAATTCCAGCGATGAAAATTTTCCCTCTTTCGTTGATGAGTTGAACCTGCTTCCCACGCGGTGTTTCACTGCTGACAGCAACCTTCCTCTTAACGTCTTGAGCTGGGATGATGTTGCGAATTTCCACAGCAGGCACATAGCCAACGCTCTTGCGGACGAGTATCTCTTTAACGCCAGAATGTACGGCGTTCCCGAGTTGGCGGCGCGAACAAAGGAAAATGCTAAGAAGCTGTTTGGCAAGCTCACTATCTTTCCGCTGATTCAGGCACGTTTCAACATGGAAGGAGACGAGAAATACAACTTTCTTCCAACATTGCAGGGGCTGATGGTCAATCACCCGGAATTGCTCACATCGGATAACTGGAAAATTATGTCAACGCTCGGTGCGCAAGTGGCACCACAGATGGTGTTTGTAAAACCGGAGCTGTGGTTCGACCCGGCAATGCCGATGGGCACTGTTTTCTACTTCAGAGAAAATTTGGATAACAGCAAGAAGAATCTCGCCGAACTCACCGATATGAAGCGCTTGATGCCGTATTTGCCTCCGCTTGCGATTCAATGGACTGAGAAAAAATACGGACCGCATCCTACAGGCGCGCAATACCGCGAGGGTTTCGGACCTCTGGCCGATTTCGACATCAACGCGATGCGATTGATTGCATACGCGGAAGTCGCAGATCCTGAAAAGTTTCTTGCCATAGGCGAGAAAATGGCAAAGGAAGACCCGTCTATGTATATGAGCCTCGGCGCATATTGCGTGTTGCATGACATGCCGGACAAGGCGGCCGCATTTTATGAAAAGGGAGTGGAAGAGGATGAGGACGCGGTGCGAGTTTCCAATGAATGCGATTGGCTGGTGCGGTATCGGTACGACCATGGACAGAAAGCCAAAGCGGAAGAGCTGGCGCAGTCTGCCGCAGAAGTCTATTCGGCAAGAGGGCTGATCACGCTGGCCGATTTTTACGAGCGTCAGGGCAAATTGAAAGAAGCGGAAGACATACTGAAAAAGGTAGAGGACAGATACGAAAACAGCACCGTGCTTGCACCTTTCTATCTTCGCAATGCAGAAAAGGACAAGCGATATGCGCAGGAGGCTTCTGTACTCACAAAGAAAATATTTCCCGACGGCATGAAAAAAGTGACGCTGGCAAGCTTCAGCGGAGCACCTAAAACCGGTATGGAAGTGACCGGCGAAGATTGGGTCGCAAACAAGTCCCCGCTCAAAGAGGGCGTTGTCATCGTTGCTCTCAATGGCTACGCGGCAGGCACAAAGGCTCAATTCGATGTTGCACGCGACCTCACAACCAAGCCTTCTGTGTGGTTGATTTATTGGGATGGCAAGGAATACAAAGAAAGGACGCATCCCACAGTTAACGCAAAGTGGCTGCGAGTAGACGTTAAGGCTTTGGAAGCGAAAGAGGCGACGGCTTCAGGAGACACCAAACCGTCAGCGAATGCGAAGCCATTGCCACCTGCTGATCGCAAAGCTGAAATCGAGGCATTG
>Ga0268299_1001856_pt1 | contig 30874 bp, 28 predicted proteins | sample NOBtaG_FD_193484 | JGI IMG/M metagenome (GOLD analysis project Ga0268299, IMG submission 193484) | Activated sludge microbial communities from bioreactor in Nijmegen, Gelderland, Netherland - NOB reactor | ecosystem: Engineered > Bioreactor > Aerobic > Activated sludge | place: Netherlands...
AGGCCGAGCTCGCGAGCCTCGTCGAAGCCGGAAAATTCTACGGCTACTCGAAAGAGGTGACGGCGGAGGTGAAGCCCACCGCGCCCGGGCCGCCAGGCGCGGAGCCCGAAAAACGCGCGGCGATTCCGGGCGTGCTCGATACCGTGTGGCTCCTGGTCGAATCCGCCGGCATGACGGTCGTCCTCGCCGTGCTCTCGTTCCCGCTGGCAATGGCGCTGGGGCTCATGATCGCCATCGGCCGGCTCTATGGGCCGAAATGGCTCAGGCCCTTCCTCGTCTTCTACGTCGAGTTCCTGCGCGGCACGCCGGTGATGCTGCAGCTCTATTTCATCTTCTTCTTCCTGCCGATCGCCGGCATCAACGTGCCCGCGTTCTGGACCGGCATCATCGGCCTCGCCCTCAACTACGCCGCCTACGAATCGGAAATCTATCGCGCGGGCATGCAGGCCGTGCCGGGCGGCCAGATGGAAGCGGCGGAAGCGCTCGGCCTGCCGCGCGCCCACGCGCTCCGCCACGTGATCGTGCCGCAAGCCACGCGCATCGTGATCCCGCCGGTCATCAACGATTTCATCGCGCTGTTCAAGGACACCAGCGTCGTCTCGGTCGTCACCGTCGTCGAACTGACCAAGCAGTTCTCGATCCTGTCGCGCAGCGACCCCAAGGCGATCGCGTGGCTGATGGCGGTGACGGCGGTGCTCTACATCCTAATGAGCTATCCGACGTCGCTGGCGGCGCGGCAGGTGGAGAAACGACTCGCGGCGCGGGGGATGACGGCGGCGCGGGGCAAGGCGGCCTAGACCGTACCCTCACTTCCCATTCGCCCTGCGCGCCAAAGCGCGCACGGCGAACGGGCCCCTTCTCTCCCGCTGCGCGGGAGAGAAAAGAAACAATGCGGAGCGGCAAATCCTATTCTCTCCCGCGCAGCGGGAGAGAAGGGGCCCAGGCAATGGGCTTGCATTGCCTGGGAAGTGAGGGGACAGCGCCGCGGTTCGCTAGATCTCGCCGTAAATATGCTTCTCCGCCTTGCCGCCGGGATGCGTGGTGGCGCCGCCGACCGCGGAGCCGACCGTTTGCGCGTAGCGCCAGAGGGCGCCCGAGGCGTACATGGTTTCGCGCGGCTTCCACTTCTTCCGGCGCGCGGCGAGTTCGCTCTTGGAGAGCTCAACGTCGATCGTGCCTTTGATGGCGTCGATGTTCACGATGTCGCCGTTCTTCAGGAGCGCGATCGGGCCGCCGACCGCGGCTTCGGGGCCGACATGGCCGATGCAGAGGCCGCGCGTGCCGCCCGAGAAGCGCCCGTCGGTGATGAGCGCCACGTTCTCCATGCCGAGGCCGTAGAGCGCGGCCGTGGTGGAGAGCATCTCGCGCATGCCGGGGCCGCCCTTCGGGCCCTCGTAGCGGATCACGAGGCACTCGCCTTCCTTCACCTTGCGGTCGGCCACGTATTTGAACGCGTCCTCCTCGCAATCGAACACTTTCACCGGCCCGCGGAACACCTGCTTCTCCGGCTTCATGCCCGCCACTTTGACGATGGCGCCTTCGGGCGCGAGATTGCCCTTCAAGCCCACGACGCCGCCGGTCTTGGAGAGCGGCTTCTTGACGCGATAGACGACGTCCTGGTTCTCCGGGAATTTAACGCCGCGCAGATTCTCGCGGATGGTCTTTCCGGTGACGGTCATGCAATCGCCGTGCAGCAGGCCGTTGTCGAGCAGTTCCTTCATCACCACTTCGACGCCGCCGACGCGGTAGAGATCCATGGCGACGTATTTCCCGCCGGGCTTCAAATCGGCGATGTACGGCGTCTTCTTGAAGATCTGCGCCACGTCGAAGAGATCGAACTTGATGCCGCATTCGCTGGCGATGGCCGGAAGATGCAGCGCGGCGTTGGTCGAGCCGCCGGTCGCGGCCACCACCACGGCGGCGTTCTCGAGCGCCTTGCGGGTGACGATGTCGCGCGGGCGGATGCCCTTCTTCAGGAGGTTCATCACCTGCTGGCCCGACTGCTCGCAGAAACTGTCGCGCGATTCGTAGGGTGCGGGCGCGCCCGCCGAACCCGGAAGTGCGAGTCCGATGGCCTCGGAAACGCAGGCCATGGTGTTGGCGGTGTATTGCCCGCCGCACGAGCCGGCCGAGGGACAGGCCACCAGCTCGAGCTCGTGAAGGTCCGCGTCCGAGAAGGTGCCGGCCGCGTGCTTGCCCACGCCCTCGAAGATGTCGACCACGGTCACGTCCTTGCCGCGGAATTTTCCGGGCAGGATCGAGCCGCCGTAAACGAAGATCGAGGGCACGTTCAGCCGCACCATCGCCATCATCAGGCCGGGCAGCGACTTGTCGCAGCCCGCGAGTCCGACCAGCGCGTCGTAGCAATGGCCGCGCATGGTGAGCTCGACCGAATCGGCGATGAGATCGCGGCTGACCAGCGACGACTTCATGCCCTGGTGGCCCATGGCGATGCCGTCGGTGACGGTGATGGTGGTGAATTCGCGCGGCGTGCCGCCCGCGGCCTTGACGCCGCGCTTGACCACCTGCGCCTGGCGCGCCAGCGAGATGTTGCAGGGTGCCGCCTCGTTCCAGGTCGTCACCACGCCCACCAGCGGCTGGCGCACCTCGGCCTCCGTCACACCCATCGCGTAGAGATAGGAGCGATGCGGCGCGCGCTCCGGCCCCACGGTGGTGTGGCGGCTGGGCATCTTCGACTTGTCGAATTTCACGGACATGAGACGGGGCCTTGGGTTCGTGGTGACGCTGTTTTCGGCAGGCGCGCAACTTAGCGGCAGGCGGCGGCGCGGCTCAAGGGCGGCAATCGGGACGGCGCGCCTCCGGGCGCGCATATCTCCGCGCGGCAAGGAAAGGCGCGCTTGGAGGCGCGCGTTCCCAAATCTACGCCCGCTTGATCCGGAAGATGCAACCGAAGCTCAGCAGACCCCACGCCGCTATGGCGAACCAGAATTTGTTCGGTGTCACGATATCGACGTAGTGGAAATGGCCGAGAACGGCGAGGCCGCCGAGCACGAGGCAGATCAGGAACCAGAGGAAACCCGGAGCGCCCAGCCGCATCGGCTCCTCAAGCTAGGAGCCTCAATCTCCTGCACGCCTCCAGCACGCCCGCAGACTAAAATCCCTCAACCTGAAATGGCACTCAAATTCAGGCAAAATGGCGCTCGTGTAGATTCTACAGTGTTGAGTTGTGCAACCCTCAATGCTACTTGCCAGTTAAAACACATAGCGCAATACTACCAGAGGGAGATCGGGAGGCTACCATGGCACTCGAACCAGCTGAGGAAGCACGTCTCAAAGAAATTTTGTACAATCCAAACACAGACATACTATTAAAGCATGCCAATTTGCTTGAGCAAATCGGCAAAGAAAGAGCAGCCGACAAAGACATCCCCTCACTCTTCACGAGAAGTGGGATCATATTTCGGGCTAAGAAGGGTTGGCCGTACGTTGCATCCACATTGGCCGCGTTATTATTAGTCTTTACGTCCCTGGTGACAGATTTCCCTGGCAAACTGGGAATTGATGTTTTTCACAATATCCAACGAAACTACGCATTTCGCCTCTTGGAAGACTGGCCGAAGGGGAATGGTCCGGCCGACCGCAGCAAGGACTACAAATCTTATGCTTCGCGCACCGATCACTATGCGCTAGCGCTTCAACAATTCTTGATCGATCGCTGGGACGCAACAGAGTTCATTTCAAAGTTCAACGAAGTTGTATCCGGCGCGCTTTCTAAACCAGACCATCCACTTACTTCCTTGAGCAATACCCTTGGAAACTCCGTAGATCGCGCGGCAAGAAAGTTTGTTGGTGCACTATTTAGAGACTCCTTCACGATCGGTTACTTGAGACAACAGAGGAGTCGCGGCGTTGCGATCCTAAATCCGCATGTGAACGAAAGATTGAAAACGACCGCCCCGGCTGGCACCGAAGGTCAACCTCCTCACCTAACGTCGGTCGGCCAGAATGTTGTAATGTATGTCAGCCTCCGGAAACTCACCAGAATCAAAGAAAATAAGCCAGCCATTACTGTCGTTCCGCGATTTCGAATTGAATTAGTCAGCAGCATGAACTCATCGATAGTGAAGATCGATGAACCGATTATGAATCAAATCAGAAACGAAAGACAGTTTATGCCGATACGTCTCAACCAAGCAATCAAAGACCATATTCAAACCGGTGTCGAGGGCGGTGATGTCGATGTTACACTGCGCTTCATAAAAGTGAATTTTGCTCTCGAGGAAATCGACGAGAAGAAGGACGGGAAATTGGTTCCAGATGACTTTGCGGACATTCAATTTGACGTATTGGTGATTGTTGAAGGTCCGATTCCAATAGCTCATTTGCCGCACAGCACCAAGGCCAAGTGAGGGGAGCCGTTTGATGCATTGCAAACTCAAACAGCCTTCTTCCAAATCACTGGCCCTAACAACTTGGCTTGCTTGCAGCCTCACCGCATTATTCTGGTCGGCGTTTTCATTTGGCGATAGCCCTCTGAAGCCGAAATGGGTTGCTGGAATCGCGGGCACCGAATTTGCGGAGCACTACTTTACGGATTCGTCAAAAAGGGTCCCATCATTGCTTGTTCGCGTGCCGTCCGCACAACGCTTAGTTATTTTGGACGGTGTAAAATGGAATTCTGAAGTATTGGGTTCTGGGAACGTGAAACAAGACGCTCCATCGTCAGAAGTGACGCTAGAACGATTGGCGATCCGGGACAGTTCGATCGCTGCCGCAGTCACTCTAAATTATCTGAAATCATTTGATCCACCGATTGCACGCGGCTTTGTCAAGATATCAAAGCGTCTAGTCAATGAGCCGTTTGATAGTTGGCTAGTGAGCGGCACATTTTGCTTTGATGAGAACAATGCCAAGATATATAGGAATCGCGAGCTTGGAATCACTAAGTCGAGTCTCGGCTCAACCGATCGATGGTCCAATTGCTTTCAGGCCGGCCCAGTGCTGGTCATCAATGGGATTGCAATAACAGCTGGCGATTTAAAGGAACACTACCACCAAGATGATGCCGGGAATGCCGCAATCGATGTTCTCTATTCTGATGAACGAACTCAAGGTTTTATTTGCATTACTAGAGCCTCACAGGTTGTTTTAGGATTGATCGAAAATATTGCGCTGTCCGCGATGATAGAACTTCTCCCAAAATCCGAGGCGGAGGGTGGGTTATCATGCAATTCGGCAATGCGTCTATTCAGCAATGCGCCGGCCGGCACTTTTGTCCGCCTCAGCGACGGCTCGATTCTCAAACACGGAAGAATTAACGTGTCGCTACCATATGTCTTGACCGTCAAATAGTCTGATAAACTTACGCTGCCGCCAGCCGCGACAGCGCGTCGGAAATCTTGGCCCGCGCCGCTGCCGCCTCCTCGCGGCGCTCGCGCTGTTCCTCGACGACCTCAGGCGGCGCCTTGGCGACAAAGCTTTGATTGCCGAGCTTGGCGTCGATCGATTTGATCGCACCTTCGAGGCGGGCGAGCTCCTTGGCAAGCCGCGCGCGCTCCTGGCCGAGATCGATCACGTCGGCGAGCGGCAGGATCAGCGTCGCCTCGTCGAGGACGATCTGGACGGCGCCCTTGGGCGATTCCATCGCATTCTCGATCTTGGAGAGCCGCGCCAGCGTGGCGACGATGTCGGCATAGCCGAGCAGGCGCTCCGAAGTCGCGCGCGACGCACCCTTGATGAGCAGCGGAATCTTCGCCGCCACCGGCACGTTCATCTCCGAGCGCACGGTGCGGATCGCCGAGATCAGGCGCACAACCCAGCCGAGATCGGCCTCCGCGGCTTCATCGCGCAGCGCTGCCGGCAGCGTCGGCCATGCGGCCGTGATCAGCAGCCCCTGGCCGCCCGTCTTCTCCCAAAGTTCTTCCGTGACGAACGGAATCATCGGGTGGAGAAGATGCAGCGCGCGGTGCAGCGCCCAGAGCGCCGTGGCGCGCGTCTCGGCCTTGGCGATCTCGTCGGAGCCCTGGAGGATCGGCTTGATGAATTCGAGATACCAGTCGCAATAGGTGCTCCAGACGAACTGGTAGCAGGCATGCGCGGCCTCGTTGAACTTGAACGCCTCGAGGGCCGCGGTGGTGGCCTCGGCGGCGCGCGCCAACTCCGAGACGATCCAGCGATTGACCGCGAGCTTGTTCCCGGCCGGATCGAAGCCCGGCGCGTAGCGGCACTGGTTCATCTCGCCGAAGCGCGCGGCGTTCCAGAGCTTGGTCGCGAAATTGCGGTAGCCCTCGATGCGGCTTTCCGCGAGCTTGATGTCGCGCCCCTGCGCGGCCAGCGCCGTCAGCGTGAAGCGCACCGCGTCGGCGCCGAATTTCCCGACGAGATCCAGGGGATCGAGCACGTTGCCCTTGGATTTCGACATCTTCTGCCCCTTCTCGTCGCGCACCAGGGCGTGGATGTAGACGGTCCTGAACGGCACCTCCTTCATGAAGTGCAGGCCCATCATCATCATCCGGGCGACCCAGAAGAAGATGATGTCGAAGCCGGTGACGAGCACGTCGGTCGGATAGTGGCGTTTCAGCTCGGGCGTCTCCTGGGGCCAGCCGAGCGTCGAGAACGGCCAGAGCGCCGATGAGAACCAAGTGTCGAGCACGTCGGGGTCGCGTGTCAGCGCCGCGTCCTTGCCGTAGTGCTCGAGGGCCTGCGCCTTGGCGCCCGCCTCGTCGTAGTCCACGAACACTTCGCCGTCGGGCGCGTACCACGCGGGCACCTGATGGCCCCACCAGAGCTGGCGCGAGATGCTCCAGGGCTGGATGTTCTCCATCCAGTGGAAATAGGTCTTCTCCCAGTTCTCGGGCACGAATTTGGTCTTGCCCGAGCGCACCGCCTCGATCGCGGGCTGCGCCAGCGTTTTCGCGTCGGCATACCACTGCGTCGTGAGCCAGGGCTCGATCGGCACGCCCGAGCGGTCGCCATGCGGCACGGTGTGGGCGTGCGGCTCGATCTTCTCGACCAGGCCCTCGGCCTCGAGCGCCGCCACCACGCGCTTCCGCGCCTCGAAGCGATCGAGCCCGCGGAACGCCTCGGGCACCTGGTCGTTGAGGCGCGCATCGGCGGTGAGGATGTTGATCGCCTCGAGCTTGCAGCGCCGGCCGACCTCGAAATCGTTGAAGTCGTGCGCGGGCGTGATCTTGACCGCACCCGAGCCCTGCTCCGGATCGGCGTATTCGTCGGCGACGATGGGAATGCGCCGCCCCACCAGCGGCAGGATCGCGTGCTTGCCGACGAGGTGCTTGTAGCGCTCGTCCGCGGGATGCACGGCCACGCCGGTATCGCCCAGCATGGTCTCGGGCCGCGTCGTCGCCACGACGATGAATTCTCCGGGCCTATCTTCGATGGGATACTTGAAGTGCCAGAGATGGCCCTTCACCTCTCGCGGCTCCACTTCGAGATCGGAGATCGCGGTCTGGAAATGCGGATCCCAGTTCACGAGCCGCTTGTCGCGGTAGATGAGCTTCGCGCGGTAGAGCTCGACGAACACCTTCAACACCGCGGCCGAAAGCCCTTCGTCCATGGTGAAGCGCTCGCGGCTCCAATCGGCGGAAGCGCCGAGATGGCGGAGCTGCGTGAGGATCGTGCCGCCCGAGATCGCCTTCCACGCCCAGACGCGCGCGACGAATTCCTCGCGGCCGAGGCGCTTCTTGTTGTCGCCGGTGTTCGCGCCGCGGGCCAGGCCGATACCCTCGGCGGCGAGCTGGCGCTCCACCACCATTTGGGTCGCGATGCCGGCATGATCGGTGCCTGGCAGCCAGAGGACGGCGCGCCCGGTCATGCGCCGGTAGCGGCTGAGGATGTCCTGGAGCGTGTTGTTGAGGGCATGCCCCATATGGAGGCTGCCGGTGACGTTGGGCGGCGGGATGACGATGGTGAAGGGCCGCGCCTTGGAATCCGGGCGCGGCTTGAAGGCGCCCGCTTCTTCCCAGCGGGCGTATTGCCGGGCCTCCACGGCCTCGGGGCTGAATCGTGCGTCCAGCATGGGAAAATCGGCGCTCCGGCGAAACGGGCGCCGAACATAGCCGCCGCGGGCGTGCCGTCAACCGGCGTAGGATCGCGCCGAGCCCGGTGCGCGTCCATCCTTCGCGGTCCGCCTAAGCAGGCGGCCGCCTTAGGATGAGGCTCATTTGTTGCAGCAAAATCGGCCTCATCCCGAGGTGGCCGGCCTATCGGGCGGCTCTCGAAGGATGGCCGGAAGGCGGTCTAGCGGTCCCGGTCAGTTGCCGGCGAGGCGCTGGAAGAGACTGCGGATTTCGCCCTTCACCCGGTCGTCGACGACGCGGGTGATGTTCTCTTTCTGGCCCTGGAGTTGCTGTGCCACCGTCGCCGTCACCTGCTGGCTCACGGCTTCGGCGATCAGCTGGTTCACGGTGGTGGCGATCTGATGCTTGATCGCGGCGTCGACCTTTTCGTCGACGGCGGCGTTCACCCGATCGCCGAGCACGGCATCGAGACGCGCCGTGAGCTGCTCGTCGACGGCGGGCCCGACGCGCGCGCCGAGCTTCTCGTCGACCGCGGGCGCGAGACGGGCGGTGACCATCTCGTCGACCGCCGGCGCGAGGCGTACGGTAACCATCTCGTCGACGGCGGGCGCGAGGCGCGCATCGACATGCGCGCCGACCCGGTCCTCGATATAGGGGCCGAGATTGGTCTCGACGTTCTGGTGGATGCGCTGATCGACGATCTCGGGCAGGTTGGCGAGCGATTCGGCCACGCGCGTTTGCACGGTGGACACGAGACGCTCCTCGATCATCTTGCCGAGGTTGTTCTCGAGCCAATTGCGGATCATCGGCTCCGCCTCGGCGGCGAGCATAGCGCGCACTTGGTCTTCCGACAGCGACGGCGCGGCCGGCGGCATGGCCTTGGCGGCCGGGGCGACGGTGGGCGGCGCGGCGAAATCCGCCGTCGCGCGATGCTCCGGCTCGGCGCGATACGGCGGCGGATCCGAAAACGCGCCCGGCTGGTAGGCATTCGGCTCGAACGCGTTCGGCTGGAAGGCGGGCGGCTGGTAGGCGGGCGGCTGGTAGGCGGGCGGCTGCGCCGGCTGGAAGACCGAGGGCTGGAACCCGTGCGATTGGAACCCGGCGGGCGTCGCGGGCGGCACCGGCGGCGGCGTGCTCATATCGAGTTCGGTCGCGACGGCGCCCGACGGCACTTGGCCGAATTCGCTCGCCGGCTCGGCGGGCGGCGGGGTGAAGCCGGATTGAGTCAGTTCGGCGAAGGCCGAGCCCGCGGTGTGGCGGCGCTTGAAGACGCGCCGGCTCGGCGAATCTTCCGACAGGCTCGCCGGCATCGGTCCCATCGACGCCGCGACATTCGAGGGCGCGCTGGCCGGCGCGACCGGATTACGCGAGGGCGGATCGGATACCGGCGCCGTCGGGAACGGCGCCGCGGGGGCCGAAACGGGATGGCTGAAGCTGGTCGGACGCGGCTCGGCGCCGGGCCCGGGCGGCGGCGGGCGGCGCGAGAAGCCGCCATAGGAAACCGTCTGCTGCTCGGAGGCGGATGTATGAAAGGCGGATTGCGATGCCGGGATCGGCGGCGGCGCGGCGGCGCGCCCCGGCTGACCCTGCGTCGGCGCGATGGTGACGACCGATCCATCGGCCGCGACCATGTTGGTGAGATCGAGCACCATATCGCCGCTATCGGCGGGCGCCGAAATCGGGGCCGGTGCCGGACGCGCGACCGGCGGCGGCTCGGGCTGCGCGGTGCGCACGGGCGGACGCGCCGAGCGGCTCGGCGAATCGGCAACGGCGCGCGGCGCCGCGGGCGGCGGCCCGCCGCGGGCACGGCCCGCTTCGTCTTCGGCGATGATCCGGCGTATGGAGGCGAGTATCTCCTCCATCGACGGTTCCTGATTTTTTGCCGCGTCACTCATGATTGCATCCCAGCTGAATCCCGACGTTCGGCTAGCCGAAGCAAGCTATGGGCCGACGGTTCATTCACGCTAGACAGGTTCGGTAAACGAACGATTAACACGGGCCGCTTGCGCCCGCCATACGCCGATATTCGTCGGGAATCCAGGGTGATTATGGTCCCACCGCCGTCCGGCGGAACGTCCCCGTCCGTCTCCTGCAATGGTTAGTGGCCCGATATCACTTCGCGGCCGGCGGCACGTTGGCGGGGCCGGGCTTGGGCGGCGGCGCGCCCGTGCTCGGACCGAGGCCGAAGGGCAGCCATTTGATGGCGCGATAATAGGCGGTCGCGTCGTAGATCAGCACCGGCAGGCGGAGATCGGCGGCGGTCAGCCTGCCCATCGCCTGCGCCACCTGGTAGCTCGCCACGATCATGTCGCGCCGCGACGAGACCAGGCTCACCTGCGAATCGAGGAAGGTCTGCTGGGCGGTCAAGACGTCGAGCACGGTGCGCAGGCCCGCCTGGTTCTCCTGCCGCACGCCTTCGAGGGCGACCGCGTTGGCGCGGGACTGGGCCTCGAACGAGCGCACGCTGGCCCGCGCGGCCTGCAGCGTCTGCCAGGCCTGGGTCGCGTTCTGCTCGACCGTCCGGCGCGCCTGCGCCAAGTCGTTGCCGCGCTGGAAGACGGTCTGCTTGGCGGCGCGCGCGCGGGAATAGACCGAACCCGATTCGTAGAGCGGCACGGTGAGGTTGATTGTCACCTGCGCGCGATCGATCCGCGTCGTGGGCGTGCTCGAATCGTAGCTGCGGCCGATCGACCCGTTGAGGCTGAGCTGCGGCAGCAATTCGCCCGTGATCGAACGCACATTGTTGCGCGCCGCGAACTCGTCGAAGGTGGCGGCGACGATCGTCGGATTGAACTCCTTGGCCGATTGCAGCGCGAAGCCGAGCTGCGCCGGCAAGAGCGCGGGCGGCCTGGGCTGGACGAGCCGCACCGGCGGATGCCCGACGAGATTGGTGTAGTTGGCGCGCGAGCTTTCGTGGTTGCCGATCGCCAGAACGCGCTGCGCCTCGGCGCCCGCCACGGCCGCCTCGGCCTGGGCCACGTCGGTGCGCGTCACCTCGCCGACGTTGAAGCGGTCGCGCACCGCCTGAAGCTGGCGATTGAGCACGCCGACGTTGTTGGTGCGCAGCCGCACGATCGCCTCGTCGCGCAGCACGTTGTTGTAGGCGGTGACGACCTGGAAGAAGATGTCCTGTTCGGTGTTGTGCAGGCGCGCGCGCTGGGCGCGGATCGTGGCGTCGGCGCGCCGGATCTCGGCGTATTCCCTGCCGCCGCGGTAGATCGGCTGCGACAGCACGAGGCTGGTGGAGGTGAGCCCGCTGCGGTCGCCCGAGCGGCTGATGTTGTTGATCCGCGTGGAGGTCGTGTCGTAGCCGGTCGCGACGTTGAGCGTGAGCGTCGGCCGCAGCAGCGAGATCGCCTGCGCGATCTGCTCGTCGACGGAGCGGAGCTGGTCGCGCGCCGCGAGGATGACGGGGTTGTTCTGGTAGGCGTGGACGAGCGCCTGGTTCAGCGTCTCGGCGTCGGCGGGCGCCGCGCCCAACAGCGAAAACGCGCCCAGCGCGGCGACGGCGTGGCGGAACTGACGGCCTCGATTCATGGATGGCCCCACGGCTCGGATTGAACGTAAACCATATACGGAACGGCGCGCCGTTGTCGTCGTTTCTAGGCGGTCGAATCAGAAGACGAAGCGCGGTTTGGGCGCGAATTCCGGCAGATAAGGCGTCGCCGCCTCGAACAAGGTGCGTTGGGCGGCGGCGCCGTGGCGCTTCAGCACCAGCGTGGCGGCGCCAAGCCCGCGCCCGGCGCGGCGGATGCCGACCATCCGGCCGCCTTCGGCGAGTTGGTCGATCAGCGCGGGCGGGAATTCCGCCAGCGCGCCGTTCACCAGAATCACGTCGTAGGGCCCGTGCTTGGCGTAGCCGTCGGCGAGCTTGCCGACGACGACGATGGCATTGTCGACCGCGAGCCGCGCCAGCGTTTCCGACGCCTGCCGCGCCAATCCCGCATCGCTCTCGAGGCCGACCGCGGTCGCCGTCAGGCGCGCGAGCACCGCGGTCGCATAGCCGGTGGCGCAGCCGACATCGAGCGCCACCTCGGTCTTCGTGGGCTCGGCGGCCTGCAGCAGGCGCGCCAGGACCATCGGCTCCATCAAGTAACGATTGCCCGCGAGCCGGATGTCGTCGTCGATATAGGCGACGTTGCGCCGTTCGACGGGCAAGAATTGCTCGCGCGGCAGGGCTTCGAGCGCCTCCAACAGGGCGCCGTCCGTCACCTTGTTGGTGCGGATCTGCCCCTCGATCATGTTGTGGCGAGCGACCGCGAAATCGGTCATTGCGTCCCTCTGCGGCCTTCGCCGGCGCGAGCCGATTCCAGCGCTTTCCCCGAAAGCTTCTTATAGACGCCGCCGCCCACCGAGGCAATTGATCGTCGGGTCAGTAAGATCGCGCGCACGTTAACCGCCGCGCGAATCCGCCTCGCTTGACCCTTCGCCGGACGCTCCCTAGATTCCGCCGGATTCGCGCCGATGACGCACCGAGGCCCGGTGGTCGAGTGGTTAGGCAGCGGACTGCAAATCCGTGTACGTCGGTTCAATTCCGGCCCGGGCCTCCAGCGCGCCGAACGCCGACGCGCGCCGCGCGCCGACACGGCACATTCAGGTCGTCCGGTAGCGCCTAGGCCGCGGCGGGGATCGGCCGTCCGCCGTCGAGCGTCGCCGGATCGTAGAGCAGCAGCGATTTTTCCGCGGCGGTGAGCGCTTGGCCGTTGGCGAGCTTCCGCCGCGCCACGAAAAGCTCGGCGCTTTCCGGCGGCGGCACCTCCTCGCCCGCGGCGAGCACGAGCTTGTGCACGGCGTTGGCGACCGGATCGCCCAGCACGCGCCTCAGCCCGTCCTCTTCGCCGCGCGGCGACGACGCGATTTCCGCGAAGATCGCGCGCGCCCGCACCAACACCGGCGGCGGCGAGGTTTCCTCGGGAATGAGGAACAGGCCGCGCTGGCGCAGCCACGTGCCCACGTCGCGGCGCGAACTCAGCTGCGCGATCGGCACGGCCAGCACGAGGCCCGCCACCAGCGGCGAGAGCCACATGAAGAGCGCCGGATCGACGGCGAACGCGAGCCCGCCGACGACGACGCCGAGCAGCATATGGCCGAGATGCGCGCGAAACGCGACCGGCCAGGGAATGCCGCCGTCGTCGCGGTTCTGCGCCGACCAGCCGATGTTGCCGCCGAGCAGGGTCTTGGCCACGAACTTGCTCTGGAACAGCATCATCGCCGGCGCCAGCAGCGTCGAGTAGACGAGTTCGATGGCGGCGCTGACGAGCACGCGCGCGGCGCCGCCCGCCCCGCGCCGCGTCGGCGCGTGCGTCAGCACCAGCAGCACGCCCAACAGGCGCGGCACCAGCAGGAACCCGAGCGCCAGCACGAACAGGCTCTTCGCCAGCGCCGCGTCGAAGATCGGCCAATCCGGGAACAGTTGCTTCTCCACGCCGAAATAGGCCTTGGGGAAGAGCGTGTTCACCACCGCGATCAGGAGGCCGAGGCCGAGGAAGGCGAGCCACAGCGGCGAGGCGGCATACGACATGATGCCGCCGATGAAGTGGAACCGGCTCACGCCGTTGAGGCCGCGCGCGGTGACGATGCGGGCGTGCTGGAGATTGCCCTGGCACCAGCGATGGTCGCGCTTGGCGTAGTCGAGCAAGGTCGGCGGCACTTCCTCGTAGGAGCCGCCGAGCTCCGGCACCAGCCACACCGACCAGCCGGCGCGCACGAGCAGCGCCGCCTCGACGAAATCGTGGCTCATGATGTGGCCGCCGAACGGCGGCTTGCCCGGCAGCTCCGGCAATCCGCAATGCTCGAGGAACGGCCGGACGCGGATGATGGCGTTGTGGCCCCAGTAATTGCCCTCGCCCATCTGCCAGAACGCCTGCCCGGCGGCGAACACCGGCCCGTAGATGCGGCCGGCGAATTGCAGCATGCGCGCGAACAGCGTGTTGCGGTTGATGCACACCGGCGGCGCCTGGATCAGCCCGGCGCCGGGATTGGCGTCCATCAGCCGCGCCATCGTCACCAGCGTGGCGCCTTCCATCAGGCTGTCGGCGTCGAGCACCACCATGTGGTCGTAGTGCCGGCCCCAGCGCTGGCAGAAATCAGCGATGTTGCCGGCCTTCTTGGCGGTGTTCTTGCGGCGCCGGCGATAGAACACGCGCGCATCCGGCCCGAGCCGGCGCGTGAGCGCGTGCCACGCCAGCTCCTCGGCCACCCAGATGTCGGGGTCGGTCGTGTCGCTCAGCATGTAGAAATCGAAGGCGCGGCCCTGGCCGGTGGCGGCGACCGATCCGGCGATCGCCTGCACGTTGGCGAACACCCGCGCCGGGTCCTCGTTGTAGATCGCCATCACCACCGCGGTGCGCGAGGCGAGCGGGCGCGAAACGTCGTCGGGCTCGCGCAGCCCCGGCTGGCGCGCGCGCGCGGCCAGCATCGCGAAGCCCGCGATCGCCGCCCAGAACGAAAACGCGATCCAGACGAAGCAGCCGACGAACATCGCGAGCAGCACGATCTCGAGGAAGCCGAGGCCGTGATTGCCGGCGAGCACGGTCGAGAGCTGGGCCGCCGCCCAGCCGGTCGTGGCGAGAGTCAGGAGCGCCAGCGCGCCGCGGCGCAGCCACGCCTGCCCGCGATAGGAGTATGGCCGCGCGGGCATCGCGCGTTTGATCAGGCGGTGCGGGTACGCAGGCGCGCCGGCGCCGGCACGAGATCGCGCAGGCGCGGTGGCGTCAGCGGTGCCGCGGGCATCGCGTCGCGGAGCATGGCCGGCGGCAACGCGGGCGCCGCGCGGCGGATCGCTTCGGTCAGCACCGGCGGGGTTTCGCCGAACAGCGCGAGCGGCCAGCGCCGGCCGGCATCGGCGGTGAGCCACGCCACCCGTCCGGCGGCGAGGGCCTTGGCGAGATCCCTCTGGGGCTGGCCGAGCACGGCCGCGAACCAGCGTCCGGCGGACTCCTCGATCGCGGCGGTGCCGCCTGCCGGCGCCATCCGCGCCAAGCGGCGCACCAGCTCGCGCAACGCCGTCTCGTTCTCGATCCCGAAGCCGCGCAGGAAGGTGCGCAGGCGCCGCTCGGCATCGGCGGAGCGCGAACGCGGCCGGCCGCGGCTCGGGTTTTTCAGGCGGTCCATTGGAAGCTCCACGTCTCGGTCAGTATCTCGGCGCCGGATTTGAGGAAGGCCCGCAGCTCCTGCGGACGCGACCCCTCGGGCCGGAAATCGAAAACCAGCCGCCAACCGCCCGCCCCCGGCAGGCGTTGCACGGTGCTGTGCGGGATTCTGCCCTCGGAAACGGTGATCACCGGCTCGATCTGCTTCGCTTCGGTGATCTTTTCCAGGCCTGGCCCGCGGAATTCGATCACGAATTTGCGTAGTCCCTCGGCCGGACGGCCGGCATTGCCGCCGCGGCCCATGCGCGTGCTGGTCACCGGCGCCACGGCGGGGCGGTGCGGCGCGTCGCCGCCCCAGTGGAGGCGGTAGGCGAGGCTGAGGCGCTGGCCCGGCTCGGGCTGAACGGCGGGCATCCAGAAGGCGACGATATTGTCGTGAATCTCGGCATCCGCCGGTATTTCCACCAGCCACACGGCGCCGGCGCCGAAACCTTCCATCGGCTCGACCCAGAGGCTCGGGCGGCGCTCGTATTGCGCCTCGAGATCCTGGTATTCGCGGAAGTCGCGGTTGCGCTGGAGGAGCCCGAACCCGCGCACGCCCGTGTCGGCATAGAGGCTGAGCCGCAGGCGTTTCGGGTTGGCGAGCGGGCGCCAGATCCAGTCGCCCGAGGCGCTCCAGATCGACAGGCCCTCGGAATCGTGGACGTTGGGGCGGAAATCGTCGGCCCGGGCCAGCGTGGTATCGCCGTGCAGGAACATCGAGGTGAGGGGCGCCAGGCCCAGGCGCTCCACTTTCCGGCGCGGAAACAGCGCGGCGTTGACGTCCATGACCGTGGTCTTGCCGGGCGTGATGGCGAAGCTGTAGGCGCCAGTCATGCTGCGGCTGTCGAGCAGCGCATGCACGACGATGCGCGTGGCGCCGGGCCGCGGACGCTCGACGAAGAAGTCGCGGAAGAACGGAAACTCCTCGCCGGTGGGCACGCCCGTGTCGATGGCGAGGCCGCGCGCGGACAGCCCATACACCTGGTCGCTGCCGAGCGCGCGGAAATAGCTCGCGCCGAGGAACGTGACGAGCTCGTCCTGATAGTCCGGCCGGTTGAGCGGGTGGTGCAGGCGGAAGCCGCCGAAGCCGAGCGTGTCGGGCACCGGTTCGTCGAAGCGGTTCTTGCCGTAGTCGAACAGGCCGGTTTCGTAGAGCACTTCGCGCGCGGTGCCGTCGGCGACCTCGTAGACGTGAATCGGGCGCTTGTAGACCGAGCCGAGATGGAAGAACTGCGCCGTGAACGGCAGATTCTGCTCGCGCCACAGCGCCTGGTCGGCGCGGAAGCGCACGTCGCGATAGGCGTCGTAGTCGAGCTTGTCGACGAAGGCCGGCAGTTTCGGCGCGGCGGCGTCGAACGGACGCTTGGACGCCTGCTCGGCCATCTGCACCAGCCACTGGGAGCTGAACGGCTGGCCCTTCTCGCTCAAGCGGGCTGCGCGCGCGGGCAAGCCAAGGCCCGCCGCGAATGCAATCGCAGCGCTCCCAGACAGCATCTGCCTGCGGCTAATACTCACCATAATTCAGCCGGCCCGTCCTGCCTTAACCGCCTCTTGCTCCGTCGGCGCGTGCCCGAGCCCACCTGCGCCGCGAAGAAAGTATCGCCGCCCAAAATCTCAAGGGGCCGCATAAGGAATATTACACGGTTGATATTGCGGCGCAAAGACACGCTTTTGCGATGCAGCATATTCCGAAACGCCGATCCACCGGTGCCGTTCACCGGCTCACAACGGGTATATGCCCGCTTATCGACCTGGGTTACGTTCGAGGATAATCGCAAGCGGGCGGAGGGGGCGAATGACATCGGAACGTCAGGCAATCCTGGTCATCGGGGCCGGCGACTCGACAGGCGGCGCCATTGCGCGGCGGTTCGCCCGGGCGGGTTACGTGGCCTGCGTCACGCGGCGCAACGCCGATCAGCTCGCGCCGCTGGTGGAGCAGATCCGGTCCGCGGGCGGCGAAGCCCATGCCTTCGGCAGCGATGCGCGGCGCGAAGAGGCGACGGTGGAACTGTTCCAGAAGATCGAGCGCGACATCGCCCCGATACAGGCCTGCGTCTACAACGTGGGCGGCAATGTGCGGTTCCCGATCCGGGAGACCACGTCGCGGGTCTATTTCAAGGTCTGGGAGATGTGCGCCTTCGGCGCCTTCCTGGCCGGGCGCGAGGCCGCGAAATACATGGTGCCGCGGGGCCGCGGCACGATGCTGTTCACGGGCGCCACCGCCAGCCTGCGCGGCGCTTCGGGCTACGCCGCCTTCGCCGGCGGCAAGCACGCCAAGCGCGCCCTCGCCCAGGCGATGGCGCGCGAGCTCGGGCCGCAGGGCATCCATGTCGCGCACATCGTCATCGACGGCGCCATCGACACGGCCTTCATCCGCGAGAACCGCCCCGACCTCTACGAGCAGCGCAAGGGCGCCGACGGCCTGTTGGCGCCCAACGCCATCGCCGAGACCTTCTGGCAGGTTCATTGCCAGCCGCGCACGGCATGGACGTTCGAGACCGACCTGCGCCCCTGGGCCGAGCCGTGGTGAGCCTAGGTTCCGCGCAACAAGGCGCGGACCGCCCCGGGCCGCGGGATCGGGCGCACGGCCCCGTAGTCGAGCGTCTTGAGGGCAGCCGCCGCGTTGGCGTAACGCGCCGCGTCGAACACGTCGTCGCCGGCCAGCCGGCGCGCGAGGAAGGCGCCGGCGAAGGTGTCGCCCGCCCCGGTCGCGTCGAGCGCGTTGACCCTGTGGCCCGGGATGCTCGACCGCCGCTGCGGCGTTGCCGCGAGCGCCCCCTCCCCGCCGCGCTTGACGATCACCGCCGACGGTCCCCAGCGCAGCACCTGATCGGCGACGGCGCCCACCTCGGCGAGACCCCACAACGTGTTCGCTTCCTCGTCGCTGGTGAAGACCACATCGGCATGCCGGCAGGCTTCCTCGATGGCCGGGCGCGCGCGCTCGACGGGCCAGAGGCGCAGACGGAGATTGGTGTCGTAGGCGACGGCGACGCCGTGTTTCTTGGCCAACGCCATCGCGTGGAGCACCGCCTCGCCCGCGCCGGCGCCGATCGCCTGGCTGATGGCGGAGGTTTCGAAGATCTTCGCGGCGGCGATGTAAGCCTCGGGAATTTCCGCGGCCGTCATCCGGCTCGCCGCCGAGCCGGCGCGCGCGAAGGTGAATTCGTGGCCCCGCGCCGAGTGCGTGACAAAGTAAAGTCCCGTCGGGGCATCGGCGCGGCGGATGACGGCGCTGGCATCCACACCCTCCTCGGTCCAGAGCCGCATCAGCGAATCGCCGAACGGATCGGCGCCGATCGCCGTGACATAGCCCGCGCGGGCGCCCTGTCGCGCGGCGGCGATGGCGCAATTCGACGTATCTCCGCCATGCCCTTCGAGCCAATGCACGCGCCTGTCCGGCCCCGCCGGCTGACGGTTGAACTCGATCATCGGTTCGCCGAGGCAGACGAGGTCGGGCATGGTTTCCCTTCAGTCGCTCATCCAGAATAACGCGCCGCGGAGATCAACGATGCCCAAATCCGTCGAGTTCTATTTCGATTACGGCAGCCCCGCCTCGCACATCGCGTTCTTCGAGCTGCGCCGGATCGCGCGCGACGCGGGAGCGGAGGTTATTTGGCGGCCGATCCTGCTCGGCGCCGTGTTCAAGGCGATCGGCAGCCATTCGCCGGTGGACGTGGCGCCCAAGGGCAAATGGATGATGTGGGACCTCGCCAACCATGCCAAGCGCGCGAGTGTGCCCTTCGAGCACAATCCCTTCTTCATCATCAACACGCTGCCACTGATGCGGGGCGCGCTGGTGGCCGAGCGCCGCGGCGAACTCGAGCGCTATTCCGAGGCGATGTTCATGGCGATCTGGCGCGACGCCCTCGACATGGGCGATCCCCGGGTGATCGGCGCCGCTTTGACCAAGAACGGCTTCGACGCCCCGGCCTATTTCGCCGGCACGCAGGAGCCGGCGATCAAGGACGAGCTCAAGGCGCGGACCGATGCCGCCGTGGCGCGCGGCGTATTCGGCACGCCCAGCTTTTTCGTCGGCGGGAAGATGTGGTGGGGCCAGGACCGGCTGGCGTGGGTGGAAGAGGCGTTGGTCTAAGGCAAGTGGCAGCGAAGTTGGCGCCATGCTAAAGTGCAAAGTATGAAAACCTCGCCGATTTCGCGATCACCGGATGTCATGGGCGGCGCGCCTGTTTTTGCCGGCACGCGCGTGCCGGTCGAAACGCTGTTCGATTACCTCGAGGAAGGGGAATCCATCGATGATTTCATCGAAGGCTTTCCCGGTGTCACGCGCGAACAGGTCATTGCCGTCCTCGAAGAGGCGCGCTCCCAAGTCGCCAAACGCGCTGCGTGAAGGTCCTGCTCGACGAGTGCATCGATCGGCGTATTGCCCGCGGCCTGCCGGGACATGACGTCGAGACCGTGCGCGGCCTCGGCTGGGCCTCCCTCAACGACAGCGAATTGCTTCGCCAAGCCTCCGGCAAGTTCGATGCATTCGTGACGGTCGATCGTGGAATTCCGTTTCAGCAGAACGTCGCTGCGCTTGATTTGGCCGTCGTCGTGATTCGCGCAAGACGCAATACGCGAACCGCCCTGGCGCCGGTCATTCCGGAATTGATGCGGGCGCTGGAACGTTGCGAGCGCGGAACTGTCGTGTGGATCGGCGACCGATAGTACCTGTCGCCCCCGCCTACTGCCCCTCGCCCTCGGCGTTCTGGAGCTTCCAGCCGGCAACGCGGGCGTCGGCGGTCTGGCGCTGGGCGGCGGAGATCTGGGCGCCGAGCACGGTGCGGAAGCGCTGCGCGCCTTCGACGCCGCTCCGCGCGGCGATGCCGTACCAGAAATAGGCCTCGACCGGATCGGGCGCGATGCCGAGGCCCTGCGAATAGAGATGCGCCAGGCCCATGGCGGCGCGCGGATGGCCCTGTTCGGCGGCGGCGCGATACCATTTCGCCGCCTCGCGATGATCGGCGCCGGCGCCCTCGGCCAGCATCTGCGCAAGATTGTATTGGCCGACGGAGTCGCCGCGATCGGCGGATTTGCGGAACCAGCTCCGCGCTTCCGCATTGTCTTGCGCCACGCCGAGGCCCTGGCGGTAGAGGAAGCCGATATTGTTCATGGCGCCGGCGTGGTTCTGCGCCGCCGCCTTTTGATACCACGACAGCGCGCGGCCCAAATCCTGCGGCACGCCGTGGCCGTGGCGATACATGTAGCCGAGATAGTTCTGCGCCGGCGGATAGCCGGTGGCGGCCGCCCGGCCGAGCGCGGCCAGCGCCACGTTGTAGTTCTTCGCCTTGAATTCCTTGACGCCCTCGGCGAAATCGACCGCGGCGTCGGGGCTGTCCGGCTTGGGATCCGCGGCGCGCGCCTGATCGCCGGGCGGCTTCTTCTTGGGATCGGCGGACGCCGGACGTTCGGCCTGACCGGTGGCGGGCGCCTGCTTCGCGAGCTCGATCTTGGCCTTCGCCAAGTCGAGGAGCTTCCAGGTTTCCACCAGCGCGGGATGGCCCGGCGCCAGCGTTTCGGCCGCGGCGAGGAAGCGCTCGGCCTCCTTGATCTCGCCGCGCGCGATGAGATCGCGGGCGCGGCTCATGAGCGTGTGCGCGATCTGGAGTCCGGTCTCGTTCGCCGTCGGCGGCGGCAGCGTGGCGTCGCGCTGCGTCTCGCCGGCGTTCGCCGTATCGGCCTCGGCGTTGCCGAGTGCCGCGACGAGGTCCACGGAATAGGCCGCTGCGGTGCCCGCCAAACCGCCCAGCGCGATGCCGGCGAAACGTTGCAGCCATACCTTGCCGGTACGTTCGGCCGGCACGGTCCCCGATGCCCTATGCTTGCGCATGCCGCTATCCCCGATGCGGTCGAACGGGCCCCAATAGCAGCCCGCGATTTCGATAAGATATTTGAATTCCGGGGTTCTGAGAAGCGCGCTAACGTTGCATTAACTACGAATTCCAGCCCTTTGGCAGATATATCTTATTTGAGGATGCCTCCCAGGATGCCGCGCATGATCGAGCGGCCGAGCTGCGAGCCGGCGGCGCGGGCGACGCTCTTGGCCATCGCCTCGCCGATGCCCTCGCGGCGCGATTGCCGGCCGCCCGTGCCCGATCCGAATATGCCGCCGAGCGCGCCGCCGATACCGCCGGTCTCGCGCTGGAGGATCGGCGGCGCGCGGCGCGCCGGCTCGGGCTGCGCCTGGGGATCGGGCATGCGCCCCGCGGGCCTCGGCGGCTGTCGGCTGAAGGTCGGCGGCGCGTCGTCGGTCGGCGGCGCGGGCGCTGCCGGGGGCGCCGCCCGGGTGCCGGCGCGGCCGGTGAGCATCTCGTAGGCGCTCTCGCGGTCCAACGTCTCGGCATAGGCCTCGGCCAGCCCGCTATTGGCGATCGCGGCCTTGCGCTCGTCGTCGGTGATCACGTCGAGGCGCGATTCCGGCGGCCGCACCAGTACGCGCTCGACCGGAGTCGGCGTGCCTTTCGCGTCGAGCGTCGAGATCAGCGCCTCGCCGACGCCGAGTTCGCCGATCGTCTGCGCGACGTCGAGCTTGGGGTTGAGGCGGAAGGTTTCGGCCGCCGCCTTCACCGCCTTCTGGTCGCGCACCGTGAAGGCGCGCAGCGCGTGTTGCACGCGGTTGCCGAGCTGGCCCAGCACGATGTCGGGCACGTCGAGCGGGTTCTGGGTGCAGAAGTAGACGCCGACGCCCTTGGAGCGGATGAGGCGCGTGACCTGCTCGATCTTCTCGAGCAGCGGCTTGGGCGCGTCGCTGAACAGGAGATGCGCCTCGTCGAAGAAGAACAGCAGCTTGGGCTTGTCGAGATCGCCGACCTCGGGCAGCTGCTCCCAGAGCTCGGACAGCAGCCACAGCATCACGGTGGCGTAGAGCTTCGGCTTGTTGATGAGGCGCTCGGCGGCGAGGACGTTGACGGCGCCGCGCCCGGCCGAATCGGTGCGCATGAGATCGGCCAGCGAGACCACCGGCTCGCCGAAGAATTTCTCGGCGCCCTCCTGCTCCATCACCAGCAGCCCACGCTGGATCGACGACAGCGAGGCGGCAGAGATCTTGCCGTAATGCGGCTCGATCTCGTCGCGCTTCTCGTCGAGGAAGCGCAGTAGCGCCTGGAGATCCTTCAAATCGAGCAACAGCAGGCCGTTGTCGTCGGCCACCTTGAAGGCGACGTAGAGCACCGCCTCCTGGACGTCGGAGAGATTGAGGAGTCGGGAAAGCAGCAGCGGGCCCAGCTCCGAGATCGTCGCGCGCAGCGGAAGGCCGCGCTCGCCATAGACGTCCCAGAACACGACCGGTGCGGCGCGGAAAGCGAAGCCTTCGAGACCGAGGGTCTGCACGCGCTCGGCGATCTTGGGATGGGCATTGCCCGGGCGCGCCATGCCGGCGAGATCGCCCTTCACGTCGGCGACGAAGCACGGCACGCCGAGCTTCGACATCTGCTCGGCGATCACGCGCAGCGTCACCGTCTTCCCGGTGCCGGTCGCGCCGGCGATCAAGCCATGCCGGTTGGCCATGCGCGGCAAGAGGTGCACGGGTGCCGTGCCCGCCTTGCCCAGAATGATGCCTGCGCCGTCCGCCATGTCGGCCTCCCGTCTGACGGCGCGTACTTAGCAGCGGCGTGCCGCGGTTGAAAGCGCGGAAGCGCCGGGAACCGCGACCGACTCATCCGGCGGCGCGCGGTGCGCGTATCAGCCGGTGCAACGCCTTGGACCCGAGCCGGAGTTTTCCGCCATGCCCGACACGCTGACCAGCGACCTGCGCACCCGCCGCGAAGCCATCGTCCGTGCCCATGCCGACGCCGAGAACCGGCACGATGTGGAAGCGACGCTGCGCACCTTCCACAAGCCGCGCTACGAGGTGGTGCCGATGGGCGACCCGATCGACGGCGCCTCCGCGGTGCGCGATCTGCTCGGCGCCCTCCTCGCCGGCTTTCCGGATTTCCGCGCAGAGATAACGTCGCTGCATCATAGCGAAACGGTCGTGGCGGCCGAGATCCGCATGACCGGCACCCACCGCGGCCCGTGGGCCGGCATTCCGGCCACCGGCAATCGCATCGACGTGCCCGCGCTCTGCCTCTTCGTCTTCGACGGCGATCGCCTGGTTTGCGAGAAGGTCTATTTCGACATGGCGACGCTGCTGCGCCAGCTGGGGGCGCTCCCCGCCTAGCGCGGCTCACGCATCGCCGCTCGCTACTTCTTCTTCTTCTCCACCTTGTTCCGGATCGGCTTGACCGATTTCAGATAGACGGCCATCGCCTTGTGATCCTCGTCGGTGAGGAAGCTGGTGCCGTGGTTGATGACGTCCGTCATCGCGCCGCCGGCGAAATTACCGTCGGGCATGAAGCCGGTCTTGAGCAGGCTCATGATGTCGCTCTCGGACCATTTGCCGATGCCCGTCTCTTCGTCCGGCGTGATGTTGGGGACGATGCCGCCTTCGACGTCGGCGGCGCCGGCGAAGGCCATGCCGCGCTTCAAATCGCCCAGCGCATTGCGCGGCGTGTGGCACTCGGCGCAATGGCCGAGATGGTTCACGAGATAGGCGCCGCGATTCCATTCGGCCGATTTCGCAGCGTCGGGCCTGAAGGGCCCGCGTTCGAGATAGAGCCACTTCCAGAAGGTGAGACCGAAGCGGACATTGTACGGAAAGCCGACCTCGTGCGGCTTGCTGGGCTTGGCTTGCGCGGGCAGCGTGGCGATGTGGGCCTTGATGTCGACGAGGTCGCGGTCGGCGACGCCGGTGAACGACGTGTACGGAAACGCCGGATAATAATTGTGCCCCGCCGGCGCGCGCCCGGCGCGGAAGGCGTGGACGAATTGCGCATCGGTCCATTTGCCGATGCCGTGCACCGGATCGGCGGAGATGTTGGGCCCGTAGAACGTGCCGAACGGCGTCTTGAGCGCCCGTCCCCCGCCCAAGACCGGGCCCTTGTCCTTCAGCGTCTGCTCTTCCGTGTGGCACGCGATGCAGCCGCCGGCGCGAATGAGGTATTCGCCGCGCTTGGCATCGGGTGCCGCCGTGGCGGCGAGCGGCGGCGCCGTTCGCGTTCCCTCCCACAGCCCCGCGCCCAAGACGCCGGCCGCGGCGAGCACGGCGATGCCGAGCACGGCCTTGTAGGCGGTTTTCATGCGATCCGGTCCCTAACACGCGAATGGCGCGGCGGGATTGTCGCGGCCTTTAGGGGGCGCGGCAAGGGGCATTAGCAAGCATCGCCAAGCAGGATATTTTCTTTTCTTTTCTGATGGTTATGGTCTTTAATTCGCGTCTCGTCGCATCGCTAAGCAACGGCCCCGAACGGTGCGCCGGGGGCCCTCCCGGGGGCTCCGGAGGGGCCCGGAGACGGAGACGGATTATGGCCGCGCCCTCGCCCATTGACGGACAAAGCTCTTCTAAAAAAGCACGCCGCAAAGAAGGGCAAGCGCATCCACCATTGGGATCAAACGAACACGCCGCAACTCGCGCTCCCGAATCACCGACACAAGCCGCAAGTCGTGGATCGTCCGCCGCCGCCTAGGTACACACGGGCCAAAAATCCGCGTCACGCTCGGGCCGTTCCCCGACATCGGCCTGAAGGAAGGTGCGCGCGCTCGCCCGCCCCGCCCTCGAACAACTCGCCCTCGGCATCAATCCGATCGCCGTCCGGAAGGCCGAACGCGAGAGCACGATTGGGCGGGCATGGGCCAAGTATTTCGCCACCGTCGTCAAGGGACGGCGATCCGCCGTTAAGGTTGAACGCGTTTACAAGAAGGACCTCGCGCCGTGGGCCGGGAAGCCCATGGGCGAACTGCGCCGCGACGACGTGGAGAAGCTCCTCAACCAAATTGCGGGGTGCCCCGCCCCGGTTCAGGCGCAGCGCGTGCTTGAGCTCTTTTCGCGCTTCGCTCGCTCCCCCTTCCGCTTCCCCAGGGAAGCGTGCGTTTTGTTCAGGCGGGTGTGAGCTTTTCTTACTTACGCTTCCCTCGCTTCCCTCTCTCTCTTAGAGGAGTACGGAGTAGATTAGCGGGGAACTCTATGGGCAAAGTCCGATTGAGAAGAAGCGGCAGTTCATCGTTGTCGGAACGACAAATTCAGCAAGATATCGACGCCGCGATGCGCGAGCAATTGAAAGGCAAATTGCCGCCCACATCGAGCGGATATTGGACGGGATAAAATCTTCCGATCAATGAGGGGGCCTTTTTCCGTGGCCGCTGTCGCGGCGTGCTCGGATTGCCCGGCGTTGTGCGAGTGCCGCATGCACGGCAGACTATGCCTCGCCAGCCCGAGGAGCCGCGCTATGCGAAATTTCCCGGAAGACGCAGACACCCCGCCGCCAGAGCACCATGGATCGTCGCAGGGTCGCGCGACGATGGCGGGCATAATCGGATTTGTGATGGCGGTCCTGATTCTCGGTGTTGCGATTTTCTTTGTGATTATCTGACCGCCCCGGCGCGAGCCCGGCGCTCGACGGAACGCCACCCGGTCCCTGCAATATTTTGCCGGCGGACCTATGTTCTTTAAGCGCGGCTGATCCGGGACTGTATGGCCCGTTCCGGCGCTCCCGGGGCGGGACCCCTGCCCCGTCCCCTGAGCCACCTCTATCGTCCTCTTGGGGGGCCCCGCCGGGGGCCCCGGGGGCATGCTTGGCAAAAACGATTGATTTATATGGGTGAAACGACAAGGCGCGGCGGGATTGTCCCGCCGCGCCATGCCGAGAGCAAGATCGATGCGAGCGCTATTTGCTCTGATACGATCCGTGGCAGCCGCCGCAGCCGTCCTTGCCGAGCGCGCCGAACGCGGCCATCGCCTTGGCGGCATCGCCTTCCTTCAAGGCATCGGCGAGCGTGGTCGCGAGGGCGCCCATCGTGTCGGCCGACTTCTTGAAGCCCGCCGGATCGGCCCAGATCTTGTCGAGCGCCTTGGTTTCGCCGGCCATCGAATCCGATCCCTTGGGGAACATGGTCGGGATCGCGCGCGAGGAGAACGCGAGCGCCCGCGCGGCGCCCTCGACCTGCTTGAGGCGCGCCGCATCCTTGGAATCGATCGCGGCCTTGATCGCTCCGGCCGCGGCGCCCTGCAGGCGCATCAGCGCCTTGCGCTCGGCGATCGCATCCTTGCCTTCACCGGCAAATGACGTACCGATGGTCGTGACGGACAACATCGCGCCGAGCGCGATCATGAACGCTGTTCCGGAAATCCGCATCTATCGAACCCTCCTGATTGTCGCCGCCCGGCCGTGCCAAGAAAATTGCCGCGCAGCGGAGACACTTTGCCTCAAGGCGAGAACAATGGTGAGCGCGCTTCCTTGCGGGGTCACGAAACTGTGATCCAGGCGCAAGTCTTTGACAAACACGGCCCTTCCGGCTAGGCACGCGGCCTTCCCGCAGGTCGATCTCAAGCCATGACTCGCCTCACCGCCGTTTGCGTTTATGCCGGCTCGCGCCTCGGCCTCGACCCGGCCTTCAGGCGGGCCGCCGAGGAGCTCGGACGGGGCATGGCCGAGCGCGGCATCGGCCTCGTCTACGGCGGCGGCAATGTCGGCATCATGGGTGTCATGGCCGATGCGGCCCTCGCCGCCGGCGGGCGCGTGGTCGGCGTCATCCCGCGCTTTCTCGAAGAGCGCGAGGCGCGCCGGCGGGATCTCACCGAGCAACACACCGTGGCCTCGATGCACGAGCGCAAGGCGAAGATGGCCGAACTCTCCGACGCGTTCGTGGTGCTGCCCGGCGGGCTCGGCACGCTCGACGAGACCTTCGAGATCCTGACCTGGCGCCAATTGCGGCTGCACGACCGGCCCGTGCTGATCGCCGATATCGCCGGCTATTGGACCGACCTCTTCCGCATGCTCGACCGCGCCGTTGCCGAGGGCTTCGTCCAGGCCGGCGAATTGGCGCTGTTCGAGCGCTACGCCAGCATCGATGCGGTGCTGCGCCGCCTCGACGTGCTTGCCGCTCCGCCCCACGCCGACGCCCTCGGCCGCGCCTAGGGCGGCGGCGGCACGGCGCCGATCGCTGCGGCAAATCCTGCGCTTGCGCGGAAGGGGAACGGGTGATTATGGTCCAGCCGCCGGGCCGTCCGTGCCCGGAATTTTGCCCCAGCCGGATTCGCGAGAAATGCAGAAAATCAAGGTGAAGACGCCCGTCGTCGATCTCGACGGCGACGAGATGACCCGCATCATCTGGAAGCTGATCAAAGACAAACTGATCCTTCCCTATCTCGACATCGACATCAAATATTTCGACCTCGGCATCGAGCACCGCGACGCGACGCGCGACAAGGTCACGGTCGACGCGGCGGCCGCGATCAAGCAATACGGCGTCGGCGTGAAATGCGCCACGATCACGCCGGACGAAGCGCGGGTGAAGGAATTCAACCTTCACGAAATGTACAAATCGCCCAACGGCACGATCCGCAACATCCTCGGCGGCACGATCTTCCGCGAGCCGATCGTGTGCAAGAACGTGCCGCGGCTGATTCCCGGCTGGACGCAGCCGATCGTCGTCGGCCGCCACGCCTTCGGCGACCAGTATCGCGCCACCGATTTCGTGGTGCCCGGCAAGGGCAAGCTCACCATCACCTTCGTGGGCGACGACGGCAAGAAGATCGAGAAGGAAGTGTTCGCCTTCCCGGGCGGCGGCGTCGCCATGGCGATGTACAATCTCGACGATTCGATCCGCGATTTTGCGCGCGCCAGCATGGCCTATGCCCTGCAGCGCAAATATCCGCTCTACCTCTCCACCAAGAACACGATCCTCAAGGCCTACGACGGCCGCTTCAAGGATATCTTCCAGGACGTGTACGACAAGGAATACGCGGGCAAGTTCAAGACCGCGGGCATCACCTACGAGCACCGACTGATCGACGACATGGTCGCCTCCGCCCTCAAGTGGAGCGGCGCCTTCGTGTGGGCGTGCAAGAACTACGACGGCGACGTGCAGTCCGACCAGGTGGCGCAGGGCTTCGGCTCGCTCGGCCTCATGACCTCGGTGCTGATGACGCCGGACGGCAAGACCATCGAGGCCGAAGCCGCCCACGGCACGGTGACGCGCCACTACCGCGAGCACCAGAAGGGCAAGGAGACCTCGACCAATCCGATCGCCTCGATCTTCGCCTGGACCCGCGGCCTCGGCTTCCGCGGCCGCATGGACAACACGCCCGACGTCGTCCGCTTCGCCGAGACGCTCGAGAAAGTGTGCGTCGACACGGTCGAGTCGGGCTACATGACCAAGGACTTGGCGCTCCTCATCGGCCCGGATCAGAAGTGGCTCACCACCACCCAATTCCTCGACAAGCTCGATCAGAACCTCAAGGTGGCGATGTCCAAGTAATCGTCGGAGACGCAGCCACATTCGTGAACAAGGGCGGGTCTCGGACCCGCCCTTGTTATTTCGGCGCGGAGCACGTCATGACCTGGCTCTGGATCCCCATCACCATAGCCGCGGCGCTGCTGCAGAACATCCGCACGGCGCTGCAGAAGCATTTGAAGGGCCGCCTCAGCACCAACGCGGCCACCTACACGCGCTACGTCTTCGGATTCCCGCTCGCGATCCTCTACGTCGCCGGGCTCAATGCCGGCGCCGGCCTCGCCCTCCCCGATTTCAATTGGTCCTTCGCGGCCTGGCTCGCCCTCGGCGCCGTCACCCAGATCGTGGCCACGTCGCTGTTGCTGCATGCTTTCGCTTACCGGAATTTCGCCGTCGGCGTCGCCTATTCGAAGACCGAGGTGATCCAGGCTGGCGTCTTCGGCTTGGTCTTCCTCGGCGAGACCGTGACCGGTTTCGGCGCCGCCGCCATCGTCCTCGGCACGATCGGCGTGATGCTGATGTCGCTCGACCGCGCGCAGCCGCCGGTCCGGGCCTTCCTCCTCGGCTGGATGGAGCGGCCGGCGCTGATCGGCATCGCGTCCGGCGGCGTGTTCGCGATCTCGGCGGTGGCGTTCCGCGCGGCCTCGCTCGCCCTCGAGCATCCGAGCTTCCTGATGTCGGCCGCCTACACGGTGCTGTGCGCGACCATCCTGCAGACGGCCCTGCTGACCGCCTATCTCTACGCGCGGGAACGCGAGCAGATCGGGATGGTCTTCAAGCTCTGGCGCATCGCGAGCCTACCCAGCATCGCCGGCGTGCTCGGCACGATCTGCTGGCTGACGGCCATGACCTTGCAAAGCGTCGCCTACGTGCGCACGCTCGGCCTCATCGAGCTGGTGTTCACCTTCGCGATCTCCGTCTTCGCCTTCCGCGAGAAACCGGCGCGCAACGAAGTGATCGGCGTCGTTCTGCTCGTCGCCGGCCTCGCGCTGGTGCTGAACGTGCGCTGAATCCACGATAGGATCCTTTCCATGATGCGCGCCCTGGCCGCTCTACTCGTCGCCCTCGCCCTCATCGCGCCAACGCACGCCGAGAGTGCTTCGGCAAACCGCGAACTCTGGGCCGCGGCCGAACGCGGCAACCTCGGGGCGGCGCGCGCCGCTCTGGCCGCCGGCGCCGACGTCAATGCCCGAGACGATCGCGCCTACGACGCGCTGACCCTGGCTGCCGCACGCGGCGATCACACGATGGTCGAACTCCTGCTGGGCGCGGGCGCCGACGTTCGGCTCATCACCAGTCCCTACCAGGGCACGGCGCTGATCGCCGCTGCGCATCACGGTCACGTCGAAGTCATCCGTCTCCTGCTCGCGAAGCAGCCCCCGCTCGATCACGTCAACAATCTCGGCTGGACGGCGGTGATGGAGGCCATCGTCCTCGGCGATGGCGGGCCGCGCCATACCGAAACGCTCCACCTGCTGCTCGCCGCCGGTGCTAATCCGAACATCCCGGACCGCGCCGGCATCACGCCCCTCGGTCAGGCGCGCCAGCGCGGCTTCGCGAACATGGTGAAAGTTCTCGACGCGGCCGGCGCAAAACCCTGACGGTATTTTCGCATTAAGCGCGGGCTTTAAATCTTTCTTTCGAGATTCCCGGGCAAACAGGGCGCGTCCGGCCATGTCTCCGCGCGTGCCCAAATCCGCCAAGCTCTATGCCCGCGCCGCCATCATGTGGGGGGTGGCGGGCGGAATCCTGTTCATCCCGTGCTCGATGATGCTGGTGGCGCTGGCCTGGCTCCTCAACAGCGGCTGGCTGTTTCCGCTGCTGGTGCTGCTCGGAATCATCCTCACCTATACCGGCGTCTATCTCTTCTTTTCGGGCGGCACGGCGCTGCTCGAAGGCCGGGCGGATTGGCAATTCAAGCTTTCCCTCGCGCCGTGGTTCGCGTGGAACGTGCTGCTCGGCCTCTCGATGCTGCATGTGGGCGAAACGGTCTACGCCGCCGTCTCGCCGGGCGCGACTCCGCCGCCCTTCGGCCTGTTCTTCGACATCTGCGTGGGGCTGCACCTGGTGGCGAACGCCGCGTTCATCATCGGCTATCAATACGTCCGCGATCCGGTACAGCACGCGTCGGACGCCTGACCGCCCGCAACGGGCGATCGCATCCGCGGCAAGTCTCTAGTTGTGCCGCCGGCCGCCGGCGCCGTGCTCCGCCCGCCCGGTTTCCCAGAGCGCAAGGCGCGCCGCCTTGGCGAGGAGATCCGCGCGGCCCACGCCGTGGCTCAGCGCCCGGCGGTCGACCCGCTCCACGAGTCCCGCCGGTAGTTCGACCGTGACGCTCAGGCTTTCTTCCCCCGGGATCGGCGCCGGCACGACAATGGGGAGAGCATTCTCCAATGCGGCGCGCACCGCGAGCGATTCCGGCGCCATCGGTGCTGGAATCGGCACGTGCGCCGTGAGGCGCAGCTCGATCTCTTC
>Ga0268299_1001857_pt1 | contig 30825 bp, 30 predicted proteins | sample NOBtaG_FD_193484 | JGI IMG/M metagenome (GOLD analysis project Ga0268299, IMG submission 193484) | Activated sludge microbial communities from bioreactor in Nijmegen, Gelderland, Netherland - NOB reactor | ecosystem: Engineered > Bioreactor > Aerobic > Activated sludge | place: Netherlands...
GGTGCAGGGGTGCAGGGGTGCAGGGGTGCAGGGGTGCAGGGGTGCGGGGTGCGGGGTGCGGGGTGCTACGTACCTGGGGTGACCACTGCCCGGTGGAACGTGACCGCGCCGAGCGGCGAGGGGGTGATGCCTTCGACGTTCGCGCGGCTGGCGACGACGTAGAGGGTGTCGAACAACCAGATGGCGCCGGGGTCCTCCAGGTAGACGATCTCCTGCGCCCGCCGGTAGAGCTGTTCCCGCCTGGCGGCATCGGTCTCGCGCATCGCGGCCTCGATCACGCGATCGAACTCGGCGTTCGAGTAGTAGCCGTAGTTGTTCTCGTTGGTGGGCGCCGTCTGGAAGATCGGCCGCAGGCCCCAGTCGGCGTCCGCGGTGGACGCGCCCGCGCCCATGATGAAGATCTCCTGCGGGTTCTTCTCCGGCGGCAGGCCCGCCCAGTAGGTGACCATGGTCCCCCACTCGATGACGTCGATGGCCGCGTCGATGCCCACCGTCCGGAGGTCCGCGGCCACGGCCTCGGCCAGCTCCACGCCCATCGGGTAGCGCGGCGTCGTGGCGATGCGGGTCGTGAACCCCTTCGGATACCCGGCCGCGGCCAGGAGCTGCCTGGCCTTCCCGGGGTCGTGGGGAATCTCGCCGAGGTTGGCGTACCCGCGCATGATCGGCGTCAGCGCGCTCGTGGACGGCCGCGCGAAGGAGGAAACCAGGTTGTCCACGATGGCGCGGCGATTGATCGCGAACGAGATGGCCTGGCGCACGCGCACGTCGTCGTAGGGCTTCTTCGTGACGTTGAAACGGAACTGCTGCATGCCGACGCTGGGCGTCTTCGTCACGCGGATCCCGGGGTCCTTCTCGAGCCGCGCGATGTCGGCAGACGGCACACGGGTAATCACGTCCACGTCGCCTGCCTCCAGCGCCAGCACGCGTGCGGCGGCCTCGGGAACGGGCCGGTAGACAATCCGCTTCGTCCTCCCCTTCTCCCCCCAGTAGTCGTCGTTGCGCTCGAGGACGATCTCCTGGTCCTTCTTCCACGAGGCGATCCGGTAGGGCCCCGTGCCCGACGCGCGATCCGCGCCCAGGCCGAACTCCTTGCCGAACCTGTCCGCCACGGTCGGGTTGACGATCGCCGCCGACACATGGGCCATCGTGGGCTCGAAGGCGCCGAAGGGATACTTGGTGACGATGCGGACGGTGGACTCGTCGGGCGCCTCCACCGTGTCGACCATGCTGAAGAGGACCAGACGCTTGTGCTTCGCGACCGGGTCGAGCACGCGCGCGAAGTTCCGTCGCACGGCCTCGGCGTTGAACGGCGTGCCGTCGTGGAAGCGGATGCCCTTTCGGAGGTGGAACGTCCAGGTGACGCCGTCCGGCGCCACCTCCCAGCGCTCGGCCAGGCGCGGGACGATCTTCATGTCCTGGTCGAAGCCGATCAGGGTCTCGTACATCATCATGATGACCTGATCGGATTCGGTGTCGGTGGTGTTGTGCGGGTCGAGCGTGGTGGCGTCGGCCGACGCCGCGAACACCAGCGTGTCGCGCGTTCCAGCCGGGGTTCCGCCAGTCGAACCGCCACCGCACGCGGCGACCGCCAGGATCGCCATCACCACCGCTGTCAGTCTCGTCACGATGCCTCCGTCGCGTACAGGGTCTCCCGGAGCCACGACACGAACTCAGCCCAGCGGAATCCGGGCCGCGTTCGCAGCCAGCCAGGTATCGAAGTCCTGGAGCGCGGGATTGAGGGCCCGTGACAGGTCAGGATCGCGCGCCTGGAGGAACGCGTCACCGAGCAGCGCTTGGTACTGGAACATGTTTCCCATGTCGTCGGCGCCGGGAAAGCCGAGGCCCCGGTAGACGTCGAAGGGCACGTTCTGAAACACCACCGGACGTCCCAGGCCTCGTCCCAGCTTCGCGGCCATCTCCTCACCCGAGAGGATCTCGCCCGCGATGCCGAACCGCTGGCCGATCGCGGTGGCGCCGCGTCGGAAGATCCCGTACGCGCACCTGCCGATGTCTTCGGCCGCAATGCCCGGCAGTTTCTGCCCGCCGAGTGGCATCGCCAGCATCAGCGACCCGTCGGCGCCCGCGCGCGGGCCGGCGCCGAAGTGGATGAAGTTCTCCCAGTAGAACGCGGCGAGCAGGTAACTCGTCGGCACGCCCTCGGCGGCGAACACCGCGTCGGCCTCCCCCTTCGCGTCGAAGTGCGGGACCTTGTACTTGCCCTGCAGCGTCGGCAGGCGCGCATCGCCGAGCGGCACCGTCCTGCGCGTGTCCTCGAGCGTGGACCAGACGACGTGCGCGAGGCCGGCCCGCGTGCTGGCGCGGGCCAGGGCCGTGGCCTGGGCCAGTTCGCGATCGGCCGAGAAGTGCTCCCAGAAATTCGTCACGAGGAACGCGCCGTGCGCGCCGGCGAACGCCGCGTCGAGGCTCGCGGGATCGTCCGCGTCAGCCGCCACGACCTCGGCCCCGAGCGCCGCGAGCGCTCGCGCCTTGTCGGACCCGGGTGCGCGCGTGACCGCGCGGGTCCTGAACGGCCCTTCGCGATCGGCCTGGATGGCGCGGACCAGCCCACCCCCTTGAGCGCCGGTGGCACCCACGACAACGATGACCTTCCTGTCCGACACAGACGACCTCCTTCGGTAGAGGCCGATTGTAATGCGGGCGGCCCGACGGCGCGGCGTCATGGTCCGGCTTGACGGCGGGCCCTCCACTGAATGAACATTCATTCACTGCGATGCCTGCCGCCCCAGCCCGACGTCTCGCGGCCGTGAAGGCCGCCCCCGTGCCGGACAAGCGCGACGCGATCCTCCGCGCCGCCGTGAAGGTGTTCGCGCGCCACGGCTACTTCCAGTCCCAGGTGGCCGACGTCGCCCGCGTCGCGGGCGTCGCCGCCGGCACCGTCTACCTGTACTTCCGCAGCAAGGACGACCTGCTGGTCTCCATCTTCGACCGCACGATGAAGGACGCCATCGAGGAAGGGCGGGCCGCCCTCGCCGACGTGCCGGACCCCACCGAACGGCTCAGGCGGATTGCCCGCCTGCACCTCGAGCGGCTGGGCCGCGACCGGGACCTGGCGGTCGTGGTGCAGGTGGAGCTGCGACAGTCGATTAAGTTCATGGAGCGCTTCTCGTCGACGCACCTGCAGGACTACCTGAACATCATCCGCCGCACGATCGCCGACGGGCAGGCCGCCGGCGTCTTCCGTGCCGACGTGAACGCCAACACCGCGGCGAAGGTGTTCTTCGGCGCGCTGGACGAGATGGCGACCAACTGGATGCTGAGCCGCCGGAAGTACTCCCTCGCCGGCGACGCGGACGCGGTCGTGGACCTGATCGTCGGAGGACTGGGGCGATGAGTCACCTTCGCGTCAACTCGGTGGCCGTGCTGGGCGCCGGCACGATGGGCGCGCAGATCGCGCTGCACTTCGCGAACGCCGGGATCCCGTCGCTGCTCCTGGACCTCACGGCCGACGCCGCGCGGCAGGGACTGGAGAAGGCGCGGAAGCTGAGGCCCGATCCGCAGTTCGTGCCGGACGTCGCGGCCCTGGTCACCACCGGCGGCTTCGAGACCCACCTCGACCGGATCGCCGGCGCCGACTGGGTGATGGAGGCCGTGGTCGAGCGGCTGGACGTCAAGCACTCACTACTGGAGCGCGTGGACCGCGCGCGCCGGCCCGGCACCATCGTCTCGACGAACACGTCGGGCATCCCGATCGCGGCCCTGGCGGACGGGCGCTCGGACGATTTCCGCCGCCACTGGATTGGCACGCACTTCTTCAATCCACCTCGCTACCTGCGCCTGCTGGAGATCATCCCCACGCAGGACACCGATCCGGCCGTGGTCGCGGCCGTCACGCACGTGGGGGACCTGCTGCTCGGCAAGGGCGTGGTCATCGCGAAGGACACGCCGAACTTCATCGGCAACCACATCGCGCTCTACGGCGTGGCCTGCATGCTGCAGGCGCTCACGAGCGGCCGCTACACCATCGAGGAGATCGACACCATCACCGGCCCGGCCATCGGCCGCCCCGGCTCGGCCACGTTCCGGACGATGGACATCGCGGGCGTGGATGTGCTGGCGCACGTGATGCGCAATCTGCACGAGCGGCTGGCCGAGGAGGCCGACCGAAACGCCTTCGTGGTGCCGCCGTTCATCGAGCAGATGATCGCGCGCGGCCAGCTCGGTGAGAAGGCGGGCAAAGGCTTCTACGAGCGCCGAAAGGGCCCGGCCGGTGAGTCCGAGATCTGGACGCTCGACTGGCAGACGCTGGAGTATCGGCCGAAGCAGTCCGCGAAGATCGGCTCGGTCGAAGCCGGCAGGTCGATGGACGACCTCGCGGACCGCGTCCGGATGCTGTTCCACAGCAAGGACAAGGCCGGGCAGTTCCTGCGCGAGACGCTGGCGCCGACGCTGATCTACACCGCACGCGTGACGCCGGCGATCGCGCACAGCATCGACGACGTGGACCGGGTGATGAAATGGGGCTTCGGCTGGGACCTCGGGCCCTTCGAGCTGTTCGACACGCTCGGCGTGCGCGAGGTGATGGCCGCGGCCATCGAGGCGGGCGGCCACGCCGTGGTTGGCGGCACGCCGCCGCTGGTGCAGGCGGTGCTCGACGCGCAGGCCAATCGCTTCCGCGACGGGCTCGTGCCGCCGGCCGCCCCGGATCTCCAGCTGCTCCGGACCGCGAAAGGGCAGCAGCGGCTGGTCAGGAAGAACGCGGGCGCCAGCCTGGTGGACCTGGGCGACGGCGTGCTGGCCGTGGAGTTCCACTCCAAGATGAACGCGATCGGGGGCGACACCCTCGCGATGCTGCAGGCCGGCGTGAAGGAGGCCTCGACGAACCACCGGGCGCTGGTCGTGGGGAACGATGCCCCGGCCTTTTCGGCCGGCGCGAACCTGATGCTGGTGCTGCTCGAGGCGCAGGAGGGCAACTTCGACGAGCTCGACCTGATGATCCGGCAGTTCCAGCAGACGATGATGCAGCTTCGGTACTGCGACGTCCCTGTGGTGGTGGCCCCTGCCGGGCTGACGCTGGGGGGCGGCATGGAGATCGCGCTGCACGGGGACCGCGTGCAGGCTGCGGCCGAGACCTACATGGGCCTCGTCGAAGTGGGCGTGGGCCTCATCCCCGCGGGCGGCGGCACCAAGGAGATGCTGGTGCGCGCGATGGCGCGCGTGCCGACGCCGCAGGGCGACCCGCTGCCGTACGTCCAGCAGGCGTTCGAGACCGTGGCGCTGGCCAAGGTGTCGGCCAGCGGGCCCGATGGTGTGCGGCTCGGATATCTCGCGGCCACGGATGGCTTCACGATGAACCGCGAGCGGCTGATGGCCGACGCGAAGGCGAAGGCGCTGGAGCGTGTGCGGGAGGGGTACCACCAGCCGGCGCCGCGCACGGCCATCCGCGTGGGCGGCGAGTCGGTGAGCGCCGCGCTGAAGCTGGGCGTCCACCTCGCCTGGCGCGCCGGGCGCGCGAGCGATCACGACCGGCTGATCGGGAACACGCTGGCGCACATCTTCGGCGGCGGCGCGCTGCCGCACGCGACGACCGTCAGCGAGCAGTACCTGCTGGACCTCGAGCGCGAGGCGTTCCTGAGTCTGCTGGGGGAACGGAAGACGCTGGAGCGCATCCAGCACACCCTCAAGACCGGGAAGCCGTTGAGGAACTGAGTCGGGTGCAGGGTGCAGGGGTGCAGGGGTGCAGGGGTGCAGGGGTGCCGGGGTGCCGGGGTGCCGGGTGCCGGGTGCCGGGTGCCGGGTGCCGAGTGCCGAGTGCCGGGTGCCGAGTGCGGGGTGCAGGCGCGCTCACTCCCGCACCACGCACGACACCCGGCACGCCGCACCCGGCACCCGGCACCCGGCACACCGCACCCGGCACCCGGCACTCGGCACTCGGCACTCGGCACCCCGCACCGGGCACCGCACTCAGCACGCCGCACTCGGCACGCCGCACCGCACCCTGCACCCTGCACCCGGCACCCTGCACCCGACCGGGCCGAGGCCTCGCCGTGATTGACGTCGGCCGAGGCGAACCGTTGGTACTGGTCCCCGGCTTCCAGGGCCGATGGGAGTGGATGCGGCCTGCGGTGGCGCGGCTGGCGGACCACTACCGTGTCATCGCGTACTCGCTCTGCGACGAGCGCACGAGCGGCTTTGGCTGGGACCCGGCCCTCGGATTCGACAACTACGTCCGCCAGATCGGCGAGGTGCTGGACCGCGCGGGGCTGCAGCGGGCGACGCTGGTCGGGGTGTCGTATGGCGGGCTGATCGCCGCGGAGTTTGCGGCGCGCCAGCCGGAGCGCGTGACCCGGCTGGTGCTGGCCTCGGCGCTGACGACGGACTGGCACCCGGGCCGGCACGAGCGGTTCTACCTCCGCGCGCCGCGGCTGTTGAGCCCGATCTTCGTGGCGACGGCGCCCGTCCGACTGCAGCCCGAAGTGCGGGCCGCCTTTCCCAGGCTGGGCGACCGGCTGCGCTTCATGGCCGCGCAGGCCTGGCGCGTGGCCCGCGCGCCGGCGTCGCCACACCGGATGGCGCGCCGCATCCGGTGGGCCGAGGCGCACCACTTCGCGGCTCTGGAACACGTGCGGGGGCCGGTGCTGGTGGTCACCGGCGAACCGGGCCTGGATCGCGTGGTGCCCGTCGAGATGAGCCGGCGAACGGTGGCACGCGTGCGATCCGCGCGACACGTGGTCCTGCCGCGGACGGGCCACCTCGGCATCGTGACGAAGCCCGAGGGCTTCTGTCACGTGATAGACGAGTTCGTGGCAGGAACGGCGTAGGCGAGTGATCGCAGGAGATCACGGTGAAGGAGTGACGGAACATCAGGGTCCCGTCGAGCGGAGGCGAATGGAGACACTTCGGGAGATTTCAGGCCCGGTCGGCGCGCTCGAGGTGCGCCTCGATCTGCCCGACGGCACACCGCGCGCCGTGGCGGTGATCGCACACCCGCATCCGCAGTACGGGGGCACGCTGCAGACCCGTGCCGTGCACGAGGCGGCGAAGGCGCTGACACGCATCGGCGTAGCCGCACTCCGGTTCAACTTCAGGGGGACAGGCGTCAGCGCGGGTGCGTTCGATGGCGGTTCCGGCGAGCAGGACGACTATCGGGCGGCCCTCGACTACGCCGCCGCGCGTTTTCCCGGACTGCCCATCTGGGCCGTGGGCATGTCGTTCGGCGCGTGGGTGGCCACCACCGTGGGCGCGGCCGACCCGCGCGTGACGGTGCTGCTGGCGATCGCTCCCGCCGTGGACCACTACGACTACGCCGGGCTGAGGACCGCCGGCAAGCCGGCGTTCATCATCCACGGCGAGGCAGACGAACTGGCACCCGTTCGCCGCGTTCGGCGGCTGTACGGGGAGATGCCGGAACCCAGGGAACTGGTGGTCATCGAAGGCGCCGACCACGTCTTCGACGGCCAGACGTCGCTCGTGGGCGAAGCGATCGAGGACTTGTTGGGCGATTTCGATACGAAGACAAAACGCGAAGGACACGAAGGCCACGAAGGCCATCGGAAGGAAGCCAGACAGGACGAGAGCTGAAGCCTTTCCGTTTGCTGCGTGACCTTCGTTTACTTCGTGTTCTTCGTGCACTTCGTGTTTCGCTCTTTGTGACAGAGGACATCATGCAGGACGCTGTGATTGTGTCAGCCGTGCGCACCGCCGTGGGAAAGGCCCCACGGGGGCGTCTGAGCCAGGTCCGCCCCGACGAGATGGGCGCGGTCGTGATCGCCGAGGCGCTCAGGCGCGCCGGCGGGCTGGACCCGGCACTCGTCGACGATGTCATCCTCGGCTGCGCGATGCCGGAGGCCGAGCAGGGGCTGAACGTGGCACGCATCGCCAGCCTGCGCGCCGGCGTGCCCGTGGAGGCCTCGGCCGTCACGGTGAACCGGTTCTGCTCGTCGGGTCTGCAGGCCATCGCCTACGGCGCCGAGCGCATCATGCTCGGCCACACGCAGGCGGTCGTGGCCGGCGGTACCGAGTCCATGAGCCTCGTGCCGATGGGCGGCAACAAGGTGTCGCCCAACCCGGCGCTCGTGGACAGCTACCCCGACGTGTATCTCACGACCGGCCTGGTCGCCGAGAACCACGCGCACGCCTCCGGCATCTCCCGCGAGGCGCAGGACGCGTTCGCCTACCGCAGTCATCAGCGGGCGATTGCGGCGATTGAAGGCGGCAGGTTCGCCGAGGAGATCGTGCCGATGCGGGTGCGCGTCGTCAGCGCGGGGCCCCGGGTCGACGAACAGGTCTTCGACACCGACGAGGGCCCGCGCCGCGACACCTCGGAGGCGGCGCTCGGCTCGCTCAAGCCGGCGTTCCACGCGAGCGGCACGGTGACGGCCGGCAACTCGTCGCAGATGAGCGATGGGGCGGCGGCCGTCGTGGTGACCTCCGGGGATCTCGCGCGCTCGCTCGGACTGCGGCCGCTCGCCCGCTTCGTCGCCTACGCAACCGCCGGCGTGCCCCCGGAGCTGTTCGGCATTGGTCCCGTGCCCGCCATCAGGAAGGCGCTGACGCTGGCGGGCCTCACGCTGGACCAGATCGACCTGGTGGAACTGAACGAGGCGTTCGCCGCGCAGGCCCTCGCGTGCCTGCAGGAGCTGCCCATCGACCCGGAGCGGCTGAACGTGAACGGCGGCGCCATCGCGCTCGGCCACCCGCTGGGCTGCACGGGCGCAAAGCTCACCGCCACGCTGATCCACGAGATGGGCCGCCGGGGCTCGCGGTATGGCATGGTCACGATGTGCGTCGGCGGCGGCATGGGCGCGGCGGGCATCTTCGAACGACTGTAGGTGACACGTGATCGACTGGAGAACCCACATGAGCACGGCAACGATGGCACGGGCAGGCAGGGGCGGAGCGTGGCTGATCGAGGACACCGAGCCGGGCACGGTGATGACGCCGGAGAAGCGCACGGAGGAGCACGTGCTGATCGGCCAGGCCGCGGCCGAGTTCATCGACCACGAGGTGCTGCCCGTCGTCGATCGGCTCGAGCAGAAGGAGTGGAGCCTGAACCGCGAGCTCCTCCGCAAGTGCGGCGCGCTCGGGCTGCTGGGGACGAACATCCCGGATGCCTACGGTGGCGTAGACCTCGACAAGATCTCCACGCTCATCGTCTCGGAGCAGGTGTCCCGGTACGCGTCCTTCGGCGCCACCTTCGGCGCGCAGGCCAACCTCACGATCCTGCCCATCTACATGTTCGGCACCGAGGCGCAGCGGCAGAAGTACCTGCCAGGCCTCATCGCCGGTGACGTCGTCGGCGCCTACTGCCTCAGCGAGTCGGGCTCCGGATCGGATGCGCTCGGCGCGAAGGCGAAGGCCGTCCGGCAGGCCGACGGCAGCTTCGTCCTCTCCGGGGAGAAGATGTGGATCACCAACGGCGGCTTCGCCGACGTGTTCATCATCTTCGCGAAGGTGGACGGCGACCCTTCGACGGGCTCAGGGTCCGCCTTCACCGCGTTCATCGTGGAGAAGACATGGCCCGGCGTGAGCTCCGGCAAGGAGGAGCACAAGATGGGCCTGCACGGGTCGTCCACGACGCCCGTCATCCTGCAGGACGTCCGGGTGCCCGCCGACGCCGTGCTCGGCGAGGTCGGCAAGGGCCACAAGGTGGCGTTCAACGTGCTCAACTTCGGGCGGTTCAAGCTGGGCGCGATGGCCTCCGGCGGCGCGAAGCGCACCCTGTCCGAGGCGGCGAAGTACGCGGCCACGCGCAAGCAGTTCGGCGTGGCGATTGCGACGTTCGGCGCGATCAGGCACAAGCTCGGCGAGATGACGGCCCGCGAATACGCACTGGAGAGCATGATGTACCGCACGGCCGGGCTCGTCGACGCGCACATCGCCGCGGCGAACGGCCAGGCCGCCGATGCCGGCCCGATGCTGCGCGCGCTGGAGGAGTACGCCGTCGAGGCGTCCATCGCGAAGGTGCTCGGCAGCGAGGTGGTGGACTACATCATCGACGAGAACGTCCAGATCCACGGCGGCAACGGCTTCGTGAGGGACTACGCGGCCGAGGGCCACTACCGCGACTCGCGCGTGAACCGCATCTTCGAGGGCACGAACGAGATCAACCGGCTGCTGATCCCCGGCATGTTGATGAAGAAGGCCGTGAAGGGGGAACTGGCGCTCATCCCCGCCGCGAAGCAGCTGCAGGACGAGATCATGAGCCCGTCTCCGATGTCGATGGACGAGGACGACCGGGTGCTGGCGGCCGAACGGCGTGCGTGCGGCGCGTTCAAGAAGGTCGTGCTGCTGGTCGCGGGCACGGCCATGCAGCGCTACGGCCAGGCGATCGACCAGGAGCAGGAGGTGCTGACCTGCCTCGCCGACCTGTGCATCGACACCTACACGGCCGAAAGCGCGGTGCTGCGCGCCATCGCCGCGGCGGACGCCAGGCGCCCGGACGCCGGGCTGCACGCCGACGCGGCGGCGGTCTTCACGCACGAGGCGGCGGGCCGCGTCGAGCTGAACGCGCGGGCGGCGCTGGCGGCCATGGCGGAGGGCGACGTGCTGCGGACGCAGCTGGCGGCCCTGCGGCGGCTGCTGAAGGTGACGCCGGCCAACACCGTCGCGATGCGGCGGCGGCTCGCCGACGCGGCGGTCACCGCGGGCAGCTATCCGTTCGCGTAGGTCGGCCACCGCCGGCCGGCGGCGCATGTCCATGCGCAGGGCGAGGACGGACGTCAGGTGCGAAGGTGAGCCTCGAGGAACTCGATGTCCTGCGCGTCACCGGCCACCGATCGGTTCTTCGCGGCGATTTCCTTCAGGCGCAGCAGGTCTGCCGCCGACGCGACGTTCAGGACACGGGCGCGGATCGTGGTCCTCGAGGCATGGGCGCGGAGCTCGGCCGCGGTGATCGGAAAGTCGAACAGCAGGTCGATCCGGAGCCGTTTCGTCGCATGCCAGAAGTACGCGCTCGCCGGCGCATCCAGCGTCAGCCGGACGCTGGCGACGCGCGGGTTGTCGATGGTCGCCACGATGTCGCCGGCAGCGTTCACCCTGGACGCGAGCTCGAATCCCCGGTCGTAGAAGAGCTGGACGAGTGCGTTCATCCGATCGCCCGGGTGCGGGATCACGAAATCGAAGTCGCGCGTGACGCGTCGCGACCCCAGCAGGACGAGCGCCATGCCTCCCACCAGGACCGGCTCCAGCCCGATACCGGTCAGCGCCGCTGCGACACGCGCGACGTCGTTCAGCCCTCCAGCGGCCGTCATGCGCCGGCCTTGTCGGGATACACACCTGGCAGCGGCCCATCGCACGTCCGTACTCGATCCACGCGAGGCGGCGGCTGCAGTTCCAGGACCATGGCGGCATACCTGAAGTTGTCGTCGAGGCGTCGGGCCAGTTCCAGCGAGCGACGGCGGGCGGCGCCGCCGAGGGCGGCAATCCGCCGCCGTTCGAGGGCTGACAGGTTGCGCGCGCGCGCCCGCCCGCCGCGACTCCCCAGGGCCCTGGCCATCTGGCGTCTGTTCATGTCTCGATTATACTTGGCGCTAAGCACATGCGAGCGTCGCCGTGCGCTCTCTATAATCTGCGGATGATGCGACGCCGGGACGCTGCGCTGCTGCTGGCCATCCTCTGGGCTGCCGCTCCAGCCCGCGCGCAATACGCGCCTTCACCTTTCGACGCCGAACACCGCGAGATCTTCCGCGAGCTGATCGAGATCAACACCTCTCCCGAGGGCGGGAGTGTCGCTCCGGCGGCGCAGACGGTGGCTCGCAGGCTGGCGGCAGCCGGCTTTCCCGCGGCGGACCTGGAGACCCCCGGGCCGAACGCCTCGTGCGTGAACGTCGTGGCCACGCTGCGGGGGCGTGACCCCGCCGCCCGGCCCGTGCTGCTGATGGCGCACCTGGACGTCGTCCCTGCCCGGCGGGCGGACTGGGAGTTCGACCCGTACGTGCTGCGCGAGGAGAAGGGCTGGTTCTTCGGCCGCGGCACCCTCGACAACAAGGCCGGCGCCTCGGACCTGGTCGCCAACATGGTCCGCTGGAAGCGCGAGGGCTTTCTTCCGTCGCGCGACGTCATCATGGTCCTCACGTGCGACGAAGAGACGACGGCCGAAGCCGGGATGCAGTGGCTGCTGCGCGAGCGGCCGCGCCTGCGCTCCGCTGACTACGCGTTGAATTCGGACGCAGGCGGCGTCGAACGGAAGCAGTCGGGGCGCGTGGCGTTCTACGTCCAGGCGGCCGAGAAGGCCTACGTGACCTTCGCGCTCACGGCGAAGAACGAGGGCGGACACTCGTCGGTGCCGCGGCCCGACAACGCCATCTACGCGCTGGCCGCGGCCCTCGGACGCCTGTCAGCATACCGTTTCCCCGTGCAGTACAACCCGGTGACACAGGCCTCCTTCGCGCGGACCGCGATGCTCGAATCTGGCCCGATCGCCGAGGACCTCGCCGCCGCGGGTCGTGGCCAGACCAGCGGCGCGGCCATCGATCGCCTGTCCGCGATTCCGTACCTCAACAGCGACCTCCGGACCACATGCGTGGCGACGATGCTGTCGGGCGGGCATGCGGAGAACGCGCTGCCGCAGTCCGCCACGGCGACGGTGAACTGTCGCGTCGTCCCTGGCGTGCCCGAAGGCGAGGTGAAGCGGGCGATCGAATCCGTGGTGGCCGATCCAACGATCACGGTATCGACGGTCTACCCCTTGACGGCGAGCTCGGCTTCGCCCCTGCGCGACGACATCCTGCCCACCATCGAGCGCGTCGCCGATGCCTTCTGGAAGGGCGCCACGGTCGTGCCCGGCCAGTCCGCGGGCGCCACCGACGGCCTCTACCTCCGCAACGCCGGCGTGCCGGTGTTCGGCGTGGCCGCCATCGAGATCCCGCCCGAGGAGGAGCGGGCACACGGGCTCAACGAACGCGTGCCCGTGCGCTCCCTGTACGAGTCCCGCGAGTACTGGTACGCGCTGGTCAAGACGCTGTTACGATAGGCGGCCATGACGACCCGACCCGATCTCGGCACCGACCAGGCCCACTTGATGCACCCGCTTCACCACCCGTCGGCCTACGCGGCCACGCGGATCTGGGTGTCGGGGAAGGGCGCCATCATCACGGACTCGACGGGCCGCGAGTACATCGACGGCCTCGCAGGCCTGTGGAACGTGAACATCGGCCACGGCCGCCAGGAACTGGGCGACGCGGCCAGCAGGCAGATGGGCACGCTCGCCTTCCATTCGGCCTACGCGGGCGGCACCAACGAGCAGGCCATTGCGCTCGCCGACAAGATGAGCGCGCTGGCGTACCCGTCCATCAACACGTTTTTCTTCACCAGCGGCGGTGCGGAGTCGTCGGAAACCTCGTTCAAGACCGCGCGGTTCTACTGGAAGGCGCTCGGCAAGCCCGACAAGGTGAAGGTGATCTCGCGCCACCGCGCGTACCACGGGCTCACGCTCGCCGCGATGAGCGCCACCGGCCTGCCCGCATTCTGGCCGATGTTCGAGCCGCGCGTGCCGGGCTTCCTCCACATCGACGCACCGGACCCCTACCGTTTCGTCAACAGCACGCCCGAGGTGAGCCTCGGCGTGGCGGCCGCGAACAAGCTGGAGGAAGCCATCCTTCGCGAGGGGCCGGACACCGTGGCCGCGTTCATCGCCGAGCCCGTCCAGGGCGCCGGCGGCGTCATCGTCCCGCCCGCGGACTACTTCGCGCGCATCCGCGAGATCTGCGACAAGTACGAAGTGCTGCTCATCGCGGACGATGTGATCACCGGCTTCGGCAGGACGGGCACGTGGTTCGGGCTGAGCCACTACGGCATCGAACCGGACATCATGCAGTTCGCCAAGGGCATCACCAGCGGCTACGTGCCGCTCGGCGGCGTCGGCGTCTCGGACAAGCTCCGTGCGGTGATCAACGGCGTACCGCCCGCGCAGCGGTGGATGCACGCGTTCACCTACTCGGGCCACCCCACCTGCTGTGCAGTGGCGCTGGCCAACATCGACATCATGGAGCGCGAGGGGCTCGTGCAGCGGGCCGCGGACAGCGGGGCGCGCCTGCTGCAGAAGCTGCGCGGGCTGGAGTCGCTCGACGGGGTGGGCCACGTACGGGGCCTGGGCCTGATGGCGGCCGTGGAAGTGGTGGCGGACACGGCCACGAAGCAGTACTTCCCGCCAGCTGCGGCGATCACGCCGAAGCTCACCGAGGCGATGCTGGACCGCGGCCTCTACACGCGCGTGGTGATGGACTGCATCTGCATCGCGCCGCCGCTGGTGACGACCGACGCGGAGATCGATCGCCTGGTGAACATCGTCGGCGACAGCGTGAAGGCCGTGGTCGCGGCCGCGCGCGAGAGCGCCCTCGCCGCACACTGACAGCCCGCCCGAGCACCCGGAGCGGCACATGGTACGGAGCCACGGGACTTCAGTCCCAGGTAGCCCTGATTTTGTCCGGACAAAATCAGAGATTGGTCTGATTTCGTACGAGCCTCGATCCGCTCAGCGGGGGCCGCGCGACCAGCGCCAGTAGAACGGGAGGCCGATCGCGACAAAGGCCAGGCCCGCGATGGACTCGGTGGGTCGCTCCACCAGGGTGTTCCACACGAGCGCGAAGGAACCCAGCACGTACACCGCGGGAACCACGGGATAGCCGAGCGCGCGATATGGACGCGGGACCCCGGGTCGGCGCCAGCGCAGGACGAAGATGGCCAGGCCGCCGAGCGTGCCGAACAGCACCGAGGCGAACGTGACGTAGGTGAAGAGCGCCTCGTACCCACCGGTCAACGTCAGGAGCACCGACCAGGCACTGGTGATGAGGAGCGCCACGTGCGGCGTGCGGTGCACGGGATGGACCACCGCGGCGGCCGGGAAGAAGCGGCCGTCGGCCGCCATCGCGAAGCAGACCCGGGAGGAGGCGATGACCCCGGCCACGTTGCAGCCGAACGTGGAGACGACCACACTGGCCGCGACGAGCGTCGCGCCGACCGGGCCGACGAGCGCCGTGACGGCCTTCTCGGCAATCCGGGTCACCCCGGCGATCTCCCCCACCGGCAGTGCCAGCACGTAGGCGAGGTTCACCACGACGTAGATGGTGGTCAGCGCGATGGTCCCCACGATGAGTGCCCGCGGCACCGTGCGCGCCGGGCGCTCGATTTCGCCGGCGGCGAAGGCCACGTAGTACCAGCCCTCGTAGGTCCACATCACGGCAATCATGATCACGCCGAAGGACGCGAGGGGCCGCAGCGCGTCTGGCGGCACGGCGGGGATCCAGGCGGGCTCCACCTGGGCGAAGGCGAGCGCCAGGATCGGCACGGCCACCAGGCCCCCCACCTTGGCCACGGTCAGCACCGCATTGGTCAGGTTGCCCTGCTGGATGCCCGCGTAGTTGATGCTGGTGATGACGACGACCGAGGCGGCCGCCACCAGCTGCCCCGCGCTCAGGCTCCACGGCCCCCAGGGCATGGCGAGCGTCAGCAGCACGCGATCGGTGCCCAGCGAGGGGAAGAAGTAACTGAAGTACTCCGCGAACCCCACGGCCACGGTGGCGACGCTGCCGGTGAGAATCACCAGCAGACACGCCCACCCGAAGAGGAAGCCCCACACGGGCCCGTAGGCCTCGCTGAGGAAGACGTAGAGGCCGCCCGATCGCGGGAACATCGACCCCATCTCGGCGTAGGTCAGCCCGCCGGCCATCGCGAGCAGGCCCCCGGCCACCCAGGCCGCAATGACCAGCGACACCGACGGCAGCTCCGCCATCATCGTGCCGGTGGTGAGGAAGATGCCGGAACCGATGACACTGCCGACGACCAGGAGCGTGGCGCCCCAGATCCCGATGCCGCGAACCAGCGCGGCGTCGGCGTTGCCGGTTCGGGACACGGGCGGAGCAGGTTGCGACACCAAACGCGACTGTAACACGGTCACGCGTGCTGGACGCATCGAGGGCCTTCCTGTTACCGTCGGCGCATGTACACGGCGACGTTGCTCCTGCATTCGTGGCTCCGCTGGGTGGTCATCGTGCTGGGACTGCTGGCGGTGGTGAAGGCCATCACCGGGCGGTCGAGCGGCCGGGCGTGGTCGCCGGCCGAGGCCAGGGCCGGCCGCCTGTTCGCCATCGCCCTCGACGTGCAGGTGCTCCTGGGCCTGCTCCTCTACTTCGTGTTCAGCAACCTGCTGAGCGTGGCGCGCGAGGACATGGGCCGTGCCATGGCCTCGCCCACCATCCGGTTCTGGCTCGTCGAGCACCTGACGGGCATGCTCGTCGCCGTCGCACTCGCGCACATCGGGTCGGTTCGCGTCCGCAAGGCGTCGACCGATGCTGTCAAGTACGGGCGTGCGGCGCTGTTCTACGGCCTCGCGCTACTCGCCGTGCTTCTTGCCTCGCCGTGGCCGGGCCTCCCGCACGCGCGACCGCTCTTCAGGTGGTAGGAGGTAGGAGGTAGGAGGTAGGAGGTAGGAAGTAGGAACGAGGAACCTGGAACCTGGATCCAGAACGCATCGGAGGTATCGGCAGTGCGGGTGTCCCGGGTGAGTCTGTTGCTGTGTCTGGTGACGTGGGCGGGCGGCGGGGCGGTCGGGCCATTCGCGGTGCCACTGCCGCCGGACACCGGCGCCGCGGCCACCTGGCACTGGCTGCGGAAGCTGGCGACCACCGCGAGCCTGATGCACACCACGGCGCACCCGGACGATGAACATGGCGGGATGCTGACGCTGGCGAGCCGCGGGATGGGCGCGCGGGTGTCGCTGCTGACGCTCACGCGCGGCGAGGCCGGCGACAACGCGCTCGGGCCGCAGCTCTTCGACGCGCTGGGACTGATCCGCACCGAGGAGCTCGCCGTCTCGAACCGCTACTACGGCGTGGACCAGCAGTACTTCACCTCCGTAGTGGACTACGGGTTCTCCAAGCGGCTCGAGGAGGCTTTCGACAAGTGGGGCCGCGACAACGTCCTGCGGGACATGGTCCGCATCATCCGCACCGAGCGGCCGATGGTGATCGTGTCGCGGTTCCAGGGCAACGCGCGTGACGGCCACGGGAACCATCAGACGGCCGGCCTGCTCACGCAGCAGGCGTTCGAGGCCGCGGCGAACCCGGCGATGTTCCCGGAACAGATGGCCGAAGGCCTTCGGCCGTGGCAGGCCAGGAAGCTCTTCATCGGCGGGGCACGGCAGAACGAGCCGTGGACGGTCATGCTCGACACCGGGCAGTACAGCGCCTGGCTCGGCGACTCGTTCGAGAACGTCGCTCGACAAGGGCTGAGCTTCCAGCGTTCGCAGAACGGCGGGCGCCTGACACGGGTGAGCGGACCTGCCGTCGCCTTCTACCGGCGAGGCGACGCGATGGCCACGGCCGATGAGCGGGAGCGCGACTTCTTCGACGGCCTCGACACCACGGTCGCCGGTATCTACCGGGCGCTCGGCGCCACCGAGCCAGCCGGGGCCACCGAGCTCTTGCAGCCTATCGACGCCGCCGTGCGCGAGGCCATGCGGACCTTCGACCCGCGTGACCCGTCCGCCATCGCTCCCACACTCGCTCGAGGACTGGCGGCCGCCCGCGCCGCGCACGAGGGGCTTCGGGCCAGCCCGGACGTCGCACTCGTGCTCGCGCGCAAGGCGGACCAGTTCCAGCAGGCCATCAGTACGGCGCTCGGCCTCGAGCTCACCGCCATCGCTCAGCCGCCTGCCGCCGACGCTGTCGACGCCACGCGACCGTTCGCACCTCCGCCAGTGATGGGTTCCGTCGTCCCGGGCCAGACGTTCGACGTCAGGGCCCAGCTCACCCGTGCCGGCGAGATGCCGATCGACGAGCAGAGCCTGTCGCTGGCGCTCGCACCGGGATGGGCCATCGTGTCGGAACGGATGGGCATCGCGGATGTGGCCGTGTCGGGCCGCAGCGCACCGGACTGGCGCGAGTTCACGATTCGGCTCGCGGAGAACGCCGCCATCAGTACGCGCCCCTACTTCTCGCGGGCATCGCTGCAGGCCGCGCGCTACGACATCGGCGACGACAGCGAGTTCGGCACACCCTTCGGATCCTCGCCGGCCGTCGCCGTCGCTCGCTACCGTGTCAGCGGCGTCCCCGTCGAGATGCGCACGACCGTTCGGCGTCGCGAGTCCCGCGTGCCGTACGGCTACGTGCTGCGCGAGGTGCGGGTGGTCCCCGTCGTGTCACTGACCGTCTCCCCCACCACGGCCGTCGTCCCGCTGGCGGCCGCCCGGCGCGCGGTGCCGATCGCCGTGGAGGTCCTGAACAACCGCGACACCGGTGCGAGAGGACAGGTCTCGTTGCGGATGCCCTCGGGGTGGACGGCCGAGCCCTCGTCCGCATCGTTCGCGTTCGGCCGCGCCGGCGAGCGGTCCGCGTTCACTTTCGCCGTCACGCCGCCGGCCATCGAGAACCGGCTGTACGAGGTGCGCGCCGTCGCGACCGTGGACGGGCGCGAGTACGCCGAGGGGTTCGAGGACCTGGACTTCCGCGATCTCGAGGCCAGGCATCTCTATCGCCCCTCCACCGTCGATGTGCGCGGCATCGATGTCTCCGTCGTGCCCGGGCTGAAGGTGGGCTACGTGATGGGCATCGGCGACCAGGTGCCGCTGGGCATCCGGCAGCTCGGCTACGAGGTGACGCTCCTGGATGAGCACGCGCTCGCCAGCGGCAACCTGCAGCAATACGACGTCATCATGACGGGCACTCGGGCGTACGCCGTCCGGGACGACCTGAGGACCTACAACACCCGCCTGCTGGACTACGCCCGGAGCGGCGGGCACCTGATCGTCCTCTACAACACGCAGGAGCTGGTGCCGAACCAGTTCGCGCCGTTCCCGGGCGAGCTCACCGCGCGCGCGGAGGAGGTGTCCGAGGAGGACTCACCGGTGGACATCCTGGCGCCAGACGCGCCGATGCTGAACACGCCCAACCGGATCACCAGGGCCGATTTCGACGGCTGGGTGGAACAGCGCGGCTCGAAGTTCTGGAGCGCATGGGACGCCGCCTACACCCCGGTCGTGGCGACCTTCGATCAGGGCCAGGAGCCCCAACGGGGCGGCTGGCTGTGGGCACGGGTCGGCAAGGGCCACTACACCTACTTCGCGTACGCCCTGCACCGGCAGCTGCCCTACGGCGTGCCGGGTGCGTACCGCCTGCTCGCGAACCTGATGGCGCTCGGCAGGGACCCGGCACGATAGCATGAGGCATGGCCGAGCAGACCCCCGCCACCCACGCGGGCGGCATCGTCGTACGGGAGTCCGGCTCCGGGCCCGAGTACCTGATCGTCCGCGCGCGCCGGGACCCGTCGGCCTGGGTGCTGCCGAAGGGCCACATCGAGCCCGGCGAGACCCCGGAGGACGCCGCCGTGCGCGAGGTCGAGGAGGAAGCCGGCTGCCGCGCCGTCGTCATGGGTCCGCTTGGACGAATCGCGTTCGGCGAGGTGCGGACGCAGATCTACCTGATGCGGTTCGAGCGCGAGGTGGAGGCCACGGAGAGCCGCGAGATCTACTGGGGCCCGGTCGACGAGGCCCGGCGGCGGCTCACGTTCGCCGACACGCGGGATCTGCTGGCCCGCGCGCATGCGCAGGTGACGGGCACGCGTTGACCGCGGCCGGCGGGTCATGTCCAGACACGTCCTGCTCTTCGGCCTGCTCGGCGGCGTGCTCATCGCCGGGCTCCGCTTCATCGAGTATCGCTGGCTCGTCCTGGAACACTCGGTCGAGATCTATGGCGGCCTCGTGGCGGCGGTGTTTGCCGGTGTCGGCATCTGGCTGGGCCAGCGGCTGACACGCCGGCGCGAGGCCGTGCCGGTCCGCGAGATCATTCGCGAGGTCCAGGTCCCCGCCCCGGCCACCTTCGTCCGCGACGACGCGGCCGTCGCGTCGCTCGGCATCACGCCGCGCGAGTTGGAGATCCTCGAGCTGATTGCCGAGGGCTTGAGCAACCGCGAGATCGCCGATCGCCTGTTCGTCAGCGAAAGCACGGTGAAGACCCACTCGAGCCGCGTGTTCGACAAGCTGGACGCGCGCCGACGGACCCAGGCCGTACAGCGGGGCCAGGAGCTCCGGCTCATCCCCTGATGCCCGACTTTCGTATGATTTCGGCCGAACGGAGCCGAAATCATCCTTTCGGATGACGACGGGCAGCCCGGCCAGTGGTGACACTCCGGCCGTCACCCTATCCCGGAGGTCCCATGCGCAAGGTCGTGCTCACATTCGGTCTCATCGCCGGCGCCATCCTGTCGGCGATGCTCCTCATCTCGGTCCCGTTCCAGGACCAGATCGGTTTCGAGAACGGCGCCACCATCGGATACACGACGATGGTGCTGGCCTTCCTCATGGTGTACTTCGGCGTCCGGTCGTACCGAGACGACGTAGCCGGGGGCACCATCACCTTCGGCCGGGCCTTTGTGGTGGGCCTGCTGATCACGGCCGTGGCCACCGCCTGCTACGTCGCCACCTGGGAGGTGATCTACTACCGGCTCGCACCGGACTTCGGGGACAAGTACGCCGCGTACGCGATCGAGAAGGCCAGGCGTGACGGCGCGACCGAGGCGGACATCGCGGCCCAGACGAAAGACATGGCGGAATTCATGGAGTTGTACAGGAATCCCCTCGTCAACATCGCGATCACGGCGATCGAGCCCCTGCCGGTGGGGCTGGTGTTCACGCTGGTCACGGCGGGCGTGCTGAGCCGGAGGCGCGACCATGGCCGTCCTCAATGACCAGGTCGCGCTCGTGGCGGCGGTCTCGTGAGCCACGCGCGCTACGCACGCAGCCGACGCGCGCGCGCGAACACCAGGTAGGCCACGACGGACACGGCGAGAAACGCGAACGAGAAGGCGATGCCGTCGCCTGGGCCCGTGAAGAAGATGTACAGCCAGAGCGCAAGTGAGAGGAGCGCCGGGAGCGGATACAGCCACATCGTGAATGGCTGGGGGATGTCGGGCCGGTAGCGCCGCAGGAGCATCACCGCCGCGCACTGCCAGATGAAGCGCAGCAGTATCTGCACCTGGATCAACCAGCTCACCAGCTGCCCGAGCGTGAAGAAGCAGAACGGCAGCGAGATGAGCGTGATGACCACCAGTGAGACGTGGGGGAAGTGCTTGGTCGGGTGTACCTTTGCGAACACCGCGAAGAAATCTCCGTCCCGCGCCGCCGCGAACGGGATGCGCGAGTAGCCGAGGATGGTCGCGTAGAGCGAGGCCGCCGCGACGAAGAGGATCAGCCCGGTCATGACCATGCCCGCGACCCGTCCCGTCCCCGCGTCGGCGAACGTCCGGACGATGAACTCCGACGCGATGGTCCGCAGTCCGGCCGCCTCCTGCCACGGGATGAGCCCGAGCACCACGACCGTCATCGCCATGTAGAGCGCGGCGACGATGACGATCGACAGGACGATGGACCGCGGCACCGTGCGCCCGGGGTCCACGATCTCCTCACCGATGTTGCAGACCTGGTTGTAGCCGCCGTAGCTGTACATCGCGAGCACCGAGGCGGCGCCGAGCGCGGTGGCCATCGACGCATCGAACCTGAAGGCCTGCGGCGGGAAGTCGAACGCCATGGCTGGCGAGAACGTGAACAACCCGACGACGATCACCCAGCCCACCGTCACGAGGACGCCGGCGAGCATCACGACCGCGAGGCGCCCGATGGAGGCGATGTCACGCCAGAGGAGCGCCGTCATCCCGACACACACCGAGGCCGCGAGCAGGTGGTGCTGGACCGGTGTCATGGTCGTCCAGACGAACTGCAGGTAGTCCGAGAAGCCGACCGCGCCCCCGGCGATCGAGAGCGGCGCCACGAGGATCGTCTGGAATATGAACAGGAACCCCATCAGCCGGCCGAGACCGAAGGGCTGGAATGCCTCACGCACGTACAGGTACCCGCCGCCGCTGCCGGGCAAGGCCGCGCCGAGCTGCGCGTAGACGAGCCCGTCGGCCAGCGCGAGTACCGCCCCTGCCATCCATGCGTAGAGGATGTGCGGCCCGTCCATGGCCTGGATCATGAACGGGATGGTGAGGAAGGGCCCGACCCCCACCATGCTGATGATGTTGGTGGAGGTGGCCTGCAGGAGGCCCATCCGCCGATCGAGGTGGGTCGTCATCAGGAGGCAGGAGGCAGGAGATAGGAGGCAGGAGCTAGAGTCGCAGGGCTCCGACCAGGGACTCGGCCGCGGCACGCGTGGGCACCAGGGGATTCAGCGCAAGTGCGTCCACGAGGGCGTCCCGGGAACCGGTTCGCACGGCCGCGATGGTCGCGCGCTCGAAGGCCTTCACGCCCACGACGAGATCTCTCACCTGCTCTGGCAATGCGCCCACGTGCAGCGCCTGCGGCCCGTTGGCGTTCACCACGCACGGCGCCTCGATCACGTCGTCCGCAGCCAGCTCCGGGATGTTGCCCCGGTTCGGCACGTTGAGCGGGATGACGGCGTTGGTGTGGTGCACCATCGCCTGGATGGTGTTGAGCGCGATCTTGTCGTAGCCGGTGAGGTGTGCCCAGGGCGCGGCAGGTTCGCTGTCCGCCTCGCCGGGACTGACGTCCCGGCGCTCCGTAGATCGGGTGCCGGACTCGAGCTGCATGTAGCCGGCGCTGCGATCCGCAAGGTAGCGCTCGTAGCGGGCCACGGGGTCGGCCACGCCCTTCGCGAGGTCGGCGAACAGCGAGTCGGTCAGCCGCGCAATCACGCCACCGCGCGTGTCGCCGGCCGCCCCCAGGTTCGCGACGGCGCGCTCCGGCGACTCGTAGTAGAAGACGTACTCCGTCGGCAGGAGGCGCAGTTCGCGGAGCCGGGCCGGCGGGAACAGCGGCGTCCGGTACACGCGCGCGAGCGCCGCCGCATCGTCCCAGAGCCGCGCCAGCTGTGGCCGGCCATGCCACCAGACCTCCCGGACGAACCCGAGGTGGTTGAGCCCGATGTAATCGAAGCGACACTCCTCCGCAGGAAGGCCGAGCGCGTGCGCGACCTCGTGGAAGACCTCGGTGGGCGTATCGCAGATGCCCACCACCCGCGCACCGGTCTCGGCGATGAGCGCCTGCGTCACCAGTCCCGCGGGGTTCGTGAAGTTGATGACCCACGCTTCCGGCGCGAGCCGCATCACCTGGCGCACGTGCGCGACCAGCGGCGGAATCGTCCGCACGGCCATCGCGAACCCGCCGGGGCCGACGGTCTCCTGGCCCACGAACCCCAGGGCGAGTGCGGCCTGCTCGTCGCGCATGCGCGCCTCGATGCCGCCCACGCGGATGCTCGTGATGACGAACTGCGCCCCCTCCACGGCGGAGGCGACAGCCGCGTGGGTGGTGACGCGCGCGGAGCCGGAACGGCGCGCGGCAAGGCCGGCAATCACCTGGAGTCGCGGTGCATCCGGGTCGTACAGCGCGAACTCGTCGATCCCAAGTGCGGCACCGGCAAGGCCGTTGACGAGCAGCGGGACGCGGACCCCCGCGCCGCCAATCACCGCGATCTTCATCGACGCCCCCGAGCGCGCCGGGAGCCGGCCGCCGGGCGCGAGGGGAGACCGTTGAGCCCGCCTGCCGCGCCGGTCACGAGCGAGCCCAGTCGCACGCCGGCCCGCAGGCACGCATCCACCGGTTCGCCCGCCACGAACGCGGCCAGGAAGCCACCGTTGAAGGCGTCGCCGGCCCCCGTGGTGTCCACCACATGCACGCGCGGAGCCGGGACCCGGAGTACGGCCCCGTCGATGATGCTCATCGCCCCGCGGGCGCCGCGCTTGATCACGGTCCGGCGCGCCAGCGAATCCCAACGCCGGACTGCCCGCCCCAGCGTCGTCGCGACGGCGTAGTGGCGGGCCTCCCGCTCGTTGACGAACACCCAGTCCAGCGCGCCGACGAGCGCCGCGAAGCCTCGTCGGCCCGGGAGCGCCTCGTGCCAGCCGAAGTCCCAGGACGTGGTGATGCCCCTCGCCCGGCATCGCTCTACCAGGCGCGTCCAGGCCTGCACATCACGAGGTCCGAGCGCCACGTGCAGGTGGCGCGCCTGCGGCAGGCGCCGGCCAAACGCACGGAGCAGGCGCTCCTCCAGGCACGCGTTCACCCCGTCGAAGGTCACGAACGCGCGATCCGACCGGGTGGACAAGGCCACCGACAGCGCGTGCGGCTCGCCAGAGGCCCGCAGGTTTCGCACCCGCACGCCCTCAGCCGTCAACCGAGTCACGGCCTCGTCGGCCAGCGCGCTCACCACCTCCACGCGCGCGCCCATCCGCGCTGCGGCCACGGCGGTAATCAGCGTGCCGCCGCCCACGGTGCGCGTGAATCTCGTCGTCCGCAGCTCTTCCCCCGGCTGCGGGAGCCGCGACAGTCCATGGAAGACGAGGTCCTCGAAGGCCTCACCGGCGGACACCAGGTCGACGGCCAGGGTGTGTGGTCTCCGGTCGGGGACTACTGCACCGTCACGGGGTAACTCACGGATCGAATCGCCGCGGCGGCCCCCTTCTTAAGGTCGAAGGTCAGAGTGGTGGTCCCTGGCTTCACGGCCCTGAATCGAAATACGTCGACGGCCGGACGGCCGGCGGGCGTCTCCTCGGTGGGCGGCCCCTGCAGGGCGACGATGCCGGCATCGGACCCGTCTCGCATCGACCATCGCACGCCGGCGGCGCGATCCGCTGTCAGGCGCGCGGTCATCTCCTGCCCGACCGCGAGCGCGACCGGCCACCCGGACGCCATATCGGTGACCATGGCCGTCGGCTGCACCGCTCCGCCCGGCACGGCCGGCAGCGAGGCAGCGGGGCTCAGGGTCAGCGGCGCGGGTGCGTCGGCCATCCGCGACAGAACGTAGTTGAGCGACGAGTCGATCCGCTTGCCTTCCCTGTCCAGTTGGCGCAGTTCGCGATCGCTCAGCCGCTCGAAGCGCCGGGCGCGCTCCGCGTTGCCGCCGCCATCAAGGGCGATCACCGCGGCGGCCGCGTCGCCGTCCACGCCGCGAAGGGTGGACCACGCGCCACGCGTGGTGACGGGCTTCTCTTCCTGGCTCATCGTGCCGAGGTACGTCTCGGTGAGCTCGTAGGTCTGCGGTCCGCCGGTCTTCGGATCCTCGATCAACGTGAGCTCGGTGCGAATCCCCGCGCAATCCGCGCACGGCAGGACGCCGAAGTACCGGCTGACGCCAGGCGTTGCGGGGACCGAGCGCGCGGGGGCCGCGGGCATCTGGGCCGGATCGATGGGCCTGAAGAGCGGCTCGGCCGGCGCCTGGGTGGCGGCCGGCGCCTCCTGCCTGCTGCATCCCGCGCCCACGAGCAGGCACGTGCCCACCGCCATCAGTGCCGCCAACCTGCGAACGCTCATGCCCGTATCTTACCCGGGCCAGCCGCGAACGGGCCCGGGCCCACGTCAGGCGTGCATCAGGCTCGTGCCTACTGGATGACGACGTACCGGGCCAGCCGCTTCACTTCCCTGGCGTCGACGTACTTGCCGATCTCCTTGTCGAACTGCGCCATGGTCTTCCACGGGCGGTACTCCTTGAACTCCCGCACCATCCGTTTGCCGGCGCCGGGGATGCTGAGGATGTCCTCGTCGGTCGCGGTGTTCAGGTTGACGGGAATGAAGCAGTACTGCGCCAGGCGTGCAGTCTCCTGGGCGCCTACGTACTTCCCGATCTCCTTGTCGAACTGTCCCCAGGTCTTCCACGGCCGGTACTCCGCGAACTCGCGGGCCATGCGGTTGCCCGCGCCGGGCACCAGCAGAATCTCTTCACGCGCCGCGGTATTCAGGTTGATGTGGACGAACGCCTTGCCGTAGAAGGCCATGGCCTGCTCCTGAGAGAGCTTCTGGCCCAGCAGGAACGTATTCAGGTCGACGATGCTCGCGAACGGGCGCGCGGCCATGAGCGCCTGCACGATGGCCGGCGTCATGTGCGGCGCGGCCGCGAGCTCCGCCTCGGTGGCGGTGTTGGCATCCACCACGCCGAGGGACGTGCCGACCTGGGCGGCGCCGGGCGACGCCAGGACGCCGACGAACACGAGCGGGAGCAACGCTGACCACAGCGGACGGGGAATCGACATATCGCCTCCTTGGGTTACGACGAGCGATCGACTCGGGGATGCCGGTACGCGTACGCGAGCCCGAGCAGGCCCAGCTGCACCATCATCCCCGGCGCCAACGCGGGGGGCGTCTTGGCCTGCAGGGCCTTGCTGACGAGCGCCCACCCCGACAGCGACGGGTCCACTTCCACCTGGAACTCGCGGTTGGCCTGGAAGTGCAGCCACGCGCCCGCAAGGCCGGCTCCAACGAAGAGCACCATGGTGGCCTGGAACGCACGGAGGACGGCACGGCTCCCGGACGCCGCGAAGGCGGCGATCAGCGCCAGTGCCAGGCCGAACAGCACCAGGGGGATGAACTGCTTCGCGTCCTCGTCGTGGCCGAGCAGCACGAGCTCGGCAGCGGAGCCCAGGCAGCCGAGGAGGAACACCGCGAGAATGCCTCGTCTCAGCACCAGAGCAGTCACCTGGGCCATGATGTGGCCGAAGCTTACCGGAGGAAGATATGAGCCAGATGAGAATCGTCGTGCTCGCGGGCCTGCTGGCCGGAGGCCTGGCCGGGTGCACACCGGCGCCAGCCCCGCCGCCCGCCGACACCGGGGCCGCGCGGCCCAACCCGCTCCCGGGCGTAACGCTCAGCCTCGACGAGCTCCGCCAGCAGATGTTCCACGTCGGCGCGGGCCGGCGGCTGAAGCCGACCTCGTGGCCGGGCGGCGCGCGCGTCGCCGTGGGCCTGTCCTTCGATGTCGACAACGCGACGGCCGCCCTGTCAGTGGGCAACCTGGATTACGAGGTCCTGTCGCGCGGCGAGTACGGCGCCGTGGACGGCCTGCCGCGCATCCTGCGGATGCTCGATCGGCAGCAGGTGCCGGCCTCGTTCTTCATCCCGGCCGTGAGCGTCGAGCTCCACCCGAACATGGTCAAGGAGATCCAGGCGTCGACGTTGAACCACGAGATCGGCATCCACGGCTGGATCCACGAGCGCCTGCCGGTCCTGAACAACGAGCAGGAGGAGCAGCGGCTGCTGAACCAGTCGCTCGAGACCCTCACGCGCATGACGGGCAAGCGCCCGGTCGGGTACCGCGCGCCATCCTGGAAGTTCAGCACGTTCACGCTCGGGCAGATCAAGGCGGCCGGCTTCCTCTACGACAGCAGCCTGATGGCGAGCGACGATGCCTACGAGCTGCAGCTGGACGGCAATCCGACAGGACTGGTGGAGCTGCCGATCGAGCGCATCCTTGACGATGCGCCGTACTTCGGCGGGAACGCGGACGGTTCGATGCCGTCGCTCGCGGCGGTCTACGAAGTCTTCCAGTCGGAGTTCGACGTGGCCCACGACGAAAGCGGGCTCTACCTGCTCACCATGCATCCGCACATGACGGGCCATCGCTCGCGCGTGGCCATGCTCGAGAAGCTGGTGGCGTACATGAAGGGCAGGCCCGGCGTCTGGTTCGCCACGCACGAGCAGATCGCGCAGCACGTCAAAGGGGGCATGAAGTAGACGGCGAATCTGGTGATCTCGTGATGTGGTGATCTGGCGATCGATCTGGTGATCTGTGATCTGGAGATCGATCGGATGATCTTGAGATCTATCTGGCGATCGGGTTCGCGAGCCAGGCCGTCGTGGATGCGGGGTCGAGCACCGGCAGCCCTGCGCGGCGGAAGCCCTTCGGATCCCGCGTGACGATGGCGTGGCAGCCCGATGCCCGCGCAGCGGCAGCGGTCACGGCATCCTCGAAGTCCGGCCAGTCGAGCGCGAGGGCCGCGCCCAGGACCTCCGCCGTCACCGGCGCCACATCAAACACCTCGAGCAGCGCCTCGGTTGTGGCCTTCGCACGTCGCTGGCCGACTGCCTTCTGGTTGAGGTAATGGATCGTCGTCACGGCGTGGGCCGACAGCAAGCCTTCAGCGAGGCCCTGCTCCACGAGCGCCCACGCAGTCGAGGCCGGGTCCGCGTAAGCGTTCCGGTCCAGCAGGACATCGAGCACCACGTTCACGTCGAAGAGCAGCCGCTTCACCGTGAGCCTCCGGGACGCCTCTGGATGCACCCGCACGCCGTTCGCCCGTCACCGGTACTTGCGCTCGATGTGGCGGTGGTAGTCGCCGGGCCGGGCGCCCTTCAGCGAGCCCCGGAGGCGCGCGAGCACCGGCGGAGACGCGTCGGAGCCATGCCTGGTCACCGCGTCGAGGAAGGTCTCCACCAGTCGCGAGACCGAGGTCCCACGCGCAGCCGCATACCGCTTCGCGCGCGAAACCACCACGCCGTCCACGCTGAGGGTCAGTTTCTCCATACGTGTGATTCTATCAGAACCATACGTATCGATCGTTAATCCGCGGTGCGCACGCTCTTCACGTGGCGGTGGCACTGGACGCAGCGGACCGTCATCGTGGCGTAGTCCAGGGTGGCCCCGTTGAGATCTCCCGCCCGGGCCGAGGCGGCAAGGCTCTCGGTGGCGCGCAGGAACGCCTGGCTGTGCCGCGCGTATTCCGGTGTCTTCAGGACGCCCCACTCCGCCTGCTTCGTGAGCGCGCCCAGCCGGTTGGCGTCCCGTTCGAGGGCGGCGAAATCCTCGGTGGCCAGCGCCTTCAGGACGGCCTGCGCAGAATCCAGTTTCACCTGCATCACCTTGCCGAGCGGGGCCGGCTGGCCACGCTGGGCGGGTGAGGCGGCATCGCCGGAGGCGCCCAGCGCCGCCACCCCGAGGCATACGACCAGTGCAACCACCAGTCGTCCCTGGGACGACCGGGGCAAGGCAGAAGGCACAAGGCAGAAGGCAGAAGGCAGAACGCCCCGATCCGAGGCCATGGCACACCCCCTGCCCCAAGTTTACGCCTTGTGCCTTCTGCCTTTGCCTTTTGCCTTTCACCTTCCGCCCCGCGCCTAGTACTATTCGCCTTCGTGCATCCCGATCTCGAAGAAACCATCGCCTTCCACGAGGCCGTCATCGCGGAGGGCGGCAAAGCCCTGGTCGGCTACGACCTCCCCAAGGTCCTGGCCAACGTCGTCCTGCTCTCGGAGATTCCCACGACGTACGACAAGAAGGAGCAGCGCCAGGTCAACTCCGGTAACCTGCTGCTGAGAGGCGTGCCGGGCGTCGGCAAGACGTTCTTCGGCGTCATCCTCGCCGCCATCAGCAACGCGAAGTTCGCGCGCATCCAGGGCCGCGCCGACATGCAGCCCACCGAAGTGGTGGGCTTCCAGATGATCAACCCGGCCACGGGCGAGCTGATCACCGAGTTCGGCCCGCTCGCCGAGGCCGAGGTCATCCTCCTCGACGAGATCAACCGCATCCCGCTCAAGTCGCAGAGCGCCTTCCTCGAGGGCCTGCAGGACCGCACAGTCACCGTCGGCAAGACCACCTACGAGCTGCCGGCGTTCAATTTCGCCATCGCGACGATGAACCCGGTTGAGCTCGGTCAGGGCACGTTCCCGCTGTCGGAAGCGGCCACGGACCGCTTCGCGATGATGGTGAACATCGGGTACCTGCCGGCCGACGAGGAGCGGAAGCTGGTCAACTTCGACTTCAAGCACATCCGCCTGAACCCGCTGATGGCCAAGGAGCGCATCATCCAGCTCCGCGCCGCCATCACCGAGCACGTGTTCCTGCACGAGCGGCTGGGCGACTACATCCAGCGGCTCGTGGCCGCCTCGCGGCCGTTCAACCCGGAGACCGACTGGCACATTCACTCGGTGTCCGAGCTCGTGGAGACCGGGGTGGACCTGGGCGCCTCCCCGCGCGCGATCATCTGCTGGGGCCGGCTGGCCAAGGTGTGGGCGCTGCTGATGCGCCGCCGCGACGAGGTGTACCCCGAAGACATCCAGGACCTGGCCCAGTACGTCCTTGGTCACCGCATCTGGCTCGGCCCGCACGCCGCCAGCCACGGCCTCACCACCGACGCCGTGATCAAGGACATCATCGAAAGAGTGGCCATCCCGTAGGCTTCAGTTCCGGGCCGCCAAGACTCCAAGACCCCAGGACCCCGACACGTGCGCACCCGGGAACAGGAAGTCGAACCGCTCATCAACCTCTCGGAGGTCACCGAGGTGGAGCTCCTCATCCTCAAGCGGATGCGCGAGTTCACGCCCGGGGAGCATTCCAGCCTCTTCCACGGGGCGGGGTTCAACTTCGTCGGCCTGCGCGACTGGCAGGCCGGGGACCGGTTCGAGACGATCGACTGGGCGCAGTCCTCGCTGACGAACTTCAGCCCGATGGTCGTCCGCGAGTTCGAGCAGCCCACCACGTCCGGCGTGATCATCGCCGCCGACCGCTCCGCCTCCACGCGGTGCGGCATGGACGGCGTCCCCATCGCCGTGACGATCGCCCGCGCGATCGCCACGATCGGGATGTCCGCCGTGTTCTTCCAGGACTCGATCGGGCTGGTGACCTTCGACGCGCGCACGGGCCGGCTCGGCGCCGTGCGGCCGCGCATCGGCAAGGGCCAGGTGATTCACTGCCTCGAGGCGTACGATGCCGGCCGCGGGCTGCAGGATCTGCAGATGGCCGGCAGCCTGAGCGCCACGCTGATCGGCTTCTCGCGCAAGACCTCCCTCGTGCCGGTCGTGTCGGACTTCCTCTTCGACGATCCGGGCGCGGTGATCAGGGAACTGTCGCTCGCCAACAACGTGCACGACGTGTTCGTGGTGCTCGTGGACGCGGCCTTCGCCTTCGAGCTGCCGGCGATGTCCGCCGGATGGGTCGAAGCCTTCGACGTGGAGACCGGGACCACGCGCCTGCTGTCCCGCCGCGAGGCGCGTGGCATGCAGGCCCGTGTGCAGGCCTGGCAGGACGATGTGGCGAAGGCGGCGAAGCAGGCGGACATGGACGTCCTGCGGCTGAGTGCGGATCAGACGAAGTTCGACATCGCCCTCCTCGAATGGGTCCAGGAGAGACGGCTGAGACGGAAGTAGGAACGGGTGCA
>Ga0268299_1001858_pt1 | contig 30800 bp, 21 predicted proteins | sample NOBtaG_FD_193484 | JGI IMG/M metagenome (GOLD analysis project Ga0268299, IMG submission 193484) | Activated sludge microbial communities from bioreactor in Nijmegen, Gelderland, Netherland - NOB reactor | ecosystem: Engineered > Bioreactor > Aerobic > Activated sludge | place: Netherlands...
GCGGGAGCGGCCGGCCCCAGAGGCCCGCAGCCTGCCGGGGACGGCGTTGGTGACGACGACCGTCGCGATTGCCAACCACAACAGCCATGAGTAATCATCCGCGTCCTCCACGCCGGATACGCTCTCTGGCAGTCGCGTCGAAGTCGAAGTTCACGCACGCCGCATCGTTCTCCGAGATTATCGCCACGTGCTGCCAGTCGCAAAATAGACCGCGACCTGGCCGCAGTTGGCAAGACATGCAGTCGCCACAGGTAAACTCGGTCTGGTCGAAAAGGTCCGGCATGGCGTTTCTGATCTGTTGATCGTACGGGCCGAGAACGGGATCCGGGTTCTCCGGCGCACTTATGTCGATCACCTCCCATCCAAGTTCCTTGATCGTGGCGATGCACAGGGCGAGAGCGTCCGGGCCGTCGTCGTGAGCGGCTTGTGGAAAATACCGCAACTGATCGTAGAGTTCAGTCAGCTTCCGACTGAGGCGCAGCCGACCGCTGTACACCAGCGACGACAGCATTTGGATGCGCAGGGCCTTGTCGGAGTGTGGTTTCAGCTTCACGACGTAAAGGTCGTCATCATAGCGAGCCGCTGCCTCGCGTACGTCGTCCGCGAACAGCTCCTGGAACTGAATCGCCTCGATGCCGTGTCGCCGGTACCGGCGAAGCCGATGCAGCCTGAGGATGGCCTCGAGGATCTCGTAAGGATGGCGGCGGCGGATCTCGGCGTCGAGCACGAAGTAGAAGCGGTAGCCATCCAAGCCGCTCTCCAGGTGTCGGGCAGGATAGGCGGCGATGGTGACGATGGCGCTGGGATCGCGGTTGGTATCCTGTTTGCCCATGCTGGGATCGGTCGCGCCAAAGACGTCGCAGTCGGACAGTTTGACGCGATCACCCTTGTCGGGGATGAGCCAGATCTCGCCGTCACCGGTTAAAACTTCGTCGAACCATTGAAACCAGGCTTCCTGGAACTCGCACGAGGAAGGGTCGATCGGCTCGTTCTGCTTTTCGCTATCGAACGAAGTCGGCCCTTCGTCGACCCGCAGTTTCATGAGATCGTAATACGACTCCGCCTCGGGCCACAGGACCTCGGTGCCCCGCAGCATCTCCTTCTCATGGGTGTGGAAGAAGGTGTCGGCGTCCGCGATGCGTCTCTCGTCGGGCTTGCGCCAGTCCGTGTAGAGCGCCTGCCATTGGTCCCAGAGATCCTGCCGATCCGACCAACGGATGACGGACCTGTACTTGCGGCTCCGCCAACCCGGTGACTTACGAGGATCCAGGAGCCGAGCGAGCACGCTGTCGAAGTGAAGGATCGTGCCGATGACGATGAAGTCCGCCTTCTTGGCTATTCCCTTCGCCTTCAGCACGGCCTTGTTCAGCCAGTTCCAGAGCTTGTCGCGCTGCTCGGGATTGCGGGCGTGCTCGTCGGTCTCCAGGTCGTCGAGGATGAAGAGGTCGGGCCGATGCTCGTGATGGCGCCGCCCGCGGATTCTCTGTCCCGCACCGAGGGCCAGGACTCGAATCCCGTTGCGAGTGACCACCTCTCGATCGCGCCACAGACCGCCTCGACCGCACGCCTCCGGGAAATCCGCTGCCAGCAGATCGTTCTCTTCCAACTCATGCTTCAGATCGCGGATCAGGCCCTCCGCGAGCGACGCCGTGCTGGTGATCAGCACGGCGAAGCGCTTGCGGTGGTAGACGATGCAGTAGGCGAGGAAGATCAACGCCACCCACGTCGTCTTGGCGGCCCCACGGGGCGCGGCACACGCGAAGCGTTCGGTGTGCGGACTATTGGTCATCCGCTCGAACTCCTCGCAGAGCTCGGTATGGAATCGAGAGGGCGGGGACTCGCAGTACTTCGGGAAGTACCTGCGGCCGAACTCCAAGAGATCACGGGCTGTCGGTAGGGATGACTTCTCGGTCTCGGGACTCGTCACGATCCCTGTGATCTCGTCCAGCCAGCTCCTCACGGAGGTACGCGAGGGCACGCTGTTGGTCGGCTTGGGGAACAAACTGTCGGATGGTTTGCGCGACCGCATTGGTGAGCCTCCTCAGTTCGGCGTGCGTGACCGGTCCGAGCGCCTCCTCGATCTTCAGCATCTCGCGGGCGGTGCGGACGACGAACGCAAGCGATTGAATGGCCCTGAACGCGAGTGGTGGTCCGCCTTCGCCCTCGGGCGCGGACGGATCGAACTGGTTGATGATCCAGTCGGAGAGAGCCCTCGCCTGGGCGAGGACCGGACGCATGTCGAGCAGGTCGTCGCCGTTCAGGTGCTGGTCGTAGAGCGCGCGAAGCTCGGGGTGGTTCTGCCAGAGTCGGGCCAGGGTCGTATCTTTCGCTCGACGTCCCGTGGTCAGACTGGCAAGCGCCGGGTTCTGCGCTCTCCCCGCCAGTTCACGCTTTCGACTACCGGCGCCGTGATGTGAACATACGGGGAAGCCGTCCCTTGCCTTTCGCCGACACTGCCGGCGCACGCCGTCGCGCCCAGTCACCGCTCGGCAACGCGGCGCGCCAAGCGGGTGTCGTCGAGAAGGCGGAAGCTTCTCTTGAAGTTCGACACCGATGTCGGCCGCTCGCCTGCCCAGCCGTTGCCTTCCCATTCGCATTCTCCGGCAGGCTGTGTTTTGGCACCAATCTCGGCAACATGCAATATGTTTAGTATAAATGTTGCGTGTTGCATCGGGGATCGGCTACGTTGGCTAAAATGGTTGCCAGGAATAAACGGGACCTTCACGGAGCTGAAATGCTGGTCGCCTTCACGCGACTGGAGCCTTCATCGGGTTCGGCGGTTCTGCGCCAGATCGATGATTGGTACCAATTCGAAGATTCGGTGATTGCGATTTCCGCCGCGCGACCCTTGATTGGCCCCCTTCGAGCCAAAATGAGCGCACTGACACGTGGACGCGTGCTCCGTGCTCGGGCTCAAGCAGAGAAGATCCTCGCGGACCTCATGGCGCTCTCGCGAACATCGCGCCAAGGGCCTCCGCCTCTCGAGAACAGCGCGGCACTCAGCGTCGTCAAGAGACGTCTACAGTATCGCTTCGTACTGCCGCCCTGGATGGTTGCTGAGAGTTCCGCAGTTCGCCCTGGGGATCTTCCAGGCTGGGGGTCATGGCAACTAGAGGTCCACGCGCTTGAGGATCTCTTGGCTTGGGCAACGGCGCAGGTTCTGTCGACCAACACCGGCAGCAATATCGGGGAGTGCGCACAGTGCGGACGGTACTACGTCGCCAAACGTCGCAAGGGACACCGGTTCTGCCCGGGTAGCGAGTGCCGGGACAAGTACTGGCAAGCGAGGACAGGAACCGAGAGAGTCAAGCGGTCACGCCTGAAAGCAGCAGCTGGCGAAAGCTGGCCCGCGACCACTTCCGTGGCCGGGCGGGGACCCGACGCCAGTACCACGTCGGGCCAGACTGATGGGGGACGCGATGGGAAACCACATTGATGGGGGTCGCAGTCTACGAGCATCGCGATCGCAGCCAGGCGACGGCCTTGGCGACGGTCTTGTCGCACACGCCGAGTTCGGCAGCGACTCGGGGGTGGCTCAGCCCGAGACGGACGAGCCGGTCGGCCTCGACGGCGATGCGCTGGTAGGCCGGGGAGGGCTGAGCTTCTAGGATCGCGACCTCAAACGGCAGCAGCGCGGCGGTTCGAATTCTTTGCGACCGGGACCACTCTCTTCGGACATACATGGAGGCCACGGAGGGAGGTGCGGAGATTATGGACCGCGACCGTCAGGGAGCGGTCGTCATCGAGTCCGCTTCAAGATGGCCTCCAGATTCTGGACGTCCAGCAAGTCCTGCGGGCGTCCGGCGGCACGCTTGATCTCCACGAGCTCCGGGATGTCGACGACCAGGATCGAGCGTTCGTCGTCCGAGCGTTCAACCGAGTGAGCGAGCAGCTCGGCATAGCCGCGCCCGTCGTGCAACCGCCAGAGAATGTCGAGCGGCCCCGAGTCGGTGCCGAGACGAAGTTGACCACCCTGCGGCGATCGCATCGTCGCGATCAGCAGGTCACCCGCTACCGGTAGGGCTCGGTGGGCAGGATCGCGAACGACGGCGCGGAGCTGACCGAGCGCTCGTGCCAGACGTTCGGCGTTCACCTGCGACGCCTCCGGTACGATGTCGAGGTCGAAGGTCATGCGCGGCGACCCGTGCAGCACGGCCGCAACCCCACCGACCACGATGTACTCGACGTGCTCCACGTCGAGCGCCTCCAGCAGGGCGATCAGGTCAAACGGTCCGGAGCCCCGCGACGGCATTGGCGTAACGGCTCAGCGTACGCAGGCGGTCGGATATCTTCATCTCGAGCATCGCGTCGACGAGGCTCTCGTCGACCGAGCCGTCGAACGCGACGAACCCGGGCATCTCGACAGGAACCGGCTCGACCGCGGCCTCGTCCCGCTCGCTGACCTCCTGCGAATCGCCGTTCACGACGGCACCTTCTCACGGTCCGACGACCTTCACAACCACCGGCCGTCCGCTACGAGGCCATTGCGGCCCATCCCACTCACGCCGCCGACTGCGGCGTGACGCGGCGGATCCAGTCGCCGTAGTTGCCGTCGTAGCCGACGGCGAGCTGGCGCTCGCGCACGCGCGCCAGCAGGGCATCGACCTCGGCGGGCGGCAGCAGCGGTTGGCGGCCGACGAAGTCGGCGACGCGCTCGGCGGCGCGGTCGGCGGCTTCGAGGACGGGCTCCCAGAGCTGGTCCTCCTGGGCGTGGTCGCCGGCGCCGAGACCGAGGAAGCTGCTGATCAGCTTCTCGCTCACCTCGATGCTGTGGCGGCGCGAGGCGTTGATGTTGCCCTTGCCGGTCACCACGTTGCCGACGCTGAAGACCGAGTCGTAGCCCTGTAGCCGGCCGATGCTGAGGTCGGCGTAGCGGTAGAGAGCGCCGTCCTGCTCGATGCCCTTCATCGGCTCGGGGATGCTGCCGATCGAGCTCACCACCAGCGGCGCCCGCAACTCCTCGATCGCGCCCTGGATCGGTACGGCGCGGCCGTTCTCGACGCGCGTCTCCTGGCAGCGCAGCCCGACCAGGCGGTCGCCCTCGACCAGCAGCGACAGCGGCAGGCGCTGCGGCTTCACCTCGAAGCAGTACTTCTGCATCGCCTTCTCGAGGATGCGCCGGCGCACCGACTCCGCCTTGCGCTGCTTCTCCTCGTCGGCGCCTTCCGGCATCTCGGACAACGGCATGTCCTCGATGCGGCGGCGGTAGAGCAGCGTCGCCGGGCGCAGGCCGAGGTCGGCCCAGGCGAGGCCGTGCTTCTCCAGCGTCGCCGGGATGCCGGCGTGCTCGAGGTGCAGGGTGTCCACCTCGATGCCGCGCCCCGCCAGCGCCGCGCGCGTGCTCTCGAGCTGCAGGACCTTGATCACGTCGATCGATGCCAGCCCGCCGCCGACCACCAGCCCGCCGTCGCCGATCTCGTAGCGCGGGCCGTCGTAGCCCTTCTCGGTGAAATGGTTGAACCAGTAGATGAACGGGTTCTGGTAGATCAGGCCGCGGCCGACGAACGCCTCGGCGCCTTCGACCGGCAACTCGCGGTCGCGCCAGGCGCCGTGCGCCAGGATGACGGCGGTGAAGCCCCAGCTCCGCACGAGCTCGGTGAAGTCGACGTCGCGCCCGATCCGCGTGCAGGGCACGAAGTGGATCCCCGGGCGGTCGAGGTTGGCGTTGATCGTCTGGTATTCCTTCAGCCGCAGCTTGTCGTGCCAGCGCGGCAGGCCGTCCTCGATCTTGCCGTAGGGGCGTGGATTCTGCTCGAAGACGACGGCGGTCACGCCGCGCTCGGCCAGCAACGCCGCGGCCTCCGCCCCGGCGGTCGCACCCCCGACCACGGCGATTACGTGCTTCGGACTCATCGGGCTCATCGGGGGCAGCCCTTTAGCCTGAAACCAGGGTCGAGTCCAAAGAGGGGCGGGGCGGCCGGTGTGGCGCCGGACCGCCCCGCGTGAGGAAGGTTGGACGGGGTGGAGATCCTAGGACCGGTGCCTGGAATCCCGCAGGCGATTCACCTGCTGCAGCACGCGGGACCAATAGGGCGTGTCGCTGTGGCGCGCGGTCGACAGATTGGTCTCGGCGATCCAGGCCGCCGTCTGCAGACCGTAGGTCAGAACCAGGATCTCGGCGTGGGCGTTCGGGTCTGGCTTCATGGGTTCCCTGCTCGCCGGGCGATCGAACTGGGTCGTGAGACTCGACGTGCTCCTTTCGCTTCTCCGGATGTCGTTCATCACATTCTCCTCATCCTCACGCAGAGAGCGGGGGGGGGCCTCCGGGCGCCTGCCCGAAGACAGGACGCCCGGAGGGGGTGGGGAGTCCCACGCTCTGCGTGTGTCCGACCCTCGTTACTTCCGCCGGTTCACACGATCCGAAAACTCGAGGAAGGGAGTCAGCAATGGCTGGGCCAACGGTGTGCGGGTTGCCGGGGGAGAGTGGCGAGAGGAAAGCGCGCCTGTCGGCCGGGAAGAATTACAAAGGCGGGTAAATTCGGGTTGGGAGTTCTTGGAGTTCAGGCGGCTCTTGCAGGAGGGGTCGAAAAGTATTGGCCACCGAGGCACGGAGGCGCGGAGGCTGGGGAGAGGGCCGCCGAACGCCGAGATGGTCGCGGGCGGTGGCGTGTAGGATTGCTCACTGGCGAGGGGAGACTAGGGAACGATCGGAAGGCCGGGCTGTGTTGCAGGGACGTGGCAGTGGGCTTGCATAAGAGTTTCACGGAAACGCCATGAGTGAATCGACTGCGAGACAGCATGCGACGGCAGAGGCGCTCAGCTTCGGCTGGCTCGAGGGCGTGAGCATCCTGCTGGTCGACGACGATCCCTCCTGTCGCGAAGCGCTGGCGCTGGCACTGGAGGATCACGGTGCGCGGGTGGTGGCGGTCGACTCGGTGGCCGCCGCCGTCGAGCACCTGGAGCCGGCTCCCGACGTGATCCTGAGCGACATCGAGATGCCCGGTCACGACGGCTTCGAGCTGTTGCGCCGGGTGCGCGCCTGGGACCGTCTCGACGGCCGCCACACGCCGACGGTTGCGGTCACCGGCCTGGGCGGCCGCGCGGCGCGGGAGCGGCTGCGGGCGGCTGGCTTCGACGACTACTTTCCCAAGCCGATCGATCTGAGCGCGCTGGTCGCACGCGTCCGGTCGCTGGTGTGACGTCCGGCAATGGTGCGGCAGCGGTCCAGAGCGGCGGCGACCGCCGCACTCCAGATCAGTTCTCGGACTCGTAGGCGCTCAGGCGGTTGTAGAGGGTCTTCAGGCTGATCCCGAGGACCTCGGCGGCCTTCTGCTTGCTGCCGCGGAAGTGCTCGAGCGTGGCGAGGATGAGGCGGCGCTCGGCCTCGGCGACCGACTCGCCGACCTGCACGCGCAGCGACGGATTGCCGTTGGCGCGCGGCTCGCCGACGGCCGCCGGGCGGCCGCGGACGTCCTCCGGCAGGCACTCCGGGGCGATCTCCTGGTCGGCGAGGATGAAGGCGCGGTGCAGGACGTTCTTGAGCTCGCGCACGTTGCCGGGCCAGGAGTGAGCGCGCAGTCGTTCGAGCGCCGCCGGCGCCACGCCGACCGAGCGGTCCTCGGCGGCGTTCAGCTCCTTCAGGAAGTGCTCGACCAGCAGCGCGACGTCCTCGCCCCGTTCGCGCAGCGGCGGCAGCGGAATGGGAAACACGTTCAGGCGGTAGAGCAGATCCTCGCGCAGCTTGCCCTCGCGGACCGCCTCGCTCGGGGTGCGGTTGGTGGCGGCGATGACGCGCACGTCGACCGCCATCGGCTGCTCGCCGCCGATGCGCATGATCGTGCCGGTCTCGAGCACCCGCAGCAGCTTCACCTGCAGCTCGATCGGCATCTCCGTCACCTCGTCGAGGAACAGCGTACCGCCGGTGGCGCGCTCGAAGTAGCCCTTGTGGGTGCGGTCGGCGCCGGTGAAGCTGCCGCGTTCGTGCCCGAAGAGCTCGCTCTCGATCAGGTTGGGGGAGACCGCGCCGCAGTTGAGCGGCAGGAAGTTCGCCTTGCGACGGCGGCTGAGCTGGTGGATCGTCTGCGCCGCGACGTCCTTGCCGGTGCCGCTCTCGCCGGTGAGGAAGACGGTGGCCTCGGTGGGCGCGACCCGGGCGATCAGGTCGTAGACCCGGCCCATCTCCGCCGAGGCGCCGATCATCGGCCCGAAGCGGCCGAGCTTGCGCAGCTCGCTGCGCAGGGCGTCGATCTCGTCCTTGAGCTCCTGGGTGCGGCGGATGTTGCCGAGGATGGCGCGCAGGCGCGCCACGTCGATCGGCTTGGTCAGGTAGTCGGTCGCGCCCAGGCGGAGGGCGTCGACCGCCGAGTCGACGCTGGCATGGCCGGTGATGACGACGCACTCGGTGGCGGTGCCGACGCTGGCGCTCTCGAAGAGGTCGATGCCGCTGCCGTCGGGCAGCCGCAGGTCGACCAGCAGCAGATCGGGCAGGACCGTGCGCAGGTGGCCGCGCGCCTCTTCGACGCTGGCGGCGGTGACGGTATCGAAGCCCTCGAGAGCGACGAGCTCGGCGAGGGCGGCGCGCGACGAGGCATCATCCTCGACGATCAGGACGTTGGCCATGGTTCAGACGGCGGCGAGATGTTCGGAACGGGGCAGGTATATCCCGAGGCACGTCCCGCCACCAGTCGATTCCTCTACCCGGATCTCGCCGCCGTGGGCCTCGGCCACCGCGCGGGCGACGTACAGGCCGATGCCGGTGCCGCCGGCTTTGGTGGTGAAGTGCATGTTGTAGATCTCGGCCAGCGCCTCGGGTGGGATGCCGGGGCCGGTGTCGCGGAAGGCGACGCGGACGTTGGCGCCGCGCGCCTGGACCTCGATCGACAGCCGCCCGCTCTCGCCCATCGCCTCGAGGGCGTTGATGGCGATGTTCAGCATGGCCTGCTTGAGGCGATCGCGCTGCACCGTGACGAAGATCGGTCCCTCGGGCAGCAGGGTCTGCAGGGTGACGCGCTGGTGCTGCGCCATCGGCCCGATGAGGGCGGCGAGGTCGCGCACCATCTCGTTCATGTCGAGCTCGACCCAGGTGTCGCCGGCGGGGGCGCTGTGCGTCAGCAGCGTGCCGAGCTGCCGGTCGACCCGCGAGATCTCGTCCTTGAGCACGCCGATGTAGCGCATCTGCTTCTCGCGCACCGCTTCCTCGCTCTGCGCGCCGCTCGGCCGCAGCGACTGTTTCAGCAGCTCCAGGTTCATGACCATCGCGTTCAGCGGAGCGCGCAGATCGTGCACGAAGGCCATGTGGAAGCGCACCAGGCCGCGCATCTGGATCGCCAGGCCGAGCTCGTTCTCGAGCGCTTCCATCATCTCGCGGCTCTTCACCAGCACCAGGAAGCCGGCGTAGTCGCCCTCCGCCACCCGATACACCTCCACCCGCAGCCGCCGCGGCGCGGGACTCTCCCCCACGTCCTCCAGGTCGACCTCGAGGGTGAGCCCAGCGGCGTCGGAGGCCGAGGGCAGCGGCAGCCCCATGCGCTCGAGCAGCTCGTCCCAGTGGGCCTCGAGCTCGCCCGGAGCGCCGTAGCCCAGCAGGTCGCGCGCCGGCGCGTTGGCGAAGTCGAGGGCCCGGTTCGGCTGCAGCAGCAGCAGGCCGGTGTCCATCGCCTTCATCATCGCGCTCAGGCGCATCTGCGCCTGCGAGGTCTTCTCGCGCTCCTGGCTCAACTGCTCGCCGACGCGGCGGGCGACGGCGAAGGCTTTGGCGAAGACGTCCTTCTTCGGGCCCGGCGGCTGGCTCTCGCCGCGCAGCGCCCGTTCCAGCGCCTGCGCCAGCGCCTCGCTGCGGCGCGAGACCTGGAAGTGGAAGAGCGCGCCGAGCACCCCCATGCCGACCAGGCCGAGCAGGGCGACGAGCAGGAACTGGCGGCGGGTGCGGTAGTGCAGGCGGGCGATGCTGCGGCTATTGAGCGAGAGGCGCAGGTAGCCGAGCGTCTTGCCCTCGCGGATGAGGGGCACGAAGATCTGGTAGCCGCCCAGCACCGAGGCGCTGTGGGTCACCGGGTACTCGAGCTTGCGGGTGTGCTCGCGCAACTGCTCCGGCAGCTCGACCTCGCTGCCCTCGAGCGAGGGGTCGTCGGTGGCGACCACCCTGCCGCTCTCGTCGACGATGTCGATCGAGTCGATCACCTCGGAATGCTCGGTCAGGTCGTCCACCACCTGCTGCAGGCGCTGGCGGGTGGAGCTGTCGCGTTGGATCAACTGGTCGATCGCTCGCTCCGACACCGCCGCGGTGATCTCGCGCCCGATCAGGCGCGCGGTGTTGTTGATCAGCCGGATGGCCAGGCTCCGGCCTTCGTGGTCGAGCCAGACGGCGATGCCGGCGGCGAAGGCGATGTACGCCGCGATCAGGATGAGTGTGCGTCGTGAACCCAGGGGCATGGCGAAGGTCGCCGTCCAATCGTCGCGGAATGGTGGTGCGAGATCGTCTCGTTCACTGATGGAGTCGGGGCCCAGGGACGTCGCAATCAGGCCACATTTTGGGGGACCCGTCCAGAGCCGGTTGAGAGCGCGCGCGATCCCGCGTAATGCCGGTCGCGATGCGGCGTCTCCTCGTCAGCCCTTCGTCCCGCGAGCGCCTCGCGGCGGCGCTCGAGTTGGCCGCCGGGCTGGCGCCGGCGACCGAGGCGCTGGTGCTGGCGCCGGCGCGCGAGGCGGCCGACGACTTCGCCCGCGCCCTCACCGCGCGCCGCGGCGCGACCTTCGGCCTGCACCGCTTCAGCCTGACCCAGCTCGCCGCCCACCTGGCCGCCGCCGAGATGGCGCGGCTGGGGCTGGCCCCCGCCACGCCGCTCGCCCTGGAGGCGATCGCGGCGCGCGCCGTGGCCGAGGTCGGCGCCCGCGGCGCGGCCGGCTACTTCGCGCCGGTGGCGCCGCTCCCGGGCTTCGCCCGCGCCCTGGCCGCGACCCACGCCGAGCTGCGCGCCGTGCGCGCCGAGCTGCCGCCGGCCCCCGAGCCCGCCGTCGCCCCCGCGCCGCTGCGCGACCTGCGGGTGCTGGTCGACGAGTGCGACCGCCAGATCGAGGCCGCCGCCGTCGCCGACCGCGCCCGCCTGTTCGCCCTCGCCAGCGAGGCGCTGCGGCGCGCTCCGCGCCGCTTCGCCGGCTGGCCGTTGCTGCTGCTCGACCTGCCGCTCGAGCCGGGCGAGGAGCTCGGCCTGGTCGAGGCGCTGCTGGCCCGCTGCGGGCCGGCGCTGGCGACCGTGCCGGCGGGTGACCAGCGCACCCTCGCCGCGCTCGAGCGCGCCGTCGCCGCCAGCACGAGTGTCGCCGGCGACGGCGGCCTCGCGCGGGAAGCCGTCGGGTTCGAGCCGGTGATCTCGAGCGAGGACGGCCAGGCTGCCGCAGGCGCCGGCAGCCTGGCGCGCCTGCGCCGCTTCCTCTTCTCCCCCGAGGCGCCGCCGCCGTGCGAGGTCGACGACGGCGTGCGCGTCTTCAGCGCCCCGGGCGAGGCGCGCGAGTGCGTCGAGATCGCCCGCCGCGTGCTCGACGAAGCGCGCGCGGGCGTGCCGTTCGACCGCATCGCCGTCTTCCTGCGCGCGCCGCAGCCCTACGCCGCCCTGCTCGAGGCCGCCTTCCGCCGGGCCGGCGTGCCCGCCTGGTTCGCCCGCGGCACCACCCGCCCCGACGCCGCCGGGCGCGCCTTTCTGGCGCTGCTGCGCTGCCGCGAGGAGGGTCTCTCCGCCAGCCGCTTCGCCGAGTACCTCTCGCTCGCGCAGGTCCCTCTGGCGAGCCCTGCCGAGGAGGCAGAGGCGCCGCGCGCCGACGACGAAGCGCTGGCGGCGCTCTCTCCGACCCCGGCCGCGCCGGCGCCGGAGGAGGGCGAGGGCGACGACGAACCCTCCGAGGCCGCGCCGAGGGCGCCGTGGAAGTGGGAGGATCTGCTGGTCGACGCCGCCGTCATCGGCGGCCGCGACCGCTGGCAGCGCCGCCTCCTCGGCCTGGAGGAGAGCCTGGCGCGCAAGCGCGAGGCGCTGCTGGCCGAGGAGCCCGACTCGCCGCGCCTGGCGGCGATCGAGCGCGACCAGCGCAACGCCCGGCATCTGCGCGCCTTCGCGCTGCCGCTGATCGAGCGCCTCGACGCCTTACCGGTGAGCGCGCCCTGGGGCGAGTGGCTGCCGCCGCTGGCGCAGCTCGCCGGGTTGGCGCTGCGCCGGCCCGAGCGCGTGCTGCGCGTGCTCGCCGAGCTCGCGCCGATGACGGCCGTCGGCCCGGTGTCGGTCGACGAGGTCGCGCGCGTCCTGGGCGACCGCCTGTCCCTGCTCGAGCAGGAGCCGCCCGCCGAGCGCCACGGCAGGGTCTTCGTCGGCCCCACGGCGCTGGCGCGGGCGCGCTCGTTCGAGGTCGTCTTCGTCCCGGGGCTGGCCGAGCGCATCTTCCCGCAGCGGCCGCGCGAGGATCCGCTGCTGCTCGACGCCTGGCGGCGGCGCGTCTCCGCCGACCTGCGCACCCAACTCGAGCGCGGACTGGAGGAGCGCCGTCATCTCGCGCTGCCGGTCGGGGCGGCGGAGCGCCGCATCCACCTCTCGTACCCGCGCGTCGACGTGGTCGAGGCGCGCGCCCGCGTGACCTCCTTCTACGGCCTCGAGGTGGCGCGCGCGACGCGCGGCGCGATCCCCGACGTCGAGGCCTTCGCGCGCGCGGCCGAGAACGAGGGCGGCGCCCGCCTCGCCTGGCCGGCGCCCGCCGATCCGGCGCGCGCGGTCGATCGGGTCGAGCACGACCTCGCCGTCCTCGGCAGGATCATGCCCGAGGCCGGCAAGCCCGGCGCCAAGGGCCGCGCCCGCTATCTGCTCGAGCTCAACCCGTGGCTCAGCCAGGCGCTGCGCTCGCGCTACGCCCGCTGGCAGATGCCGAAGTGGCGCCCCGAGGACGGTCTGATCCACGCCGGCGAAGAGGTGCGGGCGCTGCTGTCGCGCTACCGCCTCGGCGAGCGCCCGTACTCGCCCTCGGCGCTGCAGCGCTTCGCCGTCTGCCCCTACCAGTTCCTGCTGGCGGCCATCCACCGCTTCGAGCCGCGCGAGGAGCCGGCGCCGCTGGAGCAGCTCGACCCGCTCGAGCGCGGCAGCCTCTTCCACCAGGTGCAGGCCGAGACCCTGCGCGCGCTGAAGCAGCGCGGCGCGCTGCCGCTCGCGCCCGCCGACCTCGAGGCGGCGGATGCCGAGTTGCAGGCCGCGCTCGACGCCGTCGCGGCGGAGGTGCGCGAGCGCGTCGCGCCGCCGATCGAACGCGTCTGGCAGGACGAGATCGCCGCCCTCCGTACCGATCTGCGCATCTGGCTGCGGCACATGGCGGCGGCGGGCGACCGCTGGCGGCCGCTGTGGTTCGAGTACGGCTTCGGCCTGCCGCCCGATGCCGGTCGCGACCCGGCCAGCCGGCGCGAGGACGTCGTCCTGCCCGGCGGCGCGCGCCTGCGCGGCTCGATCGACCTGGTCGAGCAGGCGCACGACGGCGAGGCGTTCCGCGTCACCGATCACAAGACCGGGCGCGACTCGACGCCGCCGATGCTGGTGGTCGGCGGCGGCGAGGTGCTGCAGCCGGTCCTCTACGCCCTCGCGGTCGAGGCCGCGACCGGCCGCGAGGTGCTCGAGTCGCGCCTCTGGTACTGCACCACCCGCGGCGGCTTCGCCGAGCGCGTCGTGCCGATGAACCACACCGCCCGCGAACGCGCCGCGACCGTGCTGGCGGTCGTCGACCGCGCCATCGAGCTCGGCAACTTTCCGCCCGCGCCGCGCGAGCAGGCCTGCCGCTGGTGCGAGTTCCGCGCCGTCTGCGGTCCCTACGAGGAGGAGCGCGCGCGCCGCAAGGACGGCCACGAGCTCGCCGACCTGAGCCATCTGCGGGGGCTGCCGTGACGCTCGCCGACGCCGCCGCGCGCGCGCGCATCCGCTCCGACCTCGAGCAGACCTTCGTGGTCGAAGCCGCCGCCGGCACCGGCAAGACCAGCGAGCTGGTGCGGCGCATCGTCGCCGTGCTGGCGGCGGGGCGCGGCTCGGTCGAGAGCCTGGTCGCGGTGACCTTCACGGAGAAGGCGGCCGGCGAGCTCAAGCTGCGCCTGCGCGCCGCCCTCGAGCGCGCCCGCCAGGAGGCGGCGGCGGGCGGCGAGGAGCGACAGCGGCTGGAGGAGGCGCTGGCGCGCATGGAGGACGCGCGCGTCGGCACGATCCACGGGTTCTGCGCCGATCTGCTGCGCGAGCGGCCGGTGGAGGGACGGGTCGACCCGCGCTTCCGCGTCACCACCGAGGCGGAGGCGCGCCGGCTGTTCGGCGCCGAGTTCCGCCGCTGGCTGCAGCGCGTCCTCGACGATCCGCCGGAGGGCGTTCGCCGCGCCATGCGACGGTTGGCGTTCGCGCCCGGCGGGGCCAGCGCCCGGCTCGAGCAGGCGGCGTGGACGCTGGCGGAGTGGCGCGACTTCCGCGCGCTCTGGCGCCGCGACCCCTTCGATCGCGTCGCCCAACTCGATCGCGGGGTCGCCGAGCTGCTCGCCTTCGCCGACCTGAGCGCGCGCTGTTCCTCGCCCAACTCGGACTTCCTCCATCGCGACACCGAGCCGGCGCGGCGCCTGGCGCTCGAGATTCGCGAGAACGAGGGGGTTCGCGGGCGCGACCACGACGGCCTCGAGGCCGCGCTGGTGGCGCTCGCCGGCAACCGCAACTTCCGCAACGCCGGCCCCGGCCGCGGCAAGTGGTACGGCCGCGGGCTGGCGCGCGAGGACGTGCAGTCCGCGCATGCGCGGCTGCTCGTCGCGCTCGACGACTTCGCTCGGCGCGCCGACGCCGACCTGGCGCCGCTGCTGCAGCGCGAGCTGTCCGAGGTCGTCGACCTCTACGAGCGGCGCAAGCAGCGCGCCGGCTGCGTCGACTTCCTCGACCTGCTGCTGCGGGCGCGCGACCTGATCCGCGACGGCCACGCGGTGCGCGCCGAGCTGCAACGGCGCTTCACCCACCTGTTCGTCGACGAGTTCCAGGACACCGATCCGCTGCAGGCCGAGATCCTGCTGCTGCTGGCGGCGCGCGATCCGGCCTGCACCGACTGGCGCGCGGTCGAGCTCGTGCCGGGCAAGCTCTTCCTGGTCGGCGATCCGAAGCAGTCGATCTACCGCTTCCGGCGCGCCGACGTCGGCATCTACCTGCGCGTGCGCGATCTGCTGACGGCGGGCGGCGCCGAGTGCCTGCAACTGAGCGTCAGCTTCCGCGCCGTGCCCGAGCTGCAGGCGGTGGTGAACGCCGGCTTCGCGCCGGTGATGGCGGGAGACGCGAAGGTCCTGCAGGCCGACTACGTGCCGCTGTCGCCCCATCGCGAGGGCGCCGCGCAGCAGCCGGCGGTGGTCGTGCTGCCGGTGCCGCGGCCGCTCGGGCGCCGCGGGAGGGTGACGCAGACGGCGATCGAGGAGTCGCTGCCCGACGCCGCCGGCGCCTTCGTCGACTGGCTGCTGCACGAGAGCGGCTGGACGGTGACCGAGCGCGAGAACCCGACGCTGCGCGTGCCGGTGAGCGCGCGCCACGTCTGCCTGCTCTTCCGCCGCTTCGACAGCGCTTTCAAGCAGGGCGGCGACGTCGCGCGCGACTACGTCCAGGCGCTCGAGGCGCGCGGCATCCCGCACCTGCTGGTCGGCGGCGGCAGCTTCCACGCGCGCGAGGAGGTCGAGGCGCTGCGCTCGGCGCTGTGCGCGATCGAGTGGCCCGAGGACGAGCTGTCGGTCTTCGCGACCCTGCACGGCTCGTTCTTCGGCTTCGGCGACGAGCTGTTGTTCGAGTACCGCCAGGTCGTCGGGCGGCTCCACCCGTTTCGCCGTCCGGCGGAGCTGCCGGAGCGACTGGCGCGGATCGGCGAGGCCCTCGAGCTGCTCGGCGATCTGCATCGGCGGCGCAACCGCCGCACCGTCGCCGAGACCATCGCGCTGCTGCTCGAGAGCACCCGCGCGCATGCCGGCCTGGCCCTGCGGCCGTCGGGCGAGCAGGCGTTGGCGAACGTGCTGCACGTCGCCGAGCTGGCGCGCGCCTACGAGAGCTCGGGCGGGCTCTCCTTCCGCGGCTTCGTGCAGCAACTGCTGGAGGAGGCCGAAGGCGGCAAGGCGGCCGAGGCGCCGATCGTCGAGGAGGGCAGCGAGGGCGTGCGGCTGATGACGGTCCATCGCGCCAAGGGGCTGGAGTTCCCGGTGGTGCTGCTGGCGGATCTCACCTGCCACCTGGTGCGCAACGTCGCCGGGCGCTGGATCGCGCCGGCGGGCGACCTGTGCGCCGTGCGCCTCGGCGGCTGGTCGCCCGCCGAGCTGCTCGAGCACGAGCAGGAGGAGGTCGCGCGCGACCGCGCCGAGGCGTTGCGCGTGGCCTACGTCGCGGCGACGCGCGCGCGCGATCTGCTGGTCGTGCCCGCGGTCGGCGTCGAGCCCTTCGAGGCGAGCTGGATCGGCCCGCTGAACGGCGCCATCTACCCGCCGCGCCCCGACGGGCGCTGGCAGCCGCCGTCGTCGCGCGCCGCCGCCGGCTGCCCCGCGTTCGGGACCAGCTCGCTCGCCGTCGGCGTGGGGTTGCAGGACGACGGCAGCGACGGCTCGGTCGCGCCCGGACACTACGAGTTGGCGCCCGGGCATGCCGTCACCTGGTTCGATCCGAACCTGCTCCGGCTCGACGCCAAGCCGCGCTTCGGCATCCGCCAGGAGGAGCTGATCGGGCGCGATGCCGATCCGGCGGTGGTCGCCGCCGACCTGCGTCGCCACGAGGAATGGCTGGCCGCGCGCGCGGCCGCACTGGCGCAGGGCGCTCGTCCGTCGCTGGTGGCGCTCACCGCCACCGCCTACGCCCAGGCCACGACGGCGGCGGCCGAGGTCCGCTGGCACGAAACCCCGCGCGCATCCGACCGCCCCGCCGGCGCGCGCTTCGGCGCGCTCGTCCACGCCGTGCTCGCTGGCATCGAGCTCGACGCGCCGCGCGACGCCATCGCCGCCACGGCCGAGCTCCACGCCCGCCTCCTCGGCGCCACCGCCGAGGAGCGCAGCGCCGCGATCGCCGCGGTCGAGACGGCGCTGCTCGACCCGCTGCTGCAGCGTGCGCGCGCCGCCGATGCGCGCGGCGAATGCCGGCGCGAGACACCGCTGGCGCTGCGGCTCGACGACGGCACGGTGGTCGACGGCGTCGTCGACCTCGCCTTCCTCGAAGACGGTCGCTGGACGGTGATCGACTTCAAGACCGACCGCGAGATCGCCGCGCCGGCGCGCGCGGTCTACGAGTGCCAAGTGTCGCTCTACGCTCGGGCCATCGGCGCGGCTACCGGTCAGCCGGCCGAGGCCGTGCTGCTGCGCGTGTGAGCCACGCGATCACAAGCTGGCTTGGCGCGTCCCGACCCGGCACGCCCTCGGATTCTTGGCACGACCTCGGAGCCGCGAGCGTGAGCGAGCGGTTGGCCACGTGCCAGCGCGATACCAACCGCTCCCTGACGGTCGCGGCTCCGCAGTCCTGCTGGCGGTGGTCGTCTGCCCGTCACGTCAGGTCACGGCGCGACGCGCGAGTGCCTGGATCATGCCGCGAAACACCAGCGCGTGCAGGGGATAGATGCCGTACCAGTAGAGCAGGCCGGCCAGGCCATTGGGGTCGAACACCGCCGTCTGGCGGATGCGGGAGCCGCCCTCCACCGGCTCGACCGCCAGTTCGAGCCAGGCGCGACCGGGAACCTTCATCTCGGCTCGCAGGCGCAGGCGGTGCGCGGGCTCGTAGGCCTCGACGCGCCAGAAGTCGAGCGAGTCGCCGGCGCGCAGATCGCGGTTCCGCGGCCGGCCGCGGCGCAGGCCGACGCCCCCGATCAGCAGATCCAGCCAACCGCGCAGGCGCCAGAGGAAGTTGCAGGAGTACCAGCCGTTCTGCCCACCGATGTTGCGGATGGGCTCGAAGGCGTCCTCGGGCGGCACCGGCACGGTCAGCTCGCGCGTGTCGACCAGCCGGCCGCGCATGCGCACACCGCCGTAGGCGCTCGCCGGGGCGCCCGAGGACGACAGCGCGTCGAACCAGTGGGTCGCGGCGAATTCCTGGTCCTCGTTGCGCAGCGCCGCGGCGATCGCGGTCGACACCCCCTGCGGCTCGATGTCGAACAGGCGTCGCGCCGAGTCGTCGCGGACCACCGTCGGGTGGACGATGCTCTCGATCAGCTTGCGGCCGACGCGCGCGTAGAGCGGCGTGACCAGGCCCAGCCAGAGGCTGCTCAAGCGAGGGGTGAGCACCGGAACGGGGATCATCAGGCGCCGCAGGCCGCGCTGGCGCGCGTACTCGACCATCAGGTCGCGGTAGGAGACCTGCTCGGCGCCGCCGATCTCGATCACCGGGTTGCCCTCGATCTCGAGGTCGATGGAGCGACCGAGATAGGCGAGCAGGTCCTGGATCGAGATCGGCTGCGACAGCACCCGCACCCAGCGCGGCATGACCATCACCGGCAGGTGCTCGGTGAGGGAGCGCACCATCTCGAAGGAGAGGCTGCCCGAGCCGATGACGATCGAGGCGCGCAGCTCGATCACCTGCACGCCCGAGCGCCGCAGCAGGTCGCCCACCTCGTGGCGGCTGCGCAGGTGATCGGAGAGGTCGCCCTGGTCCTCGCCCAGACCGCCCAGATAGATGATGCGCCGGACGCCGGCTGCGCGCGCGGCGGCGCCGAAGTTCAGCGCCCCGCGGCGGTCCTCCTCGACGAAGCTCGAGGCCGAACCCATCGAGTGCACGAGATAGAAGGCGGTGTCGACACCGGCGAGGGCGGCGGCGAGCGAGTCGGCGTCGAGGACGTCGCCGCGTACGAGTTCCGTTCGCGTCGAGACCCGCGGCGCGAGGTACTCCGGGTGCCGCGCCAGGCAGCGGACCCGGTGCCCAGCCTCCTCGAGCATCGGCAGCAGGCGCCCGCCGACGTAGCCGGAAGCGCCGGTTAGGAGAATGAGGCGGGACATGCCGGAAGGCTACGCCGGCGAGAGCGGGATGCAAGGTGGTGGGTCGGCGGTCGCGGCAACGCGCCCTGTGCTTCGTCGGCTCTTCCTGCTAGCTGCGCGCTCGGAGGTTCCCTGCGATGGTCAAGCTCTACGAGCACCCGTTGTCCCCCTATGCCCAGAAGGTGAAGCTCTCGCTCTACGAGAAGGGCATCGCGTTCGAGGCGATCACCCCCAACATCTTCCAGCCGACGGGCGAGGACGAGTTCCTGCGCTCGAGCCCGCGCCTCGAGGTGCCGAGCCTGGTCGACGGCGACGTCACCGTCTTCGACTCGACCATCATCCTCGAGTACCTGGAGGACAAATGGCCGGCGAAGCCGATGCTGCCTGCGGCACCGGCGGAGCGTGCGCGGGTGCGCATGTTGGAGGAGATCTGCGACACCTACGTCGAGGCGATCAGTTGGGCGATCGCCGAGATCCGCGTCTTCGGCCGCGCCCGCGACGCCTTCGCCGACGATCTGCTGGCGCGCGCCGCCGGGCAGATCGAGGGGGTCTACGCCTGGCTCGAGAGGCAACTCGGCGGCCGCGCCTTCTTCAACGGCGCTGCCTACGGCTGGGGCGATCTCTCCGTCTGGCCGTACGTCGCCGGCTACAGCGGCATGGGGTTCCCCGCTCCCGAGGGCAGCCGCGTGGCCGCCTGGTTCGCCCAGGCGAGCCAGCGCGAGGGCGCGCGCAAGTGCCTCGAGGCGACCATGCAGGCGATGTCGGGCTTCCAGGACCTCGGCGGTATCGTCGAGAGCGGACTCTTCAAACGCGAGTATCGCGATCACCGCCTCGAGTGGATGATGCGCAGCGGCGGCGCTCGGATCGTCCTCGATGGCCTCGCCAAGGGCAACATCCGCTTCGCGGTGGAGCTGAAGTGAGCGGAGATGAACGGAGATGAACGGAGATGGGCGGGGATCGTCGCGCCACTCCGCGGCGGCCGGCGGCGCGTGTGACTGCCGCTCGTCTCCGTTCATCCGGTCCGTCGCCGAGTGAGCCGTGTCCGCGGGTCTCGAGCACCTGACCGGCACGCTCTCCTTGGCGCTGGTGGTCGTGGCGCCGCTGCCGGTGGGGTGGTGGCTGGTGGCGCAGCAGCAGCGCGAGTCACGGTCGACGAGCGTGCCGCAGGCGCTGCTGATCGTGCTCGCGAGCTGGTGCGTGGCGCAGGCGTTGCTGGCGCACGCGCTGGCGCTGGTGCACGGCATCGGCTTCGCCGGGGTGGTGGCGGCGGAGATCGCGCTGCTCGGCGGAGGATGCGCGCTGCTCGCATCGGTGCCCCGTCCCCTGCTCGGCTGGCCGCGCTTCAGCCTGCCGGAGAAGGCGACGCTGCTCGCCCTCGCCCTCCTCGGGGTGACGCTGCTGTGGTGGAGCGCGGCCATGCCGGTGGTCGATTACGACTCCTGGGCCTTTCACATGCCGCACATGGCGGACTGGCTGCAGAGCGGTACCTTCACCCGTATCGCGCAGGGCGCCGAGCGGCCGCGGAACTCCTACCCGTACGGCTGGGAGGCGCTCTGCACGCTCTTCCTCCTGCCGTTGCGCGAGGACGTGCTGGTGACGCTGCCCAACTTGGTCGCCTGGGCGATGCTCGGGGTCGGCGTCCATCTGCTGGCGCGGACCTGGCGAGCGCGGCGGACCGATGCGCTGGCGTGCGCAGCGCTGCTGCTGTCGCTGCCCGGCATCGCCGGGCCGCTGAACAGCCTGCACGTCGATCTCGCCTTCGCGGCGCTCTTCGTCGCGGCGGCCTGGCTGGGCGCGCTCTGGGTGCGCGAGGGCGGGCAGGTGGCGCTCGGACTCGGCGCCGCCGTCCTCGGCCTCGCCGCGGCCGTGCGGGTGAGCGCACCGGCCTACGTCGGGTTCCTCGCGCTCTGGCTCTGGCTCCAGCGCCTGCAGCGAGGCCGGCGCCGGGAGAGTCCGGGCGCCGCCGGCATCGCGCTCGCGGGGATCGCCACGGGCCTGGCGCTGGGCGGCTTCTGGTACGCCAAGAACTGGCTCGAGCTCGGGCATCCGCTGGGTGCGGGGGCTCCCTTCGCCGGGGCGGTCTCGGCGGAGGGCTCGTGGTCGTACTTCGCCTCGCAGACGTTGCTCTTCACCGTCGCTCCGCTGCAGCCCTCGAGCTGGAGGGTGCTGCTCGAACGCGCCTCGGGTGAGCTCGGCCTGCCCTTCGTCGCGCTGGCAGGGATGGCGGCGCTGTGGCCGCTGTCGCGCATTGCTGCTGGCATCGCTGGTCGCGGCGTCCTGCGCGACTCTTCTGGCGACGAAAACTCTGCGCCGTGGCTGCCTGCCGCGCTGCTGCTCGTCGGCACGCTCGTGCTGTTCTGGGTCACGCCGTTGAGCGCCAACTCGGGCATCCAGATCCGCCTAGGCTTCCCGTTTCTGGCCGCGCTGGCGGTGGTGGCGGCGTTGGGCGCGACGCGCGCGCGACTCCCGGTCCTCGTGCCGGTCCTTCTCGCAGTGGCCGCCGCCGTCACCATGGCGCTCGCGAGCAGGGTCGCGTTGCTCGCGGCCCCGGCGCTCGTCCTCGGCGGAGCCGTCTGGGCCTGGCTCGATCGCGGCCGACCGTCTACTGCCGGCGGTCGCGAGGACCGGCGCCGGGCCGACGATCGCGCGGCGCAGACGCGCGCGCTCGACGCGGCGGTGCGGCGCGGCGCGGGCGCCAGGCGCAGAGCCGCTGGGTTGCTCGCCGGCGCCGTCGCGTTGAGCCTGCTCGCGGCCTTCCTGTTCGTCGCGCGCGAGCGGCGCGAGCGCGAGCGCCGCAGCGTCTACGGCCCCTTCTGGGACTACCTCGAGCAGCAGGTCGATGCGCGCGCGCCGCTGGCGTACCTTCTCAGCACGCGCAGCTACCTCTTCTACGGCCGGCGTGTGGCGCGGACCGTGGTGTACGCGCCGCTGGCGCCCGGCGAATCCGAGGCGGAGTGGGCGGCGCGCCTGCGGCGGCGCGGCATCGAGATCGTCGCCCTCGGCCCCTGGCAGGGCGAGGACGCGCAACAGCGCGCCGTGATCGACCGACTCACTGGCGCCGACGGCCCGCTCACCCTCGCCGCCGGCCGCGGCCTACCCGGCGAAGTCAGCCTCTACCGCCTGCAGACGACGGCTGGAACGGAGTGAGCAGCTCACACCTGCGCCTCGCCGTGCGCCGGAGGCACGAAGATCCCCGCCGATCTCCGTCCATCGCCGTTCATCTCTGTTCCAGCAGCGACTCCTGCACCTTCTTCGCGACCTCGCGCTGCGGCGCGATCTCGCTGTGGCAGGCGTGCTTGCCCTCGACCACCGGTAGGGCGCGGGCGCGCAGCAGCTCGCGGCCCTGCTCGCCGACGCCGGGGCTCTTGGCGGCGCGCCGCTCGGGCTGGAAGGCGGGGTCCTTGCCGCTGGCGAAGTCGACGATCTCCTTCGAGATGCGCATCGAGCACCAGTCGTGGCCGCACATGGCGCAGAAGTCGGTGTCGACCTCCATGTCCTCGTCGTGCAGGGCGCGTGCCGTCTCGCCGTCGAAGGCGAGCTCGAACTGCCTCGGCCAGTTGAGCGCGGCGCGGGCGCGCGAGAGGTCGTCGTCCCACTGGCGCGCGCCCTGGATGCCGCGGGCGATGTCGCCAGCGTGGGCCGCGATCTTGTAGGCGATGCAGCCGGCCTTGACGTCCTGCGCCTTGGGCAGGCCGACGTGCTCCTTCGGCGTGACGTAGCAGAGCATGGCCGCGCCGGCGCGCGCCGCCTCGGTGGCGCCGATGGCGCTGGTGATGTGGTCGTAGCCGGGGAAGACGTCGGTGACCAGCGGGCCGAGGACGTAGAAGGGCGCGTCGTCGCAGACGCGCTGCTGCAGTTGCATGTTGAAGGCGATCTGGTCGAGCGGGACGTGTCCGGGGCCCTCGACCATCGCCTGCACGCCGGCGGCGCGGGCGCGGTGGACGAGCTCGCCCATCGTGTGCAACTCGGCGAGCTGGGCGGGGTCGGAGGCGTCGGCCAGGCAGCCGGGCCGCAGGCCGTCGCCGAGCGAGTAGGTGACGTCGTACTGGCGCATGATGGCGCTGATCTCGTCGAACAACTCGAACATCGGGTTCTGCTTGCCGTGGTGGATCATCCACTTGGCGAGCAGCGAGCCGCCGCGCGAGACGATGCCGGTGACCCGGCTGCGGATCAGGCCGAGATGCTCCTTCAGGACGCCGGCGTGGATGGTGAAGTAGTCGACCCCCTGCTGCGCCTGGCGCTCGATCTCCTGCAGGATGACGTCGTAGGTCAGGTCCTCGATGCGGCGGCCGAGGATCATGCTGTAGATCGGCACGGTGCCGATCGGGATGGTGCTGTTGTCGATGATCGCCTGTCGGCACTCGTTCAGATTGCCGCCGGTGGAGAGGTCCATCAGGGTGTCGGCGCCGTAGCGCTGCGCCCAGAGCAGCTTCTCGACCTCCTCGCGGGTGTCGCTGCTGACCGGCGAGGCGCCGATGTTGGCGTTGATCTTGGTGCTGATCATGCGGCCGATGCCGGTGGGGTCGAGGCGGCGCGGCGCGCGCTCGCCGCGCGGCGCGTGGGGGTCGTCGATGGCGCGCTGGCGCTGGACGGCCGTCTGATTCACCCACAGGGTCGCGTCGGGGCGCGCTCCGGGATGGCCGATGGCCCCTTCGCCGTGCAGGGGGGCCGATTGGGCGTGCGCGGCACTGCCGTTGCGCCCCGCCGGCGCCTGCCCACCGCTGCCGGCGAGGTGGCGGACGTTGGCGGGAATCACCAGACGCCCGCGGGCGACCTCGCCGCGGATGAGCTCGGGCGTGGTGTTCTCGCGCTGCGCCACCCGCCGCATCTCCGGCGTGACGATCCCCTGCCGTGCGGCCTCGAGTTGAGTCATGGTTGCACCTCTTGCGCCGCACGCTACGCCGCGGAGGGGTGGTTATCAACCACGCGCCCGCGCGATCGCCGCGGCGCAGACGGCGAGCAGCGCGGCGGCGCTGATCGCCAACCCGAAGCGCACGCTGGCGGGGCGGTACTCGAAGCGCACCTCCCCCTTGCCGGCTGGGATCTGCACGGCGCGGAAGAGGTAGTTCGCGCGCAGCACGGGCAGCTCGACTTCGCCGCGGTAGGCCTTCCAGCCGGCGTAGTAGAGGTCGCTGAGCACGAGGAAGGCCGGGGTCCTGCTGTCGACGTCGATGCGCACGCGCGTCGGCTCGTAGGCGACGATCGTTGCGCTGCCGCGGGCGGGTCCTGCTTGCCCGCGGCCGGCGGGCGGCGCCTGCTCGAGGATGACCTCGGCGCGCGGATCGAAGGCATCCGCGGCCAGCGCCTCGAGCGCGCGCCGCGGCCAGGGCACGACTCGCGCGTGCCGCACCAGCCAGGCCCGCGGCAGTGCCGACGGTCGCTCGTAGGCGCGGAAGGCGGGGGTCTCGAACAGCGGCCGGAAAGCGGCGGCCTCGGCCTGCGCCGCCAGCCAGTCGTCGCCCGCCTGGCCGCGGAAGGCGACGTAGGTGCGCGTGCCGGTGAGGTCCATCAGCTTCATGCGCGCCCGCGGCCCGAGCAGGAAGCTGCCCTGGAAGCCGGCGGGGTCGTAGCCGCGGGTATAGTCGCTGAGGTGGTCGAAGTAGGCGGCGTAGCGGCTGGCGATCATCGCGTCGTAGTCGGTCATCGCGTCGAAGCCCTGCATCATGCCGGCCTTGTTGATCAGGTCGGCCGGACTTCCCCGTGAGGGAAACAGGTACACCCGCTCCGGCGGGGTGAGCCCGGCCAGGAAGCGGCGCAGCACCGGGTAGGCGTCGTAGAAGGCCGGTTGCTGCGAGGGCCGCAGGTCGCGATTGCCGGTCGAGAAGAAGACGCCCGCGATCTGCGCCGCGGCGAGCGTCGCGACCAGGACGCGCCGCGTGCGCGCCTGCGCGGCGATCCCGTAGAGCGGCAGCAGGGCGGCGGCGAGGACGAGCAGCGGCGCTGCGCGCCATGCCGGCGTCGGGGCCGCCAGCAGCAGCAGGGCCGCGACCGCCAGCGCCGCGAGCCAGGCAGGGCGGCGCCAGAGCTGGCGCCGCGGTGTCGGGGCGAGGTCCAGCAGTTGTTCGAGTCCGAGACCGCAGACGACGGCGAGGCCGAGGGCCCACAGGTCGAGGAACTTGTACGGCCGTTGGAAGGCGCTGCCGACGAAGGGCACGGCGTGCCAGAGGCGGTAGGCCTCGCCGCCGGACGCCAGCAGAGCGCCCAGGCCGGCGCAGAGGAGGAACGGAAGGGCGCGGCGGTCGCGGAACGCCAGTGCCGCCAGCACGAGTGGCAGCAGGCCGGCGGCGATCTTGGCGTGCCCGCCCTGGCCCCAGATGCCAGGGAGAAAGTCGGCCGGCTCGAGGTGGCCGAGGAGCGCGACCTCGGCTGTCACCGCGCCCGGTGCGCGTGCGCTCTGCGCCAGCAGCTCCACCGTGGGGAGGAGTTGCGCGGCCGCCAGCAGGGCCGCGGTCGCGCCGGCGGCGACGACCATGCCGACTCGCGCCAGGGTGAGGCGGAGGCCGCCGGTTCGCGCCAGCTCGCGCAGGCGCGGCACGGCGGCGATTGCGGCGGCGAGCAGCGCATGCAGCAGGATCTCGATCGCACCGCCGAGGAGCTGCAGCGCCACCACGGCGGTCAGCAGCAGCCAGGCGAAGCGCCGCCCGCGCAGAACGCGCTCGGTCGCGAGCACCGTCCACGGCATCCAGGAGAGGCCCGCCCAGAGGCTGGGCTGGTTGACGTTGAAGGCGAGCCAGCCCGACCAGGCGAAGGTGGCGGCGGCGGCGATGCCTGCGAGGTGGCTCGCGCCGAGCTCGCGCAACAGCAGCCAGGTGCCGAGCATGGCGAGGATGCCGTGCAGCCAGCCGGAGACGTCGGTCGCGATCGCCGTGTCGAGGAACAGGTAGAGCGCGTTCGGCGGATAGAAGACGCCGGTGTACGGGATCGGCAGGAAGGGGGTGCCGCAGAGTTGGTAGGGGTTCCAGAGCGGCAGCTCGCCGCGGCGCAGGGCGTCGAAGCCGTAGCGGACCATCGGCAGGTGCTGGGTGTAGAGGTCGAGCGAGTACATCGACGGCCGCGGCGAGTGGGCGGCGCCGATGACGCGGACCTGCCAGTAGGCGGTGGCGAGGGCTGCGAGCAGCAGGGCCGCCAGGAGCGAGGCGGAGATGCGGCCCGACGCGGACGATCGCCAAACGTCGCTGGGGCGGTTGTGAGGAGCTCTGCCTGAGCTGGCCACGATGGGTCGATCGATCCGCCGGCAGCCTGATGGACTTCCGGCGACAGCGCAAGGAGCGCAGGAGAGGGCCGCGCTGCCCGGCCGTTCCGTTTGTGGGGGCCCTCCGCTAAGCTCGCCCGTCTCAGGAGCGAACCATGCCCAAGAACCTACTCGACAAAGTCTGGGAGGCGCACGCGGTACGCGAGCTTCCCTCGGGTCAGACACAGCTCTTCATCGGGCTCCACCTGGTGCACGAGGTGACCAGTCCGCAGGCGTTCCAGATGATCCGCGAGCAGGGTCTGGGCGTGCCCTATCCCGAGCGCACGGTGGCGACGGTCGACCACATCATCCCGACCGACACCCGCCAGCGCCCCTACGCCGACAGCCAGGCGGAGGGCATGATGAGCGCGATCGAGAAGAACTGCCGCGAGTTCGGCATCCGCTTCCTCGAGCCCGGCAGCGGCCGGCAGGGCATCGTGCACGTCATCGGACCCGAGATGGGCCTGACGCAGCCGGCGATGACGATCGCCTGCGGCGACAGCCACACCAGCACGCACGGGGCCTTCGGAGCGGTCGCGTTCGGCATCGGCACCAGCCAGGTGCGCGACGTGCTGGCGACGCAGTGCCTGGCGATGGCGCGGCCGAAGGTGCGCCGCATCGCCGTCGACGGCAGGCTGGCGGCGGGCGTGTACGCCAAGGACGTCACCCTCCACATCATCCGTCGCCTGGGAGTGAAGGGCGGGGTCGGCTTCGCCTACGAGTACGGCGGCGCGGTGCTCGACGCGATGACGATGGAAGAGCGGATGACGGTCTGCAACATGAGTATCGAGGGCGGCGCGCGCCTGGGGTACGTCAACCCCGACCAGACCACCTTCGACTACCTGCGCGGGCGCGAGCTCGCGCCCGCCGGCGCGGCCTTCGAGGAGGCGGTGCAGTGGTGGCGGTCGATGGCGTCGGAGCGCGACGCCTCCTACGACGACGTAGTGACGCTCGACGGCGGCGCGATCGCGCCGACCGTCACCTGGGGCATCAACCCCGGCCAGGCGATCGGCGTCGACGAGAAGATCCCGGCGCCCGGCGACTTCAGCGCCGACGAGCGCAGCACGGTCGAGGACGCCTACGCCTACATGGACCTGCAGCCCGGGCAGCCGATCCGCGGCATGAAGATCGACGTCGCCTTCATCGGCTCGTGCACCAATGGCCGCCTCTCCGACCTGCGCGAGGCGGCCAAGGTGGCGCGGCGCGGCAAGGTGAAGGCGGGGGTCAAGGCGCTGGTGGTGCCCGGCTCGCAGCAGGTGGCCGAGGCCGCCGAGGCGGAGGGCCTGCACGAGGTCTTCCGCGCCGCCGGCTTCGAGTGGCGCCTGCCGGGATGCTCGATGTGCCTGGCGATGAACCCCGACAAGCTGGTCGGACGGCAGGTGTGCGCGTCGTCGAGCAACCGCAACTTCAAGGGCCGGCAGGGCAGCCCCTCGGGGCGGACGTTGCTGATGAGCCCGGCGATGGTGGCGGCGGCGGCGCTCGAGGGCGCCGTGGTCGACGTGCGTGAGGTCCTCGCCTGAGGCGAGGAGAGGCGAGGGAGAGCGATGAGCGAACTGATCAAGATCACGCGGGTGGCCGGCCGTCCGATCCCGTTGCGCGGCAACGACATCGACACCGACCAGATCATCCCGGCGCGCTTCATGAAGGCGATCACCTTCGACGGTCTCGGGCAGTACGCCTTCTTCGACGTCCGCTTCGACGCCGAGGGGCGGTCGAAGGGCTACGTCATGGACGACCCGCGCTTCCAGGCCAAGGGCCCGCGGGTGGCGCTGGTGAACAAGAACTTCGGCTGCGGCTCGTCGCGCGAACACGCGCCGCAGGCGCTGGTGCGCTGGGGCGTGAAGGCGCTGGTGGGCGAGTCGTTCGCCGACATCTTCTTCGGCAACTGCGTCACCATGGGCATTCCCTGCGTCACCGCCGGCGAGGCCGACGTCGCCAAGCTGATGGCGGCGGTCGAGGCCGACCCGGGGCACGAGCTCGCCGTCGATCTGGAGGCGATGAAGGCCTCGTACCCCGGCGTCGAGATCGCGATCTCCCTGCCGCCCGGGCCGCGCAACCAACTGCTCGAAGGCACCTGGGACGCCACCCGCATCCTCCTCGCCGCCAAGGACGAGACCGCCGCGACCGCCAAGCGCCTGCCCTACGTCGCCAACTTCGCCCGCCGCTGAGGCGCGTCGGTGCCGCAAGGTCTGCACCTGCTGCGACGACCCCCCAACCAGCACCCCCTCGGAGCCGCGACCGTCAGGGAGCGGTTGGCTGCGTGCCAGCGCGAGGCCAACCGCTCCCTGACGGTCGCGGCTCCGACGTCGTGCCGAATCCGGGGATGGGTGTGTGCTGCGCGTCAGCGCAGCGTGACGCGCAGGCGGCGGACGTCCACGCGCCTGCCGGTGGTCTCGTCGACCACCACCGGCCGCACCTCCGCGTCGGAGTCGCGATCGATCAGTTGTACCGGGGCGTGGCCGCGCTCGAAGAGCCAGTCCTCGCCGAAGCGCCACATCGCCGCCAGCACCTCGAAGAAGGCGCGCCCCTTGTCGGTGAGGCGATACTCGTAGCGCTTCGGCCGCTCCTGGTAGGGGAGCTTCTCGAGCATGCCGTCGGCGACCAGGCGGTTGAGGCGTTGCACCAGCGTCGCCCGACTGACGCCGAGGCGCTGCTGGAACTGCTCGAAGCGGCGGCAGCCGAGAAAGGCCTCGCGCATGACGATCGGCGTCCAGCCGTCGCCGAGCACGTCGCTGGCGCGGGCGATCGGGCAGGGCCAGCGGTCGAAGCGGGTTCGCTGCATGGCTCAGTCGATCTCCTCGGCCAGCCGCGCCGCGGCCGCGGCGTCGGCGCGGGCGAGGCCGACCAGGTAGCAGGCGATCGGCGCGGCGATGCGCTCGGACGAATGTGCCGCTGTGCCGGCGAGCTCGAGCAGGGTGTCGACCGTCGCCTGGTCGGGCGGCTCGATGCCGAGCCTGGCGGCGAAGGCGTCGATCCACTCGCGGGCGGTCATGCGATCACCTCGATGCGCGCCGGCACGAACTTGTGCCAGGGCGTGCCGGCCAGCCAGTCGCGATCCTCGCCGGCGGTGAGCTCGTTGGGCGCGACGCCGGCGCCGGCGCCGTCGACGTAGTCCACGCCCAGGCCGTTGGGCAGCGACACGTGCCCGGGCTGCATCATGGCGGAGACCTCGACGTCGACCTCGACGCTGGCCCGCTTGGTGGTGAGGCGGGCGCGCCCACCGTCCTGCAGACCGAGCCGCTGCGCGTCCGCCGGGCTGACGCGCAACGCGCCGCCGGCGTCCTTCTTCCGCCACTCGGGGTTGCGGAAGATGGTGTTGGCGGTGAACGAGCGCCGCTCGCCGGCGGAGAGGACGAAGGGGAACTCGGCGCTCCCGCCCGGGACCTTCTCGTCGCGCAGGGCGGCGAGCTCCTCGAGCAGCTCGGGGATGGGCAGATGGATGCGGCCGCCGCGCACGCGCGTCCAGCTCGCCTCCCACTCGTCGTCCGCGAACACCACGCCGGAGGGGCTCGAGAGGATCGCCTCGAACAGCTTCTCGCCCGGCTCGAAGCCCTCGCCGGTGAAGCCGGCGCGCCGCACCGACTCGGGGTTCTGCATCGCGAACAGGTGCGCCGCTCCCCAGAGCGCCGCCGCGGCCGCGGCGCCGTCGGGCAGGGTGGGGCCGAGGGTGCGGTACAGGACGACCGGGATGATCGGCCCGAGCTTGGGATTGGCGGCGGTGGCGGCGAAGAACGCCTCGGCGTAGGCGGCGCGCCCCTGGGCGGCGGCGGCGTGCAGCGGGGCCAGGTCCTCGGGCGTGAGCGCGCCCAGCGCCTCGACCAGGCGCGCGTGGATCTCCGGCTCCGCCAGCGTGCCGGGCGCCGGCGCGAGCAGCGGCCGGCGCAGATGAAAGACGTTGCGCGGGAAGTCGAAGTTGAAGAAGGTCGCCTCGTACTTCTCGTACTGCGACGGCGGCGGCAGGACGTAGTGGGCGAGGCGCGCGGTCTCGGTCATCGCGACGTCGATCACCACCAGGCATTCGAGGCTGGCGAGCGCCTCGCGCATGCGCTGGCTGTCGGCGAGCGAGTGGGCGGGGTTGCCGCTCTCGACGATCATCGCGCGGTAGCGCTTGGGGTGGTCGGTGAGGATCTCGTCGGGGATGACATTGCAGGGCACCAGCCCGCTGATGATGCGCGCACCGACCACCGGGCTGGTGCGCTCGCGCTTGCTGCCGTCGCCGCCCTTGCCGGAGAGGCTGACCAGGCTCGCCGGGGCGTACTGCGCGCCCTTCTTGCCGAAGTGGCCGGCGAGCGACCAGAGCAGCTTCTCGAGATAGCTGTTGAGGGTCGAGTGCCGGTTCATCTGCACGCCGAGGTCCTCGAACACCGCCACGCTGGCTGCGCCGGCGATGCGGCGGGTGGCGGTGCGCACCAACTCCTCGTCGACGCCGCAAGCGGCGCAGTAGTCGGCGACCGGGATCGCGCGCAGCGCCGGTTCGACCTCTTCGAGCCCGTGGGCGTGCTGCGCCAGCCACTCGCGCGGCAGCAGATCCTCCTGCACCAGGACGCCGTTCATCGCCGCCAGCAACCAGGCGTCGGTACCCGGGCGCGGCTGGAGGTGGATGTCCGCCATCTCGGCGGTCTCGGTGCGGCGCGGGTCGATCACGATCATGCAGCGCGCGGGATCCTTGGCGATCTCCTT
>Ga0268299_1001859_pt1 | contig 30795 bp, 26 predicted proteins | sample NOBtaG_FD_193484 | JGI IMG/M metagenome (GOLD analysis project Ga0268299, IMG submission 193484) | Activated sludge microbial communities from bioreactor in Nijmegen, Gelderland, Netherland - NOB reactor | ecosystem: Engineered > Bioreactor > Aerobic > Activated sludge | place: Netherlands...
ATCGCGGCCGCGCCTATATCCACGAGGCGCTTAAGCAGCCCGACATGCTGAAGGCCGTCTCCAAGGCTTTCTTCCGCATCTGGTCGCCCGGAGAGGCCCTTGGCGTGTTGCGCGAGGCGGCGCGCATGGCGCTGACGCCGCCGATGGGCCCGGTCAGCGTCGAGATCCCCATCGACGTCCAGGCGGCACCGGTGGCATGGCCGGAGCGCATCGCGGCGGCGCCGGTGACGCGCCAATTACCGTCCGACGGCGCCATCGAGGCGCTGGCAGAGCGCGTCGCCGGCGCAAGACGGCCGTTGTTCTGGCTCGGCGGCGGTGCCCGCGGCGCCGCGGCGGCGGCGCGCAAGCTCGCCGATATGGGCCTCGGCATCGTCACCAGCGTCAACGGCCGCGGCGCCGTGCCCGAAGATCACCCGATGACGCTCGGCGCCTTCAACGTCTCGCCGCCGGTCGAGGCGTTCTACAAGACCTGCGATCTTCTGGTCGTCGTCGGCTCGCGCCTCCGGGGCAACGAGACGCTGAAGCATCATCTGCAGCTGCCCCCGAACCGCATCCAGGTGGATGTCGATCTCGCCATGGAGGGCCGCGGCTACCCGGTCGGCCTGTTCATCCGCGGCGACGCGGCGGTGGTGCTCGACGGCCTTGCGGCGCGCCTGGCCGGGCGCGTCAAGATCGATCCGGCTTTCGCGGGCGATCTCGCCGCGGCCAAGAAGGCGGCGATCAAGGGCCTTCACGAAGCGCTCGGGGCCAATTACACGGCGCTCGCGGAAGCGGTGCGCGCGCGGCTGCCCATGGGCGCGCCCTGGGTGCGCGACATCACGCTCTCGAACAGCACCTGGGGCAACCGCTACGTCGATCTCGTCGATCCGCGCCAGGGCGTCCATTCGCTGGGCGGCGCTATCGGCCAGGGCCTGCCCATGGCCATCGGTGCAGCCCTGGCCCGGCCGGAGCCCAAGACGGTGGCGCTTGCGGGCGACGGCGGCTTCATGCTCTCAATTGCCGAACTCGCCACGGCGGTTCAAGAGAAGGCCAACATCGCCATTATCCTGATGAATGACGGCGGCTACGGCGTGATCCGCAACATCCAGGACGCCCATTATGGCGGCCGGCGCGCTTATGCCGACCTCGTCACCCCCGATTACGCCAAGCTTGCCGGCTCGATCGGCCTCTGGCACCGCCCGGCCGCCAGCCTCCCCGAGTTCGTGGCCGCGTTCGAGGCGGCGCTCGCCCGGCCCGGCCCGGCCCTGGTGGAGGTCGACATGACCGCCCTCGGCCCCTTCGCCAAGCCTTTCGCCGGCCCACCGGTAAGGGCTAAAAGCTAAGGCATGGCCCTCGACTTCGCCCTCATCGGTTACGGCGCGATCGCCAAATACGTGCTGAAGAGTCTCCGGCGCGAGGAGGGCGTGCATTGCACGGCCCTGGTCGTGCGCCGGCCGCGCGTGGCCGAGACGCAGAAGGCGCTGGGCGATTCCGTCAACGTCGTCACGAGCGTGGCGGAGCTCGGCTTTCACGTGCCGCCGCTGGTGGTCGAGGCCGCGGGCCATGGCGGGCTCACCGAACACGGCGCCGCGGTGCTGGAGGCGGGGAGCGATCTCGTCGTCGTCTCGGTGGGGGCGCTCGCCGACCACGCGCTCTACGAGCGGCTTGCCGCCGCCGCCGTGAAGGGGAAATCCAAGATGCTCCTCGTCGCCGGCGCCGTCGGCGGCATCGACGCCCTGGCCGCGGCGCGCCAGGGCGGGCTCGCGCGCGTGCGCTACATCTCGCGGAAGCCCCCCAAGGCCTGGAAGGGCACGGCGGCGGAAAAGGTCACCGATCTCGCCAAGATCGCGGCCGAGACGGTGCTCTACAAGGGCCGCGCCGACGAAGCGGCGCGCGCCTATCCGCAAAACGCCAATGTCTGCGCCACCATTGCGCTGGCGGGCGCGGGCTGGGAAAAAACCGAGGTGACCTTGCTCGCCGATCCGGCCGCCGAAGGGAATATCCACCTGATCGAGGCCGAGGGCGCTTTCGGGCGCATGACGATCGAGATGCGCGGCAAGCCGCTCCCGGACAATCCCAAGACCTCGAGCCTCGCGGCGATGAGCGTCTTGCGCGCGATCCGCAACCGCGCCGGAGTCGTGGAAATCTGATGCCCCAGCCGATTCTCGTCGGGGGCGAGTGGAAGCCCGGCCGCGGGCCCGTCGTCGTCTCGCACTATCCGCACGATCAGTCGGTGTCCGGCGAAGTCGCCGGCGCTTCGCCCGCCGATGTCGATGACGCGGTTCAAGCCGGGAAACGCGTGCTGGCCGATCCACGATGGCGCGACCTGCTGCCGCATCAGCGCGCGCTCCATCTCTACAAGATCGCCGATCTCATCACGGCGCGGGCCGAGGACCTGGCGCAACTCCAGCGCCGCGACAACGGCAAGCCGATCTCGGAAACGCGGGCGCTGGTCGCGAGCGCCGCGGGCACTTTCCGCTATTTCGGCGCGGTGTGCGAAACCGCCGAGAACGAGTTGACGCCCTCGCGCGGCCCCTTCCTCTCGATGAGCACCTGGGACCCGTGCGGCGTCGTCGCGGCGATCACGCCCTGGAACTCGCCCATCGCCAGCGACGCGCAGAAGCTGGCGCCGGCGCTCGCCGCCGGCAACGCCGTACTGCTGAAGCCGGCGGGCCCGACGCCGCTGGTGGCGCTCGAACTCGGCCGCATCTGCCTCGAGGCGGGCCTGCCCAAGGGCACGGTCAGCGTGCTGCCGGGTGCGGGCGGCAGCGTCGGCAACGCCATCGTGGCGCACCCGGACGTGAAGATGGTGTCGTTCACCGGCGGCACGCGCACCGGCAAGTCGATCGCCCATGTCGCGGCCGACAAGATGATGCCCGTCATTCTCGAGCTTGGCGGCAAGTCGCCGACGATCGTGTGCGCGGACGCCGAGATCGATCACGCGGTCAACGGCGTGATCTTCGGCATTTTCAGCTCGGCCGGCCAATCCTGCATCGCCGGCTCGCGCCTGTTCGTGGCCGCCAAGATCTACGACGCGTTCCTCGAGGCCCTGGTCGCCAAGACCAAGACGCTGCGCATCGGCGACCCGGCCTCCGAGCGGAGCCAGATCGGGCCGCAGATCACGCCCGAGCACCGCGCTTCCATCGAGTCATACGTGGAAGCGGGGCGGAAAGAGGGCGGCACGGTCCTCTGCGGCGGCGAGCGTCCGAAGGGCCCGGTCTACGACAGGGGCAATTATTTCCTGCCGACCATCATCCACGGCCTCGGCAACAACGCGCGCGTGAGCCAGGAAGAAATCTTCGGCCCGGTGCTGGTCGCGATCCCGTTCACGGACGAGGAGGACCTGATCGCCGCCGCCAACGATTCGGTGTACGGCCTCGCCTCCGGCATCTGGACCCGCGACTACCGCCGCGCTTGGCGGATCGGCCGCCGGCTCGAGGCGGGCACGGTCTGGGTCAACACCTACAAGCAGTTCAGCATCGCCACACCCTTCGCCGGCCGCAAGGACAGCGGCATCGGCGTGGAAAAGGGCCGGCTCGGAATCCGCAATTACATGCGCCAGAAAAGCTTCTATTGGGGCCTCAACGCGGCGCCGATGCCCTGGGCGGATTGACGAAAAAGCCGGCTCCCCGGGGGAGCAGGGAGCCGGCCAGGCCGGTCCGGGCGGCGAGGGAGGCGCCGGCGGACCGCGACGCCTAGAACAGGTATTTCGCGTGCTCGCCGGCGCGGACGTGATTGGCGACGCCGCGCACGCCGGGGATGCCCTCCGCCAGCACGCCGATCGCGCGCACCTCGTCCGCGGAGCCCGCGAAGCCCCAAATTTCCACCTGCCCCTTGTCGACGACGATGTTGACGTAGCTGCGCGGCCCCCACGGCTCCTTTGCGAGTTCGGCGAAGAAATGCTCGCGGATGTCGCCGTCGTTGGCGAGCATCGACGCGGAGGTGTCGGCGCCGCGGAGGAGTGCCCGCACCAGATCGGCGCGCGAGACGATGCCGACGAGCTTGCCGCCGGTGACCACCGGCACGCGCTTGATCCGGTGCTTCTCCAGGATGTCGGCGATGGTGGCAAGCGGCGTGTCTTCGGCCACGGAAACCACCTTGCGGGTCATGATGTCCGTGACCTTGTGGCCGGCGCTCTTGGTATAGTCCCGCGCCATCGTTTGCGGATCGGAGACCAGCTCGAGCCACCACGAGACGTGGCGCTGGGTGCCGCTTTCGCGCCGCCGTATCAGATCGCCTTCGCTCACGATGCCGATCACGCGATTGTCGGCATCGACGACCGGAACGGCGCTGATGCGCTTGTCCAGCAGAAGTCGGGCGCACGCCTCCACCGAGACGTCGGCGGTAATGGTTATGGGCGGGCGGGTCATCACATCGCGAGCAAGCATGGGCCGTACTCCTGCTGACTTCGTTTCGGTCAACGCGCTGCCGGTTCGGCCTTGGCCGGATTGCCGATGGCGGCCGCGAGGCGTTGGACGGAATCCGCGAGCGCGCTGCGGTGAACTTCGTCGATCAGCGTGCCGCGGCCTTCCAGCGACGCCGCGATCTCGTCGATGACGTCGGCGAACAGGAACCAGTGCATGTGGATGTCGACCGTGCGCTTCAGCGCGCCGTGCTGGGCCAGCTTGATCTCGACGCAGTCGGCGCAAGCGCGCGCATCGAACGACGCCGAATGGCCGTAGCTGCCCATATAGACTTTCTCGGGGAAATCGATCGCGACTTCGGCGCGGTCGGTGATCGGACGCATGGCTGGAGTCCCGCTTGAATCTGACGCTTTCATGCAGCGCATCGGCCGGCGATGCCTTGATCTAACTCAATTCGCGTATCGCCCAAAGGCAAGGGGGCCCGGGCAGGGTCGGAACGCCGTTCCGAACGGGCCCTGTTTGCGCTATCGATGAACGAACGTTCCGCCCGGAGTATCCCGATGACCCGCGCCGCCGCCGTCGCCCGCGCCGCCCAGCACTACGATTCCGGCGCCTTCGCCGCAGTGCTGGCGCGCCGGGTGGCGATCCGCACCGAAAGCCAGGATCCGGCCCGGGCCGCCGAGCTCGGCCGCTACCTCGGCGAGGAGATGGCCCCGGCGCTCGCCGCGATGGGCTGCGACTGCCGCATCGTCGCCAATCCGGCCGGGCGCGGCGGCCCGTTCCTGATCGCGCGCCGGCGCGAGCCCGGCAACGCGCTCACGGTGCTGAGCTACGGCCATGGCGACGTGATCCGCGGGCTCGAAGGGCAGTGGCGCGCCGGGCTCGATCCCTGGCGCCTGACCGCGGAAGGCGACCGGATCTATGGACGCGGCACCGCCGACAACAAGGGCCAGCACACGATCAACCTGGCGGCGCTCGCGGCCGTGCTGGAAACGCGAGGGCGCCTCGGCTTCGATTTCGTGCTGGTGCTGGAAACCGGCGAGGAGACCGGCTCGCCGGGCTTGGCCGAGATCTTCCGCCAGGAAGCGGCGGCGCTCAAATCCGACGTGCTGATCGCCTCCGACGGACCGCGCCTCCGGGCGGATCGGCCGACGATCTTCACCGGTTCCCGGGGCTTGGCGAATTTCGACATCCGTGTCGATCTGCGGAAGGGGGCCCACCATTCGGGAAACTGGGGCGGCCTTCTGGCCGAGCCGGGCGTGATCCTCGCCCATGCGCTGGCCGCGATCGTCGACCGAAACGGCCGCATCCGCGTGCCGGAATGGCGGCCCAAGACGCTCTCGAATTCGGTGCGCATGGCGCTGGCGGATTGCGAGGTGGATGGCGGCGCGGACGGGCCCGCCATCGACGCCGATTGGGGCGAGCCGGGCCTGACGCCGTCGGAGCGCGTCTTCGGCTGGAACAGCTTCAGCGTGCTGGCGATGAAAACCGGCAATCCCGACCGCCCCGTCAACGCCATCCCACCGGTAGCCTCGGCACATTGCCAATTGCGCTTCGTCGTCGGCACCGATCCCGACGACGTGGTTCCGGCGCTGCGCCGGCACCTCGACCGCGAGGGCTTCACCAACGTGGCCGTGAGCCTGACGCCGGGCCAGATCGCGACGGCGACCCGCCTCGATCCCGATCATCCCTGGGTGCGCTGGACGGCGGCCTCGATCGCCGCCACCACCGGCAAGAAGCCGGCCATCCTGCCCAATCTCGGCGGCACCCTGCCCAACGACATCTTCGCGGAAATCGCCGGCGTGCCCACGATCTGGGTCCCGCATTCCTATCCCGCCTGCTCGCAGCACGCGCCCGACGAGCATTTGCTCGGCTCGGTGGCGCGCGAGGGCCTGGCGATGATGGCGGGCCTGTTCTGGGACTTGGGCGAGGGCGGCACGCCCGGCGGCGCGGCGCGATCTCACTCCTGAGTTGCCGGCACCACTTTCTTGAGGCGCGCCTCGCGGAGCGCGATATAGAGCGTCGCGGCGACGATGATGGCGGCGCCGACCAGCGCGGTATCGTCCGGCATCTCGCGGAAGACGAGATAGGCGAGGCCGCCGGAAACCACGAGCTGGACGTAGGCGATGGGGGCCACGATCGAGGCCTCGCCCTCGATATAGGCGCGCGTGATCGCGATCTGGCCGCAGGTGGCGAGCACGCCGGTGAGCGCCAGCAGGAACCAGCCCTCGAGGCTCGGCTGTTTCCAGGTCAGCAGCGCCGGGATCATGCAGAAGAGGGTCGAGAACAGCGCGAAATAGAACACCACGGTTTGCGGCCGCTCGGTGCGGCCGAGCGACTTCACCGTGAGCGCCACGCCGGCCGAGACGAGCGCGTCGGCGGTGGCGGCGACGAGGCCCCAATTGAGCTCGCCGAAGCCGGGCCGCACCATGATGAGGACGCCGGCGAAGCCCGCGGCGCAGGCGCTCCAGCGCCGCCAGCCGACGGTCTCGCCGAGCACCAGGACCGCGAACACGACGATGAACAGCGCGCGCGAGAAGCTCAGCGCCACCACGTCGGCGAGCGGCGCGAGCGCGAGCGCGAACACGAAGAGATAGGCGCCGCTGGCGCCGAGCACCGAGCGCATGAGGTGGCCGCCCATGCGGCGCGTGGCGATCGCGCGGGTGCGCACCGCGACCGGCAGCATGATGAGGATCATCACGAGGCCGCGCAGGAAGATGATCTGGCTCGGATCCAGCTCGCGCGCGAGGCCCTTCAAGTTGACGTTGTTGAGCGAGAAGGCGAGCACCGCCAGCAGCATCCAGACGGCGCCGCGGCTGTTCGGCGAAAGCGCTTTCCAAAATGCGGCGCTTGCCGGGGTCATCGGATGCCCCTCGCCGCCGCCAAGACGACGGCCCGAAGTGCAAAGAATAGGCTGCCGATGAGCATGAAAACGGCACTAAGGCGTTCGAGCGCCGGCGCGAGCCGGAATCCGCGGATGGCGGTTCCCCTTGGTCTCGGCGGCGCAAGCGGGCTATAAAGCCCGCTGGGTCAACCGCTTGCAACAGCGCCCGGCGCGGGCGCGGCATGTTTCATACCGCAACACCGTGGTTCTGACGCGCGACGCCATCAAGAGCGGATTCATCGATCGCATGATCGACGCGCGCGGCGGCTATCCCGGCCGCTGGACCGAGCAGCAAATCGTCGATTGCTACACGCGTATGCTGGCCGAGGCGCCGCCCGGCGACATCTGGGTGTTCGGCTACGGCTCGCTGATCTGGAATCCGTGCATCGAAGTCGCCGAATTGAAGCGCGCGCGGCTCCACGGTTTTCACCGCCGCTTCTGCCTCTGGACCCATCTCGGCCGCGGCTCGCCCGAATGCCCCGGGCTGATGCTGGGGCTCGTGCCCGGCGGCGCGTGCTCGGGCGTGGCGCTCCGCATTCCGCGCGCCAAGGGCGCCGCCGAATTCGACATTCTCTTCCGCCGCGAGATGGTGAGCGGCTCCTACGATCCGCGCTGGGTCACGGTGCGCATCGACGGCATGAAGCGGCCGGTGAAGGCGCTGACCTTCCTCATGAACCGCGCGCACGACCGCTATGCGGGCAAGCTCGGGGAAGCGGTGACGGCGGATGCGATCGCCAAGGCCGCGGGCCCGCTCGGCGCCTGCCGCGACTATCTCGACCAGACCGTGGCAGCGCTCGACGCGCTCGGCATCCACGACGGGCCGCTGAAGCGCCTGCAGCGCATGGTGCAGGAGCGGCTGGCGGCCGCGCGTTGACCGCTCAGCAGCCGCAGGCGCGGACGCAGTTATTGTATTGCTGGCGGCATTCGCGCGTCTGGCAGCCGCCGAAGCGCTGCGAGCACGCCCGCGCGCAAGACGAGTTGCAGGCCATCTGCTGACCTTCGGCGGGGTTCGCGCGGCGCGCGGCCGGGCCTTCGGATTGGGCGGCGGGCAGCGCCATCGCCTCGAGCGTGTCCAGCGTGGCCGCGGCCGTGTCCGCCGCCGTGGGCAGGCAACGCGCCGCGCCGGCCTCCGCCGAGGGGGCGGAAAATCCAGCGATTCCAAGGGCTAGAAAGCCCAGGACCAGGATGGCGAAAAGGCGTTGCATGGCAGCGGTTGGGCGGCGGTGTCCGATGTTGAACGCTGCACTATACAACGGCAACCTGAACCTGGCTTGAATGCGGATCGCGCGCCCGGACCATGCGGCGGGCGCGGTTTGACGCGCGGCGCCGCGCCGTGAATAGTATCACTTGATAATAAACGGGAGGAATCGATGGCGGGCGCCGGGAAGCGCGAAGTTTTGCTCGTCGGCAGCGTGCCGCTGGGCTCGGCCGAGCAGGTGTTCGCGACCTGCGCCGGCGCTCTCGCGGGGCAGGTCAAGCGCCTGCCCGACGGCGAGACCGGCCCGCGCACCAATTGGATCGCGTGGCAGCGCGCGATCCTCGCCGGCAACCCGGCGCTGCGGCTGCTGCCGGGCGCCGGCCCGTATCCGATCTTCGTGTTGAATCCCGATCACCGCGGGCCGGTGGCGTTCGGCCCGCTCGGCTATGCCGCCGCCGCGCGCGACTCCTACGCCGTGTTCTGCCGCCTGCGCGACGCCGGCCGCGTGCCGCGCGGCATGCGCTTCCAGGTGAGCCTGCCGACGCCGCTGGCCGTGATCGCCCAATACATCGAGGCGAGCGCCCAATCCGCGGTCGAAGGCCCGTACGAGAAACGCCTCATCGTCGAGGCGGGCGAGATCATGGACGCGATCCCGCACGCCGATCTCGCTTTGCAATGGGACGTGGCGGTGGAGTTCGCGGTGCTCGAGGGCCTGCGCCGCGTGCATTTCCAGCCGGTCTACGAGGGCGTCGTCGCCCGGCTCAAGGCCCTGCGCGACGCGATTCCGCCGGCGGTCGAGATGGGCTTTCATCTCTGCTACGGCGATTCGGGCGGCAAGCATTTCAAGGAGCCGGCCGACACCAGCCTGCTGGTCAAGGTCGCGAACGCGATCTCGGCAGACTCGGCGCGCCCGATCCAGTGGATCCACATGCCGGTGCCGAAGGAGCGCGACGACTCGGCCTTTTTCGCGCCGCTCAAGAATTTGAAGCTCCGGCCCGAGACGCGCCTGTTTCTCGGCCTCGTGCATCCCGGCGACGGCATCGAGGGAACGCGCCGGCGCATGGCGATGGCCGCGCGCTTCGTCAAGGATTTCGGCATCGCGACCGAATGCGGCTTCGGCCGCCGGCCGCCGGAGACCGTGCCCGATCTCCTCCGCATCCACGCCGACGCGTGAGGGCTCGGGGCCGCGTCACTCGATCCGGCAGGAGCAGCGCTGGATGCGGCAGGATTCGAGCTTGCGCACGCATTCCGGCTTGGCCGGCGAATCGTCGCCGTTGCACGCCTCGAACGAGGCCTCGCAGGCGAGATGGCATTGCTGCGTGCAGTTCGCGTCGAACGCCGAGCGCGACGGCGGCTGCGCGGGGGGTGCGCGCTCGGTGCGCCGCGCGGGCGGCGGCGGATCGACGGTGCGCGCCGGGTTGCGGAGGCCGGCCGGAGGTGTGTCGCGCGCAGGCGGCCCCGCCTCGTCGTCGCCGGAGGGCGGCGCCGTGCGGTTGGTGACGCGCGGCGCCTTGGGCACCGGCGGGGGCGGCGGCGGCGTGGTGGCGCGGGCCGGCGGTCCTTGGCCGCGGTCGATCGCCGGCAGGTCGTCGAGCGGCTTCTCGCGCACGGTTTGTGCCGCGGCGCCCACCGCCAGCAAGCCCGCCAAACACAGTCCGATGAATCCGTTTCGCCCGATCATGGCATCCCCAAGAGGCACGGATCGCGGCCCCCCAACCCAAGTCGAGGCGGGCCGCCATTCTCCCTAATCTAGCTACGTTTCGCCGCCCCGGCCTATCCCTGAAGGGCCCGCGCGGCGGCAGGATTGGATACCCGGAGTTTGGCGAGACCGTGGCGCGTCAGTCGATCTGCAACAGCAGCCATTTCAAATAGGCGGTTTCGGGCAGCTGCGGATGGATGGGATGGTCGGGCCCGGCGCCGCCGCTCATCAGGATGCGGCCGGTGCGCGCCGCCGCCGCGAGGCCGTTGGCGACCTCGCCCTGGAACATGTCCGGCGACATGTTGTGCGAGCACGATGCGATGAAGAGGAAGCCCTTGGCCTCGACGGCACCCGCCGCGAGCCGCGCGAGCTTGCGGTAGGCGCGGGCGCCGGGGCCGAGATCCTTTTTCGATTTCACGAAGCTCGGCGGATCGGCGACGACGAGGTCGAAGCGCTCCTTCTTGAGGGCGATGGCTTCGAGCGCCGTGAACGCATCGGCGCGCTCGAACGCCACGCGCTCGCCGAGCGCGTTCAGCGCCGCCGCGCGCGTCGCCAGCTCGATGGCCTTGGGCGAGCTGTCGATGCCGCGCACCGATTTGGCGCCGGCGCGCGCGCACACCACCGAGAAGGCGCCGGTGTGGCAATAGACGTCGAGGATGCGCGCCCCTTGCGCGAGCCGCGCCACGCGCCCGCGCGCTTCGGCGATGTCGAGATACCAGCCGGTCTTCTGGCCCTGGAGCACGTCGAGGGCGAAGCGCGCGCCGCGGTCCTCGATCTCGATCGGGCCGTCCACCTCGCCGCGCAGCACCTTCACCTCTTCGGCGAGGCCCTCGAGCGCGCGGCCGGAGCCGTCGTTGCGCAACACCACGGCGCGCGGCGCCACGATCTCGCCGAGCGCCGTGGCGAAGGCCGGCAGCAGCCGCTCGGCGCCGGCGGTGTTAGCCTGCACCACCACCACGTCGCCGAAGCGGTCGGCGACGAAGCCGGGGAGGGCATCGCCCTCGGCGTGGACCAGGCGGTAGAGCGGCTTCTGGAAGAAGCGTTCGCGGAGGGCGAGCGCCGTGCGGAGCTTGGCCGCGAACCAGCCGGTATCGAGCGCCGCCGCCGGGCTCTTGTCGTAGAACCGCGCCGCCACCAGCGCGTGGACGTTGAAGCTCGCGGTGCCGAGCGGCTGGCCTTCGGCGGTCTCGATCTTGACCAGCGCGCCGGGCGCGATTTTCTTGGCCGCGGCGTCGATGGCGAGCTCGTTGGAATAGAGCCACGGGCTGCCGGCGCGCACGCGCTTGCCGTGGCCGGGGAGGATGCGGATGGTGGGGCGGTCGGAGGACATGGCGGCCTCCTTAGAGCAACCCCCGCCGCATGCCAACCGGCGAAGGCGCGCGCCGCCTGCGCTGCCCCGGCGCCAGCGCGCCGCCGTCGGCGGGCGCCGTCAGCGGCCGAAACTCCGACGCGGCAAATGTCGATCAAAGACGAAATTCGATTCGCATCGGCGTTTGTCGTCATTCGTCATCATTCGTCGTCATTCGTCGTCTTTTTGTCGTCATTTCGCGGGTCCGGAATCATCATTTGTCGTCATTTTGTCGTCATTCCGGGCGTTCGAGATCGTCATTCGTCGTCATCGCGAGCTCGGGTTCGAAGACCCGGATGCGCGCCTGCCGGCCAATGCCTCGAAGCGCGAGAAATGAGAAAGGATAGAAAGGCGTAGTTTCCGACGGCTCGCTGAAACCTATCCTTTTCTATCCCTTTCTATCCTTTTCTATCCCTCGAACTTTCCTTTTCGATGCCTGCCGCAGCTCCCGAGCGCAGAAATCCGCGCGCGCGTCAAACGCCGCCGCGCCCCGGCGCATCTCCGCCGCGACGCCCCGCCCGCAACCGGGGCGAGAGTAGAATGGCGCACGATATTCTTGTTTTGTTCCTTTGTCAATCGCACCTGATGCTTTGTGCCAAAACGTGACTAGCTATATTCCCGGCTGCGTATGGCGGGAGCCAACATGGTTTTCATTTTGCGAGACGAACATGAGCGCGTGTTCATGGGCGAGCAGGCTAACTTGCCAGACCGAATAATCGGCCTTCTTTATCCGATACTTATTGATACGCGTCTGGAGGCACTGATCAAAAGCCGATGGAAGGATGACAGTAAGGGCAGCGTGCTAGAGGGCCTGTTCAGAGACGGCGACGCACTTGGCTCCTTCGATACGCGCGTGAAGATCGGCTTCGCAATCGGATTGTACGGCGAAGACATTCTGAACGAGCTGAGATGGATCGTTAAAATTAGAAATGCGTTTGCTCACAAGCACCATGCCCGGGATTTCGAATCCCAGCCCGTATGCAATTTTGTGAACAAACTTGACCTTCTGAATAAATATCCGAAGGAGGACATTCCATCACTTGGCATAGCCGATTGGCCGCATGATCGACAGAAATGGATCCAAAGCGTCATGCGTCACAGCGGCTTAAAGGACTTGACGCCCCGAAGAACGCGATACTTACGATCAATCGAGATAATCCTCACATGGCTTGCCATTGAGTCTGGCGAGCTAGAAGGACTCATAGGGCGTCTTACGGCTGAAGCCCATCGGTTCGTGTCGCAGCTCGTTGAGCCGTCAACATAATGCGCCATGTGTCGAAAACCACGCCATCCGGCTTCTCAATCGAGGCCATGAAATCATGGCCTGAGCCGAATCGCGCGCCCCTCACCCCGTCTGCGCCGGAATCTCGATCTCCAGCTCGTCCAATCCCTGCTCGAGGTAGTCGGCGAGCAGCGGGGTGCCGGTGAGATAGCGGGTGCGGTCGCGGGGCGGGATGGTCAAGGCTTGTGCGGCGGCTTCGCGCCACTGGCTCTTGTCGTAGTCGCCGCGGCCGGTCCACATGATGGCGACGAGGTCGCGGCTCTCGTCTTCGTTGAGGCCGTCGAGCGCGCCTTTGAGTTCCTCGAGGGTCGGGTCGTCGGCGAGGTCCTCGAGCACGTCGATGGCGCGGTCGTCGCTCGCGTTCGATCCCGAATTGGGATCGTCGGGTTCGACCTTGACGCCGAATTCGCGGGCCTTCTCGATGATGAAGCCGACGGCGGCGGGGTTGACGGTCAGCATGCTCGGCGCTCCTCTGGCGATGCGTGGGGATAGGCCGAAGCGGCCGCCTTCGCGTTGATCCACATCATGTAACGCGCCGCGGCGGCTTTCGTTGCAACGGGCTTGCTGGCGCCGCCGGGCGGCCTGGCCTAGGCTTCGGCGTTCGCCCGAAAGGTGCGCGTGCCCATGATCCGCAGCGCCGCCGGGCGCGTCGCTTCTTGCGCCACGTCAATGCCGCTGCCCGCGCGCGAGCCTACTCTATTACTTGGACGGGAGGTCGGGCGAACGGTTCCCGTCCCCCTGGTGGAGCGCGCATGAACGAGACGGCGCCGGACCCGGCGGCAGCGCGGTGGGAGCATTTTCCGCACGGCGCCGATGTCGGCGTGCGCGGGCTCGGCCCGAGCGAAGAGGCGGCCTTCGAGCAGGCCGCGCTGGCGCTCACCGCGGCGCTGACCGATCCGGCCACGGTCGTGCCGCGCGCGGCGGTGACGATTTCGTGCCGTGCGCCCGACGACGAGCTGCTGCTGACCGAATGGCTGAACGCGCTCATCTACGAAATGGCGACGCGCAAGATGCTGTTCGGCCGCTTCGCGGTGCGCATTCGCGCCGAGGCGGGCGGCCGGGCGCTCGCGGGCGAGGCGTGGGGCGAGGCGATCGATGCGCCGCGCCACGCGCCGGCGACCGAGGCCAAGGGCGCCACGTTCACGGCGCTGAGGGTGTCGGCGGAAGGCGGCCGATGGGTGGCGCAATGCGTGGTGGACGTGTGAGGCGGCCATGGATCTGAACCGGTTCACCCGGCTTTCCGCCGATGCCTGGCGCATCGAGGCCACGGGCGCCATGCGCGTGCCGGCCATCATCTACGCCAGCGAAGACCTGATCCGCGACATGGACGACAAGGTCTACGAGCAGGCCGCCAACGTGGCGACGCTGCCCGGCATCGTCGGCGCCGTCTATGCGATGCCCGATGCGCATTGGGGCTATGGCTTTCCCATCGGCGGCGTGGCCGCCTTCGATGCCGACGCGGGCGGCGTGGTCTGCGCCGGCGGCGTCGGCTTCGACATCTCCTGCGGCGTGCGCGCCCTGCTGACGGGCATCGCCGCCGCCGACCTCGCGCCGGTGAAAGGCAAGCTCGCCGATGCGCTGTTCGCGCATGTTCCGGCGGGGCTCGGCCGCACCGGCGACATCACGTTGAACGACCGCGAGATGCGCGAAATGCTCTCGGGCGGTGCGCGCTGGGCGGTCGGCCATGGCTACGGCGAAAAGGCCGATCTGGAGCGCATCGAGGATCACGGCAGGGCCGAGGGCGCCGATCCCGACTGCGTCTCGCAGCACGCCATCGACCGTCAGCGCAGCGAGGTCGGCACGCTCGGCTCGGGCAACCACTATCTCGAGATCCAGGAAATCGACGAAATCTTCGATGCCGAGGCGGCCGCCGCCTTCGGCCTGCGCCAGGGCGAGGCGGTGATCGCCATCCACTGCGGCTCGCGCGGCCTGGGGCACCAGATCGGCACCGACTATCTTCGCGACATGGCCATCGCCGCCGCCGAGCACGGCATCGTGCTGCCCGACCGCGAGCTGGCCTGCGCGCCGATCCGCTCGGCGCTCGGCCAGCGCTATCTCGGCGCCATGCGCGCGGCCATCAATTGCGCGCTCGCCAACCGGCAGATCGTCGCCCATCTCGCGCGCGGCGTCTTCGGCGCGATCGTACCCGGCGCGCGGCTCGACCTGCTGTTCGACGTTTCGCACAACACCTGCAAGGCCGAGACGCACCGCGTCGCGGGGCACTCGCGCGAGCTCTACGTGCACCGCAAGGGGGCCACGCGCGCCTTCGGGCCGGGGCATCCCTCGCTGCCCGCGGCGCTCGCGGAGGCGGGCCAGCCGGTGCTGATCGGCGGCAGCATGGGCACCGCGTCCTACGTTCTCGCCGGCACCGCGGCAAGCGAGGCCGCCGCCTTCAGCTCCGCCTGCCACGGCGCGGGCCGCGCCATGAGCCGGCATCAGGCGCTGAAGCGCTGGCGCGGCCGGCGCGTCGTCGACGATCTGGCCGCCCAGGGCATCGAAATCAGGAGCCCGTCGCTGCGCGGCATCGCCGAGGAAGCGCCCGGCGCCTACAAGGATGTGAGCGCGGTCGTGGACGCCGCCCATCGTGCCGGCCTCGCCCGCAAAGTGGCGCGCTTGAAGCCCCTGGTGTGCATCAAGGGGTGACGGGCGCGCGGCGCAGGCGCCGGCGGCGGCCTAGTCGCACTTGCGCCGGCGCGCCTCGGCTTCGGTGAATTCGCGCGAATTGGCGAATGCGCGGCAGTCCGCCTCGTGCTGCCGGCGCGCAATGCATTGCGCCAGCGCCGCGCCCTCGTGGCCGAAGTCGCGGCACGTGTCCTTGGCTTCGTCGGCGTCCGAATAGATCGGGCTATGGCAAGCCGCGAGCAAAAGCAGGACGGGGATGAGGCGCCACATGCGCGGAGTATGGGCGCAGCGGCGGAGGGGTTCAATGCGGAAGGAGGGCGGGGGCGACATCGAGCCCTCGCTCCCTGGGGGAGCGGGGGTTGGGGGCGAGGGGCAGCAAACGGGGTTTGGCCGCATCAGCAAGAAGCCGCGCGCTCATCGTTGCTCACGGCGAACGTGTTCTGCGCGGATGAATGCGTCGCCCGCACGGAAGCTCTACTTCGACCACCACGTTTGCTGCCCCTCACCCCTGGCCCCTCTCCCCCAGGGAGAGGGGGACGTTAGGTTTGGATTTTCCGACTTCGCGCGCCGTGGCCGTAGCGCCGGCATCGACGGCGCGGTTCGCGGCGTCGAGCACCACGCCATACGCGTCCTTCGCCTGTGCCGGCGTGTAGTATCCGCGGCGCACGTCGCGGGCCACGAGTTCGGGGTCGCGCTCGAGCGGATCGCCGTAGCCGCCGCCGCCGGGGGTCATCACCGTGATCGAATCGCCGGCTTCGATGCGGATGTCCTGGTCCTTGGAGAGATGCGGCGGGATGTAGGAGACGCCGCCGCGCAAAACGACCACTTTGTTGAGCCCGCCATCCTGGCCGCCGAAGGCACCTTGCGGGCCGGTGCGGCCGTGGTCCATGACGAACGAGGCGCGGGCGGTGCCGCGGCGGAGGCGCACTTTGTATTTGAGCCCGAAGCCGCCGCGCTGCTTGCCCGCGCCGCCCGAGCCTTCGTGGAGCGCGTATTCCTCGATCAGGATCGGGAAGCGCTGCTCGAGGATTTCCACCGGCACGGCTTTGGAGATGCCGATGGTGGAGCAGCCGTTGGAAATGCCGTCGCCGTCGAGGCTGCCGCCATAGCCGCCGCCGGTGAAAAAATACATGACGTAGGAGCGGCCGCTGGCGGGATCGGTGCCGCCCAACGCGAAATTGCCCGAAGTGCCGGCCGGCGCCGCGAACAGCTGATTGGGGAGGGCGGGGGTGAGCGCCACGAACACCGCTTCGGCGATGCGCTGGCTCACCTCCGCCGCGCAGCCCGAGACGGGGCGCGGATATTCCGCGTAGAGGAACGTGCCCTTCGGGTATTTGATCTTGAGCGGCAGATAGGTGCCCGCGTTGATCGGCACGTCGGGGAAGATGTGCTTGATGGCGAGATAGACCGACGAGCACGTGGTCGCGATCACGCTGTTCATCGGCCCCAAACAGGGCGGCGAGGAGCCGGTGAAGTCAAAGTGCAGATCGGTGCCCTTCTTGACGATGGCGAGGTTGATGAGCAGCGGCTCGTCGACGACGCCGTCGGAATCGACGATCGCCTGGCCGCGATAGAGCCCGTCGGGGATCTGCGCGATCTTGGCGCGCATCAGGCGCTCGGCGCCGGCACGTAGTTCCACGATGGCGTCTTCGACCGTGCGCTGGCCGTATTTGTCGAGGAGGGCCGTGAGGCGGCGTTCGCCGACCGCGAGTGCGGCGGCCTGCGCCTTGATGTCGCCGATGCGCTGGTCGGCGATGCGGATGTTGGAATTGATGATAGCGAGGATTTCCTCGTCGATCTTGCCGGCCTTGAAGAGCTTGACCGGCGGCAGGCGCAGGCCTTCCTGCTCCACCTCGGTGGCGGTGGCGGAAAACCCGCCGGGCACGGCGCCGCCCGTGTCGGCCCAGTGTCCGGTGTTGGCCAGCCACGAGAACAGCTTGCCCTTGTAGAAGAACGGCTTCACGAAGCGCACGTCCATCAGATGCGTGCCGCCGAGATAGGGATCGTTGACGATGTAGACGTCGCCCGGGCGGATGTCCTTGGCGACCTTGATCACTTCCTGCGTTCCGAACTGCATCGTGCCGACGAAGACCGGGAGCCCGAGATCGCCCTGCGCGATCAGCTCGCCGCTGGTGCGGTGATAGATGCCGTCGGAACGGTCGAGCCCCTCCGCGATCACCGGGCTGAACGCCGCCCGCACGAACGCCAGGTCCATCTCGTTGCAGACCTGGATGAGGCCGTTCTGGATCACGGCGAGGGTGACCGGGTCGAGGCCGGACGCGGCGCGTGTCCGCGATTTCGTTTGCGGCGCAGGAGCTTTGAGGGCTGAGCGTTTCATGAGCGGCCTCCTTCTCCCCCTCGCCCTGGGGCGAGGGGGCGGGGGGTGAGGGGGAAAGCCTTTGCGCACGCGCAGGGAGTCCCCCTCACCCCTGGCCCCTCGCCCCAGGGCGAGGGGAAAGATGCGTGCTTTCTCATTTCCCCACCGTCACGATCAAATTGCCGAACTTGTCCGCATCCACCACATTCCCCGGCTCGATCACCGTCGTCGCGTCCATCTGCTCGACGATGGCGGGGCCGTGGATGCGGGTCTTGGGCACGAGCTGTTCGCGGCGGTAGATCGGCGTCTTCTTCCAGCCGGATTCGAACCAGACGCGGCGGTGCGCCACCGGCTTGGTGCCGAGCCCCTTGTCGGTCTGCGAGAGGGCGGCCAGCGGCGCGGATTTCCGGCGGCCGATGACGGCGGTGTGGAGATTCACGAGCACGGGGCGGATCTCCGGCAGCTCCACCTCGAAACGGCGCCAATAGGCCTTCGCGAAATCGTCGTGGAGCTGCGCGCGCGTCGTGCGCGGGCTCTTCAACGGGATCGTGAGGATGTGGCTCTGGCCGAGATACTGCATGTCGGCGGAATGCAGCACCACGAGTTCTTCGATCGCCACCCCTTCGCGCGCGATGGTGGCCTTACCTTCCGCGATCTGCGCCTCGAGGATTCGCCGCACCTCGGTCACGTCGAGCACCGCCACCGGCTTGTTCACCGTGCGCACATAGTCGTGGCGCACGTCGGCGACGAGGCAGCCGAGGGCGTTGGTGAGGCCGGGCTTGGCGGGAATGAGGATTTTCGGGATCGCGAGTTCGCGCGCCAACGCCACCGCGTGCAGCGGCCCGGCGCCGCCGAACGGGAACAGCGCGAAATCGCGCGGGTCGTGGCCGCGGGCGAGCGAGACCATGCGCAAGGCGCCGGCCATCTTGTCGTTGGCGATGCGGAGGATGGCGGCGGCGACGCCCTCGGCATCGAGGCCGAGCTTCCGGCCGATCTCGGCCTCGAAGATGCGGCCGATTTCCTCGGGCGAGATGCGGTCGGTGACGCCGAGGAGCGCCGCCGGGTTGAGGCGCCCGAGCAGCAGATTCGCGTCGGTGATCGTGGGGCGCGTGCCGCCGCGGCCGTAGCAGATGGGCCCGGGCTTGGCGCCGGCGCTTTCGGGGCCGACCTGGAGCATGCCGGCCTCGTTGATGAACGCGATCGAGCCGCCGCCGGCGCCGATCGTGTGCACGTCCACCATCGGGACGTGGATCGGCATGGCGTATTCGAGCTCGAGCTCGCCGCTGACCTGCGGCACGCCGTGCTGGATGAGGCCCACGTCGCAGCTCGTGCCGCCCATGTCGCAGGTCATGACATCGGGGAAACCGGCCTGCGTGGCGGTGTAGGCCGCGGCCATGACGCCCGAGGCGGGGCCGGACATCACGGTGTTCACCGCCGCCTCGGCGACAATCGAGGCCGCGACCGTGCCGCCGTTCCCTTGCATCACCAAGAGCTCGCGGCCGAAGCCGCGCTTGCCCAACTCGCCGGTGAGGCGCGAGATGTAATTGTCGAGCACGGGCTGGATGACGGCGTTCACGGCCGCGGTCACGCCGCGCTCGTATTCGCGGTATTCCGAGAGGATCGCGTGGCCGGCGGTGACATAGGCGTTGGGCCAGAGCTTCTTGGCGATCGCGGCCGCGCGCTTCTCGTGCGCGGGATTGATGTAGCTGTGGAGGAAATGGATCACCAGCGATTGGCAGCCCGCCGCCAGCAGCGCCTTGACCGCCGCTTCCACCTCGGCTTCGTCGAGGGGCGTCACGATCTCGCCCGCCGCATCCATGCGCTCGGTGACTTCCAGGCGCAGCTCGCGCGGGATGAGGGGGTTGAACGTGCCCTTCATGCCGTAAGGCTGCGGCCGCGTGCGGCGGCCCAATTCGAGCACGTCGCGGAAGCCCTTGGTGGTGATGAGCCCGGCCTTGGCGACCTTCCGCTCCAGGAGCGCGTTGGTGGTGGCGGTGGTGCCGTGGATGATGGTGGCGACGTCGGCCAGCGGCACGCCGGTGGAATCGAGCGCCTGCAGCACGCCGAAGGCCTGGTTCTCGACCGTGGTCGGCACCTTGGCGACGCGGAGGGCACCCCCGGCCGGGTCCATGAGGATGAGATCCGTGAACGTGCCGCCGACATCGACGCCGACGACGATGCCCGCGGCCGCGGCCGCTTTCTTGGCGGCGGGCGAAGATGCTGGGAGGCGGGGAGGCGGGGAGGATTTCTTGCGCGCGCTGCGCGCGCCATATTTCACGTCTCCCCGTCTCCCCGCCTCCCTGCGAATTTCTGCTTTCATCGTCATGCTCGATTCAAACGTGGAGATAGGCTTTGCGCACAGCTTCGTCGGCCATCAGCGCCTTCATGGTGCCTTCGAAGCGGATGGCGCCCTTCTCGATGATGTAGGCGCGGTCGGCGACATGGGCGGCAAAGTGGAGGTTTTGCTCGCACAGCAGCACTGAGAGGCCCTCGGCCTTGAGCTGGCGCACCGTTTCCGCGAGCTGCTGCACGATCACGGGCGCGAGGCCTTCGGAGGGCTCGTCGAGCAGGACGAGGCGCGGATTGCCCATGAGGGTGCGGGCGATGGTCAGCATCTGCTGCTCGCCGCCGCTCATGCGCCCGCCGGCCCGGTCGCGCATTTCGGCGAGGTTGGGGAAAAGCTTGAACAGGCGCTCGGCGGTCCAGGGCAATGCGCCGTTGCGCGGCGTCTGCCGGCCGACCTCGAGATTCTCGAGCACCGAAAGCTCGGTGAAGATGCGGCGCTCCTCGGGCACGTAGCCGAGCCCGAGGCGCGCGATGCGGAAGGGTTCCGCGCCCGCGATCTCCTCGCCCGCGAAGCGGATCGTGCCCTTGGCCGGGCGCACCAGGCCGATGATGGATTTCAGCGTGGTGGATTTCCCGGCGCCGTTGCGGCCCAGCAGCACGACCACCTCGCCGGCGCCGACCTCGAGCCCGACGTCGAACAGGATGTGCGCGCGGCCGTAGAAGGCGTTGAGGCTCGCGACGCTGAGGATGCCCGCGTTCACGCCGCCTCCAGCGTCGGCATCGAGCCGAGATAGATGTCCTGCACCGTCTTGTCGGCGCGGACGTCGGCGGGCTTGCCTTCGGCGATGAGCTTGCCGCGGTTCATGACCATGATGCGGTCGGCATGGGCGAAGACCACGTCCATGTCGTGCTCGGTGAAGAGGACGCTGATACCCTCGCGGCGCACGATCTCGGCGGTCAGCGCCATCAGCGCGATGCGCTCCTTGGGCGCCATGCCGGCGGTGGGTTCGTCCATGAGCAGCAGCTTGGGCTGGTTGGCGAGCGCCACGGCGAGCTCGACGCGCTTCAGATCGCCATAGGCGAGCACGCTGCAGGCGCGGTCGAACTGGTCTTCCATGCCGACGCGCGCGAGCAATGCCATCGCCTCCTCGACATGCATCGCATGGGCGCGCCGCCAGAGGGCGCGGCTCCGGCGGTGATGGCTGATGAGCGCCATCTGCACGTTCTCGCGCACCGTCATCGAGGCGAAGGTAGCGGTGATCTGGAAGGTGCGGCCGACGCCGAGGCGCCACACCTTGCGCGGCGCCCAGCCGGTGATGTCGCGGCCCCGGAATTCGACGCGGCCGCCGTCGGGCGCGAGCTGGCCGTTCAGCATGTTGAAGCACGTCGTCTTGCCGGCGCCGTTGGGGCCGATGAGCGCCAGCAATTCGCCCGCCTCGAGCTTGAACGAGACGCCGCCCACGGCCTGCACGCCGCCGAACGCCTTGGCGAGGGCGGTGACTTTGAGGACGGTCACGTCCTTCCCCCCACCAGCTCTTCGCGGCGCACGAAACCGAGCGCCGTGCCGATGCGGTCGCGGATGAAGCCCGCGATGCCCTCGGGGAAGGCGATGACGATGACGACGATGAGGAAGCCGAGCATGCCCTGCCAGTAATCGGCGAGCTTGGGCGCTCCGAACAGGCCCCAGAAGGCGGGGTTCTTGACGATGTCGCGCAGCCATTCGAACGCGGCCGCACCCACGACGGGCCCGGCCAGCGTCTGCGTGCCGCCCAGCATGATCATGTAGAGCGGGTCGAAGGAGTGGGGGATGTCGAGGATATCCGGGAAGACACTTCCCTTCGAGTACGCGAAGAGCCCGCCCGCCATTCCTGCGAAGGCGCCGGCGAGGGTGAAGGCGAGCCATTGGTGCGTACGCACGTCGATGCCGATGGCGTCGGCGCGGCGTGGCGAATCGCGGCCGGCGCGCATGGTGTAGCCGAAGGGCGCGAACAGGAACCTTCGCAGCAGCACGACTCCGCCCGCGGACAGCGCGAGCACGAGATAGTAATAAGCATCGCGCGAGAGCACCCACGGGGAACGGCGGAGGCCGAGAATGCCGTTCTCGCCCTCGGTGAAACTGGATTGGAAGGCGTAGGACCAGATGATCTGCGCGCCGGCGAGCGTCAGCATCGCGAAATAGACGCCCGAGAGCCGCGCCGCCAGCCAGCCGATGATGAGCCCGCCCGCGGCCGCGAGCATCGGGGCGCCCAGCAGCCCCACCTCCATCGGCACCTGCATGTATTTCAGCAGCAGCGCCGACGCGTAGGCGCCGAGCCCGAAATAGGCGGCGTGGCCGAAGCTGTGCATGCCGCCCGGCCCGGCGATGAAATGCAGACTCGCCGCGAACAGCACCAGGATCAGGATATCGGTGGCGAGCAGCGCCATGCTCTGGCCCGCGAGCGGCAGCGCCAACAGCGCCACGCCGAGCGCGGCATAGAGCCATTTCATCTGCGCCGTGGCCGGACGGAGCGGCGCTTCCGCCGTGCCGGCATGGGCGCCGACCGTCACCGCCTGCTTGCCGAGCAGACCCCAGGGCCGCACGACGAGCACGATCGCCATCACCAGGAACATCAGCACCAGCGTGATCTTGGGCAGCACGAGAATGCCGAAGGCGTTGAGCTCGGCGATGATGAAGGCGGCGAGATAGGCGCCGGCGATGCTGCCCATGCCGCCCACCACCACGACGACGAAGGCCGGCGCCAGGATGATGAGATCCATCGAGAGGTTGATCGATTCGGGGCGCAGCATGGTGAGCGAGCCGCCGAGCCCCGCCAGCGTCGCCCCGGCGAACAGCACGCTGGTGAAGAGGAGCTTCTGGTTGACGCCGAGCGCGCCCACCATGTCGCGGTCTTGCGTCGCGGCGCGCACCAGCGTGCCCCAGCGCGTCTTGGTCATCAGCAGCCAGATGGCGCCGAGCACGAAGAGCCCGATGCCGATATAGGCGAGGTCGAACACGGGAATGACGCTGTCGCCGATCGGCACGGTGCCGCGCAGCGCCGGCGAGGTCTTGTCCTGCACGCCCCAGATGGCGCGGGTCGCGTCCTTGACGATCAGCACCACGCCGAAGGTGGCGACGAGCTGGAAAAGCTCGGGCGCCCGGTAGATGCGCCTGAGCAGCAGCACCTCGATGGCGATGCCGAGCACGCCCACCGCGAGGGCGCCGCCGACGATGGCGACGACGAAGCCCAACGTGTTGGTGCCGATGTCGGTCACCAGCATGTGCGCGATGTAGGCGCCCAGCATGAAGAACGAGCCGTGCGCGAGATTGATGATGCGCGTCACGCCGAAGATCAGCGAGAGCCCCGCCGCCACGAGAAACAGCGACGAGGCACTCGCCAGACCGGTCAGGAATTGGACGAGGTAGAAGGACATCGTTGACCACGCGCTAGCTTGTCCTCTCCCGCGCAAGCGGGAGAGGAGGGGCCCATTCGACGCGATTGGCGTCGAATGGGAAGTGAGGGCACTCCCTTGGCCAGTGGCGCACGGCGGCGCCAGTGGAGATGCGGTCCCTCACCTCCCATTCGCTGCTCGCCAAGCGCTCGCAGCGAACAGGCCCCTCCTCTCCCGCTGAGCGGGAGAGGGACGCTTCGCTATTTCATCGCGTCCGCCGGACGCAGCTTCTTCACGTAGTCGTCGCTCGGCTGATACTTGGCGCCGTCGGCGTAGTACCAGTCCTTCATCGTCGGCTTGCCCTGTTCGACCGTGGTGAGGCCGACATAGGCGCCGAGCGTCGCCTGGTGATCGAGCGCCCGGAAGGTGTAGGCGCCCATCGGCGAGGGCAGCGAAATGCCGCGCGCCGCCTTGATGAGCGATTCGGTGTCGGTGGCGCCGGCTTTCTGGATGATGCCGGCCGCGGCATACATCCAGGTGTAGCCGACGATCGAGCCCAGGCGCGGATAGTCATTGTACTTCGCCTGATAGGCCTTCACGAACGCATCGTGCTCCGGCGTCTTGATCTTGGACCAGGGGTAGCCGGTCACGATCCAGCCTTCGGGCATGTCGGCGCCGAGCGGGTCGGCGTATTCCGGCTCGCCGGTGAGCAGGCTCACCACGGTCTTGTCCTTGAACAAGCCGCGGGCATTGCCTTCCTTGACGAACTTGGCGAGATCGCCGCCGAAGGTGACGTTGAAGATGCCCTCGGCGTTGGCGCGCAGCAGCGCCTGCACCTCGGCGCCGGCGTCGATGCGGCCGAGCGCCGGCCATTGCTGGACGACGACCTCGATATCGGGCCGCTTCTGCTTCAGGAGCTCGAGGAACGCCTTCACCGAATCCGTGCCGTAGGCGTAGTTGGGCGCGATCGTCACCCATTTCTTGGCCTTGGATTTGGCGGCCTGTTCCACCAGCATCGCCGCCTGCATGTAGGTGCTGGCACGCAAGCGGAAGGTGTAGCGGTTGCCCTTCTCCCAAACGACCTGGTCGGCGAGCGGCTCGGCGGCGAGGAAGAACACTTTCTTCTGCGCGGCGAAATCGGTGACGGCGAGGCCGATATGGGAGAGGAACGTGCCGCCGACCATCACGACCTTGTCGTTGACGACCATTTCCTCGGCGATCTTGACCGCGTCGCCCGGCTTGCCGCCGTCGTCGCGGGCGATGACCTCGAGCTTCTTGCCGAGCACGCCGCCCTTCTTGTTGATCTCCTCGAGGGCCATCTCCCACGCCTTCTTGTAGGGCTGGGTGAAGCCGGGCATGCCCGAATAGGAATTGATCTCGCCGATCTTGATCGCATCCTGCGCCGATGCGGCGCCAGAGAACGTGCCGGCGACGGCGAAGGCCGCCGTCGTCGCGAGTAGCGTGCGTCGATTGAACTGCATGGTTTCTGCTCCTTGCTCCCTGATTTCTAAGACGTCGGCCGAATCGATCGAACGATTCGGTGTCGAACTTCTCGATTGCGTCCATCCTTCGAGGGCCGCCCGAAGAGGGCGGCCACCTCAGGATGAGGCCCGTTTGTTACCGCAAATTCGGCCTCATCCCGAGGTGCTCGTGTCCATTCGTATCGCGAATGGACACGAGCCTCGAAGGATGCGCGCGATAAAGGCATTCGTCTCACTCCGCCGCCTGCTGCTGCCGCTCGGCGCGGATCAGACGCTCGACGATGCGGCGGCTTCGCTGCGGGCCGTTGTCGATCACGAGCTTGACCTGCGGGCGCGGCGGATTCGCCTCCTCGGCGGCCTGGATCGCCTCCAGCACCGCCACGTCCTCGCTGAACGCCAACACGAGCTGGTCGGTCATGATCTTCGAAACCTCGGCGTCGCCGGGCGCGAAATTGCGCACCTGCATCCAGTAATAGTGCGAGCTCCGCTCGGTCTCGGGCGCGATGAAGTGGCAGGAATAGGTGCGATAGGCGCCGTCGCGGTCGGCGTCGGCGTGCCCCATGCCGACCGGGCCGCTACCGAAATCGGTGATCGCCACCGAGGGCGCGTAGTAATTGTAGTATTGCCAGCGGTCGCAATGCGTATCGAGCTTGGTCAGCTTCTTGATGATCGGCACCGGCGGTCGGTCGAGCGTCCAGCGGATCACCGTCACCGAGTCGCCGTCCTGCTGCGTCTCGACCGGAATGTCGGCCATCTCGGGGCTGCCGAGCGTCGAGAGGTGCACGAAGCTCACATGCATCGGATCGAGCAGATTGTCGGTGATGTTCTGATAGTGGGTGCGGACATAGGTGTAGGGGCCGCGGTTCGTCGTCCAGCCCGGCGCGCCGTAGGCGGGGAGCTGAAGGAGCTTGCGCTCGTCGGCCAGCGCCGCGTCGCCCGTCCAGATCCACACCAGGCCAAGATGATCGACCGCGGGATAGGCGCGCACGCGCGCCTGCGCCGGAATCGAGGCCTGGCCCGGAATGCGGATGCACGTGCCCGAGGGATCGTAGGTCATGCCATGATAACCGCACTCGACGGCATCGCCTTTGATCTTGCCCATCGAGAGCGGCATGTATTTGTGGCAGCAACGATCCTCGAGCGCCACCGGGGCGCCCGCCTCGGTGCGGTACAGCACGACCTTCTCGCCGAGCATGAGGCGCGGCACGAGCGCGCGACCGAGCTCGTGGCTCCAAGAGGCCGGATACCAGGCGTTGCGGACGAAACTCATCGTCGGTCGTTCCCCCTCGATTCTCAGCGCTGGCCGTCGCCGACCTTGATTTCGGCCACGGTCAGGCCGCCGGCGCGATTGTGGACGCGCGGCCCCGTCGTCATCGCGATCACGAATACGATCTCGTTGGCGCGCGGCGCGTCGGGCACGCGCACTTCCATCGCGTCGAAATGCGAGCGCACGTAGGCGGCGTTGATGTGGTGGATGGGAATGTCGATGGTGGCGCCCATGCCGGCGACCTTTTTGGCCGAGGGCACGATGGCCTTGGCGCCGCCGAGCAGCTCGCGCATCGCGTAGCCGCCGGGCACGTGCCAGAGGGCGCCGTGCTCGAGCTCGCCGGCCTCGCCGACGATGGCGCCCTTGCCATAGGCCTCGATGGATTTGGGATCGCCGCCGAGCGCGTTCAGCAGCCGCCGCGCCATTTCGAGGCCGAGCGGCTTCAAGGCCTCCATCATCGGCATGATGTTGGCTGCATAGGCGCCGGCATAGGGATTGCGGAGGATCGCGGCGGCCGCCGCGCGCGTGCGCGGCCGGGCGGGGCGCGGCCCGCCCTCGTGCAGGATCTCCTCGGCGGTGACGACGAATTTCCGCACCTGCACCAGCTCGTTCTCGTAGGACGCGGATTGCGCCGAGGATTTCGGATTGACGATGTTCATTGACGCAAGCTCCATGCCAGTTCGTGCGCCGGTTGCGGCACCGGCAGCGCCGCGCCGGCGCCGATGGCGCGCCGGTGCCCGCACAATTCGAGATAAGCCGCCGCGATGTGGCCGCTCTCCCTGAGCGAGCGCGCCATGCGCTCGCCGCTGTCGAGCGCTTCCGCGATCGCCGCGCCGTCGAGGGCGCCCACCTCGACCGTGACGCGATGCTCGCCTAAATCGCTGTCGGGGTCCAGCGCGCGCGCCGGGCGCCGCACGATGGCCGGATGATCGGTATTCACCGCATTGGCGACGAGCGTCGCCGCCGCATCGGCCGCGGCCGCGTCGCGCGCCAGCACGGTGGCGGAGTCGGCGATGCCGAGCGAGAAGCTCCGCCCGCGCCAGCCGCTGGTGGCGATGCCGCGTATGTCATCCTCGGCGACGATGCTCGCCGTGGCCGTGATCTTCGGTTTCGCGAGATCGCCGACGATGCCGGTCTCGAACCGCTCGCCCAGCGCGAGATGAAGCGCGATATCGCCGCCATTGTTGACGTAAGCCTTGCGGAGATTTCGCCCCTTGGTCATCGCCGCGAGCACTTCATCCGCCACCGCCCCCGCCACCGCCGCCATCGGCGTGATGAAGACGAAGGCAAGCGGCGCGCAAGCGAGCCACATCCGTTTCGCAACGTCCCCCTCTCCCTGGGGGAGAGGGGGCACCGACGCGAAGCGTCGGTCGGGGTGAGGGGCAGCAAACGTGGTGATTGAAGGAAACGCGCGGTGTCCGCGTTCTGCGTCGCCGCGCGTAGGTCGTTCGCTGTCGAGCGTGTGTATTCGGAGGGGCGCTCTGAAAATTTCTGCACCACGTTTGCTGCCCCTCACCCCCAACCCCCTCTCCCCCAGGGAGAGGGGGCTTCGCAGCAGGGGTAGTTCGGCGACGAGTTCCGGAAGCACCGTTTCGAATCTTGCCCACGCCTGCTCATACGCCCGCGCGCATTCGTCCGCCTCGCCCCACGCCTCGAGCACGAGATCGATCGGCCCGTGCTGGAAGTGCCAGCGGTTTCCGTCGGGGAGGCGGGCGCGGACGGCGCTCATGCGGCGTCCTTGGGCAGAGGGGCGCCTGGCCAGGGGCCATGGTCGTGCCATTGCTGGACCTGGAGGCGGTCGGCCTTCGCCACGTCTTCGATGCGGCGGATGCTGTCGAGGTGGCCGCCGAGCGCCGCGTAGTCCTCGCGCCGCATGGTGAACTCGATCGGCGCCACGATCGCCGGCGTCGGCACGTGGCCGAAGGATTTGGCCGGCATGGTGGTGACGTCGACCATGAAGGTGATGCCGCCGCCGGGCCAGACATATACGGGAGCGCCGCCCGAGGTGACGCGCGTCAGCGCGTCTTTCACCGAGCGCGTGAGCCGCACCGGATTTTCGGTGACACCGGCGCGCAGGCTGCCGCCCGCACCCGCCATGAACAGCACGGTGGTGAGCGCCGGCTCGCAATTCTCGCCGATGCGCTCCACCGTCATGTTGAGATGCGCCGGCATCGCCGCCTTTTGCGGCTTCAACTGCGCATCGAGGACGAAATAGGCCGAGTGCTCGCCCGTCGTGCTGACCATGAGCAGGCGAAGGCCGGGTTTCGCGTGCTTGATGTCGATCTTCTCGATGATCTCGAGCGGGTCCTGCACGTTCGTGCCGCCCCAGCCGGTGCCGGGCTCGGCCACCTGGAAGTATCGCCCCGGCGTGGATTTCCGCCCGCGCACGCGGATGCCGGCCAGCGGCATGTCGAGGAAGCGTCCGGCCTGGTGTTCGGTCAGCACGCCGGTGATGTGATCGTCGACCACGATCACTTCGTCCACATGACCGAACCATTGCTTGGCGAAGATGCCGATGGTCGCCGAGCCGCAGCCGACGCGCATGCGCTCCTCTTGCGTGCCATTGATGACCGGCGCCTTGCCGGCCTGCACGGTGAGCGTCGCACCTTCGTCGACGCGCATCTCCACCGCCTCGCCGCTGCAGAGCTTCAACAGCGTCTCGCAGGTGACCACACCTTCTTTCTTCGAGCCGCCGGTGAGGTGCCTGACGCCGCCGACCGACAGCATCTGCGAGCCGTATTCCGCCGTGGTCACGTGGCCGACCTGCTCGCCGCCGACGCGCACGGCCGCGGTTTCGGGGCCGACATAGCGGTCGGTGTCGATTTTCACCTTCACGCCGCAATAGCTGAAAATGCCCTCGGTCACCACCGTGACCATGTCGACGCCCTGGTGGTTGCTCGACACGATGAAGGGCGCGGGCTTGTAGTCGGGATAGGTGGTGCCGGCGCCGACGCCGGTCACGAACAGCGGCGCATCGGGCACGATCTTGCCGTCCCAGTCCTTGCCCGCGAACGGCACCACCGCGCCGTCCTTGGCCGCGATCTTTTGTGTGATCACGAAAGGATCGAGCCGCGTGAGCTTGCCGGCCACGTTGCCGTAGCGGTCGCAGGCGCCCGTGCGTCCCGTGCGGATGCGGCAGAGAACCGGGCACGCATCGCAAGTGACGATGTCGTCGCCGGCCGCAGGTTTGAGGATTTCGTTCATGCCCGCGTCTCCTTGGCTTTCAGCAACGCCTCGCGCACGCGGTGCGGCGTGGCGGGGGCGAAATGCAGGCGCACGCCGGTGGCATGGTGGATGGCGCCGAAGATGGCGGGCGCGGTCGGGATGAGCGCGGGCTCGCCGATGCCCTTTGCGCCGTAGGGGCCGAGCGGCTCCGGGTCTTCGATCAAAATCACCTCGATCTCCGGCATGTCGCCGAAGGTCGGCACGAGATAGTCGTGCAGGTTCTCGGTGCGGCCGGGGATGAACTCCTCCATCAGCGCGAGGCCGAGGCCTTGCGCGATGCCGCCATGGATCTGGCCTTCCAATTGAGTCGGGTTGATCGAGCGGCCGACATCGTGCGCGGCGGCCATGCGCCGCACTTTCACCGTGCCGAGTTCGACATCGACCTCGACCTCGGCCATCTGCGCGGCGAAGGCGTAAGTGGCGTAGGGAATGCCCTGGCCGTCGGCGTCGAGCTTCTGCGTCGGCGGATCGAAGGTGCCTTCGCCAGCGAGCACGTCGCCGGCGCCGTCCGGCGCCAGCTCCGAAAGATCGACGACGCGGCGCGCCTCGCCCTCGCGCAGCACGAGCTTGCTGCCGGCGATCGTGATCGCGGCGTCCGGTCCCGCATTGCCGAGGCGCAGGATCTTGCGGCGGAGATCTTCGCCGGCGAGCTGCGCGGCGCGGCCCGACACGAACGTCTGTCGCGAGGCCGAGCTCTTGCCGGCGTCGGGCGTGCGGTCGGTGTCGCCCATCACGTAGTCGAACTTGTCCGCGGCCAGACCGAGAGCGTCGGCGGCGATCTGGATCATGACGGTGTTGGAACCCTGTCCGATGTCGGCGCAGCCATTGTAGAGCGTCACCTTGCCCTCGCGCGAAACGCCGATGCGCAGGGTCGAGGGGTTCGACATCGAGGTGTTGCCGCAGCCGTACCACATGCACGCGACGCCGACGCCGCGTTTCAGCGCGGGCGACTTCGCGTTGAATTGAATCGCTTCGCGCCGCCACGTCGCCCAGCGCAGGCGGAGCGCGATCAGGCATTGCGCCAGGCCGGCGCTGTGCTGCAGCACCTGGCCGGTCGCGGTCGGGTCGCCCTTGCGGATCGCGTTGGCGAGGCGGAACTCCAAGGGATCGATGCCGCTCTTCTCCGCCAGCATGTCGTAAAGCGCTTCTTGCGCGATGGCGGCCTGGGGCACGCCGAAGCCGCGGAAGGCGCCGGAGGGCGCGCTGCTGGTGTGCACGGCGCAGGTGGTGTTGCGCACGTTCGGCACCACGTAGGGGCCGGTCGCGTGCACGGGCACGCGGTCGGCGACCGTCGGGCCCCACGAGGCGTAGGCGCCGGTGTCGAAATCGGCGTGCAGCTCGAAGGCCGTGAGCTTGCCGTCGGCATCGCAGCCGGCACGGGCGCGGATCGCGGCGGGGTGGCGCTTGGTGGTGGCCGCCATGCTTTCCGGCCGCGAATAGACGCAGGCCACGGGCTTGCCGAGCTTCCAGGCGG
>Ga0268299_1001860_pt1 | contig 30786 bp, 19 predicted proteins | sample NOBtaG_FD_193484 | JGI IMG/M metagenome (GOLD analysis project Ga0268299, IMG submission 193484) | Activated sludge microbial communities from bioreactor in Nijmegen, Gelderland, Netherland - NOB reactor | ecosystem: Engineered > Bioreactor > Aerobic > Activated sludge | place: Netherlands...
CAATTACGGGTTATGAATGTTAGGCGGGATTCGGCAGCGTCTCGGTGCGACCAATAATTTCGAGCAGACGAGGCCGTTCGACCACTTCAGTGGTGAGAAGCTCCTGCGCCAGCGTTTCCAGCTTATCGCGATTGCCATTGAGCAGATCGAGAACCTGGGCATAGGCGTCGTCGATAATCCGCTTGACTTCCGCATCGACTTTGGCGGCGGTTTCCTCGCTGTAGTGTTTTTCTTGCGTCATCGAGTAACCGAGAAATGGCTGCTGATCTTCATTATTCAGGTTCACGAGGCCAATGGCTTCGCTCATGCCGAACTGCATGACCATGCGCCGCGCCATATCGGTGATCTGACGAATGTCGCCGACAGCGCCCGTCGTAATATCGTCCAGAACGATTTCTTCCGCAGCGCGTCCGCCTAATCCGACCAGGATTCGGGCGATGAGTTCACCTTTTGAACGGCTGCGTTTGTCATCTTCGGGGATATACCAGGTGACGCCGAGCGCCTGACCACGCGGCACAATCGTGACTTTAAAAATTGGATCAGCGTTGGGCGTCAGCGCCGCGACGAGCGCATGTCCCGCTTCGTGGTAAGCCGTCAATTTGCGCTCACGTTCGTTTGAAAGCGGCGGGCTTTTGATGCCCAGGACGATGCGGTCAAAGGCTTCCGCAAAATCGAGCGATGAAATTTGTTTGCTGTTGCGGCGGGCGGCGTTGAGCGCGGCCTCATTTGCCAGATTCGAAAGATCAGCGCCGGAAAATCCGATGGTCGCTTTGGCGAGATCGTCAAGCCGGACATCGGGTGCCAGCGGCTTTCCGCGCGCGTGAATTTTCAGGATGGCCTCGCGCCCGTTTTTATCCGGCAGCGCGACAGTCACCTGACGGTCAAAACGTCCGGGACGCAGCAGCGCAGGGTCGAGGACATCAGGGCGATTGGTCGCCGCCATCACGATCACGCTCTCCGCCTGGTCAAAGCCGTCCATCTCTGCCAGCATTTGATTCAGGGTTTGCTCACGTTCGTCGTGACCACCGCCCAGGCCCGCACCACGACGGCGGCCTACCGCATCAATTTCGTCAATAAAAATGATGCTTGGGGCGTGGTCTTTGGCGCGCTTGAACAGGTCACGCACGCGCGACGCGCCAACACCGACAAACATTTCGACAAATTCGGACGCGGCAAGGCTGAAAAATGCGACGTTCGCCTCACCAGCAACGGCACGTGCCATGAGAGTCTTGCCGGTTCCGGGCGGGCCGACCAGCAGCACACCGCGTGGGATGCGCGCTCCCAGCGCCACATATTTGTCCGGCTCTTTCAAGAAATCGACAATTTCGACCAGTTCGGCTTTGGCGGCATCCTGTCCGGCGACATCGCTAAACGTGACCTGCGGCCTCTCGGCATTATATTCGCGCGCTTGCGAACGTCCAAAGCCAAAAACATTGCCCATCTGCCCCTGCGCACGGCGTGCCTGCCAGACGAAAAAGCCTACCAGCAGCAGCAGCGGCCCAAAATTCACCAAAAACAGCAGAATTGGCGAGACTTCCGTCGGCTGATAAACGATAGTTGAACCCTTATCGCGAAGCTGTTGCAAAAGCGCTTCGTCCGTCGCGGGGATTGTCGCTTCAAACAGACGCGAGGACTGCTGAGGGACACCTTGCTCGATTTCTTCCGAGCCGTCCGGTGGATAAGCGACTACGGACTTAAACGAACCGGTTGCGTTGTTCTCCTGTACCTGGACAACATCCACATTTCCGGCTTCCGCTTGCTGGTAGAGAAATGAATAGGGTACTTGAATGGGCTGTTCCGATGATAGGCCGTCCATGATAAATGGCAGGCGTGTGAAGAACCACAGCAGCGCCAACAGCAAAATCGCCGTTGTGACCCAGTTGGGAATGCGAAGCTGAGGTGGCTTGTTATTACCATCAGATGGGGGTTGATTCCCCGTGTTCCTCGGTCCAAATTGCATTATCTTATTCCTTGAGAAGCTGTAACTGATCGTTCATTTTAACGTTTTTGTATTAGATTTCTGCAAATGTTGGCTTAAGCGCAGGGTACAGATTCTCATACAGGCGGTAGGGTTTTTCATAGGCGGGACGTTGGGCGCTGGGCGTGACGGCATCGCTGGTCTGGATCGTTTGTTCACAGGCCGTAACGACGGTTGGATAAATATCTGCGCCCACCGCTGCCAGCAGTGCTGCGCCATAAGCCGCGCCTTCGGTAGAATTGGTGCTGACGAGGGTTGCGCCCAGGACATCGGCTAAAATTTGCTTCCAGAGCAGGCTTTTTGCCCCGCCGCCGCTGACGCGCACTTCGAGATTATCCGGCAAACCCGCGTTGGCGATGAGTTTGAAGCCGTCTTTCAGGCCAAAGGCGACCCCTTCCAGCACGGCGCGCGTCATATGCGCTCGTGTATGCCGCACGGTCAGCCCGACGAATGCCCCACGCGCTAATGGATCAGGATGTGGGGTTCGCTCACCTGTGAGATAGGGCAAAAATAAAAGACCATCGCTGCCAGGGGGAATATCAGCGGCAGGTTGCAGCAGTTCGTCAAACGATTCGCCATGTCCCAGCGTGTCATGAAACCATTGCAGACTGCCCGCCGCGCTCAACATCACCCCCATAAAATGCCACATCCCCGGCACCGCATGACAGAAAGCGTGAAGGCGACCATCTGGCTCGTAGGCATATTTATCAAGCGGCGCGAACACCACGCCGGACGTGCCGACCACCAGCGAGACGATTCCTGGCTTGACCGCACCTACACCCACTGCGCCTGCCGCCTGATCGCCCCCGCCGCCCATGACAGGTGTCCCCGCCGCGAGTCCAGTTTCTTCGGCTGCCTCGGCGCTGATCCCTCCCGAAACATCCGGCCCTTCACAGGTGCGCGGCAGCCACGACGCCGGAATGTCCAGCGCATCGACCACTTCACTTGACCAGCGGCGGTTTGCCACATCAAGCAGAGACGTGCCGGACGCATCGGAAACGTCCATTGCATATTCACCGGTCAGTTTGAAGCGAATGTAATCTTTGGGCAGAAGGATATGGGCAACTTTAGCGTAAACCTCCGGCTCGTGCTGGCGCACCCACAAAATTTTCGGCGCGGTAAATCCGGTCAGCGCGCGGTTGCCCGTTAGCTCAATCAGCCGCTTAAAGCCGATTTTTTCGGTCATGGCGTCGCATTGTTCCTGGGTGCGCTGGTCATTCCACAGAATCGAAGGCCGCAGCACATTTCCGGCGATGTCGAGCAAAACGAGGCCGTGCATCTGCCCGGTGAGGCCAACCGCCGCAATCGCATCGCCCTTGATGCCGCTTTGCGCCAACGCCGCGCGAATCGACTCGGCGATTCCGCTCCACCAGTCGGATGGATTTTGCTCGCTCCACAGCGGCTTGGGTGTACTGATGGGCTGCGGCGTGGTGTGCGACGCGATCACTTTGCCAGTTTCGTCGATAATAAGGGCTTTTGCGCCTGTTGTGCTGATGTCGAGTCCGAGTAAGTAAGTCATTTTTGCTCCTGTGAATGGTGTATTTCAACATAATTTGCGCTATTTTAACCTTTTATTTTGGTGAAAGGTTGAAAGAAGTTATAATTAACAGTATATAGCCAGGGATTTTTTTAATGGTTTTCAAAAACACGCAAAATCAATCGGTTGATGAAACGGTTCCATCACGCCCGAATAAGAAAAATGGCGTCGAAAGGTCAATCGCGCATCTCACAGGTGTCGATTCGGCAGCGCCGAATGCGCCCTGGGTGTTGCAGCAGTTTCTGAATGGCGAAATTGATCTGGATGCAGAACTGAGTAAGCGCTTTCCCACCATGCCCGTGTTGTCGTCCGCCCATTTTCGCGCCACTCGTGGCAAATGGGGGATTGCTGTACTCACGACGCAGGACAGCGCCGCCTCACTTCACGTTGATGTCAACAGCGAAACCCACGCAACAGAGCTTACCTTCGCTTTTCGTTCGATGCTGGCGCTGCGTTTTCAACTGCGCGAGCTGAGCGATACAGATCGCTCCCGCTGGCTGGAATCGATGCGCCGCGATCAGGGTGGTTTGTCCTTTCTCTGGGGGCAAGCGCGCTGGGAAAATACTTACGTGATTTGCGCCGTTCATCGCTACTTTACCAATGTTTACGCCTTCTCACCGCAGCATTTTGAAGCGGCTGCGCGCCTGACGCCGGACGTGAATCATGTTTTTCTCAACTGGCTGGACGAGATGTGGAAGCCTGCGCCATCGCTCGATGATTCACAAAAATTGATTACGACGTGGTAAGCAAGCGGTCAGCTTTCAGCGATCAGCGGTCAGCTTTCAGCACTTCAAACTCTGTACGATAAACAATTGAAAATTGCACCTTTGTAGGGGCGCAGCGCGCTACACCCTACGAAATCCACTGCGCAATTTGAACGCATTTAATTCCCCCCACGCCACGAAAAACAATTGCCTTTTGACTCCCTATCAAGTAGCATAAAGCAAATAAATATCAGAAAAATTCGCCGTTTTTGGACGAATTTCAAGCTGACCGCTGATCGCTAAAAGCTGATTACTATCCACTGAAAGCCGGAGTATCCAAATGAATCGCCTCCAATATGAAACCAGCCCGTATCTTCTCCAACATGCTGATAATCCGGTGGATTGGTATGCCTGGGGCGACGAGGCATTTGAAAAGGCACGCAGCGAGGACAAGCCGATTTTGCTGAGTGTCGGCTACAGCGCGTGTCACTGGTGTCACGTCATGGCGCACGAGAGTTTTGAACACGAGCCGACGGCGAAAATGATGAACGAACTCTACGTGAACATCAAAGTGGATCGCGAGGAGCGCCCGGACGTAGACGACGTGTACATGCAGGCGGTGCAGGCCATGACGCGCGGCGGCGGCTGGCCGATGACGGTGTTTCTGCTGCCGGATGGTCGCCCCTTTTATGGCGGAACGTATTACCCGCTTGAGCCGCGCTTTGGGATGCCTGCATTTCGGCAAATTCTGACAGGTGTCGCCGATGCCTTTAAAAATCGCCGCGCTGAGGTCGAACAGGCTGCTTCATCGCTGACGCAATCGCTGGATCGTGATTTGATGGGCATCGGCGGGGATGTGAGCGACCTGAATGCCGAACTGCTTGACACGGCGGCAAAGGGATTGCTGCAAAATTTTGACTCGGAGCATGGAGGCTTTGGCGGCGCGCCGAAATTCCCGAATCCGATGAATCTGGAATTTTTGCTGCGCAGCTATTCCCGCGCGGGGGATACAAAAGCGTTGGAGGCGGCAACTTTTACACTGATAAAAATGGCGCGCGGCGGCATCTATGACCAGATTGGCGGCGGCTTTCACCGTTACAGCGTCGATGCCATCTGGCTCGTCCCGCACTTCGAGAAAATGTTGTATGACAATGCGCAGTTGAGCCGCGTTTATCTCCACGCATGGCAGGCCACAGGCGACGGATTTTTTAAGCGCATTGCCGAGGAAATTGATGACTATATTTTGCGCGAAATGACCGATTCGAGCGGCGGTTTTTACAGCACCACCGACGCCGACAGCGAAGGCGAGGAAGGTAAATTTTTCGTCTGGTCAAAGGATGAACTGGAAAATTTGCTCGGTGATGATGCCGAAGTCGCGATTGAATACTGGGGCGTTTCGTCGCACGGCAATTTTGAAGGTCACAATATTTTGTACGTGCCGAATGACGAGTTGGTGTCGGCGCGACGGCTGGGTCTGAGCGTGGACGAGCTGCGGGCAAAATTGGCGTCGATCAAAGATAAGCTCTACGCCACGCGGACGCATCGCGTTCATCCAGGGCTGGACGACAAAATGTTGACGGCCTGGAACGGGATGATGCTGGCGAGTCTGGCGGAGGCTGCGCGGGTTTTGGATCGCGCGGATTATCGCGAGGCGGCAGCGCGCAATGGCGATTTTATTTTGCGCGAATTGATGACCGCCGATGGTCGTTTGCTGCGGACGCATAAAAAAGGCGAGAGCAAAATTAATGCCTACCTCGAAGATTATGGCAATCTGATTGACGGCCTGCTGGAGCTTTACCAGACGACTTTTGATGAGCGCTGGTTTGTGACGGCGCGAAAACTAGCCGATTACGTGTTGGAGCATTTTGCAGCCAGCGAAGGCGGATTTTTCGACACCAGCGACGTGCATGAAACGCTGATCGTCCGCCCGCGCAATTTGCAGGATAACGCTACGCCGTCGGGGAATGCGTTGATGGCGCGCGGCCTGCTGCGTTTAGCCGCTTATACGGGCGATTCACGATACGACGAGGCTGCACGACGAATGCTGCGGCTGCTTTCCGAGGCTTTGCGGCAATATCCGCAGGCATTTGGCGAGTCGTTGAATGCGGTGGATACGCTCGTCGGCGGGCTGGACGAGGTGGTGATTGTAGGCGACCCGGCGGATGCTGCAACCGTACAACTGCTGAAAGTGGTGCGCGAACCACACCGCCCGAATGTGATTACCGCCTTAGCCAGAATCGACGTTCCAGACGAACATGCGATTCCCCTATTGAGCTATCGCACGATGCGGGATAGTAAGCCGACGGTGTACGTGTGCCGCAATTTCGCCTGTAAAATGCCTGTGACGACAGCCGATGAAACGCGCGAACTGCTGAAAAAATGAGATTATAAACTGGGAAGTCGGCCCAGGATTCGATCCAGCAGGTCTAATAAACCGTCCCTATCGTCATCCAGGTTATCTCCGCTGCCGGGATCATCAGTCCCGCCATTGTTGCCGGAGCCGCTGCCTGAATCGCTGTTGTCATGCCCCGGAGCATTGCAACTGTTGCCGGGGCAGTCATCTTGATTATGGCCTGGGGCATTGCAACTGTTTCCAGGGCAGTCGTCGTCATGTCCGGGTGTATTGCAGCTATTGCCAGGGCAATTATTATCAGAATCTGACGTATTGACATCGGAAGTGGTGTCGTCAGAGACAGTATCGTTGGAAACCGTCGTGCTATCCGTTGTATCTGTCGTTGGATTTTCGGCAGCGATAATTTCCTGAATTTCTTCACGGCTCAGCGGCGGCTCAATCGTGATTTGTTCCGCTAGATGATCGACAGGCAGCGTTTGCACCGCATCCATCTCATAAGGTTCGGGGAAGCTCGGCGGCGAAACAGGTTTTAGATTTGTGTCTATCTGAATATTAGCCTGTGTTCCTGCCATCACACGCTGCGTCACACCGCCAGCCTCGACCAGCGCTTCACCTTCCAGCGTCTTGATGGTCATGTCCGCGCCGGGTTGGGCTTCCACAAAGACCGTCGAGCCGATCTGAAATTTGACTTCATTAATCCACAGCCGGACTTTGCCTACGCCTTCCGGCGTTTGAATCAACAGGCCGCTGGCGGGAATGTCCTGGCAGGCTGCCGGATCATCGTTGCTGCGGAAATAGAACGATTGCATCGACTGAAGATAGGGAGAATTGGCCTGGGCGATATTGAGCGCTTCCCCATTCCCGGAGAGCAGCGGCGCAGACACCCAGCCAGTCATATTTGCATCGTCTGGCATCTGAATCCGAAGCCAGGAGTTATCCGCCAAGCGTTCAAGGGCGGTGACTGTTGCGCCAGATGGTAATGTCGCGATGACACTGGCGGTTGAAAAAGGGTCGCTGCGAACATTCACATTTTGAGGTGCTGTGACCGTCATCGGTTGGGTCGTTGCTGGCTCAACCGCGTTTTCAAGCTCAACAGAGCCGAAAATGAGCATCGTCACATCTTCCGACTGCGAGGTGGGCAGGCTGGCCTGCAAGCGCAGCAGTGCTACGCCCCAAACCTGCTGCGTGATGTCCATTGGAAAGAGGCGCAGCGAGCGGATTTGAGCAACATCCACTTTTTGACCGGGCAGGTTAAACGTAAATGGGCTAACATTGGGCTGAGGCTCGGCTTCAAGGAGATCATGACCATAACAGGCATTATTGCGTCCGGTATCGGCGCAAAGCTGATCGGTGACGGCTAATGCTGTCTGGGCGATTTCGGGACAATCAAATGCCGCCGCCCAAATGGGAGAAACACACAGTATCAGTAATAGGATAAATGGAGTGATTTTCATCTTCTACAACCTGTAGACTAGCTTGCATCATTTGAATTCGAACTCCATTCGCTCACAATAAAGTTCTGCCGCCGCGCCCGATTGTCAAGCTTTCAACTTTTAGAGGCGCAAATTTGAAAATACCTGTCAATTATCCTTCTGAATAAGTCTAATCATGAACCATAGAATTTCAAAGCCTATTTCTTTGACTAATCTTAATACGAAATTTTAGATTTGGCTACCGGACTTGGGTATAGTTAACACAGGATTCAGGATAGAATACGATGAACACACAATCTCCACACGAATATTTTCGGCTTATTTTGCTGACTGTTGTCGGGCAAGCATTCGGCGCGGCGGGCTACGCGCTAGAGGATAGTCCTGTAAAACAGGCAGGCGGCTTATTTCGATTCGCGAAAGCGCTGGACGGCGGTTTGTATGGCTTTATCGAGTTTCAACTGTTGAATTACATCGACAGCCAGTGGTCGTCGGGTGTACCATCGCGTTTCCGCGTGAATCTGATTCGCAGCGATCAACCTTCTTCGACTGCGCCGAGCCGCCATTCCAGCTATGCCCGCCGGACGTTGAGCGCGCTCGTTGTCGATGATTTTGGTGTGGAAATTTTGCCATCGAGCGATCACTGGTGGACGTTTGCCAGCACCGATCAACTGGGGAAAGCCTTAGCCGAGGCTGGACACCTCGTCGTTGGCTATGGGATGCCCTGGCTCTCCGGCGATCTCGTCCCACCGTCGGCTTAACGTTGGTTAAGCATTGCCTGACTCGCCCTCCTCACATGGTACAATCGGCTTCATGAACAGAAAAATTACGACTCTGGCGCTGGTGCTGTTGTTTGCCATCAGCGCGTGCAACCTTAACCAGGAATCGAATGTCATTTACGTCACGGCGACGCCGGAAGGGACGCTGACCCCGACTCTGCCGCCGACTGAAACACCGCCGCCGACTCTACCGCCAACAGCGACCACAGCGCCGGAAATTGTGCAGCAGTTAGCCGACCAATACCTGCTCAACGGCTATTATGAAAATGCCGTTAATGCTTATCAGACAGTTTTGACACAGGGCGCACCGCCAGAGGTAGGCGCATCAGCCGCGTTTGGGTTGGGGCAGGCCGCACTGCGTGAAGGATTATTCACGGACGCTGCCGAGGGCATGACGACGTTTATTACCCAGTTTCCCCAGGACGCGCGCATCGCCCAGGCCTATTTTTTGCGCGGCGATGCCTATCTGGGACTCTCGCGCTGGGCAGAAGCGATTGCCGATTTTCAACAGTATCTCGCGATGCGCCCTGGACTGATCGACAGCTATGCCCAGGAGCGAATCGGCGATGCACAGTTGGCGCTTGGAGCGCTTGATTCGGCGCTGACCAATTATACTCAGGCGACGAATGCCAACCGGACGCTTGTTCCCCAGTTGGCGCTGCGTGAAAAAATCGCCCAGCTTGATCTGACCGCCGGACGATTGGCGCAAGCTGTTGCACAGTATGATGCGATTTTGCAATCTGCGACGAACGCCCCCTACCGCGCCACGATTGCTTTTGCCGCTGCGCAAGCGTTGATCGATAACGGTGATCTGGAAAATGGGCTGGCGCGAATGCAGCAAATCTTTGAAACTTTCCCGGATCGCCCGGAAGCCTATCAAGCCATGAATATTTTGCTGGCAAATGAGCGCGTTTTGGATGGGTTTGCAGTAGGGCGCGTCAGTTTTCTCTATGGTGATTATGAAGGAGCTGTCGAGGCGCTCAATATTTATTCGACGGAGCGCCCGCTGTCCGAAGTCCCGGCAGAACTCCATCTGCTTTTAGGCCGCGCCTATCGCGAAATTGGCAATCCGACGGCGGCATCCACTGCTTTCCAAACCGTGATCGATCAATATCCTCAAGACCCTGCTTTTGGAATGGCGCTGCTGGAACAGGGGCGGACAAAATTCCTGGCAGGCGATATTCCTGGCGCGATTGAACGCTATTTGTTTATCGCCGATAATTATGACTACCTGCCGGAAGCAGCAGAAGCGTTGTGGCGGGTGGGGTATCTCTACGGCACGAATGGTGATCCAGAGCAGTCGCGAGTCACGTTTGAGCGCTTGGCGAATGAGTATCCGAATACCGAGCAGACGAAAAGTGGGCTTTTGCTGGCGGCAACAGCAGCTTATAACCTCGATCAACTGGCGCGCGCCGAGCAGTTGTTCAGCCGGGTTGCCAGCACCGCCACAGGCGACGATCAGGCATCGGCCTATTTGTGGGTCGGGCGGTTGGCTTTGCAGCGCGGCGATAATACGCTGGCACAGCAGGCACTCACGCAGGCCGTCATTGCCGCCCCGGATGGCTATTTCAGCGCTCGCGCTCAGGATTTAATCAGTGGACGCCAGCCTTTCGCCCCGCCAACGCAGTATAAATTTCAATTTGACGACGCGGCGGAACTGGCGCAGGCTGAAACGTGGCTGCGAGAAAAATTTGCTGTGACCCAGGAAGGTGAGTTGTGGCGGCTTTCGCCCACGCTGGAAGCCGATCCGCGCCTGATTCGGGGACGCGAGTTGTGGGCGGTATCAGCCTATGATGAGGCAGAGGCCGAATTTGCCGAATTGATCGAAGCGATCAAGGATGATGGCGTCGCTTCGTTCCAACTGGCTTTGTTCTTACGTGGCATGGGGGCTTATTATTCCTCGATTTTTGCGGCTGCCAACATCATCATCAAGGCTGGAGTCGGTACGTTGGATGCCCCTCCCTATATCGCTCGGCTGCGCTATCCGGCTTATTACCTGGATGTGGTGCTGGAAATCGGTCAAAAGCGCGACGTTGACCCCTTGCTGTTGTTTTCGTTGATTCGCCACGAGAGCTTGTTTGATACCAATGCGACAGCCGCCGCCGGGGAAAAAGGTTTGACGCAGGTCATCCCTGGCACAGCCGAATATATTGCCGCTCAGATCAATTGGCCGGACTATCAGCACAGTGATTTGTTCCGTCCCTATGCCGGGATCGAGTTTGGCGCATATTATCTGCAAGAGCAGTTGACGCGCTTCAATAACAACGCGACGGCAGCACTGGCGGGGTATAACGCTGGCCCAGGTCGGGCGATAAGCTGGCTGGAGCTTTCCGGCGGCGATCATGACTTGTTTATGAACAGCATCACGATTGACAGCACACGCGGCTATGTCCAGAGAATCTATGGGTTTTATACGATTTACAGGGCATTGTATGGAGCGGGGTAAAAATAGAAAGCGCACGACGAAAGGTGCGCTTTTGCGTTATCGCGAATAGGGAGAAAGAGGCTAAACCTCGGTGCCGCTTTGCCCCAGCATCAAGCGCACTTTTGCAACCAAGTCGTGATGGAGGATGGGCTTGGGAAGATAATCATTCGCTCCCGCTTCGATACCCCGCATAATGCTTTCGGCATCGCCGCGCGCGGATAGAATCAAAACGGGCGTCTGACCCGTATCCTGCCGTTCGCGAATCACGCGGCAAAGTTCAATACCATTCATTCCCGGCATCATCACGTCCAGGATAATCAGGTCCGGCGTATTGGTGTCCAGGACAGCGAGGGCGCTTTTAGCGTCTTTGGCCTTCAGAACGCTAAATCCCCCACGTTCAAGCATGATTCCAATCAGCGTGAGGGCACCAATTTCGTCATCCACGACCAGAATTTGTTTTTTCATTCACAAGCCTCCGAGGTTTATGTAGGCCGCTGCCTGTGCCACATAAAGGTTCGTTTATACGCTATTCGCGAACAGCTTTTTTAAGGATTAAGATTAGCTTGAATTAGTATTACAACTTCAAGTTTACCACCAGTTCTAAAAGAGACGCAACCAATCTTTTATTTATTTTTGTGAATTATTACTTTATTTACGATGTGATTATCTCACGAAAATTTGATTTGAGCGATAAAGTCTGTGATGAGTGTAAAATACTGGGGTAAAAACCCACTTTTACCCCAGTCGATAATAGGCTTAAGGCTTTGCCCAGGTAATCAATCCGGGCTGGATCAACGCCGGCAGATATTCGTGATTCGGCAGCACGCGCACCGATAAACCACGTTCCCCGCTGGTATGATAGGTGACACGGGTTTTGAAGCGGTAGGCACCATCGCCGTTGTTGCCGACAGGTTCCATATCAATTGTTTCGCCGCTGCTCATAAATTCGCCGTGTGTGTTGAGCTGACCGTAGTAAAGCTGTACGCGCACATCTTTGGGTGAAAGCTGCCCCAGGTACACCTGCGCCTCGACTTCAAATTCCTTGCCCACTTTGACTTGATTGTCTGAAATTTTGACATTTCGAATTTGAATGTTTTTCCAGGCGCGTTCCAGGTTGGCTCGCCACTCGCCATAGGCCAGCCCGCGCCGCAGGTTGGAATCCATCATTTCCAGCGCACGGCTGTAGACCGGAACGTAATAACGATCTGTGTATTCCTGAACCATGCGGTGCGTGTTGAAGAACGGCGCAAGCGTCTGCATCGAATTTTTGACCCGTGTGATCCACTCACGCGGGAAATTATCGCGCCCACGTGTATAGAACAGGGGGACAATATCCTGCTCAAGGACATTGTAGAAGGCTTGACTTTCGACGTAATCCTGATGATCGGATTCATAGTCGGGATATTCTTCGCCATTGCCGATTGCCCAACCCAGCGATGGATTATAGCCTTCTGCCCACCAGCCGTCGAGGATGCTGAAATTCAGCCCGCCGTTGTAAATGACCTTCATGCCGCTGGTGCCGCTGGCTTCTTTGGGGCGGCGCGGGTTGTTCAACCAGATGTCAACGCCCTGCACCAGGTAGCGCGCGATATTCATGTCATAGTTTTCGAGGAACACGATTTTATGACGTAAATCCGCCGTGCGTGCCATGTTGACGATCTGGCGGATAAACTCTTTCCCCGCATTATCGTGGGGATGGGCTTTTCCGGCAAAGATGATCTGCACCGGGCGTTCCGGGTCGTTGAGAATGCGTTTCAGGCGGTCAATATCGCGGAAAATCAGCGTTGCGCGTTTGTAGGTGGCGAAACGCCGCGCAAAGCCAATGGTCAGCGCGTCGGGGTTCAAAACTTCGTTGGCTTCTTCAATCGTTGTGCGCGGCATCCCACGATTTTCCAACTGTGCGCGCAGCCGTGTGCGGGCAAAAGCAACCAATCGTTCGCGACGGCGTTCGTGGGTGCGCCAGAGTTCCGCATCGGGAATCTGATTGACTGCTTCCCAAATCTCAGGCCGCCAGACTTCCATATGCCATGCGGGGTCAAGGTAGCGATCAAAAAGCGTACTCATTTCTTGGCTGATCCAGGTTTGCACGTGAATGCCATTGGTGATAGCCTCCAGCGGGATTTCACTTTCTGGCACCTGCGGGTACAGCCAGCGCCACATTTCGCGCGAGACAATGCCATGAAGCTGCGCGACGCCGTTGGAAGCTGCTGAGAGCTTGAGCGCCAGCACCGCCATTGAGAACAGGTCATAATCGCCCATATTCTCGCGCCCCAGATTCAAAAATTCGTCGCGCGACAGTCCCAGGCTGCGATAATAGTCGGTAAAATGCTCATCCATCAAGTCGAAGCCGAAGCGCTCCAAACCCGCTGGCACGTTGGTATGTGTGGTGAAAATCTGGCTGGCATGAGCGATTTCTTTAGCCTGATAAAAATTCAGGTTATTTTCGACCATCAACTGACGGATTCGCTCTAACGCCAGAAATGCAGAATGACCTTCGTTCATGTGACAGATACTGGGGCGCATCTTCAGCGCTTCGAGTGCGCGAATACCGCCAATGCCGACCAGAATTTCCTGGCGAATGCGGGTTCGCTTGTCGCCGCCGTAAAGCCGATCTGTCAAATCGCGATCTTCGGCGCGCGTGTTATCGGGAATATTGCTGTCCAGCAGGAACAGCGGGATGCGCCCCACCTGGACTTTCCAGATGACAGCGTAGAGTTCGCGACCCGGCATCGGTACGCTGATTTTGATCGGGTTGCCATTTTCATCGCGCTGAAGCGTGACCGGGAGATTGGCATAGTCGTTAATGGGATAGGATTCTTGCTGCCAGCCGTCGGCGTTGAGATATTGGTGAAAATAGCCTTCCTGATAGAGCAAGCCCACGCCAACCAATGGCAGCCCTAAATCGCTGGCGCTTTTCAGGTGGTCGCCGCTGAGGACACCCAGGCCGCCAGAATAATTTTGCAAGCACTCGGCGAGGCCAAATTCCATTGAAAAGTAGGCAATCACGGGCTTCTTTATTTCGCCGTGCTGTGCCTGATACCAGGTATTATCGGCCTTCATGTATTCATCGAAAGCGACGCATACCCGATTGAGATGTGCCAGGAAAGCGGGGTCTTCGGCAGCGGCGTTCAGCCGTTCTTGCCCCAACAGCCCCAACATCCAGACCGGATTATGCTCGGTTGCTCGCCACAGATCAGGGTCGAGACGGCGGAAAAGTGAACTGGTTTCTTGATCCCATGCCCAACGAAGGTTATAAGCCAACTCCTGCAAACGCTTGAGCGATTCAGGCAAATTGGGTACCACGTTAATGGTTGCAACAGGTTTTATCATTAAGTCCCCCCGAATTTAATCGAGTTTAATGGATAACTGCACGATTATCTAGCCAAGCATAGCTTGATTCCGCGAATCTTAGCAAGACTGGCTAGACGATTCTTAAAATTTTTTAGCACAAATAACGCTTTATCTAACGAGCTATTATGCTAAAATAGCGCTCAGTAGTTTCCTGATAGAGGAGTAGCGTATGTTGAAAAAGCAGTATCTAAAGAGCAAGCCGATCTGTAAAGTGACATTTTATCTGCCCGCGGCAGTCAAAGCAGAAACGGTTCACCTGGTTGGGGATTTCAATAACTGGGATGAGCATTCAACACCGATGAAAAAGCTGAAAGATGATCGTTTTACTGTCGTGCTAGAGCTTGAATCCGGCAAGGAATTTCAGTTCCGCTATCTGGTCGATCAGAGCGAATGGCATAACGATTGGGAAGCGGACAAGTATGTCCCCAATCCCTTCAGCGGCGATAATTCCGTCGTCGTGACCTAAGCTGAATGTTGTGTAAGGGCGCAGGGCGCTGCGCCCCTACGATCTAACCTGATCTAATTTGCAATTTCCAGTTCCAGATTCAATTCCTCATTCACACTGCGCAAAATCGCTGTTCCCGTGATTGACCCTGAAGCGACAACCGCCAAATCTGAAACAAATCGTTCCGCCATATCGTGGTTGGTCGTGCGCTGCGCGGCTGCCAGGGCTGTCGCGGCGCAGGCAATCGCATAACGGATTTGGCTGCCGTCGAGATGGTCATCCGTAAAGGTATAGCTGTTATAGCTGCGCTGGATTAATTCCTGAGCGGCGAGCAACTGCTTGATCGCGTCACTTTCTTTGACATCCGGCGCACACTGGGCGATCAGTTCGTCAGCGCTCATTGTTCCGAGCAAAACAGGCGCGTATTGGTTTCGCAGCTCCCAGGGATCGAGTTTTTGCAGGCGTGTTGCCGTTTCATAGGCGCTGTCCAATTCGCTGGCGGCATTATCCAGCGCGCGGCGGAGCGCCCCTCGCCAGGTGGTGTTGCTTTTTCCGGTGGGCTGTCCGGTTGCCCAATTTGCCAGACCGCGCTGATCGCTCCAACTGCTCGGTTCTTCGATCTGGATTTTCTGATCTGGCGCGTGGGTTGTGAAATATTCATCCAGCGTTGTCATGTAAAAGCCGATAGAAGGCGCTTCACGGTTGACCAGCCAGTGTAGAAATTGTTCTTCGCCTGCGTAGTGATGTCCAAAAGTTTCGCCCGCTGTCGCCAGCAAAAGCAAACGACCTCTGGTTTTGTGATGCATTGGGAGCAAAACATTGCGCGTCCATTTTCCTGCCCCGCCGAGGTTGTGAATATTGAAGGAGAGTTCGCTGGAAAGGCCATCGTCGCGGACGAAAACGCCGATGCTCCGTCCGCGCGGCAGTTCGACAAGGAACGGCCCTGCGCCACTCTGGGGAGGCAAATTACGAATCTGCTGCTGCGCCAACAGCGTATATTGGATGCCGGCTTCGGCTAACAGCCCCAGCGTTTCGGTATCGACAGCCATCTCCGGCAGCCAGAAGCCGAGCGGCTTGCGCCCAAAATGATGCTCGAAGGCAGCGATTCCCCAGAGAATCTGCGTTCGTTTATCGCGTTTGCGCGCCAGCGGCAGAATGGTGTGGTTGAAGGCCGTCGCCAGCGCGTTATGCCCGGTTTGCTGGTCGCTGTCGATGATTTTCTGATAGGTTTCCGGCGCGCGACGTTGCAGCCATTCCAGCAGCGGTTCACCAAAGCTGAAGCTGATGTGGCGATAGTTATCTGCTTCGGCGTTGGGCCGATAGCACATATTGGTAATGCGCTCATTCCAATTGTGATAGGGTGCCGCTTTTTCCTCAGACCCAATGATTCCCGTGAGAGGATTTCCCCGGTGAGGCTGGCTGAAATGCCCATACAAACATAGAAAGTCGCGCTCAATTTTTGACACGCCGCATCTCCTTATTTTTTCTTATTCGAAAATCCGACCTTCACACCGTGCGGGATTATACGATCCTCAAATTCTGCAAAATCTTCGAGCCGTAAATCGGTTCCCAGGACGACGCTGCGTCCAACCGTGTATCCGGCTGGCACATGCGTGTTTTTGCCGACACAGGTGATTCCCAGTTCGCCGACATCCTGAATGCTGCCGACGTGCGCGTTGTGACCGATGACGGCGATTTTATCGATGATACAGCGTTCGACTACTGCTCCGGCTTCGATATAGGTATCGGTCAGGATGATCGATTCGCGAACGACGGCATTTGGGCCAACATAAACCCCTGGCGACAGCACGGAACGCTCGACCAGTGCGCCTTCAGCGATCACCGAGCCATCGGTAATCAAACTATCGCGTACCATTGCCCCGGCGTGAATCTGGACAGGTGGACGTTCCTCGCTGCGGGTGTGGATGACCCAGGTTCGGTCATTGAGGTTGAGCGATGGCGGCGACGCCAGCAAGTCCATGTGCGCTTCCCAATAGGCGTCAATTGTCCCTACGTCAATCCAATATCCGCCATAAGGATAGGCAAAAACATTCATATTTTCGATGACCATGCGCGGTAAAATGTCCTTACCAAAGTCATGATTCGAGCCTTTGAGCATCTGATCTTCGGTCAGCATTTTTTCCAGCACGGAATAATTAAAAATATAGACGCCCATGCTGGCGAGGTTGCCGGGGGGATTCGGCGGTTTTTCCACAAATTCGCGCACACGGTAATTGTCGTCCACGTCAACGATGCCGTAACGGCTGGCTTCATCCAGCGGTACGCGAATGGTACAAACCGTCGCATCGGCTTTTTTCTCGCGATGGAACTGCATCATCACATCGTAATCCATCTCGTAAATATGATCGCCGGAGAGGATCAGGACGTAATCGGGGCGACCCCGCCGGACGAAATTCAGGTTTTGCGAAACAGCGTCGGCGGTGCCTGCGTACCAATCGGTATCGAAGCGGCCTTTGTAAGGCTGCAAAATCTGCACGCCGCCTGTGAAGCTGCGGTCAAGGTCCCAGGGACGCCCCAGCCCGATATGATCGTTCAGGCTGTGCGGGCGATATTGCGTCAGAATCAGCACATCAAAAATATTAGAGTTCACACAATTGCTCAGAGTAAAGTCGATGATGCGATATTTCCCGGCAAACGGAACGGCTGGTTTTGCGCGCTTGCCTGTCAGGATACTTAAGCGAGTACCTTCACCACCTGCTAAAATAACGGCTTTAATCTTCAATTTATTCCCCCTCAGTCAATAATTTTCTGATAAAGGTCGGCGTACTGTCGGGCGCTTCTGTCCCAACTAAAATCAGTTCGCATCCCACGTTCCTGCATTCGCTCCCAGGCTTCACGGCGGTTATGATAGGTGTCCAATGCCCAATTAATCGTGTTAAAAAGGGCATCCGCCTGTGTCCAGTTAAATACAAAGCCTGTGCCTACATCAGCCGGGCCGTTGTCATAATTCGCGACGGTATCCGCCAGCCCGCCTGTTTCGCGTACCAGTGGCAGCGCGCCATAACGCATGGCGATCATCTGCCCCATGCCGCATGGCTCAAAATGACTCGGCATCAGGAAAATATCGCATCCGGCATAAATGCGTTGGGCGATTTCCAGATTATGCTCGACAAACGTCCGGCAGCGCAGTGGAAAATCCTGCCCGATACGCCACAATTCGTAATTCAGATCAGGGCTGCCCGTCCCCAGGCCGACAAACTGGGCGTCGGTGGTGCTTAGCAGGCGTCGCAGCGCCGGGATTGCCAGGTCAAGCCCTTTTTGCGCGTCGAGGCGGCTGACGAGGCCGATGAGCGGAACATCATCGCGCACAGGCAGGCCGCAGTTAATCTGCAATTCGCGTTTGTTGAGCGGGCGCAGTTCTTTGAAATTATCAGCGTTGAAGTGCGAGACGATGAGCGGGTCGGTTTCAGGATTCCAGCGTTCTTGATCGATACCGTTCAAAATGCCGTACAGGTCATTCGTGCGCGTTCGCACCAGTCCATAGAGTCCATAGCCCATGTACGGATATTGAATTTCAATCGCATAGCGTGGGCTGACAGTCGTCACCGCGTCGGAATAGGCGATGCCGATTGCCAGCGTATTATTGGTCAAATCCTGATAAACCAGATCAGGATGATTGCGCCCCTGAATGCCCAACTCCCACATCCAGCCGCCGATATGTTCACCCTGATAAGCCATGTTGTGAATGGTGATGACCGAGCCAACCTTACCCCAGATCGCGTCGAAACGGCTCTCGTGCAGGAAAAATGGAATCAGCCCCGTGTGCCAGTCGTTGACGTGGAAAACATCGGGAAACCACCCTGTGCGCTGGCGTAATTCCCAGGCCACCGCCATCGCCACCTGATTGAAGAAAATAAAACGTGGCACATCGGCATTCCAGCCATCGTAAATCGAATTTTCCTGCCCAAAAAAGGGCCACGCCTGGACAAAATAGAACGGGACTCCATCATAAGTCGCGGTATGAACATGGACATCCGTCACCCCCGTTCGGCGCGGAAATTGAAAGGTGAACAGATAGGACAGATGGTAGCGGTTATAATCGATCAGGCCATATAAAGGCATGATAACCCGCGCATCAATATTCATCTGGCGCAGCGCCTTCGGCAGCGAACCGACGACATCGGCTAAACCGCCTGTCTTAGCGAATGGCGCGGATTCCGCGCTGGCGAATAGGATATTCATGGTTATGCGCCTCGCAAAATCACTGCCGTACTAAAAACTGATCGGTTTTTGTGATCCAATTTGCACTTCCTTTTCGGCGCGATTTTTACCACATTTTGTTTAAGAGTTCTTTATAAACCAGCGATAATCAATATCTGGAAAGATTTTATCAAGCTCCCAGTATTCGTCAGCAAGGTCGCGTCTGGGATTTCCTTGTTCCAGGCTGTCCGCCAATTTTTCGAATCGTTCCAGATGTTGATTAAAGCGTTGGATGGCATACTCCCGTGCCTGCCCGCTGGTAATCAGGAACGACCAGTCGGAACTTTGCAGCAGCAGCAGTTCACGCGCAGCCTGCTTGAGAATCGCTGCTTCGTCCGCTGTTGGCTGGGTCATGCCGGTAGCTAGGGATTCCATGCGCCCTTCCGCTTCGTGGATCGGCTGCCACATCCAATGCGTTTCGTTGTTATCCCAGGTGAAATGAGTACCGCCGACACCCCACGACCCTTCGGACAAACTTAACACTTCTTCCGGGGGATGCTGGACAATATGACGAGAGGCGGTGGTTAGCTCAACATTGGGGTCGCGGGCGAGGTGACGCAAGACACTTCCCAGCCAATTGACACCCTCAAACCACCAGTGACCGAAAAGTTCGGTATTATAGCTGGAAAGTACCAGCCCATATTTGCCAGTCCGGTTGTGAAAATCGCGCAGCATATCGCCGATCATGTGGGCGAAATGTTCGGCATGTTGGTCAATTTTGTAAGCGGCCCAATCGGGATGATAAGTGTCTTTCATGCCGAGGTCGATATTTTTATTCGTCACGCGCCAATAATAGAGACCGCTCGTTCCGGCTTTGCGATAAAATTCGCGATAATCCTCGTCGCCCGGATAACCGATTTCCGCGCTCCAGACCTGCGTCCCGCTGCGATTATTGCGCCCGATCACCGCAACCCCGGAATGCTGCTCAGCTTCTGCCCGCGAGTCGCTGACGTAATAAGGTAAAAATGTTGAGGCGGGTCGTTCCGGTGAGTCCTGATGCGGTGGGATCACGTAGCGCTGTTGGATCGTGCTTTGTGGGCCGATAATGCCGCCCGCCGCGACCCCAACAGGTTTGCCGCCTGTAATTGTGTGCGCTTCGCTGAAAAAGACCTTGAGATCATCCGCCAAGAGGAACTGCTCAAGTCCGGGGCGGTAGGCACACTCTGGCAGCCAGATGGCGGTAGGTTGGCGACCAAAAAAGCGTTTGTAGCTGTGAATACCCGCTTTGATCTGTGCATTGATGGCACTTTTGTGACCGAGCAGCGGCAGATAGGCATGAGTCGCGGCACTGGTGATGATCTCGATATAGCCTTCATCCTGCAATTGACGGAACGCCCCAATCAGGTCGCGATTGAAGCGCACTTCAAAGTCGGCTTTAATTTTTTCGTAGCCTTGTTTATACCACTCCGCCAGATAACGCAGATGACCGTTAGCAGTTTCTGGTCGATCAAAATAGATCATATCGCTCTGTGCGGCTGCGATACGGCTGTCCAGATATTGGGTGAAATGTTCCAGCACAAGCGGGTCAGCCAATTGTTCGGCTAAAACAGGGGTGATGCCGAGGGTGAGACGAAAATTAACGCCTTCATCCTTAAGATCATAGAGTGTTTGCAGGAGGGGGATATAGGTTTCGCTGGCGGCTTCGTGAATCCATTCTTCACCATGAGGCCAGCGCCCTGCCAGCCGTGCATAAGGAATATGACTGTGTAAAACGAATGTAAATGCGCCTGCTCCACTCACGAAACGCCTACTCCTGAATGTCTTTTGAACACTCAGAATTGTAACGATTAGTTATCATGAGATGCAAATTATTGAGGAGAAGCGGCGGGGAGCACCATTGTGAAAATACTGCCGTTGCCAGGGGTACTGTGGACGCTCAGATAGCCTTTGTGTGCCTCGCTGACTTTGCGGGCAATGAATAAACCCTGTCCCAGGCCGCGCGGGTCGAGTAGTTTGCCGCTGCTGGTGCGAGGTTCACCCCGGTAGAAACGCTCAAAAATGTGCGGCAGGTCTTTTTCTGAAATACCAACACCGGTATCGACAACCTGAATCGCGATATTTTCTTCTTGTTCCAGGCGCGCCGTCACGAGAATATGACCTTGCGGCAGCGTGTACCGAATGCTGTTCTGGAGCAGGTGCATGAGCGCCCAGCGCAGCCGTTGGTCATCGCCCAACACGTATAAATACCCCGCGTTGCGCGCCATGAAGGACACATCCAGGTCGGCTCGGATGACTTCGGGCATTACACCCCGGACAACGCTTTCAACTAAGCCTTCGATATTGATTAAATCGTCGCGGACGCTGAAGGCATTGGCGCTCATTTCAGAGATGTCGAGCAGTTCGACGATCATCCGATCCAGAATATCGACATTGCGACCAATGGTTTCCAGAAAGCGGCGATTGATGGGCTGCCCTTCTTTTTGCCCCAAAATCACTTCGCTCATGCCTTTGATGGCAGCCATCGGCGTGCGCAGTTCGTGTGAAATCGCCGTAACAAACTGGTCTTTGAGGCGATCTGAGAGCGTATCGCGGGTGACATCGCGCAGGACGATCATCGTGCCGAGCCGTTCACCTTCGCTGTTGCCAACAGCGGCGATCTGCGCCCCTAAAATGCGGTTGTTGACCTGAACGCGGGTGGGTTCGCCCAAAGGGGTCAGTTCGGAATCCAGCGTGGTGACATCGCGGTAAGCGTCGAACAGTCCGCCCAGTTCACTTTCCCAAAACGCTTTCTGGCTGCCCAGCAAAGTGCGCGCGGCGTTATTGACCAACACAATGCGTCCTTCGTTGTCCTGCATGATGATGCCTTCACCGATGCTGGCGAGGATACCGTTCAGCCGTTCGATTTCGCCTTCGCGTTTTTTGACGACTTCGACAAGCTGCTTATTGCGTCGGCTGAGGGCATAGACTTTTTCCATTTCCTCCTGCTGCAATTTGGAGCGGCGATTCAGCGAGGTATATAAACGGCTGAATAGTTTTTCCGTCGCTGTGCCGAGCCGATTTACGCGGGTAAGGACGCCGCCAACATCTTCAGGCTTGGAGGGTTTTGGGTTAGTCGTCATGTCACTTTCGGCAATTTTTTATGTCAACGATTGCTGTTTAGTGTACATGACATCGTGTAATTTTGCATACAGCACGTCAAAATCGGGCAGGGGCTTGTTGATGATTTCGTCAACGCCAAATTTCATCATATCGTCACGCTGGTTCTGGTTCAGCGAAAACGCTGTCATCAGTACAACGGGGACATTCTGCACAGCGGGGATCGAGCGCATCCGGTAGGCCAATTCGTCGCCGCGTTTACCGGGCATCCGAATATCCATCAACGCAAAATCGGGCAGCGGGCCATGATAGCGTCCAGCTTCAACCTCATCCAGCCAGCCCCACACATTACTTCCATTTTCAAAGGACATCGCCTCATATCCCCAGGCCTGACACAGGGTTTCCACCAGGTTGCGAATGTCCATTTCATCTTCTGCAATCAACCACATCACGGTTGCGAACTCCATCTGTAAATAGATTCATTTTTTCATTGTAGATTCGAAATTTGCCTGGAGGCTGTTTTTTTATATGGAATTCATAACTGACGCAGCAGCAGGCTGGTGATAGGTTGCAGTAAGTGTGTAAGGTGTATGAATATAATATGACCACAAGGTCATAACATAAGAGAATTGATGTTAAACTAGAATTGTTGCTTATTTGGCGTGAGAAATCTATTATATTTGTGTATGTGGGAGATGCACGCGCATACGATGAGGAGTTTACATTGTCTACATGGATGGTAGTCGAGGATGAGCCGGATATTTACGAAGTTTTACTGGCTATGTTTGAAATGTGGGGGATCGAAGGTGTTGCGTTCGTCGATGGCGAAGAAGCGGTAGCCTGGATTGATGATGTCGATAATGGGCGTTTCCGAGGCGAACTGCCTGAGCTTGCCCTGCTGGATATTCGCTTACCGGGGGCGATTGATGGCCCGATGGTCGGCGAGCGGCTGCGTCAAAGCCCGATATTGGGACAGATTGCAATTGTTTTTAGCACTGCCTACAAGCTGACGCTCGAACAAGAAAAAGCCTACATTGCTCAGGCTGGGGCGGATAAACTGATGTATAAGCCGCTGCCCAAGTTCAATGAACTGCAAAAAATTCTTGAAGAAGTGATTGCCAACCGGCGTGCAAAGATGATTCCAAACAAGAAATAGAGGCACTTATGAACAATGTTGCCCCATCGGGTGCCTTAGCGCGTCGGTCACGACAGTTATTGCAGTTGGCGTTTGTCATCATCGCCATCGGCGTGTTTGTCACGGTTATTGGCCTCGCAATGTATGCGATTCCTCTGGCTGTACCCGGAACCTCGGCATTCCCGTTCTACAACATACTGCGTGGTTTCTTGTTTTGGGGTGGCGTTCTCATCGCGCTTGGTGGATTAGCACTCGGCATCCGTGCTTATTTTACCCGCACCGATAATGATCTCGCGCGGATCACGGGCGATTATCTCAGTCGCTATCAGGAATTGGACAACCGTTACTGGTTTGTCCGCAACATCAAGAAAGCTGGCCTCGGCTACATTGATGCTGTGATGGCAGGCCCTCCCGGCGCATTGGTCTTTCGGATTGTCGATAACAGCGGGCAGTTTGCCAACGAAAAAGCGAACTGGCTGCAAAAAAACTCCAAAGGTGAATATATGCCTGCGCACATCAGCCCAACGGAAGAAGATATTGTCGATATTAAGGCAATGCGTACCTATCTCACCCGTCATGGCCTGGGCGATGTGCCTGTTTATGGTGTGATCGTCTTTACCAAAGATGAATCGCAGGTGGAAATTATGGTCAAAGAACCCACCGTCCCCGTTGCCCATCTCACACGTCTGTTTGACCAATTGCAAGATAATTACCTGGCAAAAGATCGAATCAGCCAAACTCTGGTTGAGTCGGTTGTCGATGTGATTTATGATCGTTAGCGCCGATGACCGTCGAGATACTGCTGGCTCCAGTCGGAACAGGCAAAACCGAAAACGCGCTCGAACGGTTAGTGACGACGATTCAGCAGCAGCCCTTCGCCCAGGTGTGGGTGCTGGTTTCCGGTAAACGACAGGAAGATACTTTCCGCCAGCGTTTAGCCGAGCGTTACACCAGCCAGCAAGTCTATTTTAACGTTGAATTTTTTACGTTTTATCAGCTTTATCATCGCCTCCTCAACCTCGCCCAACAGCCGCCGCGTAAACTGGATGATCCTGCACGTTTTGGCCTTCTGCGCGCCATACTGGAACAGCTTCAGCACGAAGGTAAACTCCCACTCTACGGCACGATTACGCAAACACCAGGGTTTGTGCGTATCGTGGCTGAATTTATTTACGAACTCAAACAGAATGTTATCTGGCCTGAGACGTTTCTGGAAACTGCGCGCCAATCGCATTCTCAAAAAGATCAGGAACTTTCGTTAATCTACAGCCTGTATCAGCAGCGCTTGATCGACAATCATGTAGTGGATCGTGAGGGCGAGGGTTGGCTGGCGCTCGAAGTTCTGCAAAAGCAAAGAATGGATATTGGTCGGAGTGTCGATTTATTGATTGTCGATGGCTACGATCAATTTACGCCGCTGCAAGCCCAACTCTTGATGCTCCTGGCGGAACGCGCGCAGCAAGCATTGATTACGCTGACCGCCGTGCCGGGGCGTGAGGAAACCATTGGCAGACGTTTCCAAAAAGCGCTGCAACGACTGATAAAATATGCGCAGTCCCCACCGACAATGATCGAAAAATATTCGGCATCGCCGCTCCGTGAACGGCGGCATCCAGCCCTGCGACATTTGCTCGATTCGATTTTTCAGTTGGGGAGCGCGCGGCAGTCCGCTGACAATGGGGTCGCCTTCATCGAAGCTCCAGACCCCGCTCGTGAAGCCGCTGCCGTCCTCCGAAAGGTTAAGCGTCTGCTGCTTGCCCAGGCCTGTCAGCCAGACGATATTTTAATCGCCTTGCGAGATTGGGCGCGCTATGCCCATCACTTTGACACCATCGGTCATGCTTACGGTCTACCCCTCACCCTGCACCGGGGCGAAAGCATTGCGCAAAATCCAGCCGTCATCATGCTGCTCAATCTCATCAATCTGCATGTGTCGGATTTTCGCCGCCGTGATTTGCTGGATGTGCTGCGTTCACCCTATTTTGATGTGCCGGGGTTGGGCGCGGCGCAGATTGACCAATTGGAGCGGATCAGTCAGGCGTTTGTCGTCACTTCTGGACGGGCATTGTGGCTGGAGGCTGTGGCCCGCGCGACTCATCCGCTGCGCAGGGACGAAGATGACCGCGATGATCCAGAACCCGCAATTCTGGATTTCACACAAGCGGCATCGCTGCGGGCAAATTTGTCAGCTTTTTTTGATGCCGTAACCCCTCCCGTGCGGGCGACACTGGAAAATTACATCTACTGGCTCGACAACCTGATCGGCGCGGACAGCGAGACAAACCTGGATGACAGTGATGAGATGCCGCTGGACGAAATTTTTTCGCTGCACATGCTGGGCCAGATTAAGCAGCAGTCGGCGCAGGGCGTGGTCGAGCGCGATCTGGCGGCGACGCATGAGCTAAAACGTGTTTTGCGCGGATTTCTTTCCGGTCAGGCGCTTTTAAAATCGCTGGGCGGAACTGGCGAACTGGATCGGGCGGCATTTCTGGTGGAAATTCAAACTGCCATCAATAACACCGCCATCAACCAGGGCGCGGGACGATCTGGTCGCGTGTTGGTGACAACGGTCACTGATGCGCGCGGCTTGCCTCATAAACATGTTTTTGTCCCTGGCCTATCTGAAGGCATTTTCCCGGCACAGGTGGCTGAAGACCCGCTTTATCTGGATACCGAGCGACAGGCTTTGGGAATCGGGCTGGAAACGCAGGCTGAACGTGCCGCCGATGATGGTCTGTTTTATGAACTGATGAGTCTGGCTTACGAAACGCTGACGCTTTCAAGACCTACCGTGCAGAATGGTGTTCCCTGGATTGCCAGTCATCTATGGCGCGGTGCGGCAGCCGTTTTCAGCGATATTGAGATAGAGCGAATCAGAATCGGCGCTGTCGTCGGCGCGGGCGATGTTATTTCGCGCGATGAAGCGCTGCTCACCCTGGCAGATGGTCTGAACCGCGCGCAGCCTTCCAGCGATATTTTATCGCTCTATAGCTGGGTCATGGCTGCACAGCCGGATCATTGGGAGCGTATTCATCGCGCGCGTTTGATCGAGCTGAATCGTGCTTCCCGCCGCCGTCCACATGATCGTTACTCAGGCCGTCTTTTTGAACCTGGCCTGATCGCCCATGCCGCCGCCGAATTGAGCGAGGAACGCCGTTGGAGCGCCAGCCAGCTCAACGATTATGGCATTTGTGGGTTTCGATTTTTCGCCAAGCGCCTGCTCAAGCTGGAAGCGCTGGAAGAACCCGAAGAAGCGCTTAATGCCGCCGCCCTGGGGACAATTAATCACGAAATTCTGGAACGCACGTACCGCGAAATCGCGAAACGCGGCCTGCTCATCGCGCCCGAAAATATTGACGAAGCCTTGACCATTTTGCGGGAAACCGCGCCGCCTGTGCTGGCAAAAGCGCTGGACAACTTCGGCTTTCGCAACTCGGCCCAGTGGGAGCAGGAGAAAAAACTGTTACTACGCCGCCTGGAACAGTTGATTCGGCAGGATTTCGATGATGGCAACAAAATCGCGAAAAAATTTGGCAGCGGCTCACGTAAACCTTATGTGCTGGAGGCACCCTTTGGCACGGATGGCGGCGTGGCTGTAAAAATCCCGATAGTCGTGGCGGGCAAAACCGAAGCGCTGCACCTGCGTGGATATATTGATCGCATGGATCGCATCGGCGACAGCCTGATTGTCATCGACTACAAAACGGGCAGCACGGAAATCCCCGTCAGCGAAATTGATATTGGGCGCAATTTTCAGATGATGGTTTACCTGCGCGCTGCTGCTTATGTCCTGGCGGCGCAGCGTGACCCCGACGCACCGAAAAATGTGAAGGGTGGCCTTTTCTGGCATATCCGTAATCAGAAAACCAGCGGCGAACTGGTCATGGACGAGGATGGTAACAAGACGCTGGAAATGGCTGAGAAATACATTGGACACAATATCGCTTTGGGGCGAAGGGGGGATTTTGTCACCCACGCGACCAAAGTTGACAAGGGGCGCTGCGCACATTATTGTGAATATTCGCAGTTGTGTCGAATGGGCAGCACACATCGGCGAAAAGACCGACCAGGCGATATAGAAATTGAGGGTCAAAATTGAGCGAACCATCCGCTGAAGTCTATACCCCTGGTTATGTGACAAATGCCAGCAATTTTATGGCAAATCGCCGCGCAGCTACTCATGCTGCGTTTTTAATGGTCAACGCCCTGCGCGCCTTCGGTCATGAGGCGTCGGGGTTATTCGCCCAATCCTGGGTGGCGGTAGTCGCACACGTTTCAACCTAACGTTTTAGAGTCAGATAATGAATCTTACACCCGCGCAGCAAAGAGCAATTTACGAGCATCACAAAAATCTGGTCGTGGTTGCCGGGGCGGGGTCGGGCAAGACGCGCGTCCTGGTGGAGCGCTACCTTGCGCTGCTCGACCAGCATCCCGAATGGCCTCTGAATGCGCTGGTGGCAATCACTTTTACGCGCAAAGCCGCGCAGGAAATGCGGGATCGGGTGCGGCAGGCGCTCGAAGATCGATATTCACACGCGCAAGATGGGGTTGAGCAACGCATCTGGTCAGACCGGATCGCCAGCATGGACAGCGCGCGAATCGACACTATTCACGGCCTGTGCGCCACGATTCTGCGCGCCAACGCTGCCGAAGCCGGACTAGACCCGGATTTTGTTGTGCTGGACGACGTGGATGCTGCCATTTTGCTGGAAAGCGTTATCGACGAGCAGATGCAGGTGATTATCGATGAAAACGACCCTGCGGTGCAGCTATTTGGCGAGTACGACGGCAAAGCGCTGCGTGAGGCGCTTAAAAATTTTGTCGAAAGCGACCTGGCTGAAATCCCCGATGATCTGCTGGCGTACTGGCAGGTTGCATGGGAACAGGGCGCGGCGCAGGAAATCACGCGGTTCAAGCAAAATGCGGATTTTCTGGCTTCTGCAAATTGGCGACCTGTGGGCGGCTGGCCTAATGACCTGAGTGACAAGCTGTGGATTATTTGGCTGGAGTGTCATCAATGGCTGAATAGCCTGTTTAAAAATGATGGCCTCGATCTGTGCCTGGAGAGTCTGCGCCAATTAGCAATCATGAAAACAGGCAATGTTGGCAAAGATGACAATTGGGGCGGAGGAGACGGTAAGCTTGAGTCGCGGGCTGTGCTGCGGGCTGTATTTCAACACGCTAAAGAGTTTCTGGATGAGATTGGCGACCCTCCCGGCTTGCTGGAAGAAAAAGCTGCCCATTTGCTGTCTTTATGGCACAGTCTGATTCAGCGCATCCAGATGGCCTATCGCGAGGCCAAAAGCCAGCAGGCCGCTCTCGATTTTAACGACCTGGAGCGCATCACCTGTGATCTGTTGACGCATCATGAAAGTGTCCGCAGGCGCTATCAAAATGCCGAATTTAAGCATGTACTGGTCGATGAATTTCAGGATACCAACCGCGCTCAATGGGACATCGTGCGGGCGTTGGCTGATCCGACAGCACCAGGATGCCTGTTCGTCGTCGGCGACCAGAAACAGAGCATCTATGCCTTTCGCGGTGCGGATGTGAGCGTCTTTGGCGGCGTGCGGCAAACGCTGACTGAAATATGGGGCGGCGATTCCGAAGTGATGCTGTCACGCTCGTTCCGGGCGCATCAGCCTTTGATAAGCTGTTTTAACGCCCTTTTTGAGCGCATTTTGGTTCGCGATCCTGCCAGCCTTGTCTACGAGTACGAGATTGACCTGGGCGAAGCGATGGACGCTCATCGCCTTGACCCACCTGCCGATAACCCCGCGCTGGAATTCTGGCTGGTGAATAAAAGCGCGTCGCAGAACCCCGACGATAAACAGACCCTTTCAGCCGAGGACAGCCGCCGCTGGGAAGCGTTTGAAATTGCGAGTCGGTTGCAGATGATGGTCGAAGCCGAGACGCCTGTTTTTGATCGTGTTCATGGGGTTCGCCCCATGCAGTATGATGACATCGCGCTGTTGTTCCAGTCAACCAGCAATATAACGCTCTACGAGGATGTTTTTAAGTCGCAGGGCTTGCCATTTGTGACTGTCGCCGGACGGGGATATTACAGCCGTCAGGAAGTCTGGGACTTGCTCAACCTGCTGCGGGCGCTTTACAACACCGCCGATAATTTATCGCTGGCAAGCGCGCTCCGTTCGCCATTATTTGGCCTCAGCGATGATGCGCTGTTGGCGCTGCGGCTGGTGCGTAATCTCGACGGCGAACGCGTGACTCTCTGGGAAGCGCTCGATACCTCAGATTCTCGTGTTCCGCTGGATGAGCAAAATTTAGTTCATTTTGTGCGGGGCTGCCTGTATGAATTGCAGCGGTTGGCGGGGCGCATGACGATTTCTGAACTGCTGCGGGAGGCATTGGCGCGCACAGGCTATCTGGCGACGCTGACTGGTCTGCCCGATGGCGCACGACGGCGAGGCAATATCGAAAAATTGATCGAGAAAGCCGAAACCAGCGGCAAAGTTACGCTCGGCGCTTTTTCGCAATATTTGACCGATCTGAGTGCGCGTGAGGTGCGTGAGGGCGAGGCGCTGCTGGAAGTCGAAGGTGCGGTGACGCTGATGACCGTCCATGCCAGCAAGGGGCTTGAATTTCCGGTTGTGGTGCTGGTCGATGCGTCATGGGATCGGGGCATTCGTGATGGCGGTCTGCTCATCCATGACCCACACAGCGGCCTGGCCTGCAAAGTTTACGACTCCAGCAAAGATAAACTTATCAACCCCTTTAACTACCGGCGGGCAAATCGGCTGCGCGATATGCGTGAAACCGCAGAACGCAGGCGTTTGCTTTATGTCGCCGCCACCCGCGCTCAGGATATGCTCATCGTCAGCGGACACATTGCACAAAGCAAAGATGGCACCTGGAAAATAGGCGACTGGCTGAACTGGCTGCTGGAAGCGCTTGACCTGAAGCAGGAGCTTGAGCGAACAGGTGAAAACTTTATCCAGCGCGACTGGGGAATGCTTCGCCTGAATATTGCGACCACCCCACCCCAAGACGAAATGGATGAGCGCGATCAGGAATCGGCCTGGGACATGCTTCAACCAGAGGGCGCAGCCGTCCAGCCGCCGCTTATGGCTGACGTGTTGGTCGAACGAACCGCCGTTGCGCGGCATCTTTCAGTGACGAATTTGGGCGATATTGGCGCGGCCTTTAACCCGGATACTCCCTATTTTCGCCAGCGCTTCCGCCGCGATTTGCTTCACGATGCGCCCTCACACGTCGATTCGCTGCGGCAAACCCGCACAAAAATGGGGCGCGTGGTCGGGGAGATTGTCCATGAAGCGCTGCACTGGTGGGATTTTTTCGGAGCAAATCCTAATCTCAAACATCAGCTTGAGAGCTTTGCCTGGGAGCAGGGCGTTATTGATGCCGACGAAC
>Ga0268299_1001861_pt1 | contig 30763 bp, 28 predicted proteins | sample NOBtaG_FD_193484 | JGI IMG/M metagenome (GOLD analysis project Ga0268299, IMG submission 193484) | Activated sludge microbial communities from bioreactor in Nijmegen, Gelderland, Netherland - NOB reactor | ecosystem: Engineered > Bioreactor > Aerobic > Activated sludge | place: Netherlands...
GGCTGTCCACCGGCTGCACTTCCGGCTTCGCTTGCTTGTGCGCGCGCTTTAAAGGCGCATTGACATAATTGCCGTGCCTGAGTTTGTCGAGATCCAATCGCAAATCGCTGGCTTTCTGATATCGAAGAACGGGCTCTTTAGCCAGACACTTCATCACAATCTCATCAATTTCTTGCGGTATCGATGGGTCGTGGGCCCGCATGCTCACCGGTCTTTCGCGCACTTGCTTAGCAACGGTCGCCAGCACATTTTCACCCACCAGGGGTGGTGCCCCCGTAAGCGCCTCGTACATCAAGCAACCGAAAGAGTAAAGGTCCGAGCGAGCATCAAGCTGTTCGCCCATGCACTGCTCGGGGCTCATGTAAGCGGGGCTTCCGAAAGCTTCTCCTTCCTGCGTCAAGCGCAGCGAATCATTCGCATCACGAAGAATGCGAGCAAATCCAAAATCAACGATGACGGTGCGATCCTGTCCATTTTGTTTGGGCTGAACGATAACATTGCTCGGCTTTATATCGCGATGAATGACGCCGTTGAGGTGCGCGCAGTCCAATCCTGCGGCAATCTGAATGAAGATCTCCAGCGCACGCGCCATCTTAAGGTGGCCTTCGGACTTGATGATGTCGGCAAGATTCTGCCCTTCCACAAAATCCATGACGAGATAAGGCAGGCCGTCCTTCTCCTGCCCATATCCGTGTACCAGTCCAAGATTGGAGTGGCTCAAGCTGGAAACGACCGCAACTTCTCTCATCAATCTTTTAACTGCCAATTCATTTTGCGACAGTTCAGGACGCATGAGTTTCAAAGCAACATACTGCCCATTGGTAACATCGAGCCCTTTGTAGACATAACCCATGGCTCCGCGACCGACACATTCGACCAGCTCGTAACGGTCGTTCAGAAGCTGATTGCCGGGAACGGGCGGTGCCGAATTTTTGCTCGCCGCCTTGCCCTCCGGCGATGAAGAATCGCACTGGCAGCGGCCTTCCTTGAATATCCAATACGTGAACGAACCGACCTGGCCGATATTAAGACCACAGCGGGTGCACGTTTTATCTGAAGATGCCGGTGCGCTATCGTTCATTCGAGAATCAAAGGGGAAGGTCCCGGACTGAGTCTATATACCCGCGCCATACTGTTTTTTGGCGACTTTATACCAGACGCCGACTGCATAATCAAATGGTCGAGAAGGAGCCCGGCATGAACTGGCTCACTTCACCATTTCTTCGATGATATCTGAGATTCCGCCCGTCATCACGTCTTCGGGTTTGGTGACAAGCCTGTAGCCGGGCGGCATGTCGAAAAACGTCGCCGGCATTATTTCCTCCTTCGCCACGTATGTATTCAAAGTCGTCTCCGGCGAGTCGCCGCCTTTCAATTGAACGCGCAAAGGAATCCCCTTTATCGGCGGAATAGCAGCATTGCCGCACAGAATCGTGCTTACTTGCGGGGGCAGGTTCAAATCCTCGCAAGCAAAAAGTTTTGCGGAGGAACGCTTGCCGGCATCAATCGATTGCCCTTCGTATGCCCGGGCTCGCAGCCCGGCAATGGTTTCCATCTTATCGATAGGATTTTTGATTTTTAGAAGACTGCTGCCCAGCTTCCTGCCGCGCCACTCTTTAAGAGGGGTCCGGCAATAAACCCTGGCTTTCGGATTGAAGACCAGCAAGTCCCAATCGGGTGGCAGAGCAAGATTCGCCCACTTGTTGCTGGCAAAAGTGACTTTCAAACCCTGGGCGCAAACATATACTTCGCAATCTCCGAAGATCATATTCTTTTGAGAGAGATGCCAGACCTTGTAAGACCTTCCTTTTTTGGAAGAAGTGACCTTTGCGCCCGCAGCAGCGGCTTTGGGAGGAGCTGCATAGGCAGGAAGGTTCAGCAGGCAACAGCTCAAAGGCACAATCAAAAATGCCGCCGCCAAAATTGAGAAGGTTCGTCGATTTTGCAAAGTTATCACGCTGAGGCAATGGAGAAACGCTACTAAATATACCTGAACGTCAAAAAGCCATGCATTGTGTGCATGGCTCATTGATGGTGGGGAGAAACCGGGAGTCTTCTGATTTTTTAGAAACGGTCTTCAGCGGCTCGATGCCATAAGGCGTGAAGCTCGCTCCTGCACTTGCCTTGCTTCGTCGGCGCGACCGCAAGAATTGAGAATCGATGCGTGTGTGCGCAGAGCGTTCGCCACGGCCACAGGCGAAACTCCAGCCGCTCGCTCGTAAATGGTGACTGCGCGCCTGGCCACCGGTTCCGCTTCCAAATTGCGGCTTTGCGCGGCATAAAGCAATGCCAGATTGTTCAAGGCGCAAGCGAGTGATTGATTTGTTTCCGCACCAGGGCGTTTTTCAAAAATCTGGATCGCTTTTTTGTACTGCGTTTCGGCAGGACCATATTCTTTTTTGTGGCGATGCAATTCGCCCAGATTATTCATAACGCTTGCCACATCAGGATGCGCATCGCCAAGATTGCGCTCGTATGTAGTCAAAACCCACTCGAACATAGGCTGCGCGAGATCATAGCGGTGTTGCACATAGTACAAACTGGCCAGATTATTGCGCACATTGGCAGCATCCATACTGCCTTTGCCGGCTGCTTTTTCATAGTGAGCAATCGATTGCTTGTAGAGCGTCTCTGCCTCGGCAAACTGCCCTGTCCCTACATAATATGACGCAAGACTGTTTTCGCTGTCAGCGATCGCCACACCACTGGTGGTGTCATTTTCCTCCCGCACCGATATCGCTTGTTCCAATATCGGTTGCGCTTGCGCCATGTGTCCGCGAGCGGTAAGAGCGCGGCCAAGCCCATTGAGGCTGACGGAAAGATCCATCATTGTCGGCTTCAAGTTGGTTTGCTTGATGGCGACCGAACGCCTGTACATTGTTTCGGCTTCGCCGAGGCGACCTTCTTTCAAATAGAGATCGCCCAGCAAATCCAGATTGGGAGTGACTTCTATCGCCTCAGCGCCGAATCTTTTTTCGTCGTGAGTCAATTGCATTCTCAGTAACTCTTCGGCTCTGGGAAATTCTGCCTTATTGATCAAAAGCTGCGCTTCATTTCTCAAAGAAACGGCATCCTTCTGCTGAGCGCAGCCCGTGAAGCCAATCGCGGACGCACCGATGAGAATCAATGCAAGAGTGGAAGTAAGTTTTTTAGACCTGAACTGTGACATGCATCTGTCTCTCCATGCTCGCCTTTACATTATTGAAGGTGTTTGAAAAGCCCCACACCTAAACCAAGCGCAGCGCCAACTCCTGCTGTTTTGGCGACCGTGCCGCCACGCCGTGAACCGGCCCAGCCCAGACCGCCACCTACCAGCGTGCCGGTCGCTACATCACGAATAATAGGGTGTCTCTTCATTGTGGTGCTGGAGCGAACCAGCCCCACTCCTGCACCCGTACCAGCACCAATAGCACCACCACGCAAGACGCCGCGGCCGGTCACCAGTCCGGTCAAAGCTCCCACACCGGCGCCGACTCCAGCTCCCACCGTGGCTGCTTTGACTTTTGGATGTCTCTGGAAATAAGTTCTATTGTCTTTTACATACACAGTGCGAGTCTGATAGACAGTGCGCGGAGCGGCAGCCGGTGCAGCAGGGCGGTAGTCATATCGAGCGCTTTGCGGTGGTGAGAGTTTCACCTGACTTGTGGTTGTTCTGGCTGTCTGTGTGCCGACCGTACTGTGACTGGCCGATCCCATCAACATAGTAGTTTGAGAGTACGCCGGAGCTATTGCTTGCAATGACAAAATGCAAGAAGCAGCAGCGACGACTCCTTTCAACGTATTACGTTTCATACGCACTTCCTTGGCGCAATGGCGCAATTCATATGAGTATCTGTAGAAACTGTCTATAGACGCCCAATCGGGGACAACCAACCCTGTGACGCCGGCCGGCTCATCAAGTTCCCGAATTGCGCGGTGAATTAGAACTTCTTAGCAAAAATGCCGCTTTGCAATGGGTCGGCAAGAGATTTTATTTTCGATAATCTACTTCAAGCGGTAGCGGCTGCGCGTTGACTTATCTCGTGAATGGCGCGGGCAAGCTCGTTTACCTGTAGCTCGGAATTGAAATATCCGAAGCTGATCCTGACAAGACCTTCTTTCGTCGTGCCCAATGTTTCATGCGCAAGTGCGGCACAGTGCAGACCTCCACGTGCAGCGATGGAAAATTCTCTGTCCAGCGCATCTACTACTTTATCGGCCGACATGCCGGGCACACTGAAGGAAACATTGGCCACGCGCGGAATTATGGAGCCGCTGTTATTGTTTTGGCCGGGCGAATAGACGCGGATGTTATTGGATGCGTTCAAGAACGATATGAAGGCATCGCTGAGCCTGATTTCGTGTTGAAGGATCACATCAGCGCCTACGCTTTCGATGAAATCGACGCCGGCGCCCAGGGCCGCTATAGCAGGACCTGCAGCACTGCCTGGTTCCAATCGATCGGGATAGACAAAAGGCATCTGCAAATCTTCTGATGCCGATCCTGTTCCTCCGGCGATAAGCGGCTCCAAATCATACTCTTTGGAAACATGCAGAAGTCCCAGTCCAGGCTGTCCCCAAAGTCCCTTGTGTGCGGACGCGCACCAGAAGGAAATTCCCGGATGTATGAGGTGAGTTTTTTCCAGACCTGCTGTTTGCGCCGCATCTAATAAAAGCGGGGTGCGAGCGACGTGGCAACTGGCAGCTACCGCACCGACATCAATCGCTTCACCGGTTACATTGCTGGCATGAACGCTGGCTACCAGGCTGGGACGCAGCTCATCTAATAAACGGCGCAGTTCGCTGACCGCGAAAATTTTGCCCGGCTCGTAAGGCAGTTGAACAATTTTCAGGTCCAGCTCAGCTTCGAGCGCTTTGAGCGGACGCATCAAAGCATTGTGTTCGAGAGGCGAAATCAGAACAGTAGCGCCTCTCGACAAAATTGCTCTTTGCCCCGTTCCGGCAGTGGTTTTCGTCAAACCGCGCAGGACCATATTCAATGAGTAAGTGCACCCGGGAGTGAAGATCAATCTTTCCGGATATTGAACTTTTAAGAAGCCGGCAACTTTTTCTCGCACCGCAAATACTTCACGTGCCGAATTGAGGGCGAGCTTGTGAGCGCTGCGTCCCGGATTGGCGGACTGACGAAAATAGCGGTCCGCGGCCACGTACACTTCCTCCGGCTTCGGGTAGCTGGTGGCGGCATTATCCATGTAAATCAGGTCGGATTTCGCTTCTTCGGCGTTCATTTTCAAATGGAGCGAGGTCGAGAAACGCCATGCTAGCATTTCTAAATCGAACCGAGCCTTTTGGCACTGAAAAACAACGTTTGACAAGCGAGGCACCCATGCGAAGCCGGCTGTTTCAGGATCTGGAAATCGCTTCAGAAAAAGATCCAGGCCGCAAGCGACGGTCAAGCATCTTTGCATTCGTCCTTCTCTCGTGCCTGGCGACAGGCTGCGGCTCGGGCGGCGACGGCAAGAGCGAAAACGGCTGGTTGGGCGCCTTTGCAGCGCAAATGACAGGAGCGCCTTCGCTCGATCAAATCGTCGCCAATTTAAACTCCGAGCCGCCTCAAGCGTCCAGCGATAAGCTCAAAGAGCTGCTCGAAAATCCGGCAGTAAGCCAAAAAACCAAGCAAGAAGCCAGTTATGTGTTGGGCAAATTGCTGAAGAAAAATTGGAGTCCGGCTGGTGCGGGCGATGCTACTTACACGACCATGGTCGAACTGTTCAAAACCGCAGCCGGATTCAAGCCGCTCAGCCAGCGCTCGGGCAAACACCTTCTGGATATAGCAACCAAAGCCGGTGATGATGCGCAAATTCGCGAATGCCTGAAAGTGATGAAGGCAACTGCAAAGACTCCCGAAGATCAAGCTTTTGCAGATTACACTCTGGCGCAAACAATCTTGAAAGCGGGCGAAACTGATGCGGCCATGCAACTTTTCCAGGCTGTGAAACAAGAGGCCCCGACCAGCAAATATGCTTACGGCGCGTCTTATTATCTTGCCGACCAGATGTTGAAATCGGCGGCAACACCGGCTGCAGAAACTGAGCAAGAAGCGGCCGCGCTTTTCAAAGAATATCTAAGAGCTGCTCCTGATGGACGTTTTGCCCCGGAGATCGCGGCTCGGCTGGAAACTATGGCGCAAGCCGGAGCAATTCAATTGACGGCCGCCGACTACGACGCCATCGGCAAGTGCTACTACAATTTCTCAAACTGGAGCGGCGCCCTGAAAGCGTGGGACAAAGCGAATTCCAGCAACAACCTGTTTCGCCGCGCTATCGTACTCATGCACTTGAATCGTCACGATGACGCGCGTGCGGCCCTGATTGTCGCGATTAAGAACGATCCATCGAGCCGCTTTTATGCAACAGCCGGCAATCTTATAGGCAATCCGCTCAGCAAAGCAAATACTCTGGACTTGTGGAAAGCCTGTCTGGCAGCCGGTCCGACCCATGCCGATGCGGCGCTGTGGAATATCGCCATTCGAACAGACGGCGCCGCCGCACTGCCCTACTTCCGAGAAATCATCAAGAAATACCCCACCTCGGAATTTGCCGCCGAGTCGTCCTGGTGGCTCTTCTGGCACGAGGTGAAATCCGGCGACAAGAGTCGCTACCCTGCCGCAATTCAGATCGGCAGCCAGTCCGCGCGTCAATATCCTAATGTCAGGCAAACAGCGCGATTGCTTTTCTGGATCGGAAAATTGCATGAGCGGCTGGGCCAAAAAGGCATGGCGATCAACGCTTATACAGCCGCATTCGAACGTTTTCCCAGCAATTATTACGGCTTCAGAGCGCAGCACAGACTGGCCGCGCTCAAGGCGGGTGGTCACGATGCAGCATGGTCTACAAAAATAGGGCGTAAGCACCCGCAGCCGTCCTGGCGCTGGCCGGAGCCCGTCTTGCCTGCCGTGGAGCCGGGCGAGAAATCGCCTTATGATGCGACTTTTACTGCGCTCTTCCGTCTCAACCAGTGGGATGAATGCCTGGAACTTCTGCCGTCAACAGCGCCGAAAAGCTTGAAATCATCCCTGTATTCTAAGAGCGGATTGAATCTCGAGGCCATAGGCGCGGCCAGCAGAAACGCTGACGGCAAGCCGATTAAGAACGAAATCTGGCAGCAGTCCTATCCTCTGGAATTTGGCGAATTCGTTGCGGAAAACGCAGCTTTGCGTGGAGTAGATCCTCTTTTGGTTCATGCATTAATCCGTGAAGAATCGCGCTACAAACCCGAGGCCGTAAGCAGGTCGCATGCGCTCGGGCTGATGCAATTGCTGGTCGGCACTGCATACGGTTCTGCCAAAAAGGTCGGAATTACTCTTGCGGGCGAGAAAGACATCACTCGTCCCGAAATCAACGTGAAACTGGGCACCTATTATCTTTCTTACGCCATCCAGCGCTTCAACGGCAATGCCATGCTCGGCGTCGCCAGCTATAACGGCGGTCCGGGAGCGGTGGCAGGCTGGATGAAGCGTCACACGTCAGGCGATTTCGACCTCTTTGTCGAAAACATTCCCTATCGCGAGACGCGCGACTATGTCCGCAAAGTCTTTGGCAGCTACTGGACTTACCAGGCGCTCTACGGCAAATAGAACCGGATTGATTGCAGTCGAAAAAAAATGCGGACGGCTTTTTGCCTTCCGCAAAATAAATCAGCAAAAAATCGGCAGCACAAAGTTTCCAACAGACTAGAAACTTGCCCCTTCCAACTACAAGACTACTCAGCCAATGCGGGCTTTTCGTGCGAGGATTCTTTCTTTTCGCCCAAGCCGAGCATCTTCAACCAGGCATTGGCGCGAGGAGCAGTTGATTCGTCAGACTGCTCGGATTTTTGAACCGGAACTTTGTAGCCGCAAGTAGGGCAAATATGCTTGTTTGCCTGGATTCTAAATTGGCAACGAGAACACAAGTAGTAAAGCATTGCAGACCCTCTCACTAATTGCAGTATAACAGAGGTAAATTTAGGCGAAACGGCTGATCCGGTTAGGGTCTTAGTCTTTCCCAAGTTTTTACTTCCCTCTTACCTGACACTTAGAAACCTATTTTTTAGGAGAATTGTCCTCGTTTTACAGAAAGACAACAAAACTGTTCAAATGCGCACCATTCTTACCTTTTCCACTTTGCATCGAGTACTGGCAGCCGAGAAGCGGTTACGAAATAACGACTCGACAAAAACGGCGGTCAGACCCACGCCTACTCCTCCAGGTTTGTCGAGCGCTATATGCGGGATGTCACTGGAAATTTTGGAGAAAGATAAAGAACAGCAGGTCATCGACTGCCTCACGCAAGCAAACCTGGTTCCTGAAGGTGTTTACAACGTCTGAAAAGACAAAAGAAGAGATCTCACCGGCCCCTCTGTGATACCGCCGACGCCATCACAGAGGCTTTTGCTTATTCGGCGCAAACTGGTGGCACCATAAGCAGTACCACCGACTTTTCGCGCGAGCTTGCAAAAGCTCAAAATTTCAAGTGACACAGATGGCGCTGCGGTCAAACATTAGACACTAGCGCATGGAAGCGAGTCTTATCGCGCCGGGAATTAATGCCCCAATTCTGCTCTGTAAACCGCGGCAAACCCCGTGCGCAAAACAGGGCATTTCGATCCCGGGCACCGGTGCGGCTCAAGAAGAGCAAAAGGCTCGCTGCCGCGAGCATGCAACGAGATGTAAAGAGAGCGACTTTACATGACTTCATAGGCTTTTAGCTCAGAACTCTAGTACCACATAGATAACTCTCAACTTCCCCCTCCTCAAAGACACCAAATCTAGACAAAACTCAGCTTCCTCAAACAATTCCAGAGAGATCAAAACGACAAACCATGTCGCTGGGAAGCTGACTTCTTCTGGTTTTACGCATCGCGTCAACTCGCAAGAGCTCGCGTTGCTGAAGACCAGCCGAAGTGTGAGGAGTTTCTGCTCGGTCTTGCGTCCCCACGATGGATGTCCGAGTGGCAATCAGTCCTTCGCGGTTTCGGCTGCGGCGGGCATTTATAGGAGCTATGTCATGACCAAAACTGTTGAGCTGGTCCTCGGCGCCGGTGGCGTCAAGGGCTACTTCCACATCGGTCTGCTCAGAGCTGTAGAAGAGCTGGGAATCAAGGTCGGCAAGCTGACTGGCGTGAGCGTGGGCGCGATTGTCGCCACATTCTACGCAAACGGCATGTCGTCGAACCTGATTCTCAAGCTCTTCCTGGAAGCCCATGAAACATCAGGGAACCCGCTTCTGCTTGCCAGCGCCGTCACGGTGCCGGACATGCGGAGCTTCCTGGTCGGAATGAGTTTCCTGAGCCTGGAGAAGCCGTGGGAAGAAGCGGTGGAGCGTCTCGGCTTGACGCCCAACGACAGGCTGCGCATTGTCGCTTGCGACGCGCGCACCAAGAAGCCCGTGCTCTTCGAAGGCACCGACTACAAGCTGCATGCTGCGTTGAGCGCTTCCGGCGCTCTGCCCGGCGTCTTCTTGCCGGTGCACCACGGCGAGCAACTGCTCATCGACGGCGCGGCTTATCACCGCAACCCCGATGAGTTCTGCGAGTCGACCGCCATCATCTCGGCGCTCGGCTTTGCAACGAGGCTCAGCCTTGAGCCTCAGGACCCGACCTCGTTCTATTACCAGTGGCGCGAAGTGTATGCTCCGGTGGTGCGTCAGCCTACCGAAGTGGATAACGAGCGTCATGTTGTCGTCGAGCACGCTGCCGACGACATCTGCGGTCTGGCGTTCAATCTGAGCGTGCGGCGCTGCATGGCGATGTACGAAGCGGGTTACAAACACGGCCTTGCGGTTTTGAGCAAGGCGATAGCCGACGGCAAGATCGACGGCGATTGCCTCTCGAAGCCCTGACACGAAGGAGACGAAAAAGAATGCACACACTCGACTTACAGAAACGAATCCTCTCCTTCGCACACCGCAACGGCGTTGCCGAGCCCAGAGACGAATTGACCAAACTGGTCGAGACGCTCGAACTCGGCATCCCGTCCCACGTTCTCAGCGGTGCTCAGCCGCAGTTCGTGGCGCTCCAGATTGCGCTTGTCGGCGGCGAGCGAGTCGAGAATCATCTCGACGAACTCGTCGTTGCCGGCGTGATTTCTGAAGACAATCGGCAGTAGTTCCAGGCATTCGGAATTACAGCCGATCGCGAAATGACGACTCGCGCTGCCGTGCGGGTTGTCGTCTTGTCTCGTCAATGAAAGGGAAAAAGAATGGTTCATGTTGACACGGTCCTCCTCGCCAAGTACGGCATCTTGCAGCCGGTTGACCCGGACGCCACGATGGCGATGACCATCATGCAGCCGCTCGACTCGATGGACATCGAGGAAAAGCGCGACCTGATGGACTTCGCTGTGATGATGGTGGCAGAGCACGAGGCCGACTATCCGGCCGTGCGCGAAGCCCTGGCAGCTCGTGAGGCGAACCCCGATGTTCGGGAGTTCTGGGCTGATGAGGAAGACGAGGGAGTGATCATCGACGAGGCGTAAGCGCCAAGTCCGACTCCCGAATGAACCACGGTCCGGCAATCCTGCCGGACCGCCAATGCGAGCGCTCTTCTCAAACTCGCCAAAAGAAGGAGCCTGAAATGCTCATATCCGACATCATCATCTACGCCGTCCTCACCATGGCGGCGTTCAGCTTCGTTGTTCCGTGGCTCACGGACGGCAAGGCCGCTTTCGCCGTGCGTGAGAAGAATTCGCTGGTCATGCGTCTTTCCGCCGTAGGGCTCATCACCGCCGTCTACATGGTGGGATGCTACGGCATGAACGCAGTGGCCGCGCCTCTTCTCGGCGCAGGCATCTTGCTGGTTCTCGCCCCAGGACTCCTGGCCGGGATTATCCATGCGCTTGCTTTTGCGGCGCTGGACATTCTCCTGCTGGCTGTCATCATCAAGGGCGCCTCGGCAGTAATGCGCAACACGGTCAAGACCGAGACCTTCGGTTCTGCCGTGAAGGCTTCGCTGCTGATTATCGCCATGGCGACCATCGCTCAGATGTCGCTTTTGGCGATCATTCTCAGCCAGGTCGCGCGGTAACTGCGACCAAGCAACACCGGGAGGGGCTTCTCAGCCTTCCCGGTGTTGCCGTCCGCGCATGGACTTGAAAAACATTCGCACCGTCAATGGTGCCAATTTTTTTATCGTAAACTTACTATCTTCTTTAGTACTACCGGACCAAAACGAAAAAAAGGGAGACGGGAAGCCGGTTTTGACACCGACCTCCCGCTCCTTTCCATTGACGCGCAGTAAGACTACTTACGCATCACACCAAACATATCCGCATCGTCGCATCAGTAGTCCACCGGCGAAGGCATGTTGCCCCAGCCGATGGCAGGCTTCTCGACATGCGGAAGACCGACGGACAGCTTGTCGCCAAGCCTGTCCTGGTCCCACTGATCGCTGATCATGAACTGCGTGGCGCACGACAAGGTCGAGCTTTCACGCTGTTCGGCAGCATCCACGCTCGCCGCTTCCTGCTTGAGCAGAAGCTGACGAGCGCAGAGGATATTGTGCATCGCCATCTCTTTCACGTTCGCCTTGTCAATCAGGCTGAGGCGGCTGGACAGCTCCTTCTGAGCAGCGCTGAGATTATGCCAGGCGGCCAGCCTCATCGAATTGACGACATCGCAGGCAGTGGAAGCCGCCTTGTGACTGTGAAGACGCTCGAGGCTCGATCGCAGAGTGTCGACCATGCCGTCGTCCATGCGCTTGCCCGTGGCTTCGAGCAATTCCTGCCAGCCGGCAATCAAGCGACCTTTCGCCTGACCGCGATTCTGGCGGGCCGACTTCTCTTCCTCAATCATCGACAGAAGCGTGTCGAAAGCGATCTGCAGGCGCTCGAAATAGTGCCGGCACTTCGTAGCAGCATCCGCGTGAGGCGAGCCGACCAGACTCAGCGAGCCGCTGCGACGCAGCTCTTCCGCCTTGGCATTGCCATTATCCCGAGCCGCACCCTGGTGCCAGAGCATGTACTCGAAGACATCGAAGTTGTCGACGCGAATGAATTCGGACGGGGCGGAGTGGGCGTAGACCGGAAGGTCTTTTCCTGTGGAAGCGCTCTTGAAGCACGGGACGGTTTTCTTGGTGGTCATGAATTGATTTCCTTTACCTGGAGGTTTCATTGCACGGGCACCGGAGTCCAGGCAAACTCAAGTGGCACCCATGCGGTGAGCGGCTTCGTGCGGCGAGATTGAGGATGGAATGTCCTTCTCAGGCCAACTGCACAAAGTCGCAGAATGTCTTTTTCGAGCAGATTCCAGCAGTTCTGAGAACCGTGTTGGTGGTTGGATTAAAGGCGCAAGAGAACGGCTGGTTCGTGGATTCCTAAGGACAAGAAAAATGAAAAAGACAGTTTGACCATATAAAAGTGAAGTGATGAAAAACCAATTGATGTGTCGATTTCCGTCGATTTGTGATGCTAAGAAAACCTAAAACTTAGCGCTAGGCATGGATTTGCAGAACTTAGCGCAAGACGGACGGACGGCGACGGGCGTGGTTAATGCAGGTTTGCGAAACGGGCACCTGAATCAAATTATCCTGGATTGCGAATTAGTACTACTTCCTCTAGTAGTAATAGCCACAAAACGAAATTGCGCAAGTATCGAGTTTTGAGGCTCGATACTGCGCAACCCGTTTTTCATGCCAGAGCTTAGACGCAGGCGGGACCCGATGCTTGCAGCGTTCTTACGCGCATCCGCACCGGGTACCCCGCCCTTGTCCGCCTTAGCGATTCTGCATTTGAAGCAGTTTCACTCGGTTGCTTCAACTGCAATTCCTGCGCTTTCCTCAGTCGTCGCCTTCCTCGTCGTCGATGCAGCACACGCTGTCCAGGTTCGGGGCGATTGCGAGCCCTTCACGAATGGAGCGTGCGGCATGCGGCGTGCAGAGGAGTTCGACCTCGAACGTGCCTTCGCGGTCGGCGAAAGCCGATGAGACCAGCAGAGACTCGACCACCTCGCGGATGATCTTGGCCTGGCCCTTGAGCTTGATTTGGCTCATGCTGTTCGAGGCGACCGGAATGGCCAGCCGAGTTTCGCCGCGCTTGAGCGCGTCCTCGACGGTCATGTGGATTGCCTTGCAGAGATTGCGTGGTTGAAGAGTCGAAACTTCACCCAGCCCGACGATGCTGATCCGCTTCGCCGGCGCCTTCTTAGGGGCGATGCTGAGCATTTGTCCGACTTCGCCCGTGAAGCCGACTTTCTTGCCCTGAATCTTACGGGTGATCAGCCCGTTCAGGCTTTCGTCGACGGCACGGGTGGTAGGACCGAGTTCTGTTCCTGCCACAGTGCAGAGAAGAAGGACGTCAGTGTGAACAGATTCCACACCGGCGGACCCCTTCAGAGCGGGAGATACTACGAAGCTAGCTTTCATAGTGTTTGGTCCTTCCAGTTAAACTGGTCAGCGACTTACGGCGTTGCGATGAGCGCACACTCAGAACAACGCTTGGGTCGCAAATTAGAATCGATCGATGCTCCGTGCGATGATGCCGTTTGCGCTTTCTGCGTAAACGGAGACAATCCTGGCGTGCGCACATCCAGAACCGTCATATCAATCACACTCACAAGCTGCAGCTTGTTTCTCGCTACTTGCCACCACCAGCAATGCTATCTTCGGCCCACCTCTCCTAACGGAATTAGGCGTGAGAAAGACAGGAAGAGCCGGTAATGACTAGATTTTCAAAAGTGGTTGTGACTTCAGAGCGAGAAAAAACAATATGCGTGGTTAATCTAGGAAAAGCTCATGACTACATGCAAGCTATATGTCTGAAGGTGAACTTATTTGACGAAGCCCGGCCAGCATACGTTTGCAGTTTCGGGCTTGGAAGCGCCGGCTGGACGCCGGTTTTCAAGGCGAAAAAGCGAGCGATGAAGATGAGAGAAAGCAGAGAATCGCTTGATATCTAGCGCGAGTGTCGCAAGCCGCGCCAGGGCAGATGTCGAGAGGCTTTCGGCAGTTTTATCCGAAACTCAATCAAGGCAATAATTTGCGGCATTCGGATCGGTTTTCAAGACGCACAGGATCTCTTCGCGTGAGGCCCTGTTAGGTTTCTCTTAGCTCCTTGATGAGCGGTCAGTGAACTTGTTAGGTACAAGCGCACTTCTTTGCCAATTTTTTCTTTCGAGATCTTTCCTTCCTTCTCAACCTTCCTTGCTGTCTCTCAAAACAGTTACTAGACCGGGTTTTCGACCTGGTTGTCGGTGACTGGCTGAGGACATGAATCAGGATATCTGCTATGTCGAAAACAAAACTGAGCAGCAAACTGGCTCAAGTTCCGACTTCGGAACTGCTGAGCCGTTTGGTGCACTCGTCTGTATTCTCTCTGATTGGACTGTCGCTGAAAGATGCCCAAGCCGCCACAAGCGAAGCTGACGGCGTCGAATCGCATGAGTTTCGAACCGATAAGGGTCGGCTTCTCGTGCGCAACGACGGAGTTCGAGTGCTGATCGAAGCCTGGCTCGGCGAGATGATTATTCTGCGCTGCGCCCTGCGCGACCGGCAATTGGACGGCACCGACCAATCGTCGCCTTTGACTTTCTTCCCCAACACCGACCCCGCCTGCAACCGTCTGCCCGAAGGCTTTCTGGCTGCCGAGCTGTCGATTTATTCGTGGGATCCGGCCACGTATCTCGACGGTCTCGATGTCGAAGATTCAGTCGGTCACTTCATCGCCAACCCGGACCACTACGTCTGGGCGAATTACGACCGCGACACGTTCTTCAACGTGTGGTCGCAGGCGTTCTTCCTCGGTCGCGCCCCCTGGCAGATTGCTCGCCCGATGTCGAACGTGCCTGTTCACTTCGTGCGGCAATCGGCCAAGCTGCTCAAGGAAGTCGGCTATCACCGCATTGATGCGGTTCCGAGCTGGTACAACGTGGCGCGTTTCTTCAAGACGCTCGGCTATCAGTTCACTTACGGTGAGCATGAGTTGGCGTACGAAGGCATCCGTGAGGGCTTGAACGCCTTCATCTCGCGCCAGGCGGAAGAAGGCAAGAAAGCCCGCCCGCTCACGCGTTCGCAAGAAGCATGGCTGGTGGCTCTGCAGAATATTCCCGCCGAACACATTCCAGCCGACCTCAAACTGCCCTGCCGCTGGCCGGTCACGCACACCAATCAGTACTGGGTGCGCATGCATATGGAGCTGAACCCCTACACGGCGGGCGACGCCGGCAATTCCAAGACGGCCGCCAAGCTGCTCAAGCGCATCACCGACATGCGCGACCCCTCTCACTGCGGCGATCGCGTCGTCGTCCATACTTCCGGTTATTGCCCCTGCACCGATCAGGTCGGCGCCTCCAGCCCGGCGGCGACGAGCCCTGCGGCGACCGGCGAGCCGGAAGTGCAGGAGAAGAAGGCGTAACCACAGGTGGTGCTTCGTTAAGTTTGTGAAGCACGGTTGCGCTAGCCAGACCAGCATCGCCTGAGATTAATAGACGCACAGGGGCGGGGACTTCGCGCTAACTTCAGGGCTTTTGCGGCCAACTGGAGACAATGCCGAAGACCCGCTCCTGAAAGCGTTTTTCGGATTTACGGACCGGACTTTCGCCGACCGAAAAACAGGTGCCTTAATGATTTCGTTATCCTCAGGATAAGCGGGATTTGAGGCATTATTCGAGGATTTAGATAGGCAAAGAAAGGTGCTGTTGTTAGGTTATTCGTACTAATCTTTCTGTTCTTCTTCTGAGCTAAATGTCCACCCCGGTCTGACAAAACATTCCCAACCAATGCACTTTTCCGACATGCTTTGCGCCTGTCGGTTTCGCGCTTTTTGGGAAAACACCGTGGATGCTCAGTTGATGGACGGTTTGACGAGTCAAAACCCACGGCGGACCAAGCATGGTGCTTGTCTGCTTCGTGCAAATTTCGCCCTGCCTGCCGCAAACACCGCGGCCGGCACAGCTCGATTCGAGATTTAGTTATCTTGGTCGAGTTATGGCGCTTCAACCCCGCCTTTGGTCCCTGAAGGCCCACATTGAGGGAACCTCGAAGGCTGACGCCAAAGAGTTTCCTCGGAGGAAGAAACGCATATGATCACAGTCCGAGTATGTGATACCGCTCGCAAGACGTTCGATCGGTTTGTCGAACAGGACGGAACCACCACATTCGTCAGCGTGCCGCCCGGCACGGTACCTCAGATGCTTGCATTCGCGCAGAAGCCCGGCTTCCACGCATGCATCGAGGTGGACGGTGAGGAGATTTCCTGTGTCGCGCTCGATGAGCCCGCCACAGCCATCAGCCTGCCTGAACCATCCAAGCCATCCCGCACCAGCTCCATTCTGCGCAACCTTCTTGGTAGCGGCAGCAAGAGCAAGGAGAAAGGGAAACCGGCTCTGCCCAGCGAACTGACGGTGCTCGTGCGCCGCGACAGTTCGGAAGGACAGGTGGTCGGAACCTTCAAATTCCACTTGCTGGAACCGGTTTCGTTCGCCGCCACACTGGAGCAGAAGATTCAGGAAAGTGCCGCTCGCAGAACCACGCCGCCGGTCGTTTACACGAACGACCATCACCTGCCCGGCTCGGTGCCTGCCTGCTGGAACTGCTCGTCGCCGCTCGCCGGTGACTGCTGCAACAACTGCGGCCATTGCCAGGACAACTCCCAGTAAGGAGTGCTGAACCAGGTTTCCAACCATGCTGCCTGGTCTTCGGAAGCCCGGCATCGATGCGCCCCATAAAGGCTTTCGATGCCGGGTGACCGTTTGAGCATGGGCGAATGCCTCACCAAGTCGAGGCATTCGTTTTTTTTCGCCTTCTTTCCGACTTACTATAGTATTACTTTTTACAGTAGAACATGATTCAGCTTGCAAAATGCCGCCACAAGTGGTGGCATTTTCGAGCACCGGAAAAGGTGATTCCACTCCTGAAATCGCACCGTATATGGTGCGATTTTTGTCACCGCAAACTGTTTTTTCAGCCGTTCAAAGCGCGTCGAAATAGCTGGTCAAGTCGTTTGGAGGCTTGCTTTGAAGCTTCCAAAACTTCCTCGTGCCCGCCCATCGGCTCGTCTTCTCTCCACACGTTCGTAACTACCGAGACGGCAGCAGCAGTCGTTTTCGACCCCTGCACGGCAAGCATTTCCGGCACCGTAGACATGCCGACGGCATCACCTTTCAGTCTGCGCAACATCTCGATTTCAGCCATCGTTTCATAACTGGGACCAGCAAGAGCGCAATAAGTGCCCTGCCGCAGAGGGCGAAACGACGAATCTTCCGCAGCCAACTTCTCGCCGATTTGCAGCAATTCATCGCTCAATGCATTGGCGCAAGGCGTCGTCGGTTTCTCCACCGCCGGCAATCCGCCTGTCTGTCCGTACTCCGGATTGAGGTGGTCGCGATATCCGGTCAAAACCATCAAATCGCCGACGTGATAATCGCGGTTCAATCCGCCCGCCGCATTGGTCAAAAGCAATTTGGGAATGCCCCACATCGCCACCACGCGTGCGGCCAGTGTGACAACAGACCAGTCGTGTCCTTCATACAAGTGAAACCGCCCGCGAAAGACGGCGACAAGAGGCGAATCCGCGCCCGTCAGGCGCCCCACTGTAACAGTGCCGGAGTGTCCGTGGACGCTGGGCGAAATACCGAACACCTCTTGAAAGGGAAAGCTCTGGCTGTCGGAAAGATTTTCCAAAACGCTGACACCGGAACCAAGCACTACTGCGGCTGCCGGCACGCCCTTTACTTTCTCCTTGAGAAAAGCAACGGCGCTCTCAGCTCTATCAACGACTGTCTGACTCATTTCTTCCTCACTTTCTGTGATTTACTTCTGCAAAAGTTCTAATTCAATTCGGCGATCGCCGCCAAAAGGTCAGCGTCAAGCGTCTTTCCTTCCGGAACCAAAATCGCCAGCACGGTCTTTTTGGCATGGGCGGCAACGATCATTGTATGAACGACATTTTTGCAAAACGCCTCTGCGCCCAGTGTTTTAATAAGCGCCATCTCTTTGTCTGCGGTTTTAACGCCATCCTTCACACCTGCCACGATCACCTTTTTCAGCGATTGCAAGCGCTTGGGCAGCTTTTCGTTTTCGCAAACATAAATGCCGTTGGCGACGGGAAAGCGCTCGCCGATTGGGTGATTGGGACCAGTCAGCGGACTCGAGCCGGTCAAATTCAGATGATCGCTGACCACGGCAGGCTCTGAAATCCCGGTCGCGTAGTCGATGACCACCACTTCTCCGCCGGCTCCGTCCTTGCGCAATTCATTGACGACGTTGTCGTCGAAGCGCTCATGTTTTTGAAAACCTTTGACCTGACCGGTGAAATCGATCAATTTTTTTGATGGCACTGCCCTTCTCCTGTTTTTGTGACGGGAAAACTTTGACTGTTTAAACCCTGGCGCCCTGTCCTTCCAGTACCGAAACGCCCAGTCCACTCCATTTGACGTTCATCCAGTCGGCAATTGTTGCCGCCATGTCCACGAATCCGTCTCGCGTTCCAACATTGGCTTTGTTCTTGTCCATGGGCTTATCGCCTTCGACAAAAGCGGGTGAATAACCGATGAAAGGGACATACTCGCGGGTGTGATCGGTTCCGGGTGCGGTCGGATCGTTGCCGTGATCGGAGGAAATAATCAGCAAATCGTCTCTGCGCATGGCTTTTACGATACGGTCCAGCCAGTTGTCGATTTCGACAAGAGCCTTGCCGTAGCCGGCAGTGTCGCGTCTGTGACCGTAGAGAGAATCAGTGTCCACAAGATTGGTGAAGATCATCTGAATGTCGTCCGGCATGTCCGGTCCAAGTTTGTATCCACTCAAATCGGTATTGCCGGCGATAGCATCGAGCGTCAATTGCAGACCTTCGGCATTGGTGCCGGTATGCTTGGCGTGGCTGAGACCTTGCTTGACGAAAATGTCTTCGATTTTGCCGATGCCGTAAACACCGATTTTTTGATCGAGCACCACATCCAGCAATGTTTTTCTGGGCGGAGGAACGGCGTAGTCGCGGCGGTCACCGCCCAATCTCGTGTAATTGCCTTTGGTGCCTTTGAAAGGCCGGGCGATGACGCGACCGACCCGATGCGGTCCGTCCAGAATTTTGCGCGCCGCTTCGCACCAGCGATAGAGCGTAGGCAGGTCGGTTGTTTCGACATTGGTGGCAATTTGAAAAACGCTGTCGCCAGACGTATAGACAATCGGATAGCCGGTTCTTTTGTGCTCTTCGCCGAGCTCTTCGAGAATGTCGGTGCCGGATGCGGGCTTGTTGCCCAGAATGCCCTTGCAGCCGGTTTCTTTGATAAAGGCGTCGATCAAATCCTGAGGAAAACCATTGGGATAGAGCGGAAAAGCTTGCTCGCTGACCAGTCCCATCATCTCCCAGTGCCCGGTTTGCGTGTCCTTTCCATTGGAAGATTCTTCAAGCTTGCCGAAGCGGGCGAAACACTGATCGAGTGACTTAACACCGTCGATAGCTGTGATATTGCCCAATCCGAGTTTTTCCATGGTGGGCAATTTCAGTCCACCCAAACGGCTGGCGGTATTGGCCAGAGTGTTGCAACTGGACGAATCTCCAAAAGCTTCCGCATCCGGTGCAGCGCCGATGCCGCATCCATCGATGACCAGAACAATTGCGCGTCTCGCGTTTTCTTTCATGATTGCCGACCTTCTGTAAATTCATGGAGCTCTCGCGGCTCTGCCTGAAAGCAGAGCCGGCGACGGGCGAGCACATATATTACAAGAAAGCTTTCGCGCTAGCTTGTCTGGACTTCAGCCAGTTAAGCGGTTTGTTTACTCTTGCGGGTGCTTTTTCAAACACTCGCGTCATTAGCGCAGGCGGATGGAAATTGCCCAAGGATGAGCATTTTGGCGCTGCCAATTGTAAAGAGAGCATCGTGTTTTCCACACTTAAGCAAGAAAATCTCCAAAACCATCATTGAGTTGGTATCTGCGCTCTTGCTAGCTTCAAAGTACTTCTGTTCTTTTTTTCAAGACCTAGTCCGTAATTTCCAGCAAAGAAAGCGCTCACCCTTGCCACCTTTCTAGCTCTCATTCCTTTCGCGCAAGCGACGGGCGGAGACACTGGTTGCGTACGGTTAGGAATCAGAAGGTTGTCTAGCGAGCGGTAGGCTTGCCTGGGCAATAAAAATCACCTACCAATAACCGGGCAAACGAGAATCTCGCACGTGAGGGCAAGCTCACTGGCGGGTTTTTCTGCGTCCAAAAAACTGGAGACTTTATGAGACACCTCGCAATTGCTCTCGCGTTTGTCGGCTCTTTGATCGCCTTCACCGCAACCCCTGCCAGCGCTCAGAGCGTCGGCGTTCACATCGGCCGTGACGGCGTCGGCGTCCACGTTGGCGACGGCTACCGCGATCGCGGTTACTACGGTCGTCGTGATGGCTGCTACGACAACCGCAACCGCTGCAACGACCGCTGGGACGGCCGCCGGGGCGATCGCCGCTGGGACGACCGTCGCTGGGACGATCGTCGCTGGGACCGCGGTCCTGCGAACATCACCGTCACCGTCTGGGAGTACCGTCAGGTGCAGACCCGCTGGGGCTGGGAGAACGTTCGCGTCCGCGCCACCTACGTGGCCTACTGGGACCACAGCGCCCGCGCCTACGTGTACAGAGGCCGTGACGGTCGCCGACACTATGTCGACGGCTACGGCTACTGAACGGCTGCTCGTTCGTGGAAAAACGTTTTCGAAGGGCGTGCTCAGCTAATCCCTGAGTACTAGCGACGAAAACATGTTCAGAGAGAGGGTGCCACCCGGCACCTTCTCTCTGTTTTTTTGCTGATTTTCTATGATATCGCATAGTATTATTTAGGTAAATTTGCAGATTAAACGCGTTCGGCGCGGAGGCGTTTTCAACCGCTCAAACAGAAACAGGGCAAGCCTTTTAGCAGGTTTCAATAAGCAAGTATCGGAGCTGCGCCACCTGCGCTAGTTAGTGTATATAATGGTAGTACAACCTACTCTGGAGTCGTGTTCATGTCTCAAGCCGATATGCTTTCAATCAATGCTGTAGCTGCCAAATTGGGGCTATCAGTTCACCAGTTGAGACGCTGGGAACTAATGTTCGGTCTCGAGATAAAACGAGGACGGGGGCAGCAAAGGCAGTATCGCTCCGAAGATATGTCGGTACTCGAGCGTATCAAAGAGCTGGTCGAACAAGGTTGGCCGACTTCTCAAATCCGTCCGCAACTGGAAGCCGAAGGGCTGGTTACGCCCAAGCTCATTGGTTTGCCGCCGCCCCCAGGCAATCCGGAAGTGCTTTCGGAAGCATTGATCGGGTTTCGCAATTTCACCGAAAGACGCTTTATCGAAATCTCCAGGCAAATCGACGAATTGCGCCAACTGCTCATCTCGATCACACTCAAGCAAGAGCTGCAGGGTGAAACGACATCTCCGTGGCAGCCGGTGCAGCGCGAATTCGCGCCGGAGCCCAAGCCTATGCCGGCTCAAGAAATCTCCATCGGTCCTGACTATTCGGCGGGCCCGCCGGTCGAGTTTACTCCGCCGCCGCCTCCTCCTCCGCCCCCACAAAGAACTTCAATCATTGGCGCTCCGGCCACGCCTAAAGAATCGACTTTTGAAGTCGGTCCGGCTTCGGCACCATTTCCTGGAGCGTCTTCCGGTTCAAGTTTCGGATCGACGCCCGGCGCCCCGGAGCGCCGCAGCATAATCGGCGAGCCCAATGCGGCGGCGCCACCGCCACCACCGCCGCCTCCTGCCGCTCCCACACTTCCTTCAGCACCATCTGCGCCTTCAGTAGGCATGAGCGAAGAAGAAGCCGACGCGCTTCTTGAAGAAGAAGACGAACTGGAAGAAGAAGTCCTGGACGAATCGACAGAGACGGCGCCCTCTTTGGAAGTAAAAGAATTGCTCGACGAAATCGACGCGCAGGAAAAACCGGGCGACGAGGACGAAGAAGAAGACGAAGAAGAGCCCATTTCTCCGCCTGCGCCGACACCAGCTCCAACGATCACTCCGGTCAGCAGTGCGTCCGGCAGCGCCGGTCTAATTTCGCCGTCATCTTCGCCTTCATCAATGAGTGCTGGACTGAGCGCCGGTGCGCCTTCAGTTACGACCTCAGGGAGCTTCTCTGCCGTGTCGAGCGAAGCTCCATCAGCTCCGCCGCCCCCGCCACCTTCGCCGGCGGCAGATCCGTTCAAATCGACGCCCTTCATGCCGTCGCCCTCGGCATCCGTTCCTTCAGGAGCGCCACGTCCTGCCGAGCCGCCATCTAATTTTTCACCCTCAACACCGCCTTCGGCGCCGCCCTCCCCCGGCTCGGCTGACGACATGTTTTCTTCGGTGATTCAATCGGCAAGCGACGCGGCCGCTCGCGAGGCAGACGTACCAAAACCACAGGAACCGCCTGCGCCGGCTTACGGAAGCTCCTTTGCGGACGCGCCACCGCCTCCGGTACCGCCTACAGGTGGAACACCTTTCAATCCTCCGGCTTCGGATTCGTCGCCCTTTATTCCAACGCCGTCTTCGTCCTCTTCCTCGCCGTTTCTCACCCCGCCGCCGGCACCCTATATGACCGGACCGGGCTCGGATTCTAGTCCGATGGGAGGGGCTTTGACGCCTCCGCCTCAGCCATTCGAGCCACCGGTATCTGCGGCACCAGCAGAGCCGGAAGCACCGCCGGCGCCACCGGAACCTCCAAAAGCGCCGTCTGCGCCCGTTCAAAAGGGGCCTTTCCTGGGCGAAATCACCGATCAAAACTACCTGACGATCCTCGGTCGAGCGCTCGATCTGGTCGGCTGGTCGGACGAACAGGCGGACAGCTTTTCAGTCAACCGCTTCAAAGTTCCTCATTGGGATGAGCTGGGACGCAGTCAGGCAGAGGTTCTTATCGAACACCTGCTCAACGAATTGCAGACTCAAATGAACGCGGAAAGCTGATATTTTCGTACTTTCCCCAATGTTTTTGCTGCTGTATCTGCTAACATGAATTTGTTCTTGGCGCCCTCCTAACCTGAAGGAGCCACCCGTAGAACAAACATCGATGACGCAGGCACTCCAGAGAGAGAGACCAGGGATGGTCAATACCGAGGGCAGCACCGGTCCTGCGAACAACTAGAAAGCGGTACCGCAAGTGGTGCCGCTTTTTCTTTTGGCTTTCTCGAGACGACCATGGTGCTCTTCCAGGCGCTGTTTCTATTTCCTGCCGCCAGCCTGAAACCTCTAACGAATCATGTCGCAGACAACTGTTTTGCATGAAGTTTGCACGGCAGTTCGCGTAACTGAGTCAGCTATGCATAGCCGCCGCACATAGATCTTAAGCTCTTTTTGAACTCTTTTTGCCAAGTAAATCTTCTCAGTACAAAAAACCAAGGCTCAAAGTGCTTGCTCTGATTGAGCCTCTAGGACTAGGTTAAAGGCCTAACCCATAATCACGCTTTTGAAGAGGAGACACATAAACATCAGGACCTAAAGGCCGCACCACTTGCACCTCAACCAGATGTTTTCACCTCCTTCGACGGGGCTGGGTTTCACCACTTATCCATCCGAAGTGTTCAAGCAAATAAGGCGTACTGCTGGGTGGCAGGCGCTAAGAAAAACTGGAGTAAGAAATGGAACTATCTCGTTTGATCGAGATTCGCGATGCCATGCCTAAGGATCGCGAATATCTCGACAAGTACGCCGAGGGAGATGCAAACTCTTCCTGGCAAACCCGGCACGATGCCCACCACGGTGAAGAAGTTCACGATCTCGGAATGAATTCGCTCCTGCCTCAACTGGAAGCGATTTTCGGTCCGCTCGTGGACGAAGTCACCCGTGAGTTCATTTTGCCGGTGGCTCTGCGCAGTCACGACGTTGGACGCGCCATCGACATCGACAAGCACGACATCGAAGGTGCGGGGGTCATGAACGATTACCTGGCCAAGCGCGGCGTGCCTCTGGAATTCAGAGCGCCCGTGTGCAAGCTGATCGTTCACCACCGCTCCAGTCGCGTTTTGAAGCACGGCATCCACAGTGCAGCGCATGCGATTCTGGTCATTGCCGACAAGTGCATCGGAGATGAGCGCCGCGTTCGCGAGGACAAGGCAAACAAGCTCAACATCCTGCGCCGCATCGGCTTTGGCCCCTGGACGCTGGCTCGCCGCAACTGGTGGTTCAACGCCGCGCACGACCGTGTCAACTTCGCCATCAAGGAGGCGAAGGTGCTGGTCGATGTGGATCGCAATCCCGGTCACCGCAAGCCGACCGGCGAAATCGTCCTGAAGATGACGGTCGACGAAAAGGTCGCCAGCATCAAGGAAATCGTCTCGCTCGACTGGTTCGCCGACTCGTTCCATGCGTGCGGAAAGGCCGCGGAATACTTCGGTCTGTATTTCAGGCTGGAGTTCAACGGCGTCCGCTACAAGTGGACCTGGATCGACAAGGCGAACGGAAAGGGCGCGTGGCTCCCCATCGGCACGACGAACATTCCCAGGTAGTGGGAATTAAACTGAGCCCTTAGGCAAGGCGCAGACTACCAGCTTGGGACGAGTCGGATCGATCATTGGGGAGTGCAAAACGGCACTCTCTAATGGTTTCTCCACTCGTCTCATTTTTGGCGCGATTTCTCCTATATGCTTTAGTTGAACATCAGCAAATCTCACTCAAACCGATGAAAGGAAAAGTCTTCATTCCGGGCAAAAAACTAGCAAGCCTCCATTTAACTCCTCGGTCATTCGCCTTTTCATGGACCTGCAACTCAGCCTCGATCCCGGCAGCGGCATCCCGCTTCACCGACAAATCTATGAAGAATTCAGGCGTCTCATCCTGAGTGGAGAATGGGGCGCCGGCAAAAAGGTCCCTTCCAGCCGGGAGCTTGCCGACCTGCTCGACATTTCGCGCACAACAGCGACATCGGCATACAATCAGCTTCTCAGCGAAGGCTACCTGAAAAGCATTGCCGGCAGCGGCACTTATGTCTCCAACGAATTGCCGGACAAACTCCTTTTTGCAGGCACAAAACAGGAAGAAAAAACGGAAACGAACGGCAGACGTTTTCACGATCATCTCTCGGAATTCGGCAAGTATCTTGCCGCACAAGGCGACTTCGAAACCGAAGGCCGTTTGATGACGGGCGGCTCGGTGTCCATAGAGCAGGCTCCGCTCAAGAAGTGGCGCAAACTGCTGATGAAGCATACCGAAGAGTCATCGATGCTGGCCCTGGAATACAGCAAGGACTCCGGCGGATATCGACCGTTAAGAGAAGCGATAGTCGAGTATTTGCGTCGAGCAAGAGGCGTTCGCTGCGACTGGGAGCAGGTGATAATCGTCAGTGGTTCGCAGCAGGCGCTCGATTTTATCGTCCGCACTCACATCAATCGCGGCGACGTGGCGATTGTTGAGGACCCTTGTTATTTCGGCGCGCATCGCACTCTTTCCGCCTGCGGAGCAAAACTGGCTCCGATTGCTGTGGACGAGAACGGTCTTTGCGTTGACGAACTGGAAAAAATGACAAGTTTCAAGGCTCGGCTTATTTATGTCACGCCCTCGCACCAGTTTCCCACCGGCGTCGTTCTGCCGCTTCCCAGGCGCCTCAAGCTCCTGCAATGGGCACGCGACAATAATGCCGTCATAGTAGAAGACGATTATGACAGCGAATTCCGCTATTCAGGCTTGCCCATTCCGGCTTTGAGCGCGCTGGACGACAGCGGCATAACCATGTACACAGGGACTTTCTCCAAGCTGATTTTCCCTTCGCTGCGCCTCGGCTATATGGTAGTGCCACCGGATTTGGTGCATACATATTGTTGGGCAAAACGCATGGCCGATCACAATTCACCGGTCATAGAACAGCTCGCGCTCACTGATTTCATTACAGACGGTTCTCTGGAACATCATATTCGCCGCATGCGGACATATTACGACCGCAAGCGGCAAAAATTGACGCAAACGATCGCCAAATGCTTCGCAGACAAGGTCAAAGTCGTCGGCGAAAATGCCGGCATGCATCTAACCGTCCGCTTTCCGGAAGAAATTCACTCCGACCGATTGAGAGAACTCGCTCTTAGCTGCGGCGTTCCTTTCCGTTCGACCGGTGCTAATTACCTCAATTTGCCCTGGCCGCAAGGCGAATACGTGCTCGGTTATGCCAACATCGACGAGAATGTTCTGAGCAAATCTATTGAAGAATTCGCCAGACAACTGCAACTCACATAGCCCCAATCTGCCTTTGAAATTTGCTCTATTCGACTTTCCGGCTCAGATAATTTTCAACGGACTCGCCCATGTACTTGTCGGCCAGATATGAACCGCCGATTCCCGCTGCAATCGCAACCAATGGAATTGCAGCCATCGGCACTCGCACTTTGGAGGCGACAGTAAGCGCGGTGGCAAATTTCGAGCCCAGCGCCGTACCGGCTTCAAAACCGGCCCAGTCAACACCGACGCGCGCCAGACGCGAGTTTCCTTTGGCAAAACTCTCGCCGTAAGCACCTTTCAAATCGGCGGCTGTAGAAATGAGACCGATTGCAGCGACGCCTTTCATGCCGTGTGAAACAGCACGCCCGGTCTTCGACTCGAAAAATCCGGCAAAACGTCCAGCCGGCACACCTTTCTCCAGCGTCGGCGATTGCATTCGCCGCAGTAATTCGTCGTCTCCGGTCACGGCTCCGAAGCGGTTGCCTATCCCTTCGTTGATATCGAAAACGCCGACCTTGCCGGTTTTCATGTCAATCAGCGGCGTTGCGAATTTGCCTTGCGTCTTTGCAGAGAGGTCATCAATGAATTCATTGACGAAAGTGTTGGCATACTTTCTGTCCAGCGAACCGAATGATGCGTAAGTAGAGCCGCTCTTGCCCCAGGCGTCGTATATCAAGCCGCCCAGATCGCGCTTTCTGAGCGCCGCTTTGAAGACATCATCCGTGATATGCCGGTCGCCTATTTTGTCTGAAATATGCAATTGCGTGAGAACGGCCCTGGTCTCTGTGGCCAAAAGGCGCTTGGCCAGAGTCTGCTGCTCGGCGCGCGGCAGATTGGCGGCGTTTTTGATGTCGGCCAGCGTGCCGTCATGGTGCGCCAGCTCGTGCGAGACAATGCCGGTAATGCGCTTCAAGGGCGTACCGGCACCATAATTCGATCCCATGACGCCGCCCAAGGCGTTGGTGACGTTATTGTAGGCGACCGTGCGCAATTGCTCGCCTTTGAAATAGTCGTAGTGATAACCGGAAAGCGTCCCCATTTTGGCCAGGCGCGAGAAAAAATTCGGCTTTTCCAATTGCATATAGCGATCGTTGAAAGACAATGGCCGTATCTTCCAGCCGGACTGCTCCATGTCAGCCATCTTGGCCAGAAGCTGCTCGCCTACCGGTCCCGATTTCTTCAGCAAATCGGTGATTTTGCCATTGTTGGCAGTCAGTGAGTCGGTTGCGGCCAGGTATGCAAAACGCGCCGTAAACGCGCGCAATGCCGGATCGACCAGCCCCTGAGAGAGCGGCTGAGCTTGCGGCGGCCTTTCTTCCACAGAAGTTGCCGGTAAATGTCGATCGGCGGCGGCAGGCTTGCCGAACATTGCAGGGGCGGCATTGTTCTCGCCAAGCAGAACATTTCCCACGATTATATTGCCGTCATTTCCATTCAAATCAAAGCGATAGCCTTGCTGCCAGGGTTTTAATACCGCCGGCGCATTGCTGTTTTCATTTGTGGGTGGCTTTTCCGGGGGAGGCAAGTATGTTCTCGAGAAGGGCAGCCCTATTGGTTCTATACCCAAAGCAGATTTCCTGGACACAAAGTGCTCAACGAAGGCGCAAGAAAAATGGCAATAAAAATGGCAGGAACAATGGCAAGAAGATAGGATCGAATGGATGACTTTCGGTTTGACTAGCTGGCTAAAACAAAAGCATCCGGACCTCACTTACGAGGTGCCGGTCTGGTATCCGGCATCGGGCAGCGCCGACCATCGAGAATGGCTCGTGGTCAACGGTCTGGGCGGTTATTCGGCAGGAACACTGTCCGGAGCCAACCGGCGGCGCTATCACGGGCTGCTCGTCTCCGCTCTCAACGCTCCAAGAGACCGCCACATCATACTTTCAAAGCTCGATGAAATTGTCACGGTGGACGGTCAGGAATATGAGTTGACCACCAATGAATGGGCATCAGGGGTGGTATCACCGACTGGCTACAAACTGCTCGAGTCTTTTACGACATTGCCATCGCCTACATGGGTCTACGCTATCGGCAATCACTATCTGGTCAAACAACTGACGTTGAAGTGGGGCACCAACGAGCTATACGCCTGCTATTCTTTCGTGCCCGGCCATTCTGCCGGCAAGGTGGAAGCGTCGATCAAGATCCGCGTTCTGGCGGCGTTTCGATCGTTTCACAGTCAAGTGCACGGCTCTTCCGAATTTCATTACCCTCAATTCGTTTCTCCCAAAGGCTCTGTCGTGCGCATCAATGAAGCGGACAGACGCCTCTGTCTCTCCTGGACTCACGGCAGCTATGAGCCGCAAAGACAGTGGTGGTGGGATTTTGCCTGGCATGAGGAAACGGCAAGAGGGGAAAAGGACTCGGAAGACTTGCTTTTGGTCGGTACGTTAAACGCCGAATTGAGCGCCAAGCAACCACTGATGATGGCAGCTTCACTGGACCGCCCGGCTGAAATTGGGGATATCAACGAGCCTGTGGCGTTCAATTTGAAACGCCAGCGCGGACTGCTCGAACGCTCCGCGCTGCCCAAAAACGTGCACAACAGCCTTTTGACAGTCGCCTGCGATCAGTTTATCGTCAAGAACAAACCGGATGGCGACAAGCTTACAGTCATAGCCGGATACCCATGGTTTGCCGATTTCGGTCGCTGGACGCTTATATCTTTGCCGGGACTGACTTTGTCCACGAACCGGTACGAGGAGGCGAAAAAGGTCCTGCTGGACGTGCCAACACGCATGAGGGATGGTCTTCTGCCTCTGCGTTTTTTGGAAAGTTCAGGCGAGCCGGAATACTCGGCGGTGGATATCACCTTGTGGTGGGCATGGGCACTGCATCACTATGTGAACGCCAGCAAAGACAAAGAGCTGATGAAAAGCCAGTTGCCGCTTTTAGAAGAGGCGGCGAATCATTTTATCCGCGGCACCAATGACGGTATCAGAGTCGATCCTAAAGACGGGTTGCTCCTCTGCCACAGGCGAGACGGGGCACTGACCTGGATGGACAGCAAGGTTGCCGATTTCCCGATTACCGAACGAGCGGGCAAGCCTGTGGAAATCCAGGCGCTCTGGTTGAACTTCCTTTCTGTCTGCGTCAATTTCGCTGAGCAGGAGGGCTTGACCAGCAGCATTCTTACTCAGATGGAACGTTTGCGCGACCAGGCGATGAAGTCGATGCAGCGTTTCTGGAATAACGAAACGGCTTATCTTTTCGACGTCATCGACGGCAGAGGCAGGGGCGATCGCCACGACGACGATTCGCTTCGCCCCAACCAGATTTTTGCCGTGGCCATGCCCTACCGTGCTTTCGACAAAGAGCAGCAGCAGGCGATTCTCACCGCCGTCGATGCTTTTCTTCTCACACCTACCGGCGTAAGAACGTTAGCGCAAGCGGACGAGAGCTACCAGGGAAGATACGGCTGCGGGCTGGCGCACGCCGACCAGTATCACCGCGATCTCAGCTATTACCAGGGCACAGCCTGGCCGTACCTGCTGGGCTTTTATATAGAGGCTTATGTGAACGTGCATGGAAATACCCCGGCGACGCTGGCGAAAGTCGATGCTATCCTGGCTCCGCTTTTGCAGCAGTTGGAAAACGAAGGCGCACTGGGGGCGGTGAATGAGCTGGTAGACGGGGACCGCCCGTACACTGCGCGCGGTTGTTTTGCATTTGCCGCATCGACCGCCGAGTTAATGCGCTGGCAAAAGTGGAAAGCGCGCCAAAGTTACTAGCGCAGTCTCGTCAGGCTTCCAGTTATTAACTCCCTGAATTTCAAGGCTGGAGTTGTTTTTCTTTAGCTCACGCGCGCGCGCGCGAACTGCGCGAGGTGATAGAAAAACTGGTTAACGCGCGTAAAGGGAAATTCGAGCCCGCCCTGGCACAGATGACGGCTGCGGGCCGGCTGAAATCATAAGCGTTTTAACTTCCGCCGGTGAAGCTGACCTCTGCTAGCAACACTAACAGGGCTCAGGTTAAAGGTCGTCAAGGTTTCTGCCCAAAAGGGGCGCCACCCGCCCCAAAAATGACAGGACACGAAGTTGCAAAGGGGTGCGTCGACCGGCATTTGAGGATAGAGAGGTCTTTTAAAACACCATACGGGCAGGCGCGACGTTTAGACACATCTCGTAATTACAGCTTAGGAACATGCATATCCCGATGTTAGCGTCTCTGCGTACTTCGTTTTTCCACCGATTCCGTGAGATACCCGCTTAAGCCTTAAAGCCTGAACAAAAAAGATGCATTCGAGTCAGAGCCGACAGCGGTTCTTACTCGTTCGCATTTGCGCGGGCGCGCTCACGAAAGTCAGCGAAGTCTCAAAGCCATTGACGCAGCGGCCCGGTTAGTAGTCCAACGCTAACTGCGCGCAACTGAGTCAACAGCTTGATCATCTCCTAGCCCGGCGCGAACGACAGACACATGAGGTGCCTGCCGTATCTCGCCGGGAGAGTACCCATCTCTCAACAAGACTGGAGCAAGAAAGTATGCAAACCTTGATTGGCAGACTCTTTCTGGTACCGCTGCTGGCAGTGGTGGCAGCTCTGTCTCTCAGCACGCAGGCGTTCGCCGCCGACACCTGGCAGCCGCGATTCAACCCATCGCAGCATGTCTATGTCGAGCCGGCACTCACCTCGAGCGCGAACGCGCCGGTGAACGTCAGCGGTCTGGAGCAGGATCTCGCGCAGTTTGGGCAGAAGCACAACCTGCAAA
>Ga0268299_1001862_pt1 | contig 30758 bp, 24 predicted proteins | sample NOBtaG_FD_193484 | JGI IMG/M metagenome (GOLD analysis project Ga0268299, IMG submission 193484) | Activated sludge microbial communities from bioreactor in Nijmegen, Gelderland, Netherland - NOB reactor | ecosystem: Engineered > Bioreactor > Aerobic > Activated sludge | place: Netherlands...
CCGACGCCGACGTCGGCCTGACGACGCTTTCCCACCGCCCGGTCGCGACCGAGTCGGGCTACCTCTCGCTGCTCGTCACGCCGAAGATGGACCGGAGCAAGATCGCGTCCACCGGCCAGGACGTGGTGCTGGTCATGGACACGTCGGGGTCGATGCGCGGCGTGAAGATGGACCAGGCGCGCAAGGCGCTGCGCTACTGCCTGAACCAGCTCGGGGCGAAGGACCGCTTCGCCGTCGTCCAGTTCGCGACGACGATCAACCGCTACCGCGACGGCCTGGTGGCGGCGGACGCCGACCAGGTCAAGGACGCCCTGAAGTGGGTCGACGACCTCGACGCCTCCGGCGGCACCGCAATCAACGACGCGCTGAAGGCGGCCCTGGCGTTGCGCCCCCAGATGACCGAGGAGCGCCGGCCGTTCACGGTCGTGTTCTTCACCGACGGCCAGCCGACGATCGGCGAGACCAACCCGGAGAAGATCACCAAGGCGACCCTCGACGCGAACACGGCGAACACCCGCCTGTTCACGTTCGGGGTCGGCGACGACGTCAACGCGGTCATGCTTGATCGATTGGCGGAGGGGACGAAGGCCCTGTCGAGCTACGTCCGTCCGGCGGAGGACATCGAGGCGAAGGTGTCCGGCCTGTACGCCAAGATGACGAACCCGGTCCTGACCGACCTCAAACTGACGACGACCGGCGACGTGCGCCTGACGGAGGTCTACCCGGCGGCGCTGCCGGACCTGTTCTGGGGCGGCCAGCTCGTCGTGTTTGCCCGCTACACCGGGAGCGGCGCGACGGCCGTCAAGCTGGAGGGGCGCGTCGGGTCGGAGAAGAAGGAGTTCGTCTACGAGGTGACCCTCGCCGAGAAGACCGACGACCGGAAGGAGTTCGTCGAGGGGCTGTGGGCGCGGCGCAAGGTCGGCTTCCTGCTCGACCAGATCCGCGCCAACGGCGAGAAGAAGGAGCTCGTCGACGAGGTGACGACGCTGGCGAAGCGCTACGGCATCACCACCCCGTACACGTCGTGGCTCATCGTCCCCGACGGCGTCAACCCGATCGCGGCGGCACAGCCGGAGGCCCCGCGAGGTGGCGTCAACCCCGCGTTCGCCCCGACGCCGGGGCCGGCGGCGCTGAACCCGCCGGGCGCGACCGGCCCGGTGCCGCTGACCGAGGTGGCCGGCGGCAAGCCGGGGAGCGGGTTCGGCCCGGGCGGCCCCGGCATCGGCGGCGGGACCGGCGGCGGCTTCGGCGGCGTGCCGGGGCGTGACGGCCTCTGGGATCTCCGCGACCGGTTCAGCAAGAACGACCTCGAGCAGGCCGCCAAGGAGGCGAAGGGCGAGGCCAAGGAGAAGGTCACCGAGGCCCTGGCGAAGAAGCAGGCCCTCGACGACGTGATGCGCGCCCTCAAGGTCGGCGACAAGGACAAGGTCGCCGCCGGCAAGACCGCGGTCGATCTCGCCGTCGAGACGCGCCGCCTGACCGACGCGACGCGGGCGCAGCCGACGGCGGTCCGCAAGGCGTCCGGCCGGACCTGCATCGAGGTCGGCGGCATCTGGGTCGACGAGGGCTTCGAGTCCAAGATGGAAATGGTCTCCGTCAAGGCGATGTCGGACGCCTACTTCAAGCTGCTGGAGCGGCAGCCGGCCGTCAAGGACGTCCTCCAGCTCGGCAACTTCGTCGTCTGGGTGACGCCCAGTGGGAAGGCCCTCGTCATCGACGCCAACCACGGCGCGACCGAGATGAAGGACGCCGACATCGACGCGCTCTTCGCGCCGAAGAAGTAACCCACCCTTCCCCACAAGCCCGGGCGTGGCAACGCCCGGGTTTCTTTGCGCGCCGTCAGCGCGCGGTGAGCCGCCACGTTACGAGAAGGTTGAGCATCAACAGCAGCGCCACGAAGACGAGCAACCCCAGCTGCGCCCACGCCACCCAGCGCGGCACCCCGTCGGGCAGTCCTCCGATTGGCGGATCCGGATCGAGCTGGACGGCGACGCCGGTCTGGTACGGCGTCCAGGCCAGGAGCGGGCCGCGGCGCGCCTGGACGGCGAGCGGGAACTCCGGCCCGACGAGCGGCAGCCACTGCCACTGCGGGCTCGTCGCCTGGTCGAGCAGGCGCAGGTGGGCGTCCGGGTCGGACGGGCTGCTCGCCACGAAGAGGATCGATCCGGCCTGCCAGACGCGCACCGGCAGGATCGGCAGCGGCTCGCTCGCCGGCGGGGCGTCGGGGCGGAGCAGGTCGCCGACGCGGACCGTCGCCGGCAGGTCCGGCATCGTCGGCGTCGCGCCGCGGCGGGCGCGGAGGCCGTGATACAGGCGCACCGCCTGCGTCGCGGCGAGGTGGCCCGGGACGACGACGCCGAGGAGTTCGAGGCCGCCGCGGCGCGGCGTCGGCGTGTGGTCGAGCAGGCCGTACCGGACGACGGCGACCAGCCGCCGGCCGTCGCCGAGCAGGACGGAGCAGAACAGGTCCGTCGCCGGCCAGTGGTCCGAGTACGGCACGGCCTGGAGCCGGCGGGCGAGGGCCTGCACCTCGTCGGCAGCCGGGTCCGGCTCGGCCGGCACCAGCAGTCGATAGCCGAGGCTGCGGCGCGTCTCGGCCTGGACCTCCTCGCCGTAGGCGACGAGCGGGACGACGGCGTCGGGCGGCAGGGTCGTCCCGGTCATGGCGTCACCCGGGGGAGCAGGTCGGGCACCGTCGGCAGGCCGCCCTCCGGCTTGAGGACGCGCAGCCGCACGCCGTACTCCTCCCGGTCGCCGAGCCGCGGCGGCAGGGCCAGGCGCTCGAACTTGTACTGGGCGGAGCGTTCGCCCCCCTTCCAGGACAGGGTCCGGTCGTCGGCGAGCTTGAGCGTCGCGGAGACGTCGGTGCCGGGCCGGAAGCGGACCGTCGCCGGCCGGGCGAGGAACGTCGCCCGGAGCAGGTTGGCGGCCGGGTCGCGCCGGGTGGCGTCGAGCGGCAGCGACACGGTCGTGCCGCCATGGACGATCTCCAGGGCCGCCCCGGCCTTCGGGGCCAACTCCAGGCCGAGCGGCAGGCTGACCTCGACCTCCTCGAACGCGAGCGGGACCGGGTCCAGGGCGAGGAAGTCGGCCAGCTCCTTGACCGGGTCGGCCGGCGGCGGGACGCGCAAGGCGTTGACCGCCCGGACGACGGTGTGCCACTCGGCCAGCTCTTTCGGCGCTTGCAGCCAGGACCGGACGGCGAGCCAGCCGGGCCGGGTGTCGCCGCCGGACTTGCGCAACTGGTGCAGCACCTCGGCCTGGCCGACGCGGAGCAGGGCGCGGTAGCTCGCCTCGGCCGCCCGGCCGACCTCCGGCAACATCGCTTCGGGCAGGCCGATGCTTCCCAGCTCGTCGGCGAGGTGCGGGTAGTGCTGCATGAGCTGGGCCGCCCGCTCGGCGACCTGGTCGAGCGTCGCGTCCGTCGGGACCTTGAGCGCGTCGGGATAGTCGCGCCCCAGGGCGAGCAGGCCGAGGGCGGCCGCGACGCGGCGGACCTGGGCCAGCCGGCGCTGGTAGTCGTGGGCCTCGTCGCTCGCCCGCTTGACGGTGTCGATGCGCAGGACGTTGCCCCAGGTCAGTTCGTCCTGGCCCTCGCGCAGCGGGGCCTTTTCCTGGAAGGCCGGGTTCGGGAGGCGGGCCAGCTCGCGGTCGCTGCGCTCCTTGAACACCGGCCAGTCGACCGGCGACCCCAAATCGCGAAGCGCCCACTGCTCCAGGAGCCGGTTCGCGGTGTCTCGGTACCATTTGCGCGCCTCGTCCGCCTTCGCCAGGAGGAGCTCGGCGTCGCGCAGGTTGTTGTTCCGCTCGCGGGCGGCGTTCGTCTTCGCCCACTCGGGGCGCGGGGCCAGGTCGGTGGCGAGCTTGTCTCGCGCCTGGCGGAGGCGCTCCTCGCTCTCGATGACGCCGGGCCAGCCGACGTCGTAGACCTGCTGGAAGTAGGCGAGGTAGTCCTTCAGCTCCTGGACCTGGAACTCGACCTCGCGCTGCCGGCCCGGCGGCAGCTTGGCGAAGGCTTCGTCGGCCTGGAGCTTCTCCAGCTCCCCGAGGCGGCTGCGCAACTGGTCGGGCGTGCCGGCGAGGCGCTGCTCCGGGGTGCGCGTGTCGGGCGTGAACGGCTCGCCGGCGAACAGGAGCAGGTAAGTCAGCATCGTCAGCAGCACGCCGAGGACGACGCCGGCCAGGCCGATCGTCCAGACGAGGCGGCGGCGGGCGGCCCGGCGGCGGGTGCGGTAGACGGCCGCCTTCTCGAACGCCTGGGCGAAGAGCGGCCCGACGCCGAACGGCTCGGTCGGCCGGGCTCCCGCGTCGGCGAACGCCGGCTGGTGGGTCGCCGTCGCGGCCTGGTACAGGTCGATCCGGCCGAAGGTGCGGCGCTCCTGCTCGGAGCGCCGCCGGCGGATGAAGTTCTTGAACCGCTCGCCGACGTAGCGCTGCCGCTCCTCGATCAGCTTCAGCCACTGGGCGCGCGGCAGGTCGGGCCGGCCGAGCAGGTCGCACTTCGTCAGGGCGAGGAAGACCGGCAGGCCGCCGACATCGGTGCGAGCCCCGCGGCTCGCCTCCATCTGGGCCAGGAACTGCGAGAACTCCTCGAAGTCGGTCTCCATCTGCTTGACCGGGGCGGACGCGTCGATGACCAGGACGAGGGCGTCCGCGTCGAGGACGGCCCGGGCCAGGACGCGTTCGCTCGTCAGCTCGCTCAGCTCCTTGCGGCGGCGGAGCAGGTCGATCGCCGCCTGGCCGTCGCAGTCGATGAGCAGGGCCAGCACCGGCTCGGCTTGCTCGCCGGGGGGGGGCGTCGGCCGGTACTCGACCGGGTAGCCGACCACCTCCTCGACGGTGCGCGTCGGCTGGTTGGTGAAGTAGACGCGCTGGCGCAGCTCGCCGAGCTTCTGCGACCCGTCGACGAGCGTCCCCTTGAGCAGGGCCGGCTGTTCGTCGGACGCCTGGAGGACGGCCCCGAGGAGGGACGATTTGCCGGCGGCCGGCAGACCGAACAGGACGATCCGCAGCGGGAGGGCCTCCGGCGACGTGGCCGGGTTCGCGGCGACATCGGCCGGCTGGGGTTGCGACGACATGGCTCGGTCCACCTTCTCCCGGCCCGTCCGGCGCGCGGGTGTTATTCCAACAGGCGCTGGAACGGCTCGCCCAGGGCCCGTTCGAGGTAGGGCGTCACGCCCCAGAACCGTCGCAGGTCAAGATATTCGCGCACGAACCCGGCGTCCCCTGGCGGCGCGCCGCGAACGGCGCGGATCATCAGGTTCCGGGCCGTGTGTTCGACGCTGACGAACTCGATCACGTCGGTCCGGTAGCCCATTACGCGCAGGGCGAGGGCCCGGAACGCATCGGTGACGAGGTCGGCCGTCCGCTGCTGGAGGATGCCGTGCCGGAGCATCGGCCGCAGCACTTCCGCCGGCCCTTCGGCCCGCAGCTGGTCGTTCAGGTGGTGGTGGCAGCACGGCACGCTGAGCAGGGCGTGCGCCTCGGAGCGGATCGCCTGGGCGATGGCGTCGTCGGTCGCCGTGTCGCAGGCGTGCAGCGCGACGACGACGTCCGGCCGCACGTCGAGCCCACCGATCCGGCCGGCGGCGAACTCCAACCCCGACGCCCCGAGGCGCTCCGACCGCTCGACGCTCTTGCGGATCAGGTCGTCGTTGACGTCGACGCCGAGCAGGAGGGCCGGGACGCCGAGGACGTCGTTGAGGTAGTGGTGGGCCGCCAGGGTGAGGTAGCTCGACCCGCAGCCGCAGTCGAGCAGGCGCACCTCCCGGCCGAGCGACACGAGCCAGTCGCCCGCGTCGAGGACGTGGGCGAGCTGGCGGAGGAACTCGTTGATCTGGGTGAACTTCGCCCGGAGGGCCGGCCGGACCCGGCCGTCGCGCGTCAGGATACCCATCACCTCCAGGACGCGGTCGGCCCGGCCCTCCGGCAGCGGCACGTCCTTGACGCGGTTGTGGGCCTCGGGCGTCGGGGTCGTCGCGCGGTCGAGCGAGCGCCGGCCGACGAACACCTTGCCCTTGCGGCTGAGGCGCAGGTCGATCTCTTCGCCGGCGCTGGTGACGTGGACGGCGGCGAAGCCGGCTTCCCAGACCTCGTCGAGTCGGGCGGCCGCGGCGTCGCCCTGGACGTTCTTGGTGACGTTCCGCTTCGCGTCGAAGTACGAGAACTGAAGGTACCGCTCGCCGCGCACCTCGACCGGTCGGACGACGACGCGCGTCCAGGGGTAGGGCGAGTCGCTCCGGTGCGGCCCGGCGAACGTCGCCCGGACGAGGTCCGGCCCGAGGACGGCGTCGAAGACGAGCCGCCGGCCGGCGGCGCGGTCGAGGTCGCCGCTCATGGCCGGGGCCCTTCCGCCAGGCGGCGCTGGATCTCCGCCAGGCCGAGGCGGCGCAGGGTGGCGACGTTGCGACGCGGCACGTCGAGCAGGGCGTCCGGGTCGTCGGCGACGCGGCTGACGCTCTCCTCGCGGAGCAGGTGCAGCATCGGGAACGGCGAGCGGTTGGTGTAGTTCTCGACCGCGTCCGGCTCCGCGTCGGCGAAGCGGTAGTTTGGGTGGAAGCTCGCGATCTGGATCACGCCCTCCAGGCCGAGCCGGCGCACCTCGCGGTTGGCCACGTCGAGGAAGTCGTTGTAATCGAGGAATTCGCCGAGGGCGTGCGGGTGGATGAGCAGCGTCGTCTCGACCGTCTCGATCGGCGTCGCGGCGAGGGATTGGAGTTCTCGGCGCAGGTCTTCCAATAGGGCGATCTCGTCGGTCGCGGCGGAGACGGCGTAGCGGATCTTGTCGCCGTCGTAGACGCGACGGGCGAACGGGCAGAGGTTGAGGCCGATCACCAGCGCCGCGATCCAGCGCCGCGTGGCGGCGACGACGGCGTCAGGGGACATGGTCTCCCTGTCTCCTTGGCTCCTTGTCTCCCTGTCTCGCCTCCGTCCGCTGACGGCGGGCGAACGTCTGCACGGCCTCCTCCTGGTCGGGCGTCTCGATCGACCCGGGGCGGAGGCGGCGGACCTGGTCGATCGCGTGGCCGGCCGAGTTGCCCTGGACGACGAGGTAGACGGCGAGGATGACGCCGGTCCGCCCCATGCCGGCCGTGCAGTGGACGGCGACGTTCATGCCGCGGGCGTGCGCCTTGCGCAGGGCCGAGACGCACCGGTCGAGCTGGTCCTGCGTCGGGGCCTCCATGTCGGCGACCGGGACGTGGAAGACGAGCAGGCCGGCGTCGTCGGCCCAGTCACGCCGCGGGCGTTCCTCGGTCAGGGAGAGGAGCAGTTCGATCCCCTCGTCGCGCAGCCAGTAGAAGTCCTCGCGCTCCCGCGGCATGGCGAGGGCCGCCAGGCGGGGCTTGTCGATCCACGAGAAACCGAGGGGGGCCATGTCCGCGCTCCGAGGTCGCCGTCCTGTCCCCGTTTAGGATAGCAGGTCGAGCATGTTCCGGAACGTCAGGTTGATGCGCTGCCCGTTCGGCGACGTGGTGCGCGGGACGCGGTGCAGCCAGTTCGCCTGCGTCCCGTCGGCCATGACGAGCAGGCTGCCGTGCGTCAGCTCGACGCTGCGTCGGAGGGACGCGTTGCGTTTGTGCTTGAGCTGGAACGTCCGCGTCGCGCCGAACGTCACCGACGCGATGGTCGGGTTCGGGCCGAGGCCGTGCTCGTCGTCGGCGTGCCAGCCGACGCTGTCCTTGTTGTCGCGGTAGAGGTTCAGCAGCACGCTGTTGAACCGGGCCTGGGCCGTCGCCTCGACGGCGTCCTTGATCTCGACCAGCGGCGGCGTCCACGGCAGCGGGACGAGGCGCAGGCCGGAGTAGGTGTACTCGGTGCCGGCGTCGCCGTACCAGGCGGTCAGCCGCGGCTGATCGACCTCCTTGCCGAAGAATTTCAACCGCTCTTGCTTCCAGGCGACCGCGTCGCGGAGCGTCGCGAAGAGGCGGTCGCTATCTTCGTGCGTGAAGAAGCGCGGGTAGAAGAGGACCGTCGCGTCGGGGACGTCGAGGGCGACGCAGTCGGGCGGGGGACTCATGGGGCACCATTTCCATATAGCCCCGGGCAAGCCCGGGTTCCGGATGTGAAGACCGCCGGCAAGCCGGCGGCTCTGTGGGGGTTACCGCAGCAGGCCGTGGCCGAACTGGGCGCGGTAGACGTTGGCCTGTTGCCAGACCTTGTCGTCGGTCTGGAGCAGGTCGATCAGGTTGCCGGTCGAGAGGCCGAGGGCCGCCGCCGCCTCGGCGACGCGGCCCTGGCACGCGACGAGCACGTCGAGGGCCAGGCCGGCCAGCGGCCAGAAGCGCGGATCCTTGGCGCTGGCGAGATGCACCCGGCCGTCCTTGCCGCGGGCCGGGGCGAGGTCGGCGTGCTCGACCAGGCCATTCTCCACCAGCATCTCCACCGCGAGATCGCGGCGCAGTTTGAGGAAGAACTCGCGGCGGAGGCGGACCAGGGCCTTCGCCTTGTTCTCGTGCTGCGACCGGCTCTCCTCGGCGATGACGATCAGGCCGCTCGGCTTGTGACGCAGCCGGACCGCCGAGCTGGTCTTGTTGCGCTTCTGGCCGCCGGGGCCGCTGGCGCGGTAAGTGTCCACATCGCACTGCGCGAGCAGCTGCGGCTCGGTCAGGGCGGTCCACGCGTCGCGGTCGGCGGTCGGCATGAGGGCTTACGATCTCACACGCGCGCCCGGGTCAGCTCGCCGGTCGGCCGGACGTCGGCCGCCGTCTCTTCCCGGGCCGGGTCCGGCTTGTAGTAGCGGTTGGCGAGCCAGCTCTCGGCGACCAGCAGGAGCAGCAATAACACCAGCGCCAGCGGCAGCAACTCCGTCGGCGGGGCGAACGACTCGCCGATCTTGTCCTCGATTTCGACGCCGTGGCCGACCGGCAGGACGGTCTTCGGCCCGAGGGCGGCCTCGATCACCTCGGCGGGGACGCGGGCGAGGTTGTTCTCCTCGGCCGGCTCGACGACGCTGAACGCGGTGACGACGCGGTCCTTGCCGTCGCGCACCTGGTAGTTGCCGGCCGTCGTCGCCTGGGGCAGGACGAGGTCCGGCAGCGGCACCCCGGGGGCACCCGCGTTCGCCGGCGGGTTCCAGGCGATGCGCGTCTCGCTGTCGCTGAGGCCGGGGCCGGTCAGCTTGAACGGCGGCGTCGGGGCAGGGCTCGGCAGCGGCAGGCGCACCTCGGGGCCGCGCGGGAAGCGCAGCGACGGCACGCTCACCCGGCCGGCCAGGTCCTGGCACGCCCGGTCGAGCAGCACCATGCCGAACGCCGACAGCCGCCAGTAGTCGTGCCAGTGCCGGCCGTCCGGCGGCGGCAGCGGCTGGCCGTCGAGCGGCACGGTGAACATCAACACGCGGCCCCGGCCGAGCCGCTTCTCGATCAGGGCCGGTCGGTCGCGGTCGGCGTAGTTGGCGATGACGCCGCCCTCGTTGCCGGTCGCGTCCACCTCCCAGTAGGCGGTGACGAGGGCGTCCGACGTCTTGAACCAGTTCTTCAGCGGCTCCGTCAGCGGGTGGCCGCCGCGGAAGTCCTTCCACGACACGCCCGGCTTGCCGACCGGGACCGTGACGACCTGGAGGAGCTTCGCCGGCAGCAGGCCGGCCCGCTGGCCGTCGGCGTTGAACACCTCGCGGCGGTTGCCCAGGTCGCGCGGCGGGATGATGACGAGCCCGCCGCCGCTATCGACGTAGGCGGCGAGGTTGTCCCACAACGCCGCTGGCGGCTGGTCGATCTGGTGCAGGACGACGACGGCGTTCTCCTGGAGCTGGGCCAGGTCGAGCTTCGCCGCCTCGTCGCGGGTCTTGAGCGTGACGTCGAACCCCTCGGCCGGCCGGAGCTTGGCGATTGCGTCCAGGGCGACGCGCACCGGTCGGCAGGCGTCCTTGCCGTCGGCGATGAGCAGGAGCTTCCGCTGGCTGCGGGCCGGCACCGTCGCGTAGGCGGCGTTGTTGAACAGGAGCGGGTCCGGGCCGTCGAGCCGGGCGATCACCTGCACCGGCACGTCGCCGCCGGGTGATTTCGGCACCGTGCGCTGGAACGTGAACACCTTGCGCTCGCCATCGCTGAGGCGGACCGCCTGCCGCGTCTGGGCCAGGTCCGGCTCCGGGTCGCCCTCGAACAGGGCGTGCAGGACGGTGTTGAAGTCGGCCCCGGTCGCGCGGACGCCGACTCGCACCTCCATCTTCGCCCCTGGGGCGACCAGCGGCGGGAACGTCTCCAGGCTCTCGATCGCCAGGTCGCGCGGCCTGTCGATGCCGACATCGACGAACAGGGCTTGCACGCCCTCGGGGATGAGCTTCTTGTCGCCGCCGGCGCGCGTCGGCCAGGACGGCACCGTTCGGTCGGAGAAGACGACGAGCAGTTGCGGCCGGGAGTCGTCCTGGGCCGCCCGGGCGAGGAGGGCGACCGCCCCCTCGACGAGGCGCGGCACCGTCTCGATGACCGGCCGGGTGCGCAGCCCGGCGACGCGGCCCTCGACGAGCGAGCGCCCTTCGAGCCAGCCGTCGAGGCTGCCCAGCGGCGGCATCGGCTCGCCGGTTTCGAGGACGCGCACCTTGCTCTCGGGGGCGATCTTGGCGAGGACCTCGCGCGCCCGGTCGCGGGCCTCGTCGAGGCGCGACCGGCCGGCGCTGGCGTAGTCCATGCTCGGGCTCGTGTCGAAGACGAACACCGCCTGGACGGGCTGGTGGCCGCTCAAGGGCGTCTTCGCCCCGGTGATCTGCGGCCGGGCCAGGGCGAGGATGAGCAGCGCGAGGACGAGCAGCCGGGCGAGCAGGAGGAGGAGGTTCTGTAGCCGCATCTTGCGGCGGTTCGTCGTCCGCTTGAGCTTGAGGAAGCGGAACGCCGGGAACGGCATCGGCTGCGGCTTCTGCCGGTTGAGCAGGTGGATGAGCACCGGCACGGCGAGCAGGGCAAGGCCGGCGAGCAGGTAGCCGTGGACGAACGTCATGAGCCGCGACCCTCGGCGTGGAGCGATCCCGGTTCCAGGATAGCAGGGCGCGGGGGGGAGGGCGACCCCGGGCGTCGCGACCCCCGGGCTTGGCGGCGCGGTCCGCCTTGACCCGTCGCTGGCGGCGGGCTACAAGACTGCCATGTGGTTCGACGTTTCTCCCCGCCTGCGCTGGACGATCTGGGCGACCGCCCTGGCCCTGTGGACCTTCGGCCTGGTGACGCCGTTCGCCGTCCAGGCGAGCGAGGGCGTCCTGACCGCCGAGGAACACTTCACCGTCTCCAAGGCGCTCCACGTCGGCGTCTACGCCGGCCTGACACTGCTCACCGCCTGGCTGCCGGCGTCGCCGCGTCTCCGGCCGTGGCTGCTGGCTCTGCTCGTCGCCCACGGGCCGCTCACCGAGTGGGTGCAGTGCTACGTCCCAATGCGCTTTGGCTCCGTCAACGACGTCGCCATCGATACCGTCGGCGTCGCGCTCGGCGTGATCCTGTCGTGGCGTTGGTGGTTCGCCGGCGCGGCCGAGCCGTTAATCTTGAAACACCCCGCGCGGGACGACGCCCCGGCTGATCGGCAGCGGTCGGCCTAGCGTGTCGTGCATCTCGGTGTCGGGCCGGTAGCCCAGGGCGTGGAAGATCGCCGCCGTCAGGTCCTGCGGCCGGACGACGCCGTCCTTCGGGAACGCCCCCTGGCCGTCCGACGCGCCGATCACCCGGCCGCCCTGCACCCCACTCCCCGCCAGCGCCCCGGAGAAGACGTGGCCCCAGTGGTCGCGGCCGCCGTTGCCGTTGTGCTTCGGCGTCCGGCCGAACTCGCCCATCCAGACGACGAGCGTCTCGTCGAGCAGGCCGCGCACTTCCAGGTCTTCCAGCAGCGCCGAATACGCCTGGTCGGCGAGCGGGCAGAGGACGTCCTTGCAGCGCTGGGCGTTCCTGGCGTGCGTGTCCCAGGCCGGGCTGCCGCCGGCGTCGCTGGCCATGCGCGTCCAGTTGACCTGCACCAGGCCGACGCCGGCCTCGACGAGCCGCCGCGCCAGCAGGACGCTCTGGCCCCAGCGGTTCCGGCCGTAGCGCTCGCGGAGGCGGTCCGGCTCGTCGTCGAGGTGGAACGCCTTGCGGGCGGCGTTCGACCGCAGCAGGTCGAGGGCCTGGCGGTTCCAGACGTCGAAGCGCTCGACGGCCCGGCTGGCGTCGAGGCCGTCGAGCGTCTTGTTGTAGCGCTCCAGCAAACCGACCCGACCGCCGAACCGGTCGCCGGCCACGTCGGCGGGCAGGCTCAAGCCGGGCACGTCGAAGCTCGGCTGGCTCGGGTCGCAGATCAGCCGCCACGGGTCGGACGACCGGCCGAGGAAGCCGCCGTCCTGGCCGGGCCAGACGAGCATGCCGTCGTTCCAGATGTGTTCCGGGACGACCATCGCCGCCGGCACGCCGGCCGACCGGCCGCGGAGGTGCTGCACGATCGCGGCGACGCTCGGCCAGTCGTTCGGCGCGCCGGGCTTGCTGTTCTCGCTGTTCGTCGGCTGGTGCGCCTGGCCGGTCAGCATCCAGTAGCCGCTCGACGAGTGGGCGTTGTCGTTCGTCGAGAGGGCGCGCAGGACGCAGATTCGATCGAGCAGCCGGGCCGTCTTCGGCATCAGTTCGCCGACGCGGATGCCGGGCACGCTCGACCCGATCGGCTTGAATTCGCCGCGGATCTCGGCCGGGGCGTCGGGCTTGGGGTCCCACGTCTCGTGTTGTGGCGGCCCGCCGAGGTGGAAAAGGACGATGCACGCCTTGGCCTTGCCGCCGGAGGATCGCGTCGAGCCGGCGGCGAGCAGGCCGGGAAGCGATAGGCCGAACGCAGACAGGGCCCCGAGCCGGAGCCATTCGCGTCGGTCGGGGGCGTCGAGGAGGCGGAGCATGGCGGGATGTCCCTCAAGCAGGTGCCCCCATGCTACGGCAGAGGTCGGCGCGCCACAAGAAGCCAGGTCACTTCGCGAACTTGGCGATGTCGGCCTTCTTGCCCATGACGAGGAGGATCTGGTCGTCGCCGAAGCGGTGGTCGAGCTTCGGCGGCAGCTCCCAGCGGGTGTGCAGGGCCGACTTGATCGCCAGGACGAACAGGCCGTACCGGCGCGGCAGCTCGGCCGACTGGAGCGTCTGGCCGACGAGCGGGGCCGGGACGGCGATCTCGGCGATGCCGTACTCCTCATCGACCTTGAAGTACTCGAGCATGTTCGGGTAGGCGACCTGGTCGGCGAGCTGGCGGGCCATCTCGACCTCGGGGTGGACGACCTGCGTCACGCCGAGGGCCATCAGAATGCGGCGGTGCTCCTCCGAGACGCCCTTGACGTAGACCTGCTTCGCGCCGAGTTCCTTCGCGTGCAGGGCGCACAGGATGCTCCGCTCGATCTGTTCGCCGAGCGAGATGAACACCGCGTCGGCCTTGTCGAGCAGCAGCCCGGCGAGGACTTCCCGGTCGGTCACGTTCGCGACGATCGCCTCGCTGAGCCGGTCGCGCAGCGCCTCGACGTGGGCCTCGTCGCCGTCGACGCCGGTGACGAGGCAGCCGTTGTCGCACAGGCGGCGGGCCAGGGCCGTGCCGAACGACCCCAGGCCGAGGACGACGTATTTCTTGGCGGCCATGACGGTCTCCTTAGCCGACCAGCACGTCTTCGCGCACCGGGCGGGCCTTGACGCCGCGCTCCTCGCGCGACAGGGCGACGTAGAGCGACACCGGCCCGATCCGGCCGACGAACATGAGCAGGACCAGGACGACCTTGCTCAGCTCCTCCAGCCCCGAGGAGAGGCTCGTCCCGACGAGCGGCCCGCCGGTGCTCAGGCCGACGGTACACAGCGCCGAGACGACCTCGAACAGGGCCTTGAGGAAAAAGCCGTGCTCGACGGAATGCGCCTCGGCGACGACGACGACGCCGAACGTGCCGACGATGGTCAGCACGCCGAACAGCAAGACGATGATGCCGGCCCGGTTGATCGTGTCCTGGGGCACCGTCCGGCCGTAGGCCGTCACGTGCGGCTTGCCGCGCAGCTTCGCCCAGGCGAGGGCGACCAGGACGGCGACCGTGGTGACCTTCGCCCCGCCGGCGGTCGAGGCGGAGCCGCCGCCGACGAGCATGAGCAGGATCGTGACGAACAGCGTCGCCGAGGCGACCTTGCCGTAGTCGATCGTGTTGAACCCGGCCGTGCGCGGCGTGACGGAGGCGAACAGGGACGCCATCACCTTGTCCGGCCAGGCGAGGCCCTTCAGGCCGCGGTTCCACTCCAGGGCCCCGATCACGACCGCCCCGACGACGAGCAGCACGGCCGTCGTCACCAGGGTGAGCTTCGTGCTGAGCAGGAGCCGGCCCCACAGACGCGTGCCGGGCCGGCCCTGCTCCGTCGCCTGGCGCAGGGCCGACCGGCGCAGGTCGGCCAGGACCGGGAAGCCGATCCCGCCGAAGACGATCAGGCCCATGATCGTGAAGTTCAGCAGCGGGTCGGACCGCCAGGGCATCAGGTTGTCGTTGTGCAGGCCGAAGCCGGCGTTGCAGAACGCCGACACGGCGTGGAAGACCGCCCACCAGCAGGCGTCGAGGAACGGCCGGCCGTCGCGCCAGAACGACGGTAGGAGAAGCAGCGCCCCGACCGCCTCGATGACGAGCGTCGCGCCAAGAACCTGTAGTCCGATTCGGAGGACGCCCTCCTTGGCGCTGTGGCCGACCGTCTCGCTGAGGGTCTGCCGCTCGCGGAGCGTCTCGGCCGCCCCGAGCATCTTCGTGAAAAACGTCGCCAGCGTCATGATGCCGACGCCGCCGATCTGGATCAGGGCCAGGATCACCCCCTGGCCGAAGAACGAGAAGTAGTCGCCCGTCGAGCGCACCGCCAGGCCGGTGACGCACACGGCGCTCGTCGCGGTGAAGAGGCTATCGACGAGGGAGATCGGCTCGTCGCTCGTGCTCCGCTGCGCCCACGGCGTGTAGAGCAGCAGCCCGCCGACGACGATCGCCAGCAGGTACGTCCCGAACATGGCCCGGGCAGGGAAACGCGCCAGGCCCCCGGTGTACTTCACGGTCGCGGCCCGTGGGCCCCCCGCCGTCGCGCGGCCGGGTTGGCTTTAGCGTACGGCGCGACGGCGCAACGGCGAGCCCGTCAGACGCGCTCGAACGCCAGGATGCGGTAGGTGATGAGGCGCTTCTTGCACACCGCCTCCAGCTGGGCGGTCGCCTGGTCGAACTGCTGGGCGTGCCGCGGGTCGGGCCAGTCCTGCATCGACGCGCGCAGGAACGGGTACGTCGGCAGGATGTGGCGCGTCACGTCCTGGTCGTGGACGAGTTTTAAACCCACCGCGTCGCCCATCGCGGTGTAGGCCTCGATCGGGCACGACACGTCGATGTGGCCGTAGGTCGCCCGGGTCGCCTCGTCGCTGCCGGCCCCGAACGCCTGGAGCAACTCCTGGGCCTGCGAGTGCGGCACGAAGTCGGACAGGGCGAGCCGGCCGCCCGGCTTGAGCACCCGGGCCGCGTGGCCGAAGAACGCCGACCGGCTCGGGAAGTGGAAGATGCACTCGACGGCGGTCACCGTGTCGAACGTCTCGTCGCCGATCGGCAGGGCGCAGGCGTCGCCCTGGATGAACCGCAGGGTGTTGCCGTGCAGCGGGGCGATCGTCTGGCGGGCGCGTTCGAGCTGCCGGCCGTCGATGTTGACGCCGGTGAAGGCCATGTTCTCGAAGCGGTCGTTCAGGCTGGCGATCGTGCCGCCGAAGCCGCAGCCGACGTCGAGGACGCGCTGGCCGTCGGCGACGCGGGCCGCGTCGGTGATCAGGTGGCAGAGCTTCTCCGCCGCCCGGGCGTAGTCCTCCGGCGAGCCGTCCGCCGTGGCCGGGTCGTCCCAGTAGCCCCAGTGGACGTGCCGGCCGAACGCCGTCGCGGTGACGTGCTCGCCGGCCTGGAGCCGGCGGAAGAGGATCTCGAAGTACGGCGGCGCGCCGGCGGTGGCGGTCATGGTCGGCCCTCGTCATATAGCCCCCGTCATGCCGGGGGTGCCTTCGCTGCGAAGACCTCGGGCAAGCCCGGGGCTATGTGGTGAGAAGCGTATCCGCTTCCCCCGCCCCAGGGCAATACCGATCGCCCGGACGACCCATCTTGACACGCCGGCGGACTTCCCGGGACAATCGCGCCATCCTTCGAGGAGGCGAAATGGAGCACCTGCGCACGGCGACGCCAGCCCCGGCGGTCGAGGGCCATCCGGACCACCTAGCCACCTTCCTGCACGACCCGGTCGGCTGCATGGCCGGTCTGCACGCCCGCTACGGCGACGCGGCATACTTCCGCAAGGGGGCCGGCCGGGCGGTGTTCGTCTTCGCGCCGGAGTACAACCGCCAGGTGCTCAACACGCCGGAGGTGTTCTACATCGTCAGCCGGTTCCCCGGGCCGAGGAACAGCGCCCAGCGCCGCTTCGGCAAGGGCCTGTTCAGCATGAACGGCGACGAGCACCAGCAGCACCGCCGGATGCTCATGCCGCCGTTCAAGAAGGGCCACCTCGACAGCTACCACGAGCCGCTCGTCCGCCTCGTCAACGACCGGCTCGCGACCTGGAAGGCCGGTGCCGTGATCGACCTCATCCGCGAGATGAAGGAGATCACGCTCAAGATGACGACGAGCCTGCTGTTCGGCGTCGAGTTGGACGACAACGCCCACGGCATCGAGGCCCTGTTCGACGAGTGGCTCGACACGAACCACGTCGTCTCGTTCGCGGCCCAGCTGCCGGTCGAGACGCCGCCCGGTTGCTACGAGCAGCTCCTCGACGTGGCGACGCGCCTCGAGGTCGCCCTGAACCAGCTCGTCGCCAGCCGGCGCGGTTGGGAGACCGGAAAGGACGTCCTCGCCATCCTGCTCCAGGCGCGAGCGGCCGGGGCGATCGGCGACCTGGAGGTGCTCGGCCAGGTCATCACGACGTTCAACGCGGCGTACCACACGACGACGTACGCCCTGACGTGGGCCCTGTTCCTGCTCGCCCAGCACCCGGACTACCTGCGCCGCGTTGTCGAGGCGGAACTCTCCCCGCTCGGCGGCGGCCCGCCGACGCCGGCCGGCCTGGCGGAGATGCCGCTCCTGGAGCGGGCGACGCGCGAGTCGCTGCGCCTGCTGCCGCCGGTCGTCTTCCTGCCGCGCATCACCGCCAGCGCGACGACGCTCGCCGGCGTGGACGTGCCGGTCGGGTCGATGGTCCTGGTCAGCCCGTACGTCACGCAGCACCGCGGCGACATCTTCCCGGAGCCGAACCGCTACGACCCGGACCGCTGGCAGACCGGCGTCTCGCCGTACGCCTACCTGCCGTTTGGCGGTGGCCATCGCCTGTGCATCGGGGCGCCGTTCGCGCAGAACGTGCTCAAGATCGCCCTGGCGATCATCCTGCAACGCTTCCGGCTGGAGGTCGTGCCGGGGTCGGTGATCGACCGGCACGGGACGCTGACGCTCGGGGCGAAGGACGGCGTGCCGGTCCGGCTCCACGAGCCGGACGGGAACTTCACCGCGAGCCCGGTCGCCGGGACGATCCGCGAGATGGTCGATCTGCCGACCTGAGTCCCGCGGCAGTCAATCGTGGTGGTGGATCTCCTTGCGCCCCGTCTCGGCCAGGAAGTGGACGCACACGATCGACACGACGCCGAGGAAGACGACGTACAGGGCCAGCGGCCAGGACTGGCCCGGGAACGCCTGCACCAGCGACGCGGCGACCAGGGGCGCGATCCCGCCAGCGAGCGGGGCCCCCAACTGGTAGCCGAGCGACGCCCCGGTGTAGCGCAGCCGGGTGCCGAACAACTCCGGAAAGAACGCCCCGATCACGCTCGCCATGACGGCGTGCGTCCCGACGACCGAAAGTACGACCGCCAGGACGAACAGCCCCTCGTCGCGCGTGTCGAGCAGGGCGTAGTACGGGAAGGCGAACGCGATCAGCAGGACGCACCCGGTCATGAAGATGCCCTTGCGCGACCAGACGTCGGACAGCCAGCCGAGGACCGGGATGGCGACGAACTCGATCGCCGCGGCGACGGCGACGGCGAACAGGGCCAGCCCCCGCGAGAAGCCGAGCACCTGCGTCGCGTAGACGAGGACGTAGGTGGTGAACAGGTAGAAGCCGGCGTTCTCGCCCATGCGCGCCCCGGCGGTCAGGGCGATCTCGCGCCAGTGGCGCGACAGCGTCTCGCGCAGCGGGGCCTTCGACACCTGGGCGTTCTCCTTCAGCTGGCGGAAGAGCGGCGTCTCGTCGATGCGGGCCCGGATGATGAAGCCGACGACGATGAGCAGGGCGCTGAGCAGGAACGGCACGCGCCAGCCCCACGCGACGAACGCCTCCGGCGAGAGGGTCGATTCCATGACCCCGAGGGCGGAGATCGACAGGAACAGGCCGAGCGGCACGCCGGTCTGCGGCCAGCTCGCCAGGAAGCCGCGCCGGCCGCGGTGGCCGTACTCGACCGCGAGCAGCACCGCCCCGCCCCACTCGCCGCCGACGCCGAGGCCCTGGAGGAAGCGCAGCACCGTCAGCAGGATCGGGGCGGCGACGCCGATCTGGGCGTAGGTCGGCATCAGGCCGATCAGGATCGTGCTGATGCCCATGAGCAGCAGGGTGATGACCAGCGTCGCCTTCCGGCCGATGCGGTCGCCGAGCCAGCCGAACAGCGCCCCGCCGAACGGCCGGGCGACGAAGCCGACGGCGAACGTCCCGAACGACATCATCTGGGCGGCGAACGGGTCGTGGCCGGGGAAGAACAACTTCGGGAAGACGAGCGCCGCGGCGAAGCCGTAGAGGAAGAAGTCGTACCACTCGATCGTGGTGCCGACCGTGCTGGCGACGACCGCCTCGACGAGCTGGCGGCGGCTCGGGGCGGGCGGATGCTCGGTCCGGTCCATGCTGCGTTCTCCGGGGCGCTGGGTTGCCGGGCACCGACGACTCACGCCGGCTGCTGCTGCGTCATGCAGTGGAGCGTCCCCAGGCCCCACACGAGGTCGCCGCAGTGGATGCCGACGACCTTCCGCCCCGGGAACAGGTCGTCCAGGACGCCCAGAGCCACCCGGTCGGCCGGGTCGTTGAACGTCGGCACCAGGACGCGGTCGTTGGCGATGTAGAAGTTCGCGTAGCTCGCCGGTAGCCGCTGGCCGCGGAACGTCAGCGGCGACGGCATCGGCAGCGTCGCCACCTCGAGCGGCTTCCCGGCCGCGTCGGTCATGTGCCGCAGCCGGTGCAGGTTCTCCGCGAGCGGCTCGTGGTTGACGTCGCCCGGGTCCGGCTCGACGACCGTGACCACCCTTCCGGGCGCGACGAACCGGGCCAGGTCATCGACGTGGCCGTGCGTGTCGTCGCCGGCGATGCCGCGGTCGAGCCAGAGCACCTTCGTCACGCCGAGGTAGTCGCACAGGGCCTGCTCGATCTGCGCTCGGTCGAGGTGCGGGTTCCGCGCCTGGACCGAGCTGAGCAGGCACTCCTCCGTCGTGAGCAGGAGGCCGTGGCCATCGACGTCGATGCTGCCGCCTTCGAGGACGACGCGACGCTGCTCGACGACCGGCTGCCAGCGCGGCAAGCCGAGCCGGTCGGCGAGCTGGGCCGGGATGGCGTCGTCGCGGTGCCAGTTGTCGTACTTCGCCCAGGCGTTGAAGTGCCAGTCGATCAGGCCGACCCGGCCGCCCGGCTCGCGGACGAACGTCGGGCCGCTGTCGCGCATCCAGACGCGGTCGGTCGCGATGCGGAGCAGCTCGACCTGGGCGAGATCGACGCCGCGGCGGCGCAGGGCGGTGCGGGCGCGGGCCTCCTGGTCGGCGTTCTGGACGAGGATTCTGACCTTTTCACACTGGTGCAGGTGCCAGACAATGTCGGCGTAGACCCACGGGATCGGGCCGAACTTGCCCGGCCAGTCGTCGCGGTGGTGCGGCCAGGCGAGCCAGGTCGCCTCGTGCGGCTCCCACTCGGCCGGCATGCGGTAGCCCCGGGCGGCGGGCGGCTCCTGGGTCGTCATGGCTGGCACTCCCGGGCGAGGCATCGGACGCGCTTATGATCGAAAATGTCCCCCCCGCCAGCAAGGCCCCGCGGCGGATCGTCCCGCCGGTTCCGCTCGACGACTTCCGGCCGTTGCCGCTGCTGGGCAACGCGCACGCCCAGACGGTCGTCGGCGTCTACCTGAGCGGGGCGAAGTTCCGCCACCCGACCTACAGGCGGGTGCTGCCGCTGCCCGACGGCGACGCGCTGATGATCTACGAAAACATCCCGGCCAACTGGCTCGACGGCGGCCCGATCGCCGTGCTCGTCCACGGCCTGACCGGGTCGGCGCAGTCGCCGCAGATCCTGCGCATGGCGGCCCGGCTGCTCGCGCTCGGGGTGCGCGTCGTACGGATGGATCAGCGCGGAACCGCGGCGGGCCTGCCGCTGGCGCGCGGCTACCTGAATGCGTCTCGGTCGGACGACGTCCGGGCGGTCGTGGCGGAGGCGCACCGCTTGTCGCCGACGTCGCCGATCGCGCTGCATGGCAGCTCGCTCGGCGGCAATCTCGTGCTGAAGCTCGCCGGCGAGGCGGCCGACCGGCCGGTGCCCGGCCTGGAGCGCGTCTCGGCCCTCAACCCGCCGATCGACATGGAGGCGTCGTCGCGGATGCTGGCGACCCGGCCGAACCGCCACTACGACCGCCACTTCGCCCGTCACCTCGTCCGCGAGTCGGAGGCCCGCCAGGCGCTGTTCCCCGACCTGCCGCCGCTGCGCTTCCCGCGGCACATGACGACGTGGCTGTTCGACGAGGTCTACACCGCGCCGCGGGGCGGCTTCGCCGACGCCCTGGACTACTACCACCGGGCGTCGGCCGGGCCGCTCGTGGCGCGCAGCCCGGTGCCGACGCTGCTGCTGACGGCGCGCGACGACCCGTTCATCGCCGTCGCCCCGTTCGAGGCGATCGTCGCGCCGGAGCACGTCCAGGTGGTGATCGTGCCGCGCGGCGGCCACGTCGGCTTCGTCGGCCGGGACGGGGCCGGCGGCATCCGCTGGGCGGAGCACCGATTGGTGGCGTGGCTGACGACGCCGATGCCGGCGTGAGCCGACCGACGATCAAAGCCGTTGCCCCTCCAGTTCCCGATACCGCTCGCGCGAGACCGGCACGAAGCGCACCCGGTCGCCTGTCCGCAGCGGGAAGTACCCCGCCGCGACGTCGACCAGCACGAGCGGCGTCCGGCCGACGAGGTTCCAGCCGCCCGGCCGCGCCTCGGGATAGATGCCGGTCTGCCGGCCGGTCAGGCCGACGCTGCCCGGCTCGACGAGCACGCGAGGCGTCTCCAGCCGCGGCACCCCCTGGAGCGCCTCCGGCAGGTAGCCCAGATACGGGAAGCCCGGACAGAAGCCGATCGCGTACACGGTGTAGACCGTGCCGCCGTGCAGGTCAACGACCGCGGTCGGCGTCAGCCCGGTCGCCGCGGCGACGCGCTCCAGGTCCGGGCCAAGGTCGTAGCAGCACGGCACCTCGTGCAGGGTGCCGGTCCCGGCCGTCGCGTCCACCAGCGGCACGCCACGCAGATGCTCGACGACGGCGACCTGGCCCACCCGGGCCGCATCGTAGAAGACGGCGACCGACGTGTACGCCCCGACGACGTCCTCCAGCCACGGCGGCGGGTCGCGGCGCAGGGCGGCCGCCAGGCGCAGGGCGGTCGCCTCGTCGGTGGTGCGGGCCAGGACGGCCTGGTCGCCGAGCGCTTCAAAATGGCACGCCGTCCCGGTCGTCGGCATGGTCGATTCTCGGATAAAAAAAGTAGTTGACAGGGCCGCGGCCGGTCGGGATGATGTACTTGGTTGTTCGCCAGCCGAACAGCCCTGCCGGTGCCCGAGCCCGAACCCGTATCCGACCCCGATACGCGGGCAACTCTCGGCCCTAACCTCCGGCGTATCGCCGCCGAACCGACGCGCGAAGGGAACCGTTCCCCTCCCGGCCGGTCCGCGACGTTCACACCTTCCCGGAGGTTCGTTGATGCGGGGTCTCCTCCTGTCCGTCTCCGTCGTCGCCTGGCTACTCGTCCCCTTGCGAGCCGACGCGGTCCCCATCCCGTTCACGATGTACAACACCGGCCTGGCCGCGGAAGGCTCGACCGACCCGAACTGGACGGTCTCTCCGCCTGGCGGGGCGGCGTTTATCCCGGTGACGGGCATCTACCCGCTGACCGTCCCCTGGCTGTCCAACGCCAGCTCGCCGCCGTCGAAGTGGATCCAGCCGAACAACGGCGACCAGACCAACGACCCGCAGAACGCGTTCTTCACCTTCACGACGACGTTCGACCTGACCGGCTACAACGCGGCGACGGCGGCGTTCGAGTTCCGCGTCTCGGTCGATAACGTCCTCAACCCGGGCTCGGTCCAACTCAACGGCAACCCCGTCGCGTTCAGCTTCGCCGGGTTCGGCGCGTTCAGCGCCTGGGTGCCGGTGAACTCCGGCTTCGTGCCCGGCATGAACACCCTCACCTTCCGGGTCCTGAACCAGGGCGGCGTCGGCGGCAACCCGACCGGCCTGCGCGTCGAGTTCCGCAACGCCTTGGCGGAGGCCGTCCCCGAGCCGGCGACGCTCGCCCTGTTCGGGGCGGCCTGCGCCGCCGGTGCGATCGCCTACCGCCGCCGCCGGAAGACAACCTGAGCCGACCCGCTCACCGCCGCCCCGGCAGCCCCGGGGCGGCGACGTTTTTGGGGCCGGCGTCGCGGAATTCTTCTGGCCGGCCGGCGCCGCGTCCGGGATGATACTGGCACCCATCACGTCGCCCCCGACGAGGTCCGTCCATGCTCCGCCGTGCCGCCTGGCTCCCGCTCGTGTTCGTCCTGGTCTCGCTGCCGGCCGGCCGGGCCGAGCAGAAGATCGCCGTCAGCGTCGGCCCGGCCGCGACGCCGACGCCGCTGCTCGCCTACCGCCTCCTGCCCGACCCGCGCGAACTGAAGCCGGGAAACGCCGCCGCCCTGTATTATCGCACCGAGGCGATGTTCGTCGAGAACGCCCCGCTCCTGAAGGAGTTCCGCGAGAACTACTGGTCCGAGTGGCAGGCGATGCCGCTGAAGGACCTGCCCCAGGCCGAGATGGACGGCAAGATCCGCATGGCGCGGTACTTCCTCCGCGAGCTGGAGCACGCCTCGCTCCAGCGCGACTGCGACTGGAACACGTCCGGCCGCGAGGAGGGCATCGGCCTGCTCCTGCCCGACGTGCAGGGCTTCCGCATGTTCGCCGGCGTCCTGGCGGCGAAGGCCCGGCTCCAGATCGCCCGCAAGGAGTACGCCGACGCGGTCGCCACCCTGCGCACCGGCTACGCCCTCGGCCGCAACCTCGGCAAGGGGCCGTACCTGATCCAGACCCTCGTCGGCGTCGCCGTCGTCGCGATCATGGACAAGCAGCTCGAGACGATGATGCAGCAGCCGGACGCCCCGAACCTGTACTGGGCCTTCCGCACCCTGCCCCGGCCGATGTTCGACGCCGAGGTCGCCCTGATCGAGGAGTCGGACATGCTCGAGCGCACCTGGCCGTTCCTGCGGCGGGTGGACAAGGGCATCTTGCCCGTCGAGGACGTCCAGGCCGGCATGGCCCAGCTCGACAAGCTCGCCAAGGACTTCAGCCTGCGCGAGCCGCCGTTCAAGAACGCCACCCGCGCCGCTACCATCGTCGCGATGCACGGCCCGGCGAAGACGTGGCTGCTGGAGAACGGCTACCCGAAGGCGACCGTCGAGGCGATGACTCCGGTCCAGGCGGTGACGCTCTCGCTGTACAAGCAGTACCGCCTCGCCCACGAGGAGTGGCTCGTCTGGGCCCTGGCCGGCGAGAGCGACAGCCACCCCGGCATGAAGGCCGCCCGCGACAAGGCGAACGAGGCCGGCAAGGTCCTCGACCGGGTCTACTTCGGCGGCCTGCTCAGCGGCCTATTCGACGGCGGCGTCGTCGTCGCGGTCGGCAAGATCCAGGAGGCGTACCGCCGCACCGAGCGCCGCCACGTCGGCCTGGCGACGGTCGAGGCGATGCGCCTCCACGCGGCGAAGACCGGCAAGTGGCCGGAGAAGCTCGACGACATCACCGCCGTCCCGGTGCCGGTCGATCCGGTCACGCGCAAACCCTGGGACTACAAACGCACCGGCGACGTGGTAACATTGACGTCGCCGCTGGCCGACGGCGAGAAGGCGACCGCCACCTCGCACCACGTCATCACGGTCGGCCTGCGGGAGAAATGACCCCGGGAGGTTCCCCTCATGCCGCGCCGCGTCGGCCTGTTCGCGTTCGTGTTGGCCGTCGTCTCGGTGCCGGCCGTCGGCCGGGCCGAGCACAAGTACCTGCTCTCCGTCGCCCCGGCCGCCGTGCCGACGCCGCTCTTGAAGTACCAGCTCCTGCCCGACCCGCGCGACCTCAAGCCGGGCAACGCCGCCACGCTCTACTACCGGACCGAGTCCCTCTTCGTCGAGAACCCGGACCTGCTCAAGGAGCTGCGCTCCGAGGAGTTCCACAACTACGCGACCACGCCGCTGAAGGACTTGCCGCTCGCCCAGGTCGAGGGGACGGTCAACAGCGCCCGGTACTACGTCCGCGAGCTGGAGCTGGCGAGCCGGTGCCGCGACCTCGACTGGCAGATCGGCGACCGGGAGGAGGGCATCGCGCTCATCATCCCGGACGTACAGGGCTTCCGGATGCTCGGCAACCTGCTCGCCGTCAAGGCGCGCGTCCACATCGCCAAGAAGGAGTACGACGAGGCGGTCCGCGCGATGCGCTACGGCTACACACTCGGCCGGCACCTCGGCAGGGGGCCGACGCTGATCCACTCGCTGGTCGGCCTGGCGATCGTCGGCATGATGGACAACCAGCTCGACTCGCTGATCCAGCAGCCGGACGCCCCGAACCTGTACTGGGCATTGCGGACGCTCCCCCGGCCGCTGTTCGACCACCGGCCGATCCTGCTGGAGGAGTCGCAGTGGATGGAGCGGATGTGGCCGTTCCTGGCCCGGGTCGACAAGGGCATCCTGACCGTCGAGGAGACGCAGGCCGGCGTCGCCATGGTCGATAAGCGGGTGCAGGAGTTCGGCCTGCGCCGGCCGCCGTTGCACCACCAGGCCCGGGCGGCCGCGATCGCCGCGATGCACGGCGCGTCGAAGACCTGGCTGGTCGAGAACGGCTACCGCAAGGAGATGGTCGAGGCGATGAACCCGGTCCAGGCGGTGACGCTGGCGACGTATAAGCAGTACCGCCAGGGCTACGACGAGTGGCTCGTCTGGGCCCTCGCCGGCGAGAGCGACAGCCACCCGGGCATGAAGGCCGCCCGCGACAAGGCGAACGCCGCCGGGGCGACGTTCGACCGCCTCTTCTTCGGCAACCTGCTCCAGGGCCTGTTCGACGGCGGCGTCATCCCGGCCGTGCGCAAGATCGAGGAGACCGGCCTGCGCTCCGAGCGCCGCCACACCGGCCTGGCGATCATCGAGGCGCTTCGCCTGCACGCCGCCAAGACCGGCAAATGGCCGGAGACGCTCGTCGACATCACCGCCGTCCCGGTCCCGGTCGATCCGGTCACGCGCAAGCCGTGGGACTTCAAGAAGGACGGCGACGTGGTGACACTGACGTCGCCACTCGCCGACGGCGAGAAGGCGACGTCGAACACGCACTTCATCTTCCGGGTGGCGCTGCGGGAGAAGTGAGCGACGGACCGCGGACCGGAGCCCGTCGCGCAAGCAAGGGTCTTCTCTTCCAAGACCCTTGCTTGCGCGTCGGGCTCGGGCACAGGCTACTCCACCGGCGGGGGCTGCTCGCCCTCCTGGCTCGGCGGCGTCTCGGCGGGCGGCTCCGTCGGCGTCTCGGTCGCCGGCGGCTTCTTCTCGGGGGCGGGCTTCTTCGCGTTCCAGAACGCCGCCAGTTCGGCGAACGTGCCGAGGGCCTGCTTGCCCTCCAGCGCCTCGTCCGTCAGGTTCGCCTGCGGCTGACGCCGCGGCGTCTTCCGCTGCTGGCCCTGGTCCGTCGCCTGCTGCTCGACGGCCGGCGTTTCCTGCTCCTGGCCCGGCCGACGGCCGGGCTGCTGGCCCTGGCGCGACTGGCCGCGCGGCGGCATCTTGCGCCCCTGGCCGCGCGGCGGCAGGCCGCCCGGCTCGCGCGCCGGGCCCTGGCCGCGACCGCCGCCCTGGCGGCCGCCGCCGGCACCGGCCCCCTCGCGCCGCGGCGGCGGCCGATCCCCGGCCGGCCGCTGGCCCTGCTCCCGGCCGGCCCCGGCCGGCTGCTCGCGGCGCGGGCCGCGGTCGCCGCCGCCCTCGCGGCGCTGCGGCGGCCGCCGCTCCGGCGGCTTGCGCTCCGTCCCCGGCGCGATCATCGTCAGCGAGACGCGGTGCCGGTCCAGCTCGACCTTCAGCACCCAGACGCTGACCACGTCGCCGACCGCGATCAGGTCGTACGGGTTCTTGACGTAGCGGTTCGCCATCTGGCTGATGTGGACCAGGCCGCTGTCCTTCAGGCCGATGTCCACGAACGCCCCGAAATCGACGACGTTCAGGACCGTGCCCTTGAGTTCCATCCCCGCCTGGAGGTCCTCCAGCTTGAGGATGCCCTTCTTGAAGATCGGCGGCGGCAGGTCCTCGCGCGGGTCGCGGCCTGGCCGGGCCAGCGCCGCGAAGATGTCGTCGATCGTCGGCACGCCGGCGTTCAGACGCGCAGCCACCTCTTCGAGGTTGGCCGCGTTCAGCTTCGCCCGCAGGGCGGTGACCTGCTCCTTGTCGCGGAGGCTCTCCGGCGTGAAGCCGAGCTCGGTCAGGATCTGCTCCGCCAGGGCGTAGCTCTCCGGGTGGATCCACGTCAGGTCGAGCGGGTTCGGGCCGGCGACCTTGAGGAACCCGGCCGCCTGCGTGAACCGGGCCGGGCCGATCCCCGGCACCTGCATCAGCTGCTCGCGGTTCTGGAACGGCCCGTTCGCCGTCCGGTAGGCGACGAGGTCGTGGGCGACGGGCTGCGTCAGGCCAGAGACGTAGCGCAACAGCGACGCGCTGGCCGTGTTGAGATCGACGCCGACCGTGTTGACGCACGACTCGATCACGGCGTCGAGCGACTCGCGCAGCGATTTGCTGTGCAGGTCGTGCTGGTACAGGCCGACGCCGACGTGCTGGGCGTCGATCTTGACCAGCTCGCTGAGCGGGTCCTGCAAGCGCCGCCCGATCGACACCGTGCCGCGCGTCGTCGCGTCGAGGTGCGGGAACTCCTCCTTGCCGACCGGGCTCGCCGAGTAGACGCTCGCCCCGGCCTCGTTGACGATGACGTACGCCAGCTCCGCGACGGCGTCCGGCAGGCCCTCGAGCTGTTTCTTGAGAAGCTCGACCTGGTTCGGCTTCTCCTTCTCCGGGGCCGGCGGCGTCGGTGCCGGCTCGGCGGGGGTGGGGGCGTCCTCGACGACGGGCGGCGTGACGGGCGCGTCCTCGACGGCCGGCGGCGTCGCCGTCTCGACGGCGGCCGGGGCCGGCTCGGGCGTCGGCTCCGGGGCGGGGGCCGGCGGGGCGGGCGGCTCCGGTTCCGGGGTCGGGTCCGGCAGGCCGAGGCGGCGCGCCTCCAGCGAGGCGAGCACCTCGGAGACGACCTCCTCCGTCTCGCGGCAGGCGGTGCCGTTGCCGATCGCGATGACGTTCAGGTTGTGCTTGCGCAGGAGCAGCTCGAGCTTGAGCTTCGCTTCCGCCTTGCGGTTCTGCGGCGGGTGCGGGTACATGACGTCGTGGTCGAGCAGGTTGCCCGTCTCGTCCAGGGCGGCGAGCTTGCAGCCGGTGCGGAACGCCGGGTCGATCGCCAGGACGCGCTTGCCGAGCAGCGGCGCGGCGAGGAGCTTGCTGCGGAGGTTGCGGGCGAAGACCTCGATCGCGTGGGCCTCGGCGCGCTGGGTCAGCTCGCGGCGCAGCTCGCGCTCCAGGCTCGGCACGAGGAGGCGGTGCAGGGCGTCCTCGGTCGCCCGCTTGAGGAAGTCGCGGTGCGGGTGGTTGTTCAGGGCCTCGGCCCGTCGGTCGGCCAGCTCGCGCAGCTGCTGCTGCGACAGCGGCCGGGGCGGAGGCGGCGGCAGGACGAGGACGCTCGTCGGCGCGACGCGCGGCGGGGCGGCCGGCGTCACGACCGGGGCCGGCGTCGGCGCGTCCTCGACGACCGGCGGCGCGACGGGCGCGTCTTCGACGGTCGGGGCCGGCGGCGCGTCCTCGACGGCCGGTGCCGTCTCGACGGCGGCCGGGGCCGGCTCGGGCGGCGGTTCCGGGGTCGGCGGCGCGGCGACGACCGGGGCCGGTGGCGGCTTGATCGGGACCGGCTCCAGCGGCTTGTCGCCCGGCAGCGGCAGCGGCAGCCGCTCCAGGGCGACGCGCAGGCCGAGTTCGCTGTCCCACTCGGCCTTGACCGTCAGGGCGTGTTCCTTCTCGCCGCGGTTGATCGCCAGGACGCGGTGCGGCGGGATCTGGCGCACCCCCTCCGCGAAGGCGAAGTACGCCTGGTAGTCGGCTCCCTGGCCCTCCTGGAGCTTCTCGCTCTTGGTCGTCTTGAGCTGGCCAGTGTCCCACAGGACGCCGCGGACGCCGTTGCGCACCTCGGCCGCCTCGGCGATCAGCTCGGCGAGGATGTGGCCGGCCCCGGCGAGGACGTCGTCGGCGGTGGCCAGTTCCTTCTCCGGGGCGACCATCGTCTGGGCGAACTGGGCGAGATCGCCGACGGCCGGGTCGCCGTTCCAGATCGCCAGGGCGAGCGGCTCCAGGCCCTTGTCGCGGGCGGCGGAGGCGAGGGAGCGTTTCTTCGGCTTGTAGGGGAGGTAGATGTCTTCGAGCTTCTTCGGGTGGTCGGCGGCGAGGATGGCGGTGCGCAGCTCGTCGGTCAGCTTGCCCTGGGCCTCGATGCTGCGGAGGATGGTCTGCCGTCGCTCGGCGAGCTGGCGCAGGTTGCCGACGCGTTCCTGGATCAGGCGGAGGACGTCCTCGTTCAGGCCGCCGGTGCGTTCCTTGCGGTAGCGGGTGATGAACGGGATGGTGTTGCCTTCGTCGAGCAGGCCGACGACGGCCTCGACCTGGGCCTTCTTGATCTGGAGGTCCTGGGCGATGCGCGAGAGGTCGAGGTGGAAGTGGTCCCCGGGAACGCTCGTGGTCGACATTGTTTTTTGCTCTGGGACCGCGGCGCTCCGGCCGGGTCGGGATGGCTCCCCCAAAGCCGCTCCCTCGCGTCGGTACGGCCGCCGATGGCGAGGGATGGGGAGCACGGGATCGTGAGGCCCAATCTAGGCCAGCCGGTCCCGGCTGTCAAGGTGGCGGGCCATTCCCCACGCGATCCTCACGGTGTGATACAATGGCGACGCCGCGCCAACGCCGGCCGGCGGCGGGCGTTGTCCAGGTAACAGGCCGACGAGGTGGCTGCCGTGACCGCGACTCGTCCCGGACCCGACCCGGTCGCGACGCCCGACGAGGCGAGCGTCGTGCGCCGCGCCCAGGCCGGCGACCGGAACGCCCAGTCCACGCTCGTCGAGCGCTACTGGGACCGGGTCCACCGCTGGCTGTTCCACCTGTGCCGGGACGGCCACCAGGCGGACGACCTGACCCAGGAGACGTTCCTGCGGGCCCTGGCGAACCTGAACCGCTTCGAGCCGGGCACCTGCCTGCCGGCCTGGCTGTTCCGCATCGGCCACAACGTCTTCGCCAGCCAGTTGCGCAAGGCCCACCGGGCCGACAAGCCGCTGCCGGACGACCTGCTCGACCGGACCGACGGCCCGCAGGCCCAGGCCGAGGCCGGCGAGATGACCCGCCGCCTGGAACAGGCGATCGACAAGCTCCCTGTCGAGTTCCGCGGGGCGCTCCTGCTGCGGGTCAACGAGGGGATGTCGTTCCGCGAGATCGCCGACGTGCTAGGGTTGACCGAGGAGACCGCCCGCTGGCGGGTGTTCAAGGCCCGCCAGAAACTGCTCGAAGTCGTGGAGGGGTAGGCCGCCGTACGCGACGGCCCGCCGAACCGATGAGCTGCGAAGCGATTCAGAACCAGCTGCTGCGGTGCGAAGACCCGTTCCGGACGCCCCCGGAACTGGTCCGCCACCTGACCGGCTGCGCCGCCTGCCGGGCGTTCCGCGAACGGCTCGTCGAGCTGGAGGAGGGCGTCCGCCAGCTGCCCGTGCCGGTCTCGACCGGGCGTGCCCGGCTGCTGGCGCGGCTGGAGGAGGGCGAGCTTCCGACGCCGTCGCCGTCGGGCATCCGGCCGTCGGTGTGGCGGCCGACGCCGAAGGAGCGGGCGCACCAGAAGTTGGCCCTGGCCCTGACCCTGGCCGCGTCGCTGGCGCTGTTCGCCCTCGGCTGGGCGTTCTGGCCGCACGGCACGAGCGAGACGACGCGCATGCGGGCCGACGTGGCCACGAACCTCGCCCGGGTGACGACACCGACGGCGCGTGCCCAGATCATCATGACCGCCGCCCGACAGGCGGAGGCGGACGTCCTCAAGGCGATCAAGCGGCGGGTGAACGCCGACGTGGACGACCTCGCTGCGTACTACGTCGAGCTGGTCGAGGAAGAACTGCCAAAGCGCGTCCGGGATCTGCCGGATGGCGAGCGGGCGGCCGTCGTCGCCGGCCTGGTCGAGCAGCTGGAACGGAGCGAGAGTACCCTGGCCCGGTCGGCCGCCGCGATGGCGTCGCCGCGGGCGGAGTTGGCCCGCATGGCCCAGGCGGCCCGCGCGGGCCAGGATCGGCTGCGGGCGCTGGTCGGTTAGAGCGACTTCTGGGTCGCCGCGCCGCTCGCCTGGTCCGCGCCGGCTACTTCGAATCCGCTTGAACGTCGCTTCACTCCACCTCGCTGTCGAAGACGCGCACCTTCTTCCAGTTCGCCTTGTTCTCCTCGATGAACTGGAGG
>Ga0268299_1001864_pt1 | contig 30740 bp, 26 predicted proteins | sample NOBtaG_FD_193484 | JGI IMG/M metagenome (GOLD analysis project Ga0268299, IMG submission 193484) | Activated sludge microbial communities from bioreactor in Nijmegen, Gelderland, Netherland - NOB reactor | ecosystem: Engineered > Bioreactor > Aerobic > Activated sludge | place: Netherlands...
CGTGCCGGGTATTGCATCGCGCAGCAGTTCCAGGAGCTTGGCGACCATGTCGGTACCGAGAATCGACAGCCCAGTGACATTGCCGCCCGGCCGAGCGAGAGTTTCCGCGAATCCCATCTCGACCGGGTCGGCGCTGCCCGCGAGGACGATCGGCACGCGTCTGGTCTCTGCATGCGCAGCGCGTGCGGAGGTCGTGCCGCTCGTGACGATGACCTCGGCGCCGTGCGCTAATAGATCCTTGACGAGCGTCTTCAGACGACCGGCGTCGCTATTCGCGAAGCGGATTTCGAGACGAAAGTCGCGTTCTTCCGCATAGCCGCGCCCAATCAACCCCTGTCGAAGCGCCGCGATATCGGCCGTGGCCAGGGTTTCGGTTCCCAAGTGAAGAATGCCGACAATGCGCGCGCTCTTCGGTTGCGCCGTTGCGGGCCGCGCCGCGCTCCCAATAGCTAAGCCAACGAGGAAATCCCGCCGTTTCACATCTGCGCCCGAGCTTAAGGATCGTGTGTCGTGCGATAGCGCTAAGTATAGCACGGCTAGGTCCGTGCAAGGTCCCCTTCAGTTGGCGCATCACGCCGCCAGGAAATGTCCGGATCTGGCACATCGCGTCGTTTCGATGCGCAGCAGAATTTGTTCGCTATCGGAGTCATAGCGGATATCGATCAGCCGTGGCGTTCGAGCTCAATTTATGTGTATGGGCACTAACATTAGGTCGAACTGATCTTTCAAACTTATCGCGGTCGATCTGCCATGCCCGTGAATAAGTGCGTATTGAACCAGCAATGGAATGATCGGGCCGCGCCCAACAAAGCCACATAGTTATCCGCTTCATTGCTTGATCTCCGGCGCCACGGAAGCGAATGGACGTTTGGTGCAACGGATCGCGTTGCCCCGAACAGGAGATCACCCCATGCCCAAACCCGCCCCCGGCAAGCCCAAGACGGCGAAGCGCCGCGCGCCCGCCCAGAACCGCCTCCCGAACCCGCCGAAACGCGCGAACAGCAAGCAAGCCAAGCTGATCGCGATGTTGCAGCGCAACGAGGGCGCCACCATCGAGCAGATGGCCAAGGCGTTCGGCTGGCAGACCCACACCGTCCGCGGCGTTCTCTCCGGTGTCCTCAAGAAGAAGCTCGGCCTCAAGGTCGTCTCGACAGATGCCGAGGGCGGCCGTGTCTACCGGATCGCGTGAGTCGCGACCTGGGAAGCGGCACCGGCATTCAACGCTCGTCGCGCAAATCTACACCGAGGTCACGTCCCTCGCCCGCGCCACGTCGGTTCCGACCACCGATCGCCGCATGAACCAGCTTTGCGATGCGCTGCAGGTGGCGACCGCGAAGCTGGCGCAGGCTCCTGCCCTCTCGCCCGCCGAGATCATGGCGAAGCTCAGCATCCTCTGCGCGCGCCTTCGCGAGACCCTCCACTTGGACGCCGGCGACGAAGCGGTCACCTACCTGCTCGCCGAGTCCATTCGCGAAGACTGCCGCCTGATGGCGGACGCAACTCCCCCCGGCGACCTCCGATGGCGATGAACGGCAAGTCCGACCGTCGTCGGGCAAGACCACCGCACCCGCCTTCCTCCGATATCGAAGCAACGGTGACATCTCTCGAATCGATGAAGCTCGACCGGCTCCGCCAGGAATGGCGGAGCCGCTATTCCTCCGACCCGCCGGTCAAGCAGAGCGCCGATATGCTCCGCCGCTTCCTGGCATGGCGCATCCAGGAGGACGCCTATGGCGGGCTGTCGGCGGTGACCAAACGGCGCCTGCAGTCCCTGGCTGCCGCGTTCGCGGCCGATTCGAAGCACCAGCCCTTCCTCAATGTCCGGTTCCGGGCCGGTACCGTCCTGACCCGGGAATGGAACGGCGTCGTCCACAAGGTCGAGGCCAGCGAAGTCGGCTACATCTATGACGGTTGGCGCTTCGCCAGCCTTTCCGTTATCGCCCGCAAGATCACGGGGACCCGATGGTCGGGGCCGGCCTTCTTCGGCCTACGCAACGCCAGTCCGGTGCCCCCGGAATGAGCAAGCCCAAGACCCTCCGCCGCTGCGCCGTCTACACCCGCAAATCCACCGAAGAAGGGCTGGATCAGGCCTTCAACTCCCTGGACGCACAGCGGGAGGCCTGTGAAGCCTACATCAAGAGCCAGGCCCATGAGGGCTGGTCGCTGATCAAGACCAAGTATGACGACGGCGGGTATTCCGGCGGCTCGATCGAGCGGCCGGCCCTGAAGCAGCTGCTCGAGGATGTGAGCGCCCGTAAGGTCGACGTCATCGTCGTCTACAAGGTCGATCGGCTGACCCGGTCGCTGGCGGACTTCGCCAAGATCGTCGAGATTCTCGACGCGCACACCGCCTCGTTCGTCTCGGTCACGCAGTCGTTCAATACGACGACCTCGATGGGGCGGCTAACACTCAACGTGCTGCTGTCATTCGCGCAGTTCGAGCGCGAGGTCACCGGCGAGCGCATCCGCGACAAGATCGCCGCGTCCAAGCGCAAAGGGCTCTGGATGGGCGGGGCGCCGCCCCTGGGGTACGACGTCAAGGACCGCAAGCTCGTCGTCAATCCCAAGGAGGTCGAGCCCGTCCGATACATCTTCCGTCGATACTTGGCGCTGGGCTCAGTGCCTCTCCTCGTCCAGGCGCTCGACAAGAAAGGTATCCGCAGCAAGGCATGGCTCGCCGAGACCGGCCGCAAGCTCGGTGGCCAGATCATCCGGCGCGGGGCCCTCTACTGCACCTTGCGCAACCGCATCTACATCGGGGAGATTGCCCACAAGGGCAACAGCTATCCCGGCGAGCACCGCGCGATCGTCGACCGGCACCTCTGGGACCGCGTGCAGGCGAGGCTCGATGCCAACCGCCAGCGTCCGGTCGGCATCGCGACGACCGGAAGCCCCGCCGTCCTCACCGGCCTCCTCTACGACGATCGCGGCAATCTCATGAGCCCCACCTATGCCAAGAAGCGGGATGGGCGCCGATACCGGTACTACACGAGCCGCGCTCTCATTGAGCATCGAAAGGACCAGGCCGGATCGATCCCGAGGGTTTCGGCGGTGGTGATCGAAGGCCTCGTTATGCGCGAGGTGTCGGCGCGGATCGGAAGGTCCAAGAGCGGCGGTCCTCCCGAAGAAACCGAGCATGATGGCGCCGTGTTGATATCCGGCCACGTCGAGCGGGTGGAATTGAGATCAAGTTCCGTCGCCATCCGGATGAAAGCAACGAACACAGCGCACGAAACCGGACAAACCGCCAAGACAAGCAAGGGCGCTCGAAACAAGCCGTCGGCGTCAACGCCGATCGAGATTCCGATTCAAGTGAGGCGACGCGGGGGCGAGAGAACAATCGTCATACCCGAAGCCGAGTCTCAACAAGCGGTGTCTCGACCGAATCCGGGGCTTGTTCGCGCTCTCGCTCGGGCTTGGCATTGGCGCGGGCTTGTGGAAGGCGGTGAGGTGAACTCGGTCGAACAGCTCGCACGACGCCAATGCTGCACGCGGAGCTATGCACGGCAAATGCTCGAGCTATCGTTCATGGCGCCGAAATTCGTTGAACAGGCGCTCGTTGGCGAACAACCGCCACATCTGACTCTGCGACGCTTATTGAGTTTAAAGTTTCCGATTTCTTGGGCCGAGCAGCACGTAAAGCTAAGCGCCTCCGAATAAGGATGCCAGGATGGGCGGTGGACGGCGGTGCGCCCCGCAATACATTCGGGCTTTAAATTCGATTGAGCGCCGAGGCCAAAGTGCGTCTTCATCCTCATTCGGTGATTGTTTGGCCGGATCGGAAAGCTCTAGCTTACGTGATGAAGAAATAGCTTGAAACGTTGGGATATCAGTTCGCTGTCAGGAACAACACATGAGTAAGATCCGCCAAATTTTATTCGTACCGCCGGCGCCGCTTGTCTGGGCCGAGTATCTCGGCACCTACAATCGATTCGGTGTTCAGGTAGAAACAACGCAGACGCTCTCTTCCGACCAGATTGGACAGGGGCTTGCGGACCGCGAATGGGACATCGGGCTAGGCGCGGTCGACAACGTCATCGCCTGGAACAGCGAACGCAACGCTGGCCTCGCAATTGCGGCGCAGGTCGACCGGACGATCATCATGCGTTTTTGCTGCATCCCCGCCTACGCGAATCTCAAGGAGGCAGCCGCGAACGTGATTGCGGTCGATTCGACGACAAACGGCTTCGTCCTTGTCCTTTATCGCGCCTTGATTCGCGAGGGTATCGACTGGCGAAAGTGCCGGTTTGATCCGATCGGAGGCGTGCGTCAGCGCTTCGAGGCGATGAAGGCCGGCACAGCCGCGGCGGCAATCCTCGTCCCGCCATTCGACGATATGGCGCGAGCCGCAGGGTTCAAGGTATTGTGGAACGGTGAGGACATGGCGCCCGACTATCCCGGCGTCACCGTCGCAGCGCGCGTGGACTGGATCGAGCGAAATTCCGAGACCATGGTCCGCTACTTGGCTGCGCTCCTCGCAGCTAACGAATGGGCCGCGCGCCCGGAAAATGCAGCGGCCGCACGTGCGGCACTGACGGCGGCACGCTATTCGGAGCCGGCAGCGGATCGCCTGGTGCGTGAAATCGTTCCCGGGCTCCGGCCCTCGCTTGCCGGTTGGCGCGAAGTGGTGGCGTTGCGGCGCGAATGCGGCCTGTTGCCGGAGCCTGCGCCCGTCGCCGAGCGTGTGATCGACACTGGCCCGCTCGACCGGGCGCGCGGCCTCCTATAGCCCTTTTGCATCTCCTCGTGCCTATCCACGGATATACGCGACAATTCCAGAGCTTGGTGCCAGATGTTCGAATATTTTCAAGGTCACTACTCCTGGAGCACCGCCGCGTTGATGGCGGTGCAGCTCGGCGGCGAGCTGAGCGAAGTCGACGAGGCGTGCCGGCCGCTGGTCGAAGCGGCGAAGTTGCCCGATGCCCGCAACAATCCCGAGGCACAACGTCTTTGGGTCGATCGCTGGCGGCAGCTCGCGACAAAGGTCGAAGCGCTGGCGGCCGAAGACGAGCGGCGCGGCCATGCCCTGAGCGCAGGTCGCAAGTTTCGGCGCGCCGCCATCTATTTTATGACAGCAGAACGCATGACGGGTCACCGCGACCCGGAGAAGCGCACCCTCTATGCCGCATATCTCGCCGCTTTCCACAAATCAGTAGTCCTGCGTAGCGAGCCGGTCGAATTCATCAATCTTCTTTACGAAAACACGAATCTGCCTTGCCTCTTTTATCGCGCCGCGGGCGATGGGCCGCGGCCGGCGATGATTCATTTCGATGGTTTTGATGTGACCAAGGAATGGATGCACCTTTCGGGGGTACCGCACGAACTCGCTCTGCGCGGCATCTCGACTTTGATGGTGGATCATCCCGGAATCGGCGCCGCGCTGAGGCTCCAGAATCTGCCGACCTCGCCCGAAAGCGAGAAATGGGCCACGGCCGCTTTGAACTATCTCGAGACGCGCCGCGATATCGACAGCGCGCGGATTGGCGTCGTCGCCATGAGCCTCGGCGGCTATTACGCGCCGCGTGCGGCGGCATTCGAGAAACGGCTCGCGTGCTGCATCGCCTGGGGCGCGCGCTGGGACAACGCACTGTCGCACGGCCGCATCCTGCGTGATCCCAACGCGGCGCGCTCGATCACCGGTTGGGTCGATCATGCGTTATGGGTTTATGGCGCCAAGGACATCGACGACGCCGCCGCGAAGATCGCAGCCATGAACCTCAGGGACATCGCCGACAAGATCGAATGCCCGCTCCTCGTCATCCACGGCGAGAACGATCGGCAAGTTCCAGCCGAGCAGGCGCGGCAGACGGTCGACGCGGCTGTGAACAGTCGGCGCCGCGATCTCAAAATATTCACGGCCGCGGAGGGTGGCGTGGAACATTGCCAGGGGGACATGTTTTCGATTGCCGTGGATTGGATGGCCGATTGGGTTGCAGACGTGTTCGCCTCGCCTCCGCGTTGACCTTGCTGCGAGCCGTCTCGAAAAGCGAATTGGTTTAATATTGACACGAGTTCGGTCGGGGTTACACTTGGCGCGAATTTGGTGGAGACCGCGACTAACCGGTACACAGTGTTGATGGCCGGCACGTCGCCAAACGGGAGGGCACGACGATGCTTAGCTTCCGCGTAATTGGGATCCCCGTTTTCTTGGCGACAGCGGCCGCGTTTCAATCCTTCGCTGCCGCACAAGAGCCGCTCCAGATCCGCGTTTCGACGGTGGCGCCCGAGTCGGAGCCGGGCGTCGTGGCGCTGCGGGCCTTCGCTGCTGCTGTCGAGAAGGCCAATGCCGGCAAGATACAGGTGAAGGTGTTTCCCGGCGGATCGCTGTTCCGTCAGGGCACGGAGATCACGGCAATCCAGCGCGGCCAGCTCGAAATGGCGACTCCGCTGTTCTTCGAAATCGAGCAGACTATTCCAGAATACGGCGTCTTCAGCGCGCCCTATACCTTCCGCGATTCCGCGCATTTGATGAAGGTGATGCGCGGCCCAATCGGTAAAGAGTATTACGCTGAAGTTGAAAAGCGGATGGGGCTTATCGCCTTAGACGTTGGCTACATTGGCACTCGCCACGTCAATCTTCGCAAGGCACACGCGGTCAAGACCCCGGCAGATTGGGCGGGATTGAAGCTCCGTGTTCAGCCGGGCGGCCGTACCGCAATCTCAATCGGCAAGGGACTCGGTTTCACGCCCGTTCCCATGCCGGTGACAGAAATATACCTATCACTCAAGACCGGCACGATCGACGCGACCGATAGTCCGCTGCCGGTCACGCGTGCCTCCAAGGTCGACGAAATCATCGAGCAGGTCACGTTGACGGCCCATCTTGTCCAGCCCTTCGTCTTCGTTCTGGGTAAGCACGCCTGGGACAAGATGAATGCGGAGCAACAAGCGTCCGTTCGCAAGGCTGGCGAGGATGCGATGGAGCAACTCTACAAGCAGACTGCGAGCGAGGAAATCTCGCTGGTCAAGGATTTCGAGGCCAAAGGAATTAAATTCGTGACACCCGATCGCGACGCGTTCCGCGCCGCGATGGCCAAGCAAATTGCTGAGGACGGGATGAACGCGAAATGGAAGCCCGGCCTCGCCGACGCCATAGCTGCGGTGAAATAGCCGAGCTACTTTATCTGCAGGCGTCGAGTTGGCGGGGTCATGCTCTCTTTCCGCTGTGACGCTGGAACCGCTCTCTTCAGTCTGGCGGTGCCGACGAGATATTCGGACCGATTTCTGAGGATGCATCTTGCTTGAGCGCGGCGTAGGGATCGCCCGCTGGATCGGCGCACTCGCCTTCATGGCGGTCTTCTTCACGTTCGTCGCTGCCGTCTTCATGCGTTACATCGCCGGACGGCCGATACAGTGGTCGGACGAGTTCGTCACTATCATCGCGATCTGGATAGTGTTCTGGATGTCCGCCTTCGTGATCCGCGACCGCGAGCAGGTGTCCATCGATATCATCTACTCCATCCTGCGTCCGCGGGGCCGGCGTATCCTCAACTTGTTCTCGGCGATTTTCTTTGGCGCCGTCTTCGCCGGCGCCCTGCCCGCGGTTATCGACTACATACTTTTCCTCAAAGGCAAGCATACCGACATTCTTGAATGGCGGCTCGATTTCGTCTTCATGTGCATGCCGATGTTCTTCGCATCTGTCGTGTTGCGCTCGATTTATATGGTCTGCCGTATGCTGTCGCCCGCGTGGCGAAGCCATGTCGGAGATACATCGGACGCGGCGCCGGCATCGGAGACGGTCGCGTGAGCCTGGCATTCTGGACGCTGGTGGTCGTGTTCGCCGGTGGCGCCCTGCTTCGATTCCCGATCGCGCATTCCATGTTCGCAAGTGGCCTGTGCTATCTGATGGTCAAGGGTCAGGACATCGGCCTGATCGTCGATCAGGTCCTATCGACGATGCTAACAATGTACGTCCTGCTCGCGATCCCGATGTTCATTTTCGCCGCAAATTTGATGAACGCGGCCACGATCAGCGAGCGCCTGTGGTCGGCGGCTGACGCATTGGTGGGGCGCTGGCGGGGCGGGCTCGGCCACGTCTCGGTCCTCGTGAGCGTCGCATTCTCAAGCATGAGCGGCAGCGCTGTCAGCGATGCGGCGGGGCCGGGCGTGGTGTCCGTCCGCATGATGCGCGACGTCGCCAAATATCCTGCCGGGTTTTCAGTTGCCCTTGTGGCCGCGGCCTCGACGATCGCGCCCGTCATTCCGCCGTCGATCGCGATGGTGATCTATGCGCTGCTCAGCAAGGCGTCTGTCGGTGCGCTGTTTCTGGGTGGGGTCATACCGGGGCTGATGATGGCGATCGGCCTCATGATTGCTGTTGCAATCGCGGCGCGGCGCATGAACCTCCCGCGGGGCGAGTTGATCGGCCTGCGTCAAATACCGTGCCGATTGGCCCGGGCGGCAATTCCGATCACCCTGCCCGCCGTCCTGCTCGGCGGCATTTGGGGTGGCTTCTTCACGCCGACAGAGGCTGCCGCCGTAGCCGCATTTTATTCCCTGCTCCTGGGCGCTTTGGTCTATCGCCGGATTGGCCGCCGGCATTTCATCGCCGTCATTCACGAATCGGCGCACGCTTCTTCCACGGTGATGTTGCTCGTGGCCGGCGCCTTCGTCGTCAACTATGCGATAACCAGCGAGCAGCTTGCGGACCATTTCGCCCAGATGTTCGTGGCTGCGAAGCTTTCGCGACTTGAGTTCCTGTTGTTGGTCAACGTCGCCTTTCTCATTCTCGGTTGCTTCCTCGACACCGCCGTCTTGCTGCTAGTGTTCATACCGGTCTTGCTTCCGGCGGCGCAACAGTTGGGTGTGAATCTCGTTCACTTTGGCGTCGTCGCCACGGTCAATTTCATGATCGGCATGATCACGCCGCCTTATGGCCTGCTGCTCTTTGTCTTGAGCTCGCTGATGAAAGTACCTATCGGCGAGATCGTCCAGTCGATCTGGCAGTTCCTGATCCCACTCGTAATCGTGCTGCTTCTTCTGGTCCTGTTTCCGGATACGGTGACATGGCTGCCTCGGCAATTCGGCCTCGAATAGAAATCCATCGGCTGCACGCGGATTCCAAAAATGATTGTCTTCGATATTGCGAAAGGACGTGGCGATAGTTACCGTTGCGCGGTCATTCCAATGTCGATTCGGTAGGAGCGCTGTCTATGAATCAGGCCGCGATTCGGGTCCAGGAACTGAACCCGGCGAAGCTGGCGATGCTTTTCCGGCGGCAGTTCGAGCTCTCGCGCGTTACCAAGGGCGAGACGGTCGTGCTTGTGAGCGATCTCGGATCCCGCCGCGAATACGTTCAAGCCGCGTTCGCTGCGGCCGACGAGCTCGGTGCTGACATCTACGAGATGTGCGTCAATTCGATTCCTGGCTGGACCAAGGTCGGCGTTCCGACCATCGGTGCCTGCAAGGGAACTCTCGACGCCATCTGCGCTGCCGATATCATGGTGATCTTCCATGTTCCGCTGTTCAGCAAATGGCTGAAGCAGGTGACGAACGCCGGCACCCGCGTGTTGATCGTTATCGATGCACCGGACGACCTCGAGCAGCTCATGTCGCCGCCCGGACTGAAGGAAGCCCTGAAATACGCCGAATCGCTTTATCAGCGGACCAAGCAGGTCCGCGTCCTCAGCGACGCCGGCACCGATCTCACCTACGAGTGCGGCGAGTACCCGGTGATGACACAGTGGGGAATTGCCGACGAGCCGGGGCACATCGACCATTGGGGCGGTGGCCACATCCACACGTTCCCCAACGAGCTGAGCGCGCGCGGCACCGTCGTATTTCAGCCAGGCGATATCGTGATCTTGCCGTACTGCCGCTATATCGTGGATCCAGTCAAGATCGAGATACGCGATGGTCACATCATCAAGATCGAGGGCAACCTCGACGCCAAACTGATGCGCGACTGGCTTGAGGACGGCAAGGCCGGCCCGGACGATCGAGATCCTTATGCAATTTCCCATCTTGGCTGGGGCCTCAATCCGCAAGCACGGTGGTACTCGATGGCACTCAACGGCGACAGCCCAGAGCGAAATCGTGCGGCGACGCGGGTTTTTCCGGGCAATTTCCTGTTTTCAACCGGTCCCAACACGCAGGGCGGCGGCAAACGCACGACGCGGGGCCACTATGATGTGCCCATGCGGGATTGCACGGTGATTCTCGACAACAAGGTCATCATCGAAAAAGGCCGCGTCGTCGACCCGAAAATGCGCGCCGAACATGTCGTCCGATGATCGCTGAGCGGCGCGTCACATTGAACGGCGCAAAGAGAGCCGCCGCGGAGGCACGATGAAATTTGCATTGCCTGAAACGCTGGCGGACGCGATTGCGCTCTTGGCGCAGGCGGATGCGCGATGTCTGGCCGGCGGCCAATCGCTGGTCGCGATGATGAATGCGCGCCTTGTGTCGCCGTCGACAATCGTCTCGCTGCGCGCCATTCCCGGCCTCGACCGGATCGAAATCCGCGCCGATGGCGGACTATTGATCGGCGCCATGGCCCGCCACACCGATGTCGCTCGTATCGCACCCGCTTCGCCGGCGGCGGCACTTCTGTCACAAGCGGCCAGCGTTATCGCGCATCCTGCAATACGGAACCAGGGTACAATCGGCGGAGCCATCGCCCACGCCGATCCTTCAGCGGATTATCCTCCAGCCATCGTCTGTGCCGCCGCGATCGTCCATATCGCTGGTCCTACCGGCAAGCGCACTGTGCCGGCGACCGAGTTCATCCGCGGCTACTACGAGACCGCGCTCGTACCGGGAGAAATCGTGACCGATGTGGAAGTGCCGAGTGGGCCCGCAGGCGCCGTGGCCCACTACGAGAAATATTCACTTGTCGACGGCGATTTCGCGGTCATTTCGGCCGCCGTCATTCTCGCGGTCGAGAAGGGTCGTTGCACAGCGCTGCAGCTCGCAATCGGCGGCGGGGCGCCGACGCCGATCCGGCTGCCCTCGGCCGAGGCGGCGCTGATCGGGACGCCGCTCGATCCTTCCGACGTCGCTGCGGCCGGCCGCATGCTTGCGGCAGCTGCGGACCCGATCGACGATTTTCGTGGTAGCGCCGATTATCGGCGCAAGCTCATTCCTCGCATCGCGGCACGGGCGATCGCATCTGCACAATTGAAACTCCGGCATGGCCATGCGCGATCTGCTTGAATACGATATCGCCGTCAATGGGGAACCCCTCGCCGTCAGGGCACGGACGAGCGCGACCCTGCTCGAAGTTCTGCGCACGGAATGCGGTCTGACCGGCACCAAGCGCGGCTGCGACCAAGGCGTCTGTGGGGCGTGTACGGTACTGCTTGATGGCCAGCCGGTTCGCGGCTGCCTGACCTTGGCGGCGAACGTTGGCACGCGGGCGGTGACCACGGTCGAGGGCCTTGCCAAGGGATCAACGCTTCATCCGGTCCAGCAGGCGCTGCTCGACACCGGCGCGATCCAGTGCGGCTTCTGTACGCCGGGAATTGTCCTGACGCTTGAGGCCTTCCTGCGAGAAAACCCACGACCGACTGCGGATGAGGTACGGCACGGTCTCTCCGGCAATCTCTGCCGCTGTTCGGGGTACGTCAAAATCGTCGAGGCGGCATTGCGCGCCGGGGGAGTAGCATCGTGAGTGCCGTTATCGTCGAACCACTTGGCGCCAGCATTCCCAGACTTGAGGCGAGCGATAAAGCCGTCGGGACGGCCCGCTACGTCGACGATTTCACGCGCCCAAACATGCTCTATGCCGCGATCGCGCAGAGCCCCTACGCACATGCGCGTATCAAATCCTACAATGTTGAAAAGGCGCGTGCTTTGCCCGGCGTGCGCGCGATCGTGACCGGCGGTGATCTACCCCTTAGGCGCGTCGGCGGCATGCTCAAGGACGAGACCATGCTTGCGTTCGGCAAGGTGCGATATGTCGGGGAGCCAGTGGCGGCGGTGGCGGCGCGCGATGCCGAAACTGCGGCACTCGCCGCGCGCCTGATAGAAGTGGAATATGAGCCGCTGACGCCGGTCGTGACAACCGATGCGGCCCTGGCGCCCGGTGCGCCGGTGCTGCACGAGGACCTCGCGAGCTACGTCAAAACGATGGAAGGCGGCTCGCACGGAAACGTGATCTGGCACTCGCGGCTTATCGAAGGCGACGTCGACGTGGCTTGGCTCAAATGCGACGTGATCGTCGAGGCGACGTATCAAACCCAGGCGCAGCAGCACGCCTATATCGAAACAAACGGCGTGCTGGCCGAAGTGGAATCAAACGGGCGCATCACGGTGCTGGCCGCGTGCCAATCCGTGCATCACGTGCAGACCCGTGTTTCCGAGGAACTCGGCGTGCCAATGTCGCAGGTGCGGGCGCAGGTACCGCGAGTCGGCGGCGGGTTTGGCGGAAAGCACGCGACCAACATCCATTCAATTGCGGCTTGGCTAGCGCGCGCGACCGGTAAGCCGGTCAAGCTCGTGCTGTCGCGCGCGATGGACATGGAGATTCAAAAATCGCGCCATCCGGCCCGAATTCGACTCAAAACTGGCGCGACGCGTGACGGCGTGATCGTCGCGCGCGAGGCCGACATCACGCTCGACGGCGGCGCTTACGCCGACGAAAGCCCGAATGTGCTCGCCTTCTGCTCCCTCATGGTGCGCGGTCCCTACCGCATTCCCAATCTCCGCGTCGTCAGCCGCGCCGTGTACACCAACAAACTCCGCGCCGGCTCGTTCCGCGCCTTCGGCAATCCTCAGGCGACGTTCGCGGGGGAATCGCAAATCGACGAGTTGGCCCTTCGCCTCGGGCTCGATCCAGTCGAATTGCGGCTCAAGAACGCCGCACAGGCCGGCGATCACTGGGTGGGCGGGCAAACCCTGCAAACCTGCCAGCTCTCGGAATGCTTGCGCCAGGTTCGCGATGCTCAGCGCGCGGCGCCATCTCTCCCGCCACCGGCATCGGGCCGCAAGCGCGGCATAGGCTTTTCCTCGACCACGAGCATTTCGGGCTTGATGGGCACCAGCGCCAGCGTCCATTTGCGCTCCGACGGGACTGTCGCGCTCAACACCGGCTGCGTCGATATCGGTCAAGGGTCCGATACGGCGATGACGCAAATCTGCGCGGCGGTGCTGAAGATTCCGGTGGCGCGCATTGCCCATGCGACCCAGGATTCCGATCTTTCACCCTACAACTGGAAGACCGCGGCAAGCCGCAGCACCTACATGACCGGGCGCGCCGTGCAGTCCGCGGCGGCGGTCGTCCGTGACAAGATCATGGAGCACACTGCGGAAATACTCGAATGTGCGCCCACAGATCTCGAGTTACTTCCGGGGGGCAAAGTTGGACTGGCCGGTGTGCCCGGTAAGGAGGTCACATTCAAGGATGTGGCCATGCGCTCGCTGTTCCAAGCCGGCGGTCCGATCGTGGGCTATCACGGCCTCGTCTATGACGGCGAGCGATTCGACCCCAAGCGCACGGTGATGGAGCGATTCGCCTTCCCCAATCTTGGCATCTACACGTTCGGCGCCATCTGCGTAGAAGTCGAGGTAGACGAGATGACCGGCAAGACCCAGGTGTTGCGCGCCTGGCTCGCGCACGATGTAGGAAAAGCGATCAACCGCGCCGCTTGCGAGGGGCAAATACAAGGCGCGTTCACGCACGGTCTGGGCCTCGCCCTCTACGAACAAATGGTGTGGGACGACGACGGCCGCCTCGCGAATCCGTCGCTGGCCGACTACAAGATTCCGGGCATTCTCGATGTGCCGCCGCAGATTATCCCGATCATTCTCGAATATCCCGAGCCAAGCGGGCCGTTCGGCGCGAAGGGAGTCGGCGAGGTACCGATGCCTGGCGTGTCACCGGCAATCGCCAACGCCATCGCGAGCATTACCAAGGCACGTTTGCGGCAATTACCGATGACGCCCGAACGCCTACTCACGGCACTCGAGGCGTCCGCAAATTGAATGGCGGCAACGGGCTTCCCGAGACTTGCCGCCCGATCCGCGTACCGCTTGAAACGCTTGCACGTGGACCAAAGGTCACGCCGCCAAGCGATTCCGGCGCGAATTGAAGGCAGACCTAGTTAGTCATGGTCCAAGTCAAGAAGCCCCAAACACAAGAGGCAATCCTTGCGGTGGCACGCCGGCTGTTTCATCAGCGCGGCTACCATCGGACGACGCTTTCGGAGATCGCCAAACAATCGAATGTTTCAACCGCGAATCTGTACGTCTATTTTTCTTCCAAGCTCAGTCTGCTCTACGCCATCTACGATCCATGGTTTCGTGACCGTCTCACGCGGCTCGAACGCACGCTACAACGCATTCGCGATCCGGAGCGGCGCGTGTACAAACTTCTTCATGCGTTGTGGTGCGAGCTGCCTTCAGAAAGCAACAGCTTCATTAACAACGTCATGCAAGCGGTCTCGACCTCGTCGCCTGAAGACAAATATCAGCCCGACTTGCTACGCTGGGGCGAGACACGGGTTGCCGCGATGCTCTACGACGCCTTGCCTCCGAAGCTAAGGACGTCAATCGACACGGTTCGCCTCGCGCATGTGCTATTAATGGCCGTCGACGGCTTTGCGATCGCTCATCATCTTCACCCAAAATCACGATGCGATCACGCCACTCTTAGGCTCATGACTCGCCAGTTGTTGAAGTAGGTGCGTCCGTAGAACGTTCACGGTGGACTGCATCATGCGCGACGCATATCGAGTGTTCCGGTAAATCTCGTTCGAGTCCGCAAGACACGAGCTTTTTGACGGTGCAGCTCTCCGAGTAATTGTGATACCGCAATTGAAGGGCAGCGCTCCGACGCTAGCGCTGGCAATGGGAATTCCGCCAGAGAATGCGGATATGCTCGATCTGCACTATGCCCGGCTCGCACGGGACGCGATTAGGCGGGACCCCGAAGGATTTGCCCGGAAGTATGCAAAGCGGCAGGAGCGCTATCACTTCATCGATTCTAAGCAGCGGAGGAGTAGCGCGGCATAGCGCGAAGCTACAAGCACGGGTGGGCGACAAACGCGGCGCTCGCCCTGCGAAATGCGAATGTACAAGTGCGCCGAAAAGTAACATCTTTGGCTTGCTCGTGCGACACGCGACCGGCATGTGCAATAGCAGATCAACACCGCTGAAATGGCTTGCGACCTGGAAGCATGAACGCTGTTGAAATCGAAGAGGCCGTATCGGACCTGGCTGAGAAGCCGTTCGATCCTCAGGAGTTTCCCTTTGCCTTCCTAGAAGCCTTCGGAAACAAGGATACGACCATCAAGCGCTTGCGTTCTGGCGCGTCGAATAGTTCAGACATCCTGGGCGGCGTCCTTCAGCGCAACAACATCCATATCGCGACCTGCCCCAAGGGCGATGTGACGAAGACGCTTGCGGCCTTGCGGGCTAGCCCGGCGACGGCCAAGGCTAAGGCGAAGTTCGTTCTGGCCACCGACGGCGAGGCATTCGAGGCCGAAGACCTCGCGAGCGGCTTGACTGTCGCCTGCGCCTATACGGACTTCGCAGATCATTTCGGCTTCTTCCTGCCGCTGGCCGGCATCACGACCGTCGAACAGATCCGGGAAAGCGCGTTCGACATCAAGGCGACCGGCCGGCTGAACAAGCTCTATATCACGCTGCTGAACGACAACCTCGGATGGGCGTCGGCTAAGCGCGGCCACGACATGAATCACTTCATGGCGCGGCTCATCTTCTGCTTCTTCGCCGAGGACACCGACATCTTCAACGGAGATAATACGTTCACGAAGACGATCGAGCAGATGAGCGCCAAGGACTCGTCCGACACGCACGAGGTGATCGGCGAAATTTTCCGCGCGATGAACACGAAGACCGCGGATCGCGCGAAAGCAAAGCTGCGGGGCTGGGCAAACGGGTTTCCCTATGTTAACGGCGGGCTCTTCTCCGGTACCACGGAGGTGCCGCGCTTCAGCAAGATCGCGCGGTCCTATCTCGTCCACATCGGCAATCTCGACTGGAAGAAGATCAACCCCGACATTTTCGGCTCGATGATCCAGGCCGTCGCCGACGACGAGGAGCGCGGCGCGCTCGGCATGCATTACACGAGCGTGCCGAACATCCTGAAGGTGCTGAACCCGCTGTTCCTCGATGATCTGCGCGCGCGGCTGGAGGAGGCGGGGAGCAATCCCCGCATGCTCCTCAACCTGCGCAAGCGCATGGCGCGGATCAGGGTCTTCGATCCGGCCTGCGGCTCGGGCAATTTCCTGGTAATCGCCTACAAGGAAATGCGCGCGATCGAGGCCGAGATCAACAAGCGGCGCGGCGAACCGGATCATCGGAGCGAAATCCCGCTGACCAACTTCCGCGGGATCGAGCTGCGCGACTTCCCGGCCGAGATCGCTCGCCTCGCGCTCATCATCGCCGAATTTCAATGCGACGTGCTCTATCGCGGGCAGAAGGAGGCTCTGGCCGAGTTTCTACCGCTCGACGCGATGAACTGGATCACTTGCGGAAATGCGCTGCGCCTTGACTGGCGAAGTATTTGTCCGCCGACCGGAACGGGTGTGAAGTTCCAGGCGGATGACCTCTTCAGCGCACCGCTCGACCAGGCGCAGATCGATTTTGAGAACGAAGGTGGCGAAACTTACGTTACTGGAAATCCGCCGTTCAAAGGAGCCCGAAAACAGAGTTCAGAGCAGAAGACTGACCTGTCGAATCTTTTTGGTGCAGGCGACGACTACAAAGACTGTGACTATGTCTCTGGCTGGTACATTAAGGGAGCTGAATTTCTCCACACGACTGATGGCGCACTGGCATTCGTTTCGACCAGTTCTATCTGCGAGGGGGAACAGGTTCAGCACGTCTGGAGTCGGGTATTTGCTCAAGGTTGCCGGATAGTATTTGGACACAGGCCTTTTGCTTGGCGAAATAACGCAAGTCACAACGCAATGGTCACTTGCGTCATTGTCGGTTTGAGCCGAGGCCCCCGGAATGTCATGGGAGTGTTCGATGGCGACATTTTTCAAGCGTGCGGTTCAATTTCGCCCTACCTAGTTCCCGGCCCGGCGAGGTTTGTGACAGCATCAAATTCCCCAATTTCTCCATTTCTATCTGAGGTTGTTGCAGGCAGTATGCCGCGAGATGGCGGACACCTTATCCTTAGTGAGTCCGAGAAGGAGGAGCTTGTCGGCAAGTACCCTCAAGCCCGAAGACTGGTAAAACGATTGTCCGGAACCAGTGAACTCACGGGCGGGCTGATTCGCTGGTGTCTTTGGATAGAGGACCGTGAGCTTGATCTTGCGCTAAGCATCGAGCCGATCCGAAAAAGAATTCACGATGTGCGTGTTTTCCGTTCGAGTTCCAGCGCGAAGACTACCCAAGGATATGCTCGAATTCCTCACAAATTCGCCCAAAGGTCACACAAGAGTACAAGAGCCATAATAATCTCCGCTACCAGCTCGCAGAATCGAGATTACCTTCCAGCAGACATAGGCGACGATAGCTTAATAATTTCGAACGCCGCCTATGCCATCTATGACGGCAATCTCTTTGAGCTGGGCGTTTTGTTGTCGAAACTTCATTTGATATGGGTCGCTGCGGTTTGCGGGCGAATGAAGACGGATTTTCGCTTCTCCAAGACTCTCGGTTGGAATACCTTTCCACTTCCCTCGCTAACAGAGAAGAATAAGACCGACCTGACCCGCTGCGCCGAGGACATCTTGTTGGCGCGCGAGGCGCATTTTCCGGCTACGATCGCCGAGCTCTACGATCCAGACGACATGCCCGCCGACCTGCGCGAAGCGCACGCGCGCAACGACGAGGTGCTGGAGCGCATCTATATTGGCCGCCGCTTCAAGAACGACACCGAACGCCTCGAGAAGTTGTTTGACCTCTACAGCGATATGGTCAACACTAAGCGGCGAGTTTCATAAGCGCAAAGACTACTAAAAGTAGGACATCGATGGGGGCGTTCGAGTGGGACCCCGACAAAAATGCGAAGAATCTGGCAAAACACGGCATCAGCTTCGAAGAGGCCGCTACGATCTTCGAGGGTCCGGTATTATCTTATAGCGATGACGACCCGGACGGCGAGGTGCGGGAACGCAGCTATGGGCTGCTCAACGGAACAGTGGTCATTTGCGTGATCCATACCTTGCGAGAGAGGACAACTCGAATCATCAGCGCGCGCAAGGCGATTCCGCGGGAACGGAAACTCTTCCATGACTATCTCCAAGAAGCGATCCGCTGAAATCCAAGCTATCGCCGACAAGGACATCGACACGACCGATGTCCCCGAAGCGGGCGAAGAATTCTTCCGGAAGGCGCGGCTGGTGCTCCCGCCGGGCTGGACGGCCGCGGACGCGCGCCGCGCCGCTCCGAAACCGGCTCATGAAAAATTCTCCGTCCCGGCGATTTCGGTTTCCTATGCGCGCAATGGCAGCTCGACCCGATCGAACGAGCTCGGCATGCGGCCGATGCAGGAGCGCGCCTACGAGAAGCGCGGCGAGCAGTATCTGCTGATCAAGTCGCCGCCCGCCTCGGGCAAGAGCCGCGCGCTGATGTTCGTGGCACTCGACAAGCTCCGCAACCAGGGGCTCAAGCAGGCCATCATCGCGGTGCCGGAGAAGGCCATCGGCGCGAGCTTCAACGACGAGCCGCTCAGCAAATTCGGCTTCTGGGCCGATTGGACCGTGGCGCCAAAATGGAACCTCTGCAACGCGCCCGGTACCGACGGCGGCAAGGTCAATGCGGTGAAGGCCTTCCTGGACAGCCAGGACAAGGTGCTGATCTGCACGCACGCGACGTTTCGCTTCGCGGTGGACAGGTTCGGCGTCGAGGCCTTCGACGACCGGCTGATCGCCGTGGACGAGTTCCACCACGTCAGCGTCAATGCGGACAACAAGCTCGGAACTCATTTGGGGCAACTCATCGCGCGCGACCGGGTGCATATCATCGCGATGACGGGCTCCTATTTCCGCGGCGATGCGGAGCCGGTTCTCGCCCCGCAGGACGAGGCGAAGTTCGACACCGTCACTTACACCTATTACGAGCAGTTGAACGGCTACGAGTATCTCAAGCAGCTCGATATCGGCTACTTCTTCTACACGGGCTCGTATGTCGACGACATCCTGAAGGTGCTCGAGCCGGTCGAAAAGACGATTGTCCACATCCCGAACGTAAACGCCCGCGAAAGCACGAAGGACAAGATCAAGGAGGTCGAACACATCATCGAGGAATTGGGCGATTGGCAGGGCGCCGACCCCGCCACCGGTTTTCAATTGGTCAAGACGCAAGAGGGGCGTCTTCTCCGGATCGCCGATCTCGTCGATGACGACTCCCCGAAGCGCGACCGCGTCGTGGCCGCGCTGAAAGACCCGGCGCAGAAGTACAACCGCGACCATGTGGATATCATCATCGCGCTCGGCATGGCGAAAGAAGGCTTCGACTGGATTTGGTGCGAGCACGCGCTGACGGTCGGTTACCGGTCGAGCCTCACCGAGATCGTGCAGATCATCGGCCGCGCGACTCGCGACGCGCCGGGCAAGACACGCACCCGCTTCACCAACCTGATCGCCGAGCCGGATGCCTCCGAGCAGGACGTTACCGAGGCCGTCAACGATACGCTGAAAGCCATCGCGGCGAGCCTCTTGATGGAGCAGGTGCTGGCACCGCGCTTCAATTTCACCCCGAAGAATCCGGCGAGCGGCCCGATCGAAGGCTTCGACTATGGCGAGGGCGGCTACGATCCAAATCAATGCAACGTTGGCTTCAACCAGGAATCGGGTCAGTTTCAGATCGAGATCAAGGGCCTCGCCGAGCCGAAGAGCAAAGAGGCGACGCGCATTTGCCGGGAGGACCTGAACGAGGTGATCACGGCCTTCGTGCAGGACAAGACGGCGATCGAACGCGGCATGTTCGATGCGGAGTTGGTGGCGGAAGAGTTGACCCAGCTCCGCATGGGCAAGATCGTCAAGGACAAGTATCCGGAGCTCGACGCCGAGGATCAGGAGGCCGTGCGCCAGCACGCGGTGGCGGCCCTGAACCTCGTGCAGCGGGCCAAGCAGATCGCGATTGATCCGGAGCAAGGGGTGAAGACCAATACGGCGCTGATCGACGGCGTCCGGAAATACGCAATGGACGTTCGCGAACTCGACATCGACCTCATCGACAAGATCAACCCGTTCAGCGAAGCCTACGCCATCATGGCCAAGACCATGAGCGAGGCCAGCTTGAAGCAGATCGCCGCCGTGATCGCGGCCAAGCGCACGAGCCTGACGCCGGAAGAGGCCAAGGAACTTGCGGTGCGCGCGGTTCGGTTCAAAAAGGAACGCGGGCGGCTGCCCGCGATCAATGCGCAGGATGCCTGGGAGAAGCGGATCGCCGAAGGCGCGGCCGCGTTCGTTCGATTTAAGGACGAGGGGCGCTATGAGCGACCTTGACCTCGACGAACTGCGCACCGAACTCGACGAATTCGCCCAGCCTGAAAAGAAAGGCGGACGCCCTCCGCACGAGGAACGCATCATCGCCGGGTTCGAAGAGATACAACGATTCTTCGAGAAAAACGGTTGCGCCCCGCAGCACGGGGAAGATCGCGATATTTTCGAGCGCCTTTACGCAGTGCGCCTGGATCGGCTGCGCCAGTTGGCGGAATGCCGCGCGCTGCTGGCCCCGCTCGATCATCAGGGCTTGCTTTCCAAGGGCGTGGCCGCTCCGCCCCAAGCGCCTTACGAGATCGAGGACGACGAGCTATTGGCGGAGCTTGGCGTGGCGGCCAATGGCGACATGACGGAACTTCGGCACGTGCGGTCCGCCATCGACAAGCGCGCGGCGGAAGAGATAGCGAACCGCCAGAAATGCGAGGATTTCGAGAAATTCGTGCCGCTGTTTTGCCACGTGCAGGACGACCTACAAAGCGGCATGCGGCAGACCCGCCCTTTCGAGCTCAAAGCCGAAATTCGGCGCGGCAGCTACTTCATCGTCGGCGGTCAGAAGGCATACGTCGCGGAGATGGGCGAAATCTTCTCGAATGCTCAGGGCAGGCGCGATGCCCGCCTCCGCGTGATCTTCGACAATGGCACTGAGAGCAATATGCTGATGCGCTCACTTCAGCGTGCGCTTCACAAGGACGAATCAGGTCGAAGGATCACCGATCCCGTGGCTGGCCCGCTCTTTGCGGACAAGAGCGAAGCGGGAGACCAGGAGAGCGGAACGATCTATGTTCTCCGCAGCAAATCCGGCGATCCTGTCGTCGCGCAGAACCGGGACCTGATTCACAAGATCGGCGTGACGGGCGGCGACGTCGAGCGCCGGATCGCCAATGCCAAGCTCGACCCCACCTATCTGATGGCCGATGTCGAGATTGTCGCGACCTACGTGCTTTACAACATCAATCGAACAAAGCTGGAAAACTTGCTTCACCGCGTTTTCGAGCCTGCCCGTTTGAATATCGAGATCAAAGATCGATTCGACTTGCCGATCGTCCCGCGAGAATGGTTTCTCATACCAATTTCAGCCGTGGACGATGCTGTACAGCGAATTAAGGACGGCACACTCCCCAACTACGTGTATGATCCGAAACTGGCATCACTCAGGCTTCGTTAGGGCGCAGAAGCATGCGTAACAGCTAGGGGCCCTTTGTGGTGTCAGTAGGATGTCCGACGCCGTACCGAATGCCAGAAGTATCCACGGCCTTCCCAGGCGAATTTTTGAGAAACTCGGCATACTTTTGGGACGCCACAGATCGCCGCCACAGCCATACAAGCAAGCCCATGATTGCTGCAACGACCGGTAAGAAGTTTTGCAACTTGGTTCCCGCAAACTGCTTTGGGATCAAGGGCACAATCACCTCAGAGAAATGAATGCCGAAAACCAGTGCAGCAATTCCGACAGCCAGATAGAGCTGCAGCTTTAGATGGGTCAGCATTGTTCCACTGGTGCGGTGCTGTCCCCAATAGTAGTGCACCTCGCGCAAGTCGCTGCTCTTCAAGAATTGACGTTCGATGTTGGCGATCATTACAAGATTTCGATTGTACCAGTATGCCGCATCGTAAACGTGCATCAGGACCCATATGGCAACGCCAATTATCAAAGTAACAGCGATATCCAATGATATTGTGCCCTTCTCCACCAACGACCAAACCGCAAAGGCTCCGAGAAGCGCCGTAATAGATTGCCAGACCACCACGATGTGCCGGTTAATGTCGTTCATCAGCTGATTGTACATCGCGATAAGAAAATCGGCGCGCGCCTTGTCGGGGTCAAATCCGTTTGCCATGGCCGCCTCTCTCCGTCTTGAACCGATAGCCCTTCCAAATAGCCGTAATGTTCTTCAGGGATGCTGAGAGACATCGCACATAACCGCCGACCGGATGAGGTCGGAATGTCTCCCCGTCAAAGTAATCTCCGAACGCAGCGTCTATTGTGAACCGATTCAGATCCAAGCTGAATACTGGCATTGTATTTGCGAGACGCCTTTGCACATCGGGTCGTCCTCCCAAGAGGTGCACCGGTCGTGTAAATGCGTGCGGGGACAGGGATGTTCCGGCATACCGAGTCGGCACGCTAAATCCCAAGAGAAACTCTTTCGGAATCGATGTGTTCAGCTTGGTTTCGAGGGCTGGGTCCTTAGGAACCACGACCACAAATTTCGCACACTCGAGTAGTCGATATGCCTGATCAATTATTCGTCGGAGATCTCGCTTCTCTTCGACGTCGCGAGCGACTGTCATAATCGGCCGCGTTGCCATTGCTGCTTCCAAGTGGCGGCGGAAGTCGTATCGCTTCCACTCGATGTCGAGGAAGCCTAACTTTTTAAAGGCTCGGACATCTCGTAGATTTGTATACCGAGCGCCGGGGAGCCAGCCATACGCGACAGCTATATTCAGTACGGTCGCGCTGTGATTTACAAATTTCAACATCCCGCCGTACCCCGCATCGCTGCCTTATATCAGTAGTTGAAAAAGGCAATGGGGCGCCAGGGATGTCTGAAACGATATTGCTTCCAGCCTGCTTCCAGTTTCGTTTCTGGCAAACAAGGCCCGCAACAAAAAAGCGCCGCTAAGCCATTGGCTTAGCGGCTCTTTTTGATGGTTGCGGGGATAGGATTTGAACCTATGACCTTCAGGTTATGAGCCTGAAGTCATCTCTTCCCATGCAAACAAGAAAAGAGGGCTGATTCCACGAGCAGCAAGCGAATTGCTGCATTCCTTTTCGTCCCAAATCTGCCACTCACTCGTCGTGTAACAGAGAAAAATCCGGGTATTTGGGGCTGGAAGGACGATACGGGCACGTCTGACCCTCAAAAGCTGAATACTGTTGCGCATCTTGGCCCGAAAATGCGGGCTATTCGCCCTACGACTCGCCACTCCGGGAGAAAGCCCAGGAGAGTGGTTGTGTGCGCAGTCCCGTGCGAAACACGCTCCTACCGCGTTTCCCTGATAAGCAGGGAAAATACAGGGAAAAGTTCGCATTTTCGCGGAGGCAATTGGCGGGACCGGACTGTAAATGCCAGTTGCTGTCGTCGTTTTTTCTAAGCGCACCCTATCCCATAGGAATATTTAGCAGGGAACGATTTGCTGCATATCAGGGAAGCGGACGGCAATTCATATAGCGAACAGGGAGGTTGCTTGCAGAGATGTTGAAGTGCCTTGAATAAGGCACGTCTCCAACTCCGCCCGGTCGTAGCCCTTGTCGTCCGCACCTCGCGAAAATGGACCGGACGGAAATTCGGCCTTGTCTCCTCAAGCACGGCTCAACAAACCGGCGGCATCGTGCACACTCCGTCCGTCCATCATCGTTGCCATAACCTGCATTCCCGGTAGATCCTCTAAACGGCACGCGAATGGATCGCGGTCAACCACGATCAAGTCGGCGTGGCTTCCCGGCACCAGCGTGCCAATTCCATCCCATCTGAGCACCCGCGCCGCATCCCTCGTCCACGTAAGCAGCGATTCCTCCCGTGTGAGATTGTGGTCGGGAGTATCGTTTCGATGACCGCTAGCGCAGAATTCATGCGTTTCGGCAAGTTGGATTTGCTCCCACGCGTTCTTCGGACCCCAGTCCGAACCGCACCCGACAGTAATGCCGATATTGAGCAGGCGCTTGATTGGAGTGAGATCACGCCATAGATGGCGGCCCCCGCGCTCGCCATAAAGATCGCCTTTGGCCCAACAAAAGCCAATGCAGGTGGTGAAATCACAGCCGTGGGCATGGAGCTTGCGTGCCTGCTCATCGGTGATCACTAATGCATGCTGGATGAGCCAATGCCGGTCGCGGATGTCGACTCGGTCACCGAGTTTCGCCAAGCCATTGATGACATCATCGGTGTCGCGATAGCCGGCGACGACAAAATTTCCTCGCAAGCCCTTCTCGGCGCAGAATTCGATGAATGCTTGCTGCTTCTCGAACGACAAGAAATCGACTCCGCGGGTTGGCTCCCCGAACGGGCCTTGATAAGGATCGAACATGCGGATGGTACCCGGCCCCATCGGCGAGCCCGGCGAGAAGCTCATGCCGGTCATCCGGAAGAACGGATCTTTCGTCTCAAGCATCGACAAGCCGACTTCGAGATTGGCGAGGAACGCGTCCATTGAAGCCGGTCGAAACGGCGGATAGGCGTAGGTTTCCGCGTCCATCGCCGTCATCACGCGCAGCGTCAGGGCGTCTTCATGGCGCAGTTTATGATACGCGCGCACATGATCGGGGCGCATATTGTGCCCCTCGTAAACCGTGGTGACGCCTTGACGATTGTATTCAGCCATCGCTTGAATCGCGCTGTCGTGCAACTCCCACGTCGCCGGGCCCGGCATCTTCAGAAGTATCTGCGTCCAATATGGATCGAAGCAGTAATAGTTGTTGACCGCCCCGCGCATTAGTCCGGTGAGTTCGCCTCTGCTGTCTTTTTCGATAGCGACGTCGCATACCTTGTCAGGGATGAAGCTGGAAACACCGATAGCGTGAAGGCCTGCGCTATTGAATGCACACACATTGGGCGTCGTCGGCGCCCACGCCTGGATGTGCACGGGGTGGTCCGTCGTCGCAAGGTCGAGCGTATGGCGATCCGGCAACCGGCGCTCCGGAAGATCGCGATATGAGCGCCGGATAAAATAGTGAGGCTCACCAACGGGCGAACACAGAATCCATTGGCCTTTCGGCGTAGTCTTTGCCTTAGCCCGTATGCGTTCCACGATGTCATCGTGGTCTTTTGCATCGAAGAGTTTGACCAGCGAAAATTCGCGGGCCGCGAAATGAAGCAAATGTGGATGGGTGTCGATTAGTCCAGGCATGATCGTCGCACCGGCAACGTCAATGACGCGCGCATCCCTACCCGCTGCACTCCGCATGTCGTCCCTGCCGCCGACTGCAAGGATTCGGCCATCCTTGACCGCGACCGCTTCCTGCGGCCGCGACTTACCATCCATGATGAGAACCGGCCCGCCCGTTAGAACGATCGATCTCGTGTCGCCCGAATCTTGTGCCAATAGAACCTCCCCCTACCAACGGCGGCCGCCGAAGCCGACCAACCATAATTTCGGTCGCGCGTGATCATGAACGTGCGGCGTCTCAATACAACTGATATCGACGCAATGGTTCCATCTATGGGCCGGCTCGTATTGTTGATTGACTGGCACCGCGGCGGGTTTGTCGAGTATGTTCAGATCGTGCGCGATCGCGCTTACTCCGGGAGCAAAAGCAGTGGGCTTTAAGAATCTGACCCCTCAATCCCCCATCTATCCCGAAGAAGCTGCAAGCTATGCAGTCGACGCGCTCTCTCTGTCCGAAGCAGCCGCAGCTCAATGTAATACGACGTTTGACATCCCTTATGGGGATCATCCCGACCAGCAACTCGACCTTTACCTACCGGACAACTCCCTTTCGGCGTCGCCAGTGCTGATCTTCGCCCACGGAGGCGCCTGGACCCACGGATACAAGGAATGGATGGGGCTAATGGCGCCGCCGCTCTTGGGAGCAGGCGTAATTCTGGTTTCGGTGTCCTATCGATTGGCGCCGAACCACAAGTTCCCCGCTGCACTCGACGATTGCCTCGCTGCGCTGGCCTGGACGCACCACAATATCGCGGCGCATGGTGGAGATCCGTATCGTATCTCCGTCGGCGGGCACTCGGCCGGCGGGCATCTGTATGCACTTGCCACTGTGCGCCGCGATCTTCACGCGCGCTTTAATTTGCCGGAGAAACCTGTGGTCGCATGCTTGCCGGTTAGCGGGCAGATGAACATGATGTTCGCGCAGCGCGCCCCCGGCAGCCCGGAGGCGCGGCTTTACGAGACTTTCCTGGCCGACGACGCCGCAGGCCGTGCTGCCAGTCCGGTGAACTACGTCTGGCGTGACATGCCGTATTTTCTGCTCGCCTACGGCAGTGCGGACTTTTCGCGTATCATTAAGGGCAATCGCGATATGGCGGCCGCAATGGCGAATGCCGGCGCTGCGTTCGATGAGCTGGTGTTCGAGGGTTACGATCATTTTCGTACGGCTCTGGAACTTCGGAATTTGAGCAACCCGTGGGTAATGCGTGTGACGCGGTTTCTCACGACGCAGAGTGCCCGCCGCGCCGCCGAGTAGCGCCGACGAGTTGGGCGCCGGAAGTGCTTCACCGGCCCATCCACTTGCTACCTGCCGCCGCACGCGCCCGCCATATGGGCTACGCGGTGTGACGCGGCAGATCGACGAACTCACGATTTTCAACGAGCGTGCCCGCGCCGCTCGTGAATGCAAAGGTTTGTGTCGCATTGTAGGACACACGTATCGCCATTGTGGACAACAGGGAGAAGCTGTGATCTGATTATCGTGCCGTGGCAAAAGGAAAAGCGGGATGGTCGCCTCGAACAGCGGGCGCTATTCGTCGCTCGATCGCATTCTGGACATCCTATTGATGTTCGGAGAGAGCCAGACGCCGCTTTCGGTTCAGCGGCTTTCTGAGGCGTTTCGGAGTTCGCGCAGCTCCGTGTATCGCTACGTTCAGATACTTCGGAAACGCGGCTTGATCGAGGAAACAGACGTGCCCGGCCATTTCCGGCTGGGACCGATGACCTTACGCCTCGCCCGCGCTTTTAGCGGTGACGCGCATCTAAAATCTCTCGCCGAGCCGGTGCTGCAGGAACTCGCGGCCGAGTCTGGCGAGTCAGTGATGATCACGAGGCGAAGCGGCAACAAGGTCGTCGTCCTGGCCTCGATTGACAGCGCTCAAATCGTGCGCGTCAACATCGACGCTGCCAATAACTCGCCCCTGCATGTGGGGTCGTTCGGCAAGCTTCACCTCGCTTATCTCGACGCGCGCGAGGTCGATCGCTATTTGCGCCACCCTCTCCTTGCGGTCGCGCCGTACACGGTTACCGAGCCGGCATCGCTGCGCGCTGAACTCGACGCGATTCGCACTCAAGGCTACGCCTTGAGCGACAGCGAAGTGGAAGCCGGAATGCGCAGCCTGTCCGTACCTGTGAATGACGGCACGGGAAACCTGGCGGCGGTTCTGACACTGGCCGGTCCCGCATTCCGTATGCCGCTGTCGCCTCTGCGTCGCCAGGCATCGCGCTTAGCGACCGCGGCCGCCGGGATCGCCCGCCTCTGGTCAGCGGCGCCCGCATCGGCCACCATGCCCGAGCGCCGAACGCGCGGCCGACGGGCCCTCACTGCAGTGAAGGCCCAATGAAACGCCTCGTCCTCCATGGCGGCACGGTTATGACTATGGACGCGCAGCGGCGCGTCTTCGACCGCGGTGTTGTCGTGGTTGAAGGCCAGAACATCGTCGCGGTTGGGCCGGCACGCGAGCCCAGCGAAATTCACGGTGACTTGGTGATCGACCTCGAAGGCCGGCTGCTTATGCCGGGTCTCGTCAACGCGCACACGCACCTCTGCATGATCTTTGGCCGGACAATCGGGGTCGAACGCGATCTCCTTTCTTGGCTGAGTGTCGAAATGCCGGTGATCAGCGCACTCGATGAGGAAGCGCTGCATCTGGCCGAGATGCTCGGCTGTGTCGAGAACCTCAAGAATGGCAACACTACAGTCGTGGAGAACATCTTCACGCCGCACCGCGCCGGCTTCGATCCCGAAGGCGCTGCGTTTCGCGCCATGAAGGCGAGCGGTGTTCGCGGCGTTGTGGCGCGCGGCTATCACGCCCGCAACTTCGACAAGCACTTCGTCGAAACGCCGGATGAACAGGCCGCAAGGGTCGGCGCCCTCGCGGCCGAATGGCACGGCTGCGCCGACGGCCGCTTGGGACTTTCCATCGGCCCACTGCTGCCGTGGATCGTGAACGGCGATGAACTTCGTGCCACCGCCGCCCTCGCACGCGACCTCGGTATCAAGCTGCACATGCACGTCGCTGAATCGCCGGAATTCAACCGGCAGATCGAACGCTATTTCGGCCGGCCCTTGCGCAATGTGGAACTGCTGCACGAATTCGGTTGCCTCGGCACGGACGCCCAGGTCGTCGCTGTGGCCGACGTGAATGCGCGGGAAATCGAACTGCTCGCGGAGAGCGGTACCTCCGTGATCTTCGATCCGCAGACGCGCCTTTTCTGGGGTACGGGTTTCCCGCCTCTTAAGCCGTTTCTCGATGCCGGCATCGTCTGTGGCCTTGGCACCAACGGCCCGGCCGCCAATTGCGGGCAGGATCTTTTTGAAAGCATGAAGTACGCCTGCGCGACGGCCAAGACAGCTGCGGGCGCGCCCGATGCCCTCGGCCGCCATCGCGCCCTCTCAATGGCAACGATCGAAGGCGCACGCGCGATCGGCCTCGGCGACACCATCGGCTCAATCGAACCCGGCAAGAAAGCCGATCTGATCTCGATCGAGTTGGCACAACCCCATCTTACGCCGGCATTCGACATTGAAGCGGCACTCGTTTACAGCGCTCGCGGCGCCGATGTGCGAGACGTCATCGTCGATGGCGCCGTTGTCATGCGCAATCGGCGCCTCGAGTGTATCGACGAGGATGCTTTGGTGAAGGAAGCCAATCGCGCCGCGACACATGCACTGCGGAAATCCGGGATCGACACGGCGAGCTACCGCCGAGTCGAGGCGGCACGACATGTTCACTAGGATCGTTTCTTTCGCGCTGGCGTTCGTCTTCTGGCAGATTCTTGCCTTGTTTCTGCCGCCCTCGATCATGCCCGGCCCGATCGAGACTACGGTCACGCTCTGGAACAATCTCGCTGCCGGTGACGTGCTCGAACACCTCTGGATCACGCTGCTCCGCGTATTCGGTGGCCTCGCGCTTGCAATGGCGATCGCGGTGCCGGTCGGCGTCCTCATGGGTGTCCATCGCACCGCCGAAGGTGTTCTCGACGTATGGGTGATGGTCGCGATGACCATCCCCTCGCTTTGTTACGCGCTGATCTGCTTCATCTGGCTGGGCCTCAACGAGTTCGCGGCGATCGTCGCCATTGCCGTCACGGCCGCGCCGTCGATTGCGATAAATGTGTGGGAGGGCGTCAAGGGTATCGACGTGAAGTTGATCCAGATGGCGCGGGCCTACGAGGCCGGTCGGCGACAGGTCTTCATGCGGGTGCTGCTTCCGCAAGTGATGCCCTACATCATGGCCTCGCTTCGTTTCGGTCTAGGTATCACCTGGAAAATAACAGTCTTCGTGGAGTTGATTGGCCGCCCCAGCGGCGTCGGCTTCAAGCTCTTCTATTGGTACCAATTGGCGGACATGAAGCAGGTGTTGGCCTGGACCCTGCTGTTCACGCTGGTGATGCTGCTAATCGAGCTCGTCGCGCTGAAACAGCTCGAGCGTTACCTGTTCTCCTGGCGCCCGCGAGTGGCAGCATGAGCGTCGCGAAGATCCGTATCCGTGATCTCGCAAAGGATTTTCCGCCTCGGCAGGGAAAAGGCGAGAAATTGCGGGTGATCAAGAACCTGAATCTCGCTATCGAGCCCCACGAATTCGTCTGTATCCTCGGACGCTCGGGCTGCGGAAAATCAACGCTCCTGAACGCCATCGCAGGACTCGATCAGGACTACACGGGCGTGATCGAAATCGACGGCGTGCCAGTGACGGGCGGACGACCGCCGGTCCGCATTGCCTATCTCTTCCAAGAGCCTCGTCTCTTGCCGTGGCTCACGGCCGAGCAGAACGTCGATTTCGTCCTGCGTTCGTGCAAGGTCCCCCATTCGCGGTGGCAGGAGCGCAAAGATCACTATCTGGCGATGACCGGACTCGATCGGTTTCGCACTTATTTCCCGCACCAGCTCTCGGGCGGCATGGCGCAGCGTTTGGCGCTGGTGCGCGGCTTGTGCGTCGAGCCCGACATTCTGCTGATGGATGAGCCGTTTAGCGGTCTCGACGAACTGACGGCGCGACGGTTGCGCGTCGATCTTCTGAATATCTGGCGCGAGACACAGAAGACGGTGATCTTCGTGACACACAACGCGTTCGAGGCCACGTTCCTCGCTGACCGAATCCTAGTCATGGTTCAAGGGGAGTTCCGCGCGGAGGTTCCTGTGCGCATCGAGAGGCCGCGCGACTACGACGACCCCCAAATTTTTGACGTCAACCGCAACGTCGTCCGGCTCTTCCTGCAGCTTGCCGATAGTGGCGATGCGCTTGAGTCCGATGCGCCCGTACGTGCCGTGCCTGACAAGCGTGCGCGCGTGGCCCCACGCGCGGACGCAGCATAATCGGCAGGGGCAGTAACTTGGCCAGGAGGAGGACCGTCATGTTCAACGTCAAGACACTCGCCGCCGGCGCGATTTTTGCCGCCGCGATTTCCGGACAGGCCCATTCGCAGGAGCTCGTCAAACTGCGACTCGGCGATCCAGCACAATCGCTGAACGCCATCGCATCGCAG
>Ga0268299_1001865_pt1 | contig 30696 bp, 28 predicted proteins | sample NOBtaG_FD_193484 | JGI IMG/M metagenome (GOLD analysis project Ga0268299, IMG submission 193484) | Activated sludge microbial communities from bioreactor in Nijmegen, Gelderland, Netherland - NOB reactor | ecosystem: Engineered > Bioreactor > Aerobic > Activated sludge | place: Netherlands...
TTCGGGTTAGGAGGTTTCGGGTTTGTGTAATCAACCTGAAACCTCCTAACCCGAAACCCCCAAACCCGAAACCCCCAAACCCAATAAATCAAGCAAAGCCGGGTCAAACGGGTCGGCAGCGGGCGGGAACACGGCAAGGAGTCGGCCTTGCTCGTCGAGCAGGTATTTTTGAAAATTCCAGGAGACGCGGCTGTCCGAGTGGCCGTTTTCGGCGGCGCTGGTCAGCCAACGGTACACGGGATGCGGATCTGGCCCTTTTATCTGCACTTTGGCGGCGAGCGGAAAGGTCACGCCGTACCGCCGGGTGCAAAACTGGCGGATCGCCTCGGTGCCGCCGGGTTCCTGTGCGCCGAAATCATTGCACGGAAAACCGACCACGACCAAGCGGTCGCCAAAATGTGTGTACAACTCCTGAAGTTGTTGATATTGCGGTGTGTAGCCACATTCGGAGGCTACGTTCACGACCAATATCTTCTTACCTGCAAAACTCGCGAAATCCAAAGTTTCCCCCTCAAGTCCCTGCACGCTGAACCGATGAATGGAGTCCATTGCTCAATTTTGGGAGCGAAGGTAAAACGAAAGTTTGGTTGATTTTCAATTCGGGATTTTTCACCGCATAGACGCTGAGACGCAGAGTTTATCAAAAATTACTCGGTGTCTTCGCGGCTCTGAGCCCGTCCGAACCGGAAACCTGACTTTTGGAAAAATCTGTCGGCAAATTATCCGACCCGAAATGCGATCTTGCGAGCAAACCTGTTTGCAATGACGAAAACCCGCTGTTTTGCTGTGTTACTTGCCCTGCTGCCCGCATTTGCCGGCGCTCAGACCCCGCAAACCGACTCCCTCTGGATCGAAGCCGGAAACCTGCGCATCTGCCTGCGGGCCGACGGAAGCCTGCACTCCGGTGCGTTGGGTGGGGCGGTACAGTACCGCCATTACCCACTCCAAGGCGAGCCGGTGTGGGTGAAAGTAGTGCAAGATGCGGCCTTTGGTTCGGCGGTACAGACCCGGGAGGCAGCCTTGCATTGACTGTACAGACGTTCGAGCCGCGCGTTACGGATTTCCGGGCGGGCTTCGCCGGGGTTCCGGGTTCGGGCAAAATCTGGAGCGTGACTTACGTACAGATCGAGCAACATGTGGCGGACTACTCCGACAACGGCTACATTGACCACCCGATCGAAGCCGTTTTTGCCTGGCCGGGTCTTGGGAACCCGTTTTTTGAACAGTACAACGGGTTTACGTTGCCCATAGGCTTTCTGACCACAGGTAACTTCATGGATGTGAACAGCAACAACATTTACGAGCCCCACAAAGGAGAATACCCGCATTATCTGAGGGGCCTAAGCGGGCGTGGGCCCTACTTCCCGGAGCAGATATATTGCTTTGCATTTTATTCCGAGGGTTCCGATCTTTTCCAGGGAGTTGCGCACTATCCGGTACAAGGGATTGGCTACCTGTATTCCTTTGACTGTCCGGCTACGCTGGTGTACGACAACTCCTTTTATGTCTCCCTAGCTTGGCAAAATATCGGTCTGGAACGCATGGATAACAGCGTCATCGGTTTATACCTCAACCCCGACATCGGTCAGCCCAACAACGACTACCACGGCAGCTACTATAATTCCTACTTTGCCTACAACGCTACCGGGGTGGACGGCAGCCCGTTTGGCAACCGTTCGCCGGCCCTGATGGTCAGAACCATTTACAACCCCTTGGACAAAAATGGCAATGAAGTGCCGACACGCGTGATGCCTGTCGGCCTTCCCGGTGCTATCCCTCAAGCCACTGCTTTCCCGATTCTTCCCGGTGAATACTACAATTACCTGACCTGCGCATGGCGCGATGGCCTACCATTAACCAACAAGGGTAACGGCTACAATACATGGGGAACCGATGAAACGACAATGGTGTACTACGGAAACCCCTACGATCCAGCCAACTGGACTGAAGTCAATCAGATGAATGCTGGTGGCGACCGCAGGGCGTTGATGTCCTGGGATTTCAAGAGTGTTGAGCCTGGGATATATAACCAGATGAGTTACATGCTGGCTGTACACCCAGATTATGACGGATTGCCGCCCCACGAACGATTTGAAAATATGTTCGAGATGCAACGGGAAGTCATAGCTTCTTTTGATGGATATATTGACCCACAACCATACACCGACCCGCGGTGTCGGTCTTTTCCCCGATTTTCCTTTCCTCACCTCCTCCTTCGCCCGTATCCGAACCCTACTTCCGAGGTGCTGAACATCCAGATCGAGGGCGGAACGCCGGAGTTTGTCCGCCTGTATGATGCCCTCGGGTGGATGGTTTTGGAGCAAAAAAACCCGTGCGACTTGTATTGCAAGTGGAAAAACCCAGTGCAACTGCCAGTCGCCCACCTTCCCACAGGCCTGTACTCCCTCGAAGTCGCCGTCTTCGATAGTGGGCAAAAGGCCATCCGAAAAGTGGTGATAGCGCCTTGATCGCCCACGCACTGTTTGTCATCCCGAAGGGATCCGTCCACTCTATCGGAAAAAAACTCTGTGTCCTCTCTAACTCTGTGAGCCTCTATGACACTTTTTTATGTCACGACGGGCAGATAACGATCACAACCTATTTCGCACACGCTTTTCAGGAAACATCAAAAAACATTTCAACGTAAAAATACGTTACAAAACTAAAAAAATAGTTGCACAGCCAAAAAATGCGTTTACCTTTGTGCCGTTCCAACACGCAAACCTGAATCGTTATGCAAAAACTGACCAAAGCGGAGGAAGATGTCATGCAACTCATCTGGGAACTGGGCCGAGGCACCGTGAGCGACCTACTGGAGCGCATGGAAGAACCGCGCCCGCCGCACAGCACCGTGTCCAGCGTGGTGCGCATCCTGGAGAAAAAAGGCTATGTGGACCACAAAGCCTACGGCAAAACCCACGAGTATTTCCCGATCATAGCCAAGGAAGACTACGGCCGCCGCTCGCTCACCGATGTGCTGCGCAACTACTTTGACGGCTCGGTCTCGCGCCTGGTCTCGCACCTCGTGGAGGACAAAAAACTGAATGCCGCCGACGTTCAGGATATTTTGAAAAAGTTGGACGAAAAATCATGACCATGCTCCCGTACCTGCTGAACGTCACGATCTGCTGGGGCTTGTTTGCCCTGCTCTACGCCCTGCTGCTCCGGCGCGAAACCTTCTTCCGCGCCAACCGCCTGTATCTGCTGCTGTCGGTAGCGCTGGGCCTGTTGCTCCCGGTGGCCGCGCACCGGCTCGGGGAACTGCTTCTACTGCCCGAGGGCCTGGCGCTGGAACTGCCCGTCCTGACCCTCGGGCTCCCGCAAGCGGAGGATGCGCCCGGCTGGGGGCAGGCCCTGCCCTGGCTGTGGTGGGTGTACGGCATCGGGGCGGCCCTTGCTGCGACGCGTATGCTTTGGGGGTTGGCGGTGCTGTACCGAATGGCCGCCTCGGGTCGGCGCGAGCGCCTGCCCGACGGCGCCTGTCTCGTGCGGACACCGCGTGCCACGATGCCTTTCTCGTTTTTTCACTGGATTTTCGTGCCGGGCCACTTGGCCGACGAGGCTGATTTTGACAAAATGCTGGCCCACGAACGGGCGCACGTGCGGGGCCTGCACAGCGCCGACGTACTGCTGCTGGAGTTGCTGTGCGCGGCGTTCTGGTTCCACCCGCTGGCGCACTGGTACCGCCGTTCGCTGCGCACCCTGCACGAGTTTTTGGCCGATGCCGAAGCCTCCCGCCGGACGGATCGCCGCGAGTACGGCTTGCTGCTGCTCCGGCAGGCGCAACCCATGCAGGCGCTGGTTTTTGCCAACCATTTTTTTCAGGCGCCGCTCAAACAGCGCCTGCTCATGCTCACCCGGGGAGCATCGCCGGCCATGCGCGGCTGGAAGTACAGCATGGCCCTGCCTGTGCTGGTACTGCTGGTTTTTTATTTCCAAAAAAATACGGTGTCGCAAGCAGCATCCGCCCCGGAAAAACAGCCGGTGTACGCCCCGAACCAGTTGGACAAGCAGCCGGCATATCCCGGCGGCATCCCGGCGCTGGCAGCGTATTTGTCCCAAAATATTCGCTACCCCGAAGCGGCCCGTCGGCAAAAAATCGAAGGGACAGTGCTGGTCATGTTCGTGCTCGATGAAACGGGCGCTGTGACGCAAACGGAAGTATCCCCGTCGGCGGCAGCCAAGGCGCAGCAACCGGAGTTCGGCGCACTGGTTGCCGAAGCCGTACGCGTCGTGCAGCAAATGCCGCGCTGGGCGCCCGCCGAAACCAAGGGCCGTGCGGTGCGCTGCCAATTGAGTTTGCCCATCCGGTTCAAACTGGAATAGGCGGAGGCAAATCCCGAGTGATTGGACACGGATTAAACGGATGCAAGCAACACGGATTTTCACGGATTTATATAAGAGATCCGTGCAAATCCGTGCCTAATCTGTGTGATCCGTGTCCAATCACGCGGGATTTGACTCCGCCCCGAAATCAACATTTTTTCACCACCAAACAAAGTTCAGTTATGCAAACAAAACAAAGTTTCCGCACCACTTCCTGGCTGCTCGGCGCAGCCTTGGCCCTGCTTCTCGTGTCGCCGTTGGCGGCGCAAAAAGACGCGGCCAAATTCGACAAGCAACCGGAGTACCCAGGCGGCACGGCAGCCCTGATTGATTTCATGGTCAAAAACATCACATACCCCGAGGCGGCCAAAAAGGAACAGGCCGAGGGCATGGTGGTGGTCAAGTTTGTCGTGAATGAAGATGGCTCGCTGTCCAAGTTCAAAACCGTGTCCGAGCAAAGCCGCAACCCTCGGGAAGACTTCGTTCGGGAGGCCGTCCGCGTGGTGAAGGCCATGCCGAAATGGACGCCTGCCGAAGCCGGCGGCAAAGCGGTGGCGGCAGAGATGACCCTGCCGATCAAGTTTGCGCTGGATGGGAAGAAGCCGTAGCGCAGTTTTGAGTTTTGGGTTTTGAGGTTTGAGTGATGCCACAGAGGCGCACGGGGTATTGGAGGACACAGAGTTTTTAAAATCTCGGTGATCTCAAAACCTCCCGTGCGCCTCTGTGGCATTCTACGCTGCGTTCGACGCTTCGCCCAACATCTTTGCGTAGTCCGGCAGGTGCAGGTAACCTTCCTCCCGGACTTCAGCCCGCAGGCCGTGTCGTACGGCGATCTCGGACACCTCGGTGGCTCCGAGGCTGCCAACTGCGGCCAGCGCATTTGTCAGGTCGAGCAGGAAAGCCAGGTTGTCCTGCAGCAGCTGTTGGGTACGGGCGATCAGTTCCTTGACCATTTGCTCGATAGCCACATCGGTCACCTTGCGGTCCATGCTGTATTCCTCGTCGGGAAGCAGGTAGTTGGCCTGGAACTGCCCGTCGAAGCCATAGCCCCGGATGTAGTCCATGACCAAGCGGGTCGCCTGTTCGCGATCATGCGCGCGACCGATAGTGGCATGGTCGGCGCCGAACACCGCTTCTTCGGCTAAGCCGCCCGCGAGGTACACCATCGCCTTTTTGATCATGCTCTCCTTGGTGGCGTAAATTTCGTGCGGAAACGTAAAGCCCTCGGCGTAACTGTTGGCCAATTTGGACTTGAGTTGCAAGGGCGCCAAACCGAACAGCGCGATGTACGCCACTGCGTGCCCTGATTCGTGTACGCTGACGTTGAGCACGGCGTCGGGCTTGGAACTTTCGCGGATCTTGTCCATACGCCCCACGAAGGGCAATCGCGTTTCCCGGCGCCCGTCGAATACCGCCATGACTTCCTCGCGCTGATCGTCGTAGTCCAGCGTGATCGTTGTCATGTCCTCCAGCAAGGCTTCGAACAGAAACTTGGACAGGTTGGTCTCCAGAATGTCCACGATGCTGGAAAACACAGGCCGAACACCTTGTACCGGGAACACGCCGTTTCGGTAGATGAGCCGGTGCATGTTGGGGCGCACGTCGAGGTGGACGCCGAAACTCTCCCGGGTTTTTACCACGATTTTGTTGATCTCCAGGGCAATGAGGCGCTTGAAGTCGGCCCGGCGCAACGAAGCATAGATCAGGTGGATGTTGCCGAAACGCGCCACCTGCTCGGGTCGGAAGCGTTTCGTGAGCGCGTTTTTTATGTCCACCTGCGTGATCTTTTGCGTGAACGCGTGGAAAATGTCGGCGTCAATGTCGCTTTCTGCGGTTTGGGTAGCCATGCGGAAGGCCTCGTCGAGGTTGCCGGAAATGATGATGAGCAATTTGGAGTAGTCCACCGGCTCGTACATCGTTTTGCGGCCTTTTGCCTCGGCGACCAATTCGAGCACCTGGTAGTGGCTCATCTCGGCGATGTCCGCCACGTCCTTGTCCAGGCCAAGCAGTTTTTTCAGGCTTCGAGCCTCCCAAAGCCCGATCTCGTTTTCGTAATAGTCCTCCTTGTCGGCATCCTTGTCGGCTTCTTTTTCTGTCGCCTTGCGCTTTTTTTTGCGCTGGGTGTACACGAACTGGTTGAAATAATCCTCCACGTCGTCCTTGTCGCGCTTGGGCAAACGGCCGTCGGACAGCAGTTGCCAAAAATCGGTGAACTGGGTCTTGGACACCGGCGTGCCGTCGGGCTCCACGGTGTTGAACCGCTGGATCTCGTCGAACAGGATCACGGCGGGGCGGCCGTCGTCGAAACCCTCCTGGGACAGCACGGCGGACACGCTCCGGACGTACGAGGTCTCGTCGTTGTTGCCCAGTTCCATTTCCGTGAACCGATCCTGAAACTCGAGGTATTTCATCAGTCGGCGGACGAGGTCGGTTTTGCCCACGCCGGTCATGCCCCACAGGCAGACGATGATGGGGCGCGAGAGGATTTCGGGCATCAGGTACCATATCTGGATGTAGTCCAGCAGGTTGTCTATGACTCCGTCAATGCCGACAAAGTCCCGCTTGAGTTGGGCCTTGACGCGCTCCAAAGCCGCTTTCCGCTCGCGGATGCGCTGTTTGTCAACGGAATACGTAGTTGGAATGGTGGTTTCCATATTTTTTTTGTCAAAAGGTATTTCGGTAGTGTCGGGCGCTCAAACTACCTTGGCTCCCGAATAATTCCAAGGTTTCCATTTTTGTAGCGCATGGCCGACAGGAAACGAGTTTTCCGCAAAATCAGTTTGCGCCGCCGCTAACTTCGTGATGTTTTTTCAACTTGTCAAACCCGTTACATGAAAAACAAATTACTCATACTCCTGACGCTGCTGCCGGTACTCGCCAATTCCCAAACACCCACTCAAAAAGCGATCGAACTCTCGCCGGGCTACGATGCCGGGCAGGTACTGCTGCCGATGACCGGCGGCGGCTACGCCATCTTTGGGCGTGAATCATCCGGCCCCGGCGCTAAAACCGACGTGTTTTATCTGCGTGTCGATGCCCAAGGCAACCAACTCGCGTACAAAAAACACGGCGAAGCCAACTCGTCCGAGTCGCTCGGCAAAGGTGTCGTAGCCCTGCAAAGCGGGTGGCTCTTGGCCGGCTCCAAAACGGTCATCAGCGCTACCGGCTGGCTGCTGCGCATCAATACGGCCGGCGATGCGCTTTGGGCCAAGGAGGTGCCGGGCACGGTGCGGATCAACCAGATCGTACCGATGTCCGACGGCAGTTTTTTGGCCACCGGCCAATCGTCCAACGGACGCATGTTCCTGATGCAACTGGCGGAGGACGGCTCCATCGCCTGGCAACAAAATTACACCTCCGGAGAAGGGCGCGACCTGTACGTCACGTCCGGCGGAGGCGCCTGTATCGTGATGGGCAGCAACCGGCTCTGGAAAGTACACCTGGGCTCCCGGCAAATCCAATGGGAACAGGCGGTGACGCCGCCGCCGTTCGGCCCTACCGGCAGCACGGATTTTTTCTCCCTGACCGGCATCGTTACCCTGGGCAAAGGGCAGTTCGCCGTCATTGGCTCGGCGTATTCCGATTTGCTCACGGCACTCCACTCCGGCCATTATGCCGCCGTTTGGAACGAGTCGGGCACGCCCGTGTGGCAAAAGTTCGTGCACGACCGCACCAGCCCCGACTTCGACCAAAACGAGGGTTTTTCGATTTTCTACATGCCCAATTCCCGAAACCTCCTGTTTGCAGGCTCTGATGCGGGCAAGATTGCCGTCACACGCATGGACTTGAAGGGCAAGGTGGTGGATGATGTCGAAATCGCAGCGCCGGGCGCCATTTTCGGCCTGACCCTCATCAAGGATGCCGGGTTTTATGTGATGACCGGCGCGGTGTTGACCAACAGCATCAACACGTATTTTTACCGGTCGGCCAGCAACAGCCTCGCCAAAACCGCCGCCCCCTCGACCGGTATGGCGCCGCAAACCGAACATTTCAACCTCTTCCACAACCCCCAATCCACAAGGCTGGCTGTGGAAACAACCATCGAAACGGAGCGGGAGGGCCTTTTCCAACTCTTGGACCAACAAGGACGCTTGATCTGGGAGAAAAAGGCCCCGCTGGCAGCGGGAAACAACCGATTGGAGTTTGACACGGGCACGCTTCCGGCAGGGCTGTACTGGCTGCGCGACGTGCACAGCGGAGCGCCTGCGAAAGCGTTTGTGGTACAGTAATGTGCCCCGGAACGTCGGCGAGGTTTTGAACCTCGCCGACGTTAATAATCACCATTCAAACTCCACCACCTGCTCTAAATCAGGATGCAGGCTAAGCGCCACAGGGCAGGTGTGGGCAATTTGCTCCAGCAGTTTTTTGTCGGCCTCCGAATAGTTGTTTTTGGGCATCATCAGCCGCACTTCGATGCGCCCGATGCGGCGCGGGTCGGCGGACATAACCTTGACCACATCGGCCCGGGCGCCCTCGATGCTGATTCCCCTGTCGCGAATACGAATGGCCATTGTGGTGAGCATGCAGGCTGCCAAAGAGGTGGCGCACAGGTCGGTGGGCGAAAATGCCTCGCCCTTGCCCTGATTGTCGGGCGGCGCGTCAGTGGTGATCCGGATGCCGGAAAACAAGTGGGTGAGCTCACAGTTGAGCGCGCCGGAATAATACACGTGTGCAGTCATGGCTGATTCGATTGATTCGATTGATTCGATTGGTTCGATTGATTCGATTAAATATCACTTCGAGCAAAGATATGGCTTGCCTGCTCCAAGCCGCTGCATTCCTGTTACTTGCATTTACGTTTGCGTGTAAATTTTCTGGAACAATTCTGTACAGTGGATACGTCTGAAGAAAAAAACAGGATTAAAATTGAACCAATCAGCCCAATCGGACTTAATCGAATCAATCGAATCAATCGAATCAATCGAATCAATGCCACACACCATACTTCTCGCCGGCGGCACCGGGTTCATCGGCTCCCGGCTCGCTGATCTATTTCGTTCCAAAGGCCACACGGTGCGCCTGCTCACCCGCACGCCGCAAGGCCCCGACCAATATGCCTGGGACCCCATGGCCGGGCGTATTGACGATACTGCTGTCGTCGGCGCTGACATCGTGATCAACCTGGCCGGTGCGGGCATCGCGGAAAAACGCTGGACGCCCTCCCGAAAAAAACTGATCGTAGAGAGCAGGGTACGAAGCGCTCAAGTGCTGCGCGAGGCATTCCAGCGCAGCGGCCAACTGCCCGAAGCGTACTTGTCGGCATCCGCCATCGGCTATTACGGCAATTCCGGTGAGACCTGGGTGAACGAAAACAGCGCGCCCGCCGACAGCAGTTTTCTCGTAGAGTCCTGCGCCGCTTGGGAGCAGGCCGCCGAAAGCATCGGTGCGCTGGGCGTCCGCACGGTGGTTCTTCGCATCGGCATCGCGCTGGGAAAATCCGGCGGCGCCTTGCGAGAAATTGCAAAGCCCTTGCACTTCGGGATCGGCGCGTACTTTGGCGACGGTTCGGGCTGGTATTCGTGGATTCACCGCGACGACGTGTGCCGGGCCTTCCTGTGGGCCGCTGAAAATCCGCAGGTCGAGGGCATTTACAACGCCGTGGCCCCCCACCCAGCCCGAAACAAGGAGTTGGTGAAAGCCACTGCAAAAGCCATGCGGCAGCCCGCGCTGTTCGTGCCTGCACCGGAGTTTGCGCTCCGGCTGGGGCTGGGCGAAATGGCCGACGCCGTCCTGTTCAGCAACCGCGTGTCGGCAGAAAAAATCATTCAGGCCGGGTTCCGGTTTCAATACCCGGAACTGGAGGGGGCGGTGGAGGATATATTTAAAAAGTGAAATCACTTATTTCCCAAACATCACCTCCTTCAGCCCGAACATTTCCTCTCCCACATCGGTGTGTACCACCAACCGCCCATCGTCCGCCACGCCCCGGATCACACCGGGAAACGAACTACCGTTGGGTCGGGCAAATGTGCGTTTTTCCCCCAACCCGTACAAGTTCTGGCGGTATTCGGATCGCAACGCAGCCGTGTTGCCGCCTTTCAACTGAAGGTAGCGCCGTTCGATGCACGAAAACAGCGTCTCGGCCAAAGAATCCAAGTCAATCGTTTCGCCAGTTGCCAGAGACAAGGATGTGGCATTCGGCACCTCGGGCGAAAACTCCCGCTGGTTCACGTTCAGGCCGATGCCCACAATGGATGACTGCAAAAAATGCCCGCTCAGGGCATTTTGGATCAGGATACCGGCAGTCTTGCGGTCGCCGAGGTAAATGTCGTTGGGCCATTTGACGGTGGCTGTTGGCTGTTGGCCGTTGGCTGTTGGCTGTTGGATAACGGCATCCAGTACGGCCAACGCCACCGCTTCGCTCAGCCGAAACTGGTCGGTTGCCGCCAACCAGGTCGGGTAAAGGATAATGCTCAAAAGCAGGTTTTGGCCGGGTGTACTCAGCCAGCGGCTGCCATATTGGCCGCGTCCGGCTGACTGGCTGGCAGCCCGAACGACTGTTCCCTCGGGTGGCTTGCTTTTTGCGAGCAATTCCCGGGCGTAGTCGTTCGTGGACGGGAGCTCGTCGAAACGGTGGTAAACTTTTCCAATGAAAAGTGTGTTTGCCATGCGCTTGGGCGGCGATTTGACGCCAACGCGACGTCGGGGCTTGGCCGTCATGCGCAAAGTTCCATACTTTTATGCCGGGTTCCGGTAATGGGTTCCCCGAAATGTAAAACTTAAACACACCAGCATTTGGATTTCACGACAGTACAGCGCCCCACCACAGCCCGCGATTCTCGCACGGAGCGGCTCAATCATTCTATCATCGAAGGCATTCGCGACAAAAAAGGCAAAAGGATCGTACTTCTGGACCTGCGCCGGTTGGGCGATGCCCCTGCGGATTTTTTCATTATTTGCGAAGGGGACTCCAACACGCACATCAAGGCGATTTCCGACAGCATCTACAAAAAAGTCAAGGAAGAGACGCTGACCATGCCCTCCCATGTCGAAGGCTCCCAGAATGCCAAGTGGGTACTCATGGATTATTTCAATACCATCGTGCACGTCTTTTACCCCGAAACCCGCGAATTCTACGACATCGAGCAACTCTGGAGCGATGCCGACTTCACCGAATTCGCCGAACTTTAACAACCAAAGGCAAATAGCCAACAGCAATTATGAGCAACGACAAGCGTAAGCGCGACGACGAAAACGATCAGCGCCCCCAACGCGACGAAAATACGAACAACGGCGACAACATGCCCCGGTTCAGTTTCACCTGGATCTACATCCTCATCGGCCTGGCTCTGTTGGGGCTGCAACTGTCCCGCATGTTCGTGGCCCCTCCCACCAAATCCTGGGAAGACTTCGAGGCAATGGTGCGTGCCGGCGACATCGAAAAAATGGAGGTGGTCAACAAAGAAACCGCCCGGGCATACATCAAAAAGGACAGCCTGTGCCAGTACTTTGAGATGTTCCGCATCGAAGACAAAAACAAGGACTGCAAACCCGACAAGCCCGGCTGGAACTTCAACGCCGAGCAGATGTACATTTCCTTCAACATCGGTTCCATGGACGTGCTGAAGGACAACCTTCTGGCCCTGAACCAAAGCCTACAAAAGGAAAAAAAGAGCAAGATCGTCCCGGTCTATGTGGACGAAACCAACTGGACAGGCACGCTGATGACTTACCTCCTGCCCTTGCTCCTGCTCATGGCCATCTGGATTTTCGTCCTCCGCCGTATGGGCGGCGGCGCGGGCGGCCCCGGCTCGCAGATATTCAACATCGGAAAATCCAAGGCTACCCTGTTCGACAACAACTCCAAGGTGAACATCACCTTCACCGATGTGGCCGGACTCGACGAAGCCAAGGAAGAGGTCATGGAAATCGTGGATTTCCTGAAAAATCCGAAAAAATACACCACGCTCGGCGGCAAAATCCCCAAAGGCGTGTTGCTTGTCGGCCCTCCCGGCACCGGCAAAACATTGCTGGCCAAAGCCGTGGCCGGTGAAGCGGGCGTGCCGTTTTTCTCCATTTCCGGCTCCGATTTTGTGGAAATGTTCGTCGGCGTGGGCGCTTCCCGCGTGCGCGACCTGTTCCGCCAGGCCCGCGAAAAGGCGCCCTGCATTATTTTTATTGACGAAATTGACGCCATCGGGCGCGCCCGCGGACGCGGCGCCATCCAGGGCGGCAACGACGAGCGCGAAAACACGCTCAACCAGTTGCTCGTGGAAATGGACGGCTTCCCCACCGACAAGGGCGTCATCCTCATGGCCGCCACCAACCGTCCCGATATCCTCGACAACGCGCTCATGCGCCCCGGTCGTTTCGACCGCCAGATCGGCATCGGTCGCCCTGACCTGAAGGGCCGCGCTCAAATTTTCGAGGTACACCTGAAAAACATCAAGGTTTCGCCGGAGGTGACGCCCATTGCCTTAGCGGAAATGACCCCCGGGTTCGTCGGTGCCGACATCGCCAACGTGTGCAACGAGGCCGCCCTCATCGCCGCCCGCCGCGACAAAAAAGCCGTGGACCTGGACGATTTCAACTATGCCCTGGACAAGGTGATCGGCGGCCTGGAGAAGAAGAACAAGATCATCAGCCCGGAGGAAAAACAGATCATCGCCTACCACGAGGCCGGGCACGCCATCTGCGGCTGGTTCCTCGAACACGCCCACCCCTTAGTCAAGGTCACCATCGTGCCGCGCGGCCTCGCCGCCCTCGGCTACGCCCAGTACCTGCCCAAGGAACAGTACATCACCCGCAAGGAAAAACTGCTCGACGACATCTGCATGACCCTAGGGGGCCGCGCCGCCGAATCGGTGGTGTTCGACAAAATCAGCACCGGCGCCCAAAGCGACCTCGACCACATCACACGCCTGTCGTACGACATGATCATCAACTACGGCATGAACGAAAAAGTCGGGAACGTGTCGTTTTACACCATGCTGACCGAATCGTACGCCCGCCCGTTCTCCGAACAAACGGCTTACCTGATTGACCAAGAGGTGAAGATCATGATAGACCAGCAGTATGATCGCGCCAAAAACCTGCTGCGCGAAAAACGCCGCGAACTGGATGCGCTTGCCAAAAACCTGCTGGAAAAGGAAGTGCTGCATCGCGCCGATTTGGAGCGCCTCATCGGCAAACGCCCCTTCGCCGACCCGACCCCCGGCGAAAGCGCCACGGTGGCCGAGGTGGAACCTACGGTGCGGGATGATGACGAGTGAGAAATTGAATTCTTCGTTACGCCTCACTCTGGAACAATACGTCAATTTCCAGTTCAAAACCTGAGAGCAAAGCCGAACCAGCCTTATCGCCTGCTTCGTACACGCCGTGCGTGACGAACGCATTCTCGCGCATGATGTAAATCTCCACCGAGCGGTTGTTGGGGTCCACGATCCAGTATTCCTTCAGGGCAAACCGTTCGTACACATCTTTTTTGATCCCCCGGTCGTAGCGCACGGAGCCGGGAGAGAGAATTTCGCCACCTATAGGCCGTGCAAATCTATGTTTTTCTGCCCAAGTTTGCCCTGAAAATCTTGCATGGCGCAGCCGCACCCGGCTTTGTCGCGTTTCCATCTCCGCGCCCTACCTTTGCGGCCATATCCGATGAAAAAACAAATCCTCGCCCTCGTCGTGCTCGCCCTTTCGGCCTGCGCTCGCCCGGTCACCCCCGAAGGCGGCCCCAAGGACACCACGCCGCCCCAACTGGTATTGGAAAAGAGTACGCCCAACAAGACCACCCGGTTCGCCGGTCGCTCGTTCCAACTGACCTTTGACGAATGGGTGACCCTGCAGGAGGTGGGCACGCAGGTATTGGTGTCGCCGCCATTGGCCAAAAAACCGGAGGTAACGTTGAAGGGACGCACGGTGACGTTTCAACTCGACAAGGACGAGGTGCTGCGCCCCAACACCACCTACACCATCAACTTCGGCACCGCCGTCAAAGACCTGCACGAAGCCAACCCGGCCAAAGACCTGCGCTTCGTGTTTTCCACCGGCGATTTCATTGACAGCCTGACCGTGTCGGGCAATGTCGTGGACGCGTTCACCAACGAACCGGTGGAAAACATCGCAGTACTTTTGTACGACCGGATGGACGACAGCATCGTGCGGCAGGAACGCCCGTACTACCTTGCCCGCACCGACAAGAGCGGCCAGTTCAATATCCCGAACGTGCGTGCCGGCACGTTCAAGGGCGCCGCCATCGAAGATGCCGACCAAAACCTCAAGTGGAGCGGCGAAGAACGCATCGGGTTTCCCGATAGCGCGATCGCAGTATCCGACAGTTCGCGGGCCGCCCTGGCATTTCGCTTGTTCACGCCTGTGCCACGGATGCGCCTTTTGGCCCCGAACGCTAGCCAGTACGGCTTGATCCGCCTAGGGTTTTCCAGACCGCCCGACACCGTGGCGCTTCGCCCTGAACTCCCGGGCATACGCTGGCTGCGCGAACAGGAGCAAGACACCCTTCTGGTCTGGTACGACCACCCCGACTCCACCGGATGGAACCTCTTCGTTGGTTCGGATACGGTGCCGGTACGGGCATTGTCCCGCTCGGCATTTTTGAAACAAAACCGCCTGCACTTCGGCGACGAACGCCTGCCCCGGCCAGGCGACACCAAGGGCCGGGGGCGCTTGTCGGGCGCTCCTGCCGCGCCGGTGGCGGGCATGCCACCGCCTCGCACGGTCAATGTCCAACCCGGCAAACCCGTTCGCGTCCCCTTCAGCAGCCCCTTGACAAACGTGGACACGGCATTTTGCCTGTTCTTGGCCGACTCGGTAGAATCCAAAATGTTCGCACTCGTGGCCGACACGTCCAGCCCGCGTGTGCTTCTCCTGGAGCATGCGTGGACGAGCGGCCAACGGTGCACGCTGACCCTGTTGCCAGGCGCGCTCACCGATTTTTGGGGCACGACCAACGCCGACACCCTGCGCCGCGTTTTTGTCGTCCCTTCCGACAAACAACTCGGCAGCCTCAGCCTATCCCTCGAAAACCTGAAACCCGGAGCGGACTATGTCCTGCGCCTCATGAATGGAAACACCCTCGAGGAGGAGCGTTTTTTCAGCACCGATGCCCCCACAGACAAGTTCGTTTTTGCCGGCCTTGCCCCGGTAGCCTACACCGTGCAGCTCATCGAGGATGCCAATGGCAACCGGCGTTGGGACCCTGGCGACTACTTTGCCCATCGTCAACCGGAACGGGTATTGTTGAAAAAATTGGAGCAACTGCGTGCCAACTGGGAAGTGGAAGTGGCCATAAATGTTGTTTTCGGCGCCGGTAGTTCAGAGAAGGACTTGAAAAAAAGAAACTAAACCCATGTCTATACACCTGACGGCCGACGGCCAAAAACACCTGATCGTCATCGGCGGCGCCACGGCTACGGGAAAAACGGCTGTTGCCGTCCGGCTGGCACAAGCCCTTGGCACGGAGGTGTTGTCGGCCGACAGCAGGCAGTTTTACCGCGAAATGACCATCGGCACCGCCAAACCTGCGCCGGAAGAACTGCGCGGGGTTCGGCACCATTTTCTCGATTTCCGCAGCATCGCCGAGCCGTACAGCGTTGGCGACTACGAGCGCGACGCCCTGCGGGTGCTGGAAACAATTTTCAGAGAAAAGAACGTGGCCATCCTGGTCGGCGGCTCGGGGCTGTACCTGCGCGCGGTGTATGCCGGTCTGGACGAGTTCCCGCCCATTTCGCCGGAAACGAAGGCTCGCGTACACAAGGGAGAACAAATGGGTGGCTTGGCCTGGCTGCAAACGCAGGTAGCCGAACGCGACCCGGCCCATTTTGCCCGAGTGGACCACCAAAACCCCGCCCGGCTGCGTCGGGCACTGGAAGTTTGCCTCGAAAGCGGCTTGCCCTATTCCGAGTTTTTGGCAAAGGTCAAGCCCCAACGAACCTTCAAAACACACCTGATTTTGCTCGAACTGCCGCGTCAGGAGCTGTACGCCCGCATCAACGAACGGGTGGACCGTATGGTCGCCGCCGGGCTGGAGGACGAAGCGCGTGCCTTGATACCTTACCGTCATTTACCCGCCCTTCGTACGGTCGGCTACGAAGAGTGGTTTGATTTTTTTGACGGAAGTTGCACCCGCGAAGAAACCATCGAAAAGATCAAACAGCACAGCCGGAACTACGCCAAACGGCAGGCTACCTGGTTTCGAAAACATGGGGACTGGGCGGTGTACAGCCCCGAAGAGGTTGGCTGGTTGATTGGTTGACTGGTTGATTGGAAACACACTACTTATCGTTAGCATTATGGGTCGTTTTTTTATCGGTTTAGCACTACTTTTTTGGGGTCTCGGCGCGTCGCCGTTGGCGGCTCAATCATCGGGCTGCGACTCCTCCTTTCGGCCCATCGTGTTCGTGCACGGATTTTTGGCCTCCGGCGATACCTGGTCTCGGTTTTTTCAGGATTTTCAGGCGGCAGGCTATTGCCCAGGGCGTTTGTTTGTGTACGATTGGAACACGCTGGACCGCTCCCTCGACCACAATGCGGCCCTTGATGCCGCAGTGGATTCGTTGCGCGCGCGTACGGGCGCCGAGCGGGTGGACCTGATCGGCCACTCGGCCGGCGGCGGACTCGGGTATCTCTACCTGACCGATTCGGCACGGGCAGCCAAGGTGGCGCGGTTTGTCCAAATCGGCAGCATGAGCCAGGGACAACCCGCCGGCCCAAACGGCGGCACACCGACGCTGAACCTGTGGTCGGACGGAGATCGCGTGATGAGCGGCAGGGACATGCCCGGCGCAACCAATAGCATGCTTCCCGGACTGGACCACTACCAAATCGCTACCGGCAAGATTTCATTTGAGGCCGTTTTCCGGTTTCTGAATGATGCCCCGCCAAGGTCAACGGCTCCGGTACCGGAAGGGCCTGTGCGCGTGGGAGGACGGGCTGTTTTTTTCGGAGAAAACAAACCCGTATCCGGCGCAATGGTGGAATTGTACTACCTCGATGCCCGCAGCGGAGCGCGTTCCGGCAAGGCCGCAGCCACAACCGAAACCGATGCCAAAGGCTACTGGGCCGTACCCGATGTGCGCCCGAATGTGCCGGTGGAACTGGTCGTACAAGCGCTGGACTCCTCGCGACCCGTGCACTACTTTCGGGAAGGATTTTCGCAACCGAACAGCCTCGTTTACCTGCGCGTGCTGCCCAAGCCGGGTACCATGGTGGGCATACTGCTGGCCACCCTGCCCAATGCACCGGAACAGTCGGTCGTCAATGTGTTTTCTGCCAGTCAAGCGGTGATTTTTGGCCGCGACAACCTCTCGGTGGACGGCATCCCGATCTCGACCGAGCAACACGCCGCTGCGGAGAAGACCGCCATCTCGTTTTTTCTGTACGACGGCAACAAAAACAAAAAAAGCGAACTAGCCCCGATCGGATTGTTCGGGCGTTTTCCTTTTTTGACCGGCGTGGATTTTTTTATTAACCCAAAAAAATCCAAACCAATAACCTTGCTGTTCAACGGACGCCGGCAAGTCATTCGAAAAATACCCTCCAGCGAGGGCATTCAGGTGGTCGTTTTTGATTGATCGGAATGGGTTAGACAGTTTCCTAAATGCGGATAGTCATTTAACACTAAAACATGCGCACCCTTTTGTTTCTGATGTTGGTGGCGCCGACCCTGTCGGCCCAAACCTTTTTTCCTGTGCCCGACCCGCTATTGGTGCAAGAGGTCGCGCCGGAACAGGCCACCGAGTGCTACATTTTTTTTGAAAATCCCGGCGGCGACTCGCTCCGGCTGCGCTGGAAAACCGTGGAGCAGTCCTACCCAAGCGGTTGGATCGTGGATTTGTGCGATTTCGGTCTTTGCTATGTCGGCATACCCGCAAGCGGACTGATGAATCCGGTCGTGGGGGCCGAACGACCATACCTCAAACTGATCGTGCAGCCAGGCACCACTCCGGGCGCCGGGTGGGTGGGCTTCCGCGTGTGGGAAGACGGCAACCCGACGAACCATGCCGACGTGTTTTTCAGCCTGCACACGCCTGGTGTGACATCTGCGCCGGAAATCGGCCAAGCCCGCTTGCGCGTGTTCCCCAACCCGACTTCGGGCGTTTTTTTTGTGGACAATACGGGAAACAGGCCGCTGCCCATGCAGTTGACGGATGTCGGGGGGCAGTTGATCTGGACGGACAACGTGGCTCCGGGCGAACGCCAAATGGTTGACCTGGCTGCATGGCCCGCTGGTTCATATTTTTTGAAAACAGCCGACGGCACAAGGGTGGTGCAGCGAGTGCGTTGACGGGTTACGCTTGATGGTGCGGTCTATACCGATGAAACTCATCGCTCATCGTTCATCACTCATCACTCATCGCTATACATCGTCCTTGCGAACAACGCGAGCACAAACTCGGGCCAGCGCTGCCAGCCCGGATAGCGCTGTGCCACATGGCGGTACAGTGGAATTGCCTGCGCCCGCAGGTCGGGCATGAAATCCACGATTTGCGCCAAAGTCCCGCGCTCCGCTTCGGTTTGGCGTTTGGCCCAGCGTTTGAAAAAATACGCCACAAGCGGCTGCACCACGAAAAACCAGGCCGCCAGTACCGCTGTCGTGCGCAATACCGCGTACAGGGCCTTTTGGACACCCGCCGCTTTGCCGCCGGCCAGCAAAAACGTGCCCGCGATGAACAGCAGCACGGCGCCGAATACGAGCCATTTTCGACCGGATCTTTTGAGAGCAGGCTGTTCCGAGGGGGCATTTTCCAATTCAATGTCGGCGTATTGCGCAGCCCGGCGTTCGAGTTGAGCCGGCAGCCTCGGTATCCAGAAACCGAGCATCAAGCCCCACAATCCGTACAGCCCGACGTACGCGTACACCACGGCCCAAGCCCACGACACCTCGCTTTGAAGCCCGAACACCTGGAGCACGTCGGCAAAAAAAATATCGGCGGCCTCGAACAGGGATTTTCCAAAAAACAGGTACAGCGTGAGCAGTTTTTGGACGGCAGACTCCGTGATGGCCAAAAAACCGAACAGCAGGGCCGCCGCCCCGAACGGGCGCAGGTAGCACAGCAACAAGGCTCCCGTCAGCCCCTGAAAACCCACCGCGAGGTAGGCCGTGGGCGGCGAATGCGGGCTGACCATTGCTTTCACTAAAATGACCAGTACGGTGGCTCGTAACACAACGGCGGCACTACGGCCGCTCGTGTGGGCCAGCAACCCGATGCACAGGACTGCGAAACCTCCGACAAACAGTCCCGTGAACGGAAGTTTCAAGGCGTGCATCACGCCGCCTAAGGCGCACTCGGAAAACGCCCACAGGGCAGTGATGCGAAACGTTGTGTCTTTCATGCGGGAGTAAGCGCGAAGGTAGGCGAACCTTCTGCAGCGCCATCCGTTTAGGTTGGCAAAAAAAACATCCATGAAATTGTTGCTTATCGGAATAGGCCCGGGGATTGGGATGTCCGTTGCCAAGCGTTTCGGGCGAGAAGGTTTTGAAGTTTTGATGGTTGCCCGAGATGCGGACAAACTGCGCCGCTTCGAGCAGGAACTGGCCGACGAGGGTATCCGTAGCAGGGGCTACGCCGTGGACATCGCCGACGAGGCCGCCTTCGCCGCTCAAATAACCAAAATCGCCGTCGAGCACCCCGATCTCGACATCTTGCACTACAACGCCAGCGCCTACAACCCGGCGCCGCCTTCGGTGGTTTCGCTGCCCGTATTTCACCAGGATTTTCAAATCAACATGGTCGGTGCGCTGATTGCCACGCAGGCATTTTTGCCGGGCATGAAAAAGCGCGGCCATGGCACTATTTTTCTTACCGGGGGAGGTTCCGCGCTCAAGGCTCCGCCCGAATTGGTTTCCCTTAGCATCGGCAAGGCAGGTATGCGCAACCTCGCCTTGTGCCTCGCCGAGGAATGCGCCCCGCTCGGCATCCGGGTGTCCACCGTCACGGTGTGCGGCATGGTGCAACCCGGCACCAAATACGATCCGGACATTATCGCCGGGGAATTCTGGCGGCTCTACCAACTGCCAAAGGCAAGGTGGGAACGGGAAGTAATGCTGTAAACCGTCTACCGTTAACCGTCAATTGTCCACCGCAACGCGATTTCGGCAGCCAGTCGCGCGTTGTGGCAAACCAGTTCGATATTGGCTGCCAGGCTCTGGCCACCGGTGATCCGTTCGATTCGTGCCAGCAAGAAAGGCGTGATGGCTTTGCCTTTGATGTGCTGTCGTTCGGCCTCGGCAAGCGCTTCGGCTATGACGCGCTCCATGACGGCAGCATCCAGTTCGTATTCGGCGGGTACGGGATTCGCAATGACGACCCCGCCATGCATGTCCAGTTCCCACTTCACGCGCAGGAGCCGGGCGATGTCTTCCGGGGTTTCCATGCGGTAGTCCACTCCGAAGCCGCTGCGGCGAGAAAAAAAGGCTGGAAATTCGTCTGTTTGGTAACCGAGCACGGGCACACCAAACGTCTCGAGGTATTCGAGCGTGAGGCCGAGGTCGAGGATACTTTTGGCGCCGGCACACACCACGGCTACGGGGGTTTGGGCCAGTTCCTGAAGGTCGGCGGAGATGTCCATGCTGGTGGCGGCACCCCGGTGTACGCCGCCTATGCCGCCGGTGGCAAAGAGTCGGATGCCCGTCAGGTGTGCCGCGATCATGGTGGAAGCCACCGTGGTGGCGCCGTTCAGCCCCTGGCTGAGCAGGTAGGGCAGGTCGCGCCGACTGGCCTTGGGCATGGCGGTTCCCGCCCGACCGATCCGTTCGATTTCGTCAGGGCTGAGGCCCACCCGGATTTTGCCGTCGAGGATGGCGCAAGTGGCGGGCACGGCCCCGGCATCCCGCACCGTTTGTTCCACACGCAGGGCGGTTTCCACGTTTTTTGGGAAAGGCATGCCGTGGGAAATGATTGTGCTCTCGAGGGCGACCACGGCGCGGTTTTCGGCGAGGGCTGCGCGGATTTCGGGAGCGAGGGAGAGGTGGGTGTGCATGGTTGGAAGGTTTCGGGTTTGGGGGTTTCTGGTTTGAGGGTTTCTGGTTGGAAGGTTATTGCCAACCCGAAACCTTCTAACCCGAAACCTTCCAACCCAAAAAAAATGCAACCACCCGTAAAACAGATGGTTGCATTTGAAAAGTGGTCGGGATGACTGGATTCGAACCAGCGACCTCGTCGTCCCGAACGACGCGCGCTACCGGGCTGCGCTACATCCCGCTTGGCAGTTTTGAGTTTTGAGTTTTGAGTTGCGAGTCGTGTGTCAACTCAAAACTCAAAACCCGAAACTCAAAACTGGCTGGAGCCGGACAAGGGATTTGAACCCTCGACCTGCTGATTACGAATCAGCTGCTCTACCGCTGAGCTAATCCGGCTTGTTTGATCGCGCGGAGAAAGACAATTTTTGTACCAAGTCTTGTTCCGTGCGGCTTTTCGTCAAAAGCGGCGGCAAAGATATGCGGACAGTTGGAAAAGGAACAAACCTTGGTCGTGTGTTTTTTAAAAAAACTGCGGACGCCCTCCTAAAAACCCGAAGAGCGTCCGCAGTTTCACACTCAAAACTCAAAACTTCTTGTCCCACCACTGCTTCAACTGCCAGCCCTTGAGGTACATGACCGGCAGGATGATCAGCGTGATGAATGTGGCAAAGCCGAGACCGAACACGATGGTCCAGGACAGCGGGCCCCAGAACGCCACGGAGTCGCCGCCGAAGAAAATCTTGGGATTGCCGGTCGAGAGCAGGCTTTCGAAGTCAATGTTGAAACCCACGGCCAGGGGGATAAGGCCGAGAATGGTGGCCGTGGCGGTGAGCAGCACCGGGGTCATCCGGATACGGCCCGCTTCGATGACGGCCTCGCGCACAGGCGAGCCTTTCTCGCGCAGGTGGTCCGTAAATTCCACCAGCAGGATACCGTTTCGCACCACGATGCCCGCCAGGGCAACGATGCCCACGCCCATCATGATCACGGAGAAATCCATGTTGAAAATGGCCATGCCCAGCAACACGCCGATGATCGAAAACACCACCTCGGTGAGGATGATCAGCGTTTTGCCGAAGGAGTTGAACTGGGTGACAAGGATGAGCAGGATAATGAACAACGAAATGATGAGTGAATTGCCAAGGAAACTCATCGCATCCATCATTTCGGCATCCTCCCCGGCAAAACTGACCGTGACACCCTCGTATGCCGGCAACGCCAGGAGGGCTGCTTTCACGGCGTTCACCACCTGCGTTTGTTTGGGCTGGTATTCGGCCGTGATGTTGGACGAGAGCGTGACCATGCGCTGTTGATCTTTGCGGCGGATGCCGGCGAAGGTGTTGCGATAGGTCACCTCTGCCAGTGCCGACATGGGCACCGAGCGCAGCACACCGCCCATGTTCATGTCGCGGAACGTGATGTTCAGGTTTTCGACAGCGTTGATGTTCTCGCGCTGGTCTTTTTGCAAGCGAATATTGATGGGCAGTTCGTCCTCGCCGTCGCGGTATTTGCTGGCTTCTTTGCCGAGGATGGCCGTGCGAAACTCGCCACCGATTTGGGCGGTACTGATCCCCTCGCGGTTGGCGCGTTCGCGGTCAATCTGGATGTTGATTTCCGGCTTGGACAAAATAAGGTCGCTGCGCAACTCCTCCACACCCGGGATGGCCAACGAGTCGAGGTAACGTTTCACCGCGATGGACACCTTGCTGAGCTGGTCAAAGTCGTCGCCGCGAATTTCCACGGAAATGGGTTTGGGCGTGGGCGGGCCGCCCTGCTCCTGATCTACGGTGATTTCGGCGCCGGGAATAATGCCGTGAGTGGCTTCCCGGATTTTGTCCATGTAGGCTTTGGTGTTCACGCCGTTACGTTTGCCGTATTCTACAAACGCCACACCGACCTTGCCTTTGTTTGATGTGGCCGAACGGTCGAATTGATCTTCGGAAGCGTTGAGTGCCACATTGGAAATAATGGACTCCACGATCGGGTTATCCGCCCCGAGCACTTCTCCGACCTTTTGCTCCAACACCCGGGTGAGGGAGTCGGTGACGTTCACATCGGTGCCGACGGGCATGTTCAGGTACACATAAATGAAATTCGGGTCGGCACTGGGGAACAACACGATGTTGGCTTGTCGCGATGCGGTGATTCCGCAGGAACCGATAAGCAACACGAACATACCAACCAGCATCGTCCACGGGCGACCAAGGGCAAATTCGAGGAAACGCGCGTACAGGTTTTGAACAGCGGGCCAGGCTTTCGTTTGAAAACCTTCCACTAACCCGTTCAGCACATATTTGTACAAAACAATAAGCAGGGCCAGCACCACAAGCAGATTGCCCGCGAACCAGTTGGCATTGGCGTAAAAATAGAGCAGTGCCAGGCCGTAAAGTACATAGCCGGCGATGGTGCGGCGGCGGGCTTTCACGGGGTCAACTTTGATGGTGTCGTCGCCCTCGCGACGCATGAACCAGACGGCAAATACGGGGTTGATAATGTAGGCGACCAACAGCGAGGCGGTAAGCGTGATGATGATCGTGACAGGCAGAAAGTGCATGAACTTGCCGAAAATACCGCCCCAGAACACCAGCGGAAAAAACGGCGCCAACGTCGTAGCCGTACCCGAAAGCACGGGCAGGAATACTTCCGCTGCGGCTTTTTTGGCTGTTTCGACAATACCTAATTTCTCCTGTTCATAAATGCGGTGCGTATTTTCGATGACCACGATGGCGTCGTCCACCACGATCCCCAACCCGAGCAGGAAGGCGAACAACACGATCATGTTCAGGGTAAAGCCGAACGCCGGCAGCACCATGAACGCGATGCACATGGACAAGGGCACCGACATGGCTACGAAAAAGGCATTCGTGCCGCCCATGAAGAACATCAGGATGATGGTCACGAGGATAAAGCCGATGATGATCGTGTTGATCAGGTCGTGCAAGGTGACCCGTGTGGCGTTGCTCTGGTCGCCGGTGATGACCACGGCGAGGTTGGGCGGAAATTCGGAGGCCTTCATTTCCTCCACGATTTCCTTGATCTTGTCGGATGCGTTGATGAGGTTTTCGCCGGAGCGTTTGATGACGTTGAGGGCGATCACGTTTTTGCCGTTCAGACGGCTGAAACTTTCCTGCTCCTCGTAGCCAAGTTTCACCTCGGCTACGTCTTTGAGAAACATCTGCGCGCCCGATTGGGAGGCCACGATGATGTTTTTGATTTGTTCCACATCCTTGAAATCGCCGCGAATGGAAATGGAGCGGGTCATGCCGCCGATGTCCACGTTGCCGGCGGAAATGGTCATGTTCTCGAAGGCAATGGCGTTCTCGATGTCGCGGAACGTCAGTTGGGCGGCTGCCATTTTGTACTTGTCCACGTTGATCTGCACCTCTTTTTCGAGGGCGCCCACTATATCTACACGCGTGATTTCGCGCATTTCCTCGATGCGATCCTGGAGGTCCTCCGCATAGTCTTTCAACTTGTCTAGGCTAAAATCGCCCGAGATATTAACGTTCATGATCGGGACCTCGGAAAAGTCGAATTCCGTGATCTGCGGGTCGTCGAGCAGGTCGCTGGGCAGGTCGCGTTTGGCTTTGTCCACGGCGTCCTTGACCTTGTCTTTGCACAGCACCACGTTCAGGTCGGTGTTGAACTCGACGATGATGCTGGAAAAGTCCTGCACCGACGAGGAGGTGACTTTTTTGACCCCCGCGATGCCCTTCAGTTGCTTTTCGATGGGCTTGGTGACGAGTTGCTCCATGTCGGTGGGCGATGCGCCGGGATATACCGTGGAGACGAAAATCGTGGGCACCACAATGTCGGGAAACTGCTCCTTGGGCAGGGAGTTGTATGACATGATGCCGGCGAGCGTGATGAGCACCGTGATGATGAAAATGCTCGTCCGGTTATCTATAGACCAGGATGTTGGTTTGAATTCTTTCATTTTGAAATGCGATTGTGTGGATTGGGCGATAGCGGAACATGGGGTTTTGATCTGAAGGAAAACCTGTTACATTTGCAAAGGCAAAGCGAAAAATATGGACTTGAAAAACCTGTCCGATCGAGACTTGGAAAACTTGTATGCCCACCAAAAGCGGGTTCTGTTTTTGTTGACCCAACCTCAATACGGCTTTGAACAATATTCCAATCAAACGATTCAATCTATGATTGACGAAGCCTTGGACAAAATTTTACTCATTCAGAAAGAAGTCGAACGCCGTAAACATGAAAAACACAATTAGTGAACAAATTGAGCAACTGATTGACCAGTTAATGTCCCTGCCTCCGGATCGTGTTGAAGCATTTTTTCTTGACGAGTGGAAGCCTTTTATAGAAAGCCTGCCATCAGAGTCCGCCAAAACATTGGCGTTTGAAAAACTCTGGAAACGTCAAGTTGACAACCTTTCACGAATCGCAGCGCACGTTCCTACGATGTCTCAAGAATCCTTTGAAAAACTTGAGCCGCAACTCCAAGAGTTAGTTTCTCAAGGAGAATCTCTCCGGGTACAACAAAGAAAAGCCGTGGCTGCCACTTAGTGTGCGATTTTTACCAATCCGAAAGTGGCACGAAACCCAATCTGCGGCTGCCTAAAACGCTACCGTTTCCCCCCCGTTCACATCCTGGAATCCCGTGGAAATCACCCGGTCGCCCGGCTTCAGGCCGGTACTGATCTCGACCATGCCGTTGTAGTTGCGGCCTTGCGTGATGGACACTTTGCGCACCGTGGCTTTGTTGCCCTCGCCGTTCACATCGGCTGCCAGCACAAACTCGCCGCCTTCCGCCGTCTGGATCAGGTTGACCGGCACCACTAGCGCTTTGGGATTTTGGTAATCAATGATTTTCATCACGGCGATCATGTTGGCGCGGTAGTCGCCACCGCCGGCGGGCAGGGCGCATTCCACGGTGAACGTCCGGTTTGTCGGGTTGATGGATTTGCTCACGTACGTCACCCGCGACGCCACTTCCTTTCCGAGATCGGGGAAAAATATCTGAACCGGCAGGCCCTGTTTGACCTTGGAGCCGTACGCTTCCGGCACTTCGCCCGTGATTTTGAGTTGACTCAGGTTCACGATGTTGCACAGCGGCACGCCCGGGGCTATTGCCTGGCCGGTTTTCAGAACCACCATATCTACCGTGCCGGCAATGGGCGCGTAGATTTTAGTCTGCTGCCATTGCTCTTTGGTGGTGGCGATGCGCTGCTCCACGGCTTCCTTGTTGGTTTTGGCCTGAATGAACTGGATTTCGGTGCCGATTTTCTGGTCCCACAGTCCTTTTTGCCGGTTGTAAATGTCTTCGGCGGTTTTGAGTTGCAGGTCGAGTTCGGACAGGCCTTTGAGCATCACGTCGTCGTCAAGTTGGGCAAGCAGTTGGCCCTTTTTGACGAAGTCGCCGTTTTTGACCAACACCCGCACAAGGGTGCCGGGCATTTTAGCCGTGACGGGCACGTTTTCCTCCGCATCCACCCGGCCTTGCAGGTCAATGAAGTGGCGGAACGCCTGCGGTTGCAGTTCGGTGAGGGCCACCGTGCGGATACGCTGCTGGCCGCCCGCCACCGGGCCGACCTCTTTTTCGAGCTGGGTAATTTGTGCTTCCAGTTGAGATTTTTGTTCTTTCAATGCGGCCAACTGTGTGGCCTTGTCCTGAGACGGTCCGCCGCAAGCGGCAAACAGCAGTGCCAGAAGAGATCCTGTGACGAGGGTGGTATGTTTCATATTTAAAAAAGGTTGCTGGTTGGATGGTTGGAAGGTTTCTGGTTAGAAAGTTTGCTGGTTGTTGGTTTCTCCGCCCACGGATTTATCCGAGGGGATTTGAATGTTTTTTGTCATTCTGGAAGAATCTGTCCGCTCTACGGCGGGCATTGCCTACTTGGCCACTTTTCGTAGAGCGGACGGTTCCCTACAGGATGACAAGGCTTAGTTTCCGAGGGCTTTTTTGAGGGCTACCTTGGCCGTCAGCAGGTCGTATTGTGCCTGCATGAGGGTTTGCTGAGCCGAGTACAGTTGTTGTTCGGCGCTGACGAGTTCGAAACTGCTGCCGACGCCGGCCTTGTATTTTGTCTGCGTGGTATTGTAAATCCGCTGAGCCAGATCGAGGTTTTGCTGCTGGCTTTTGACCCGTTCGGTCGCGTTCACGAATTGCTTTCGGGCATTTTCCAGTTCGAGGGTGAGCGCGTTTTCGAGCTGTTCCTTTTGGGCATCCACTGTTTGAACGGCAAGGAGCGCCCGTTCGCGTTTGGCTTTGGTGCCGCCGCCGTCCCAGATCGGAATGGTGACCTGTATGCCGGCTACGGCAGAGGGGATGAAAAACCACTTGGTGTCGTTGCCGAATGCGCCTTGCCAGCCGGGTTGGTACTGAACGAAGCCGGCCACGGTGGGCATCCAGGGTTTGCGGTACAGGTCGGCCTGGAGCATGCTGAGCTCCCGGCCTTTGAGCAGGGTAGTATATTCCGGACGGTTCATATAGTTCATCTCGGTAGTGAGGTCGGCGTCGGCGTACTCGGCGAGCAGTTTGGACAGGTCGTCTGCCAGCGCCAGGTCTTGTTTCACCGGCATGCCTATCGCCATTTTGAGTGCATTGAGCACGATGTCGCGTTGTCGGGCAAGGTTGTCGCGCTCGGAGCGCAGGGTGGCGAGCGACAGTTGCAGGCGGTCCACGTCGAGTTGTTCGGCAAAACCGGCCGCTGTGGTGGCCTTGGTTTCGCGGAGCAGCTGTTCGAGGTTCCCGATGTTTTTGTCCAGCACCTTCAGGTTTTCGGCCAGGAGAAGCGCCGGTAGGTAGGCATCGGCCACCTGGTCGCGAATGGTTTTCTGCGTGACGGCCAACTGCTGCTGCACATATTCGCGGTAATGCCGGGCGGCTTTCAGGGCGGTCAGATAGGAATTGCTGAAGAGCAGTTGGTTGAGTGAAATGCTGGGTGTGAGGCTGTGGTAGGCGTTGAAGTACAGTTTTTCATCGCCGCTGCCAAAACCCAAGGCGCTGGCCGGAATACCGGGGCGCTGTAGGAAGTATTGGTAACCAATGCCTGCGGACAACTGCGGCAGCCCCGTGGCGGTGTTCTCCTTGATCTGCCAGTCGGCATCGGCAATCTGGAGCTTGGCGATCTTCATCTGGGGGTTGTTGTCCAGTGCGTACTGGACGCATTCGGTCAGGCGCATGGGCGCTTGCCCTATCAACGGGGACATCGGCCCCCACACGCCCGAGCATAGCAGCAGGAGCGTTTTCAATACATTGCGGTGCATATCAGGATAGTTTTGCTTTCAATAATTGTATGCCTTGTTCGGAAACAATCCCGTGCAGGTAGTGCAGGAGGTGCTCGCGAAACAGTGTTTCCTTGGAATAGGTCAATTGGGGGAAAAGGTCTTCGTCAAACAGTTGGAACGTGGTGGCAATGTGGAGTTTGGCTACAATATCAATGTCAAAATCGCTGCGGTACAGACCTTCGCGCACCCCGCGTTCGAGGTTGGCGCGGACGATATTGTACAAGAACCCGCGTTGAAAATCCTGCACCTTCTCCCACGCCTCGCGGTGGTATTTTTGCAGGTCGTGCACGATGTTGGCCTTCATTTGCTGAAATTGCTGGGCGTTGGCCTCCATCACGAAAAACATTTCGTCAATCGCACTGGCCGCCTCCGCGAACATCTGGCCGCACAGGGCCTTTTCTGCGCTGATGTGCCGTTCCAGCATCTTGTTCACCAGGTCGTCCTTGTTGTCCACGAACAGGTACAGTGTTTTTTTGGAAATACCCAGCTCGCGGGCCACGTCGTCCATCGTCAAACTTTTGATGCCGTAGCGCAAAAACAGGTCTTCCACCCGTTTCAGCCATTTTTCCTGCTGTTCTGAAAACATGGCGCAAAGGTAACGGAGGAAACGTTTATTGCAACAAATGTTTCCATTGTATTTTTTGTTTCTCGACGAACAAGAACATTATTTCAACGAGTGTTCTAGTTTGAGGGTTCAACAGAATAATAAGACGTTGCCGCGTGCCAGAACGTCGCACACCAGCATGAAGTTCTGTTTTTGCAACTGCGCGAGCGCAACGGCTTCAAATACCAGATTCGGTGCATCGGGGCGCGGGTGCCCCGCTGGATGGCTGCCGAAAAAAACGGGCCGAGGTGCTGAGGTCCATCGAAAAACAAAAATTCCCCTCAAATGCAACCCTCCGCCTGGTCGCGCGACCTACCTTGTCGAACGCATTGGCGCAACCCGTACCCGACACATGACCGAGCCGAACCTGCACGCCTGCCTCCGAGGCGACCGCTTGGCCCAGAAACAGCTCTTCGAGCGCTTCAAGGGCAAGATGTTCGCCTTGTGCCTGCGCTATGCCGGCAGAAGGGAAGACGCGGAGGACATCCTGCAGGAGGGCTTTGTGAAAGTGTTTCGAGACCTGCCCCAATACTCCGGTTCGGGCAATTTTGAGGGCTGGGTGCGCAAGGTGTTCGTCAACACAGCCCTGCAACACCTGCAAAGACAACGCAAAGCGCTTATCACCGCCGAACTGGACGGCCAAGACTTCCCCGACGATAACGAGCCGCTGGGGAGTGAGGAGCCACCGGCCCGGAACATGATCCGAATCCTCCAGCAATTGCCGCCGGGATTCCGCACCATTTTCAACCTGCACATCCTCGAAGGCTATTCCCATCCGGAGATCGCCGACATCCTCGGTATTTCGGTGGGCACATCCAAGTCCCAATTGCTGCGGGCAAAAGCACATTTTCGCAAACTGCTCGAAGGCAGCCTGACAACCTGAACATTATGGAACAGAACATACACCACGATCCGCTCGACGAATACGTCCGCAACACCTTCGACGACCACGAGGAAAACCCCGCGTCCGATATGTGGTCGCGCATCGAAGCGGAACTGCCCGATGCGCCCAGCGTGCCCGCCTGGCGATTGTTCTTCCTCCGCAACCGGCTGCGGTTGGCAGCGGCTGTCATCCTGCTGTTGCTTTCCGGCTTGGTTTGCGAGCATTTTTACTACGAAAACAAACTGCGGGCATTGGTTGGGGAGGCTGTGCGGCAACCCCACCCCCAACCCCTCCCCCAAAGGGGAGGGGGGCTTCCCCTCGAAAATGGAGAGGCTTCCGGTGCGGCTCGAAAACCCGTTCCCAAAATTCAATCCCGCGATCAAGCCTCGCTCCCACACGGGGAAGGGGCTGGGGCCGAACCCGCAGCGGCCGCCCCAACATCCAACTCGCTCCTCGCCCCCCTTTCCCAAGTCCAAAAACAACCAGTATCCTACGATCAAGCCCCCCTCCCCTTTGGGGGAGGGGTTGGGGGTGGGGCCAAACACGCGGCGACCGCTCCAACATCCAACGCGCTCCTCGAACCCCTTCCCCAAGTCCAAAAACAACCAGTATCCTACGATCAAGCTCCCCTCCCCTTTGGGGGAGGGGTTGGGGGTGGGGCCGAACACGCGGCGACCGCTCCAACACCCAACGCGCTCCTCGAACCCCTTCCCC